>Ga0073909_10000069_pt1 | contig 39546 bp, 54 predicted proteins | sample Coa_R1_6_FD_66439 | JGI IMG/M metagenome (GOLD analysis project Ga0073909, IMG submission 66439) | Surface soil microbial communities from Centralia Pennsylvania, which are recovering from an underground coalmine fire. - Coalmine... | ecosystem: Environmental > Terrestrial > Soil > Unclassified... | reverse complement strand
GCATGGTGCCCTATTAACCTCACTACCGCGCTTAACGAAATGCCAACATATAAAAGGACATTATTTTTATCGTAATGCCGATAAAGCTGCGTCGGCCCTCCTGGCGATATGGAGTTTAATTTTTCCTCCCAGACAGCCAATGCGCTCTTTTGTTTCTTCTCTATTTCCTTCGTTTCTTCGCACTCTTCAAGCCATTTTCTCGCACTAGCCTCCGTAATAAGCGTGCGGCGGCCAGCCTTGCGAGCCTCGACCTTGCCCTGCGCGATTAACTCATATGCCTTCGTGTGTCCCACGCCATAGGCGCGGCAGAACTCCTTGATCGTGCGCGCTATTATTTGCTCGGAATGAACGGGGATCATGCCGCGACCCTCGCGGCGCTCGGCATCACCATCGAAATGAGCAGATCGCGAAACTCAATCGGCGTGGCTGCACGTTGCCGCGCTGATAGTCTCTGGCAGCGTCCGGTTTTTATCAGCCGCGCCCGCTCCTCTTTGGAGTGGTAGCCTTCATCGAGCAGAGTAAAGTCGCCAGGAGCATTGCCCCATTTCAGCGATGGCAACTCAATGCCGTGAGCGTAGAGCCAGGTTGCCTTGCGAGCTCGATGCCCGTAGTGTCCCTGCTCAATGCAACACGTCCAGCCGCTAACAAAATCAGCGACCACCCAGCCGCCGTTACGCGGGGGCCTAGTAAGCCCGAATGCCGACCAAGCGTGCGATGCCTCCGGGTGCTCGATTACGCCCCCAAATTGGCGGACGGATGCGAGCGCTGCTGCAAAGCAGCCGCCATCGTCGCCGAGTTTTCTTCGCTCCGTTTGCCACGGAGCGCCGCCCCAATATCGCCCCCAGCGCTCGCATGGCGGATGGGCGATGACTGGATGCGGCCCGGCGTAGGTGCGGGCGTCCCGCTGCTTGTCCCAAGGATCAACATGCGGCAGACCGAAGTAGACGCCATTGCGCTCGACAAACAGCGCAGCGATCCCCACACCTGTAGCCGTCTGAGTGTCACTCACAGCGTGCCTCGCGCATAATTTACCCCCACGGCAACCCATCTAACTTTGCCGGATTTGATATGCCGCCAAGCATCGCCAGCCCAATCGTCGCTATGAGAAAACCGCCGATCCATGTTCGGGCGCTCGTTCCCATAGCGTCTCCGACGTATGCGCCACCTGTTCGGCGCGTGTATCAGATGTGTCGGTGCTCATTGCCGTTCACTGTTCATGTGTGCGGTGTTTCCGTATGAGCGTCCAATGACGGTGGGGACTTGGTCTCAATCAGTGCGCCCTCGACTGCACGTAGCGCATCGGGAGCATATCTTTCCTCGTCTATTTTCTCCTCCTGCAACACGTCGAGGATGATCTTTCCCGATACGGTCAATTTGGACCGCATCGCGATACAGCGTTGCTGGAATGCATCGCGCTCATGCTTGACCCGATCAAGCTCAGCAGCCAAGCGATCACGCTCGCCTTCTGCGAGGAGAGCACGACGCTCTTCCTCGTCCGCACGTTCACGCTCGCAGATCAACTCGTCCTCTAGCGTCTTGAATTCCTCCACCGCGCTAGCAAAGCGATGGCTTTTCGGTTGTCGTGGTGGTAATGGTGTTGCCGCTAGATCGTTATTACCCTGCTTTCCATTCAGCCAAGACATTGCTCTCTCCTCCTCTGTGAAACTCAACGGCGCACTGCGCCGCGACTAAACGTGATAGACCATCCGCTTGCATAAGTGCCGAGAAGTGGCCGCGACTTGCGCCGCTTGATCCCAGCATTCGCAAGCCGACGCTGGTAGTGATATTTCTTAATGGCCACATCGTCCTTTGTCTTGCGTTTATGGTGCTCGGTAAGCAGAGGGTGCATGTTGCTCTCCCTGTGCTTTCCGCCATTGGCCAAGGCAGTAATATGATCTAGCTGCCAAGGCTCACCTGTCGCTATCTGTCGACCACAGCCGCAGGCGCACCGACGACCATATTTTTCCAGAATGCGCAGGCGCACACGAGGCGGCACGGCCTGATCGTCATGTTTCGCAATCCATTCTGCGACTGTTCTCATTCGTTATGTTTCCACTTGATATGGATTTCTCCTTCATGGTCAAAAATCTCTACTTGTTCTTCTGCTATTCGTTGTAGCAACACTTTCACTGAAATAGACGGATTGCGCATTTCATAGCCGCGTCTTGCGTTATTTAATCGTCGCAGGCTTTCGCCCAGCGTTAGAACCGTTTCTGCAAATTGTTTGCTGGTCATGCCGCGCTCCCCACGTCATGATCGCGCCATGCAATGAATTTTCCATAGAGCTGTTCCCAACGATCGCCAGCTGACGTTCCGGCAATAAACTCTTTCCGGCTCTCGACGTGGCAGATCAGCTTGACCGCGATTGCAGCTTGTTCCGGCGTAGTAGCTGGCATGCCGTTACATTGCAGGAATGTGCGGAAGCGTTGATCTCGACAGCAGATCGCGGCCTGTCTTGTAAGCCGCGAGGCAGGTGCGGGTACGTCCCGCTCCTGTCCCGCAGCTTTTTCAGTAGCAAGATTTGTATGCGAAACATTGTGTTGCCCTATTTGCGGGCTCTCAACGGCATCACCTTCCTTCCAATTCATGGGTGCCAATGTGACAGGCACCGGATTGCTGTAGGATGGCCAAGGAAACATTTCCTTGAGCGCATTACCGCCTTCCTCCGGGACGTGAAGAATTACCTTGATATATCCCTTGTGCTGCTTGTCGTTTTCGTAGCTGACAAGCTGGACGGCTATGGCGGCGGGACTCATGCTGCCTCCGCCAGTGCATAGCGCGTCTTGAGTGCGGCAACCTTGTCGTCGATCTCCCGCAGAAATGCGCGGACCTCGTTTTCCAGGTCCGCAATCATCTTGTCGTCGCGTGGTACGCGCTTAACAAACAACCGCATGGCTTCCGGCAGGCGCGGATCGAAGCTCACGTAATCGCACCAATTGCGGCCGGTGCAGGCCATCTGCCATTGCATCTGCGTGACGTATTTCGACGGCACGGCCTGACCAAGCAGCGTGTCGATATGGGTGGCCGTGTTGGGAGATTTCAGTTCGAGCAGGCCGTCGTCGCCAACAAGGCCATCGGGGCTTGCGCCCGACATGGTGATCTTCGGATGACCGACGAAGCCGATCTGTTCAACCGTCACGTCGGAGTGAAACTCGTATGCAATGCGCGCGTCCGCCTCATTGTCGATGCCCCACTGCATTGCGCCGTTGGTGTAGCTCTCGGCCAGCGTGCCGGTGAGCCGCTCGGCAATGAGCTGCGCAGCATAGTTGGCGCGGCTTGCGCCCCAGCCGGTTTTTGTCTTGGCCACCACGTCGGCAATGCGTGAGGCGGTAGCCTTGCCGAGCCGAATGGTGACCCACTCTTCCGAGCCTTGAATGATCTCGGTCATGAGCGTGCCTTTACTTTCTTGGCTTCCAACGCTTCCTTGGCGCTAGAAAAATTATTCGGCGTTAGCTGTTCCAGACGGTCAATTTTCATGTAGGTGCAGAAACGCTTAATGTCCGCGCCGGCCTCGACAATGAGGGCCTGAATTTCGGAAAGCTGCTCCTTTGTGATCGAACTCTGGTCAAGTTCGGCAGGAATGTCGCGGCCATTATTCTTGCCATTCACTGCCGATTGAGCCGCATTGGCGTCGTCGTCCTCTTCGGAAGAGTTGCAAACCAGCGCGGCCAAAGAATAGCGCCGCGCATACGTTTGCGCCGATCCCATTTCCTGTGGCTTGCCGATGGGCAACGGATATTCGCTCGACAGCCATTGCCCGCTGGTATGCATCAACATGGTTGTCAGAACCATGCCGCCGTTTTGTATGCCGATGGTTTGCGTGACGGCTAGTCCATTATCTGATAGCGGCTTGCGGATTGAGTCGAGCACTGATGCCAACGTTGCATAACGTGACCGGAAGTGCGGATTAATCTTGTCCATCACTGCGTTTTGCATTGCGCCTTGCGCTTTGGAAAGCGCGGCTGCGATCTCGTTTATTTGTTCGGATTTCATAATACGAATTCCCGATCGTGAATGTGAACTTTGCCATCATAGGTATAGAAGGCTGCGATCAGCATTCCGCGACGGTGCTGGAAGCGGACGGTGTGGTAATTGCGCAGAGCCTCTTTGATGCGCTCGGCGGCCCATTGCGAGGGCGTGTCACGCACGAGGCCGGGTGCTTCGTTGTTCACAGCGCACCTGCCATTAGGCCGACTGCGAACGAGAACAGCATGAGCAGCGCGTAAGAGAGGATGATGGCGGTGTCTTTCATGGTATCCCCGACTGGTTTGCTGTGTTCTGGCGTCGGGGATATTAGTTGCATGATACGCAACTGCCGTCAAGCGAAAAGTTGCGCAATAGGCAACTATCACGAAATGTTGCCAAAATGCCGCACTCAGGTTTTGCGGTAGCAGGGTAAGGAAACCCCTAGGAAGGCCGCTGGCGCGAGTTTTGGCCTAGACCTTAGCCGCCCTAGGGAAGGCGGCTTTTAACGTATCCCGCATGCGCTCTAGCTCTTGGCGGCTACGGCCACGGAAGAGTTCTGTCATCCAATCGTGGTCAGGATGCCGAAACAGGCTGGCAGGCTCGTCCAGCCCAAAAAACCCAGCTAAGGCAACAAGATATTGTTCGTTTGGAATTGTGCCCTGAAACCAGCGGGTTACTGTGCTTTTCTCGGTGTTCAACTCACGCGCTAGGTCGGCTTGAGTTACACCGCGTCGGATCGCCCATTCTGGAATGTAATGGAACCTCTGTGAGGCACGGGGTGGTCGCGGCATGCGCAACCCTAGTCCCGCCGATTTCACGCCGTCATTAGCGCGATACGCAACCTTTTCCTTGACAATAGTTGCTACATACGCAACTATGTACGCCATGAGTACAAATCCTTTGCGCGCCTATCGCGCAAACAATCGACTAACCCTCAAGAGCGTGGCCGACGCTTTCGGTGTCCACAAGACAACCGTGTTGCGTTGGGAAGAGGGTCAGATTCCAGCCGAGCGCGTGGCCTCGATAGCAGCATTTACCGGCCTTCAACGCGCCGATCTGCGTCCTGATCTTTACTGCGATCATTCAACGCCCATTCCGGTTCCCGCGCAAGTCACCTGACGCTGCGCGGCTGTAGTCGTGCGTTCTTCCCGCTCTCCTATCCAGGAGGCCCGCATGCACCCTCGCGTTTATCACCTTGCATCGGCTGGCGAGCCGATTAGCACCGACGAGGAGTCGGAATGGCGCAAGCGGTGCATTGCCGATGACGAGCGTTTCAAGGAAGCCATGCTGACGGCGCACCCTGAACTGGTGGCATATGTGAACGAGACGCCGGGAACAGAGTGTCCGGTAATGCTGCCGCGATGAAAAAAGGATGGATGCCGCTTTATACAGGCGACTATTTGCGCGACACGCGCCATTTAACGCTTGATCAGCATGGTCTCTATTTTCTTTTGATAATGCTCTACTGGGATATCGGTCCGCTGCCGAATGACGAGAAGAAGCTGGCAAAGATGTTGGGCCTCCATTCGAGGTCGTTTCGAGCTCCATTCAAGGTCGTATCGCGCTTCTTCTACGAAGCAAATGCTAAGCAATTGCTTCGCCACAATCGTATAGATCAAGAACTGTCAAAAGCGGAAATTATTTCGCAAAAACGCGCACTTGCAGGCGCTAAAGGCGGATTTTTCAATCGAGGAAAAAGCAACGTTCAACGGTTGATTGCCGCTTCAACGGCGAAGCAAATGGTCGACCAATCACAATCACATAGTAAGAATCTTTCTTACTTAGTGCGACCGGGATCGAAAAAAGAAAGTGGTTAGGCGACAAGAAAGCAAGCAAGATGGAACAGAGATTTCCCCCTCGAACTGTTCGTCCAGGACCGCCGAAAGGTCAGGATTATTTCACGTTGAGCGCAAATCACGGTCGGCCGACAGGCCGATTTGAAAGATGGCGTCCGCCGCGCAAACCTGCTGTTGAGCTTCTAAACCCGAAAAAAACTCAAGAATTCAAGCCTTATTCGCGCGAAGAACTTGAAGCGAAATATCCGCGCAAGGAAAGCGCATGACAGTGCAGATATTACGCGGCGATTGTCGGGATGTGCTCAAGACCTTGCCGGACGAGAGCGTGCATTGCTGTGTGACGAGTCCGCCTTATTGGGGATTAAGGGACTACGGCACGGCGAAATGGGAGGGCGGCGATGTGGGGTGCGATCATCGACAATTTGCATACCCACCAGGTCAAGAGACGCCAGGAGGGCGCAAAGGCTCCATGCCCATGTCGGAGAAGGTATTTAAGGAGATATGCGGCAAATGCGGCGCCCGTCGCATTGACAGCCAGCTCGGCCTGGAGCCGTCCTTTGCCGACTACATCGAGATGATGGTGGCGGTGTTTCGGGAGGTGAAGCGTGTGCTGCGCAAGGATGGGACTTGCTGGATTAATATGGGCGACTCTTTTGCCGGTCATAATCTGCCCGGATGGCGGCCTGGCAATGAAGATAAGAATGGCGGCGTCAGCAATAAAAACGGGGTTGGTTATGTTGCCGGACTAAAACCTAAAGATTTAATCGGCATCCCCTGGCGGCTTGCCTTCGCGTTGCAGGCGGATGGATGGGTACTGCGTCAAGAGATCATATGGGCGAAGTCGAATCCGATGCCTGAGTCAGTTACTGATAGATGCACGAAGGGGCATGAGCAGCTTTTCATGTTTGCTAAGGCTAAATGGAGTGGTCCGCAGCCTGGGCGCTTTGGCCATATTTCAGATCAGGACGCGCGATGGCTCGCCCTTTGCATTGATACAGAAGGATGTATTGTTGTTAAGCGAGTAAAACAAAATGATGGCGGGGCCGATGCGTTTGGGCCGCAGGTTACTTTTGGTGGGACTAGCAAAGAATTAATTTATAGATTCCAAGAAATCATTGGACACGGGAATATTGCTACTAGACCGGGGAAAAACGCGCCAATGTTCTATTGGCAACTTGGAAACAATATTGCTCGCGATTTTCTCCACCGTATTTATCCGTATCTGATTGTCAAACAGAGACAGGCGCGCATTGCTATTTATGTAGATGATCTAGTCTATTATCGCGGTGGGAAAATGCTATCCCGCAAACAGCGAGCACCGGCTGAAAACGAGCAACTACTGTCGCTTTGGGCGAGGAACAAGCAGTGTAATCATTTTGGCAGTCCTGATTTGACTGACGTGCCAGAACCTAAGTTCGGGCGCTGGTCTGATTGCCAGAAATATTATTATGACAGCGAAGCCATTAGGGAGCCCCTAGAGGAAAAAACATATACGACATTTGGTTGCTTGCATCGGCCACAAGGGAATGACGCCCTTGGCAAGGTTAAGTCTGATAATTGGGGAAAATCGGTCACGGAGCGCAAACCAAAACTTAACGCAGCAGGTGAGATTGCCGGCCGCAACCGCCGCACTGTCTGGGAAATAGCCACTGCACCATTTAACGGATCGCATCTCTTAGCTGATTATGTCGGCGCCGATGGCATCCCCTACAAACGGTCAGAAGATTGTCCAATTCATGGGCAGCGTGATCGCCGTGAAATTCCGCAAACGGCTTTAAATGGTGAACCGTTAAATCATCAACCCGCCCACAATCTTGGCAGCGGTATTGATCTCGCTTCAGTGCCTTTCGCTTTGCCCGATGCCATACCTTCGATGACCAATTATAAGACATGCGAGGAAACGTCTCCCGCGCATGATCTTCAAAACAGCATCGAGAGCAAAAGGCTCGCCCGGTTGCAGACGCGCCCCGTTGATGGTCCAATAACCGTCGATGGATTTTCTTGCCACAGCGATGACAAGCAAGCGTTATCCAAGCCTGCGGCTTATGCGATGGATTTGCCGCGCCCCGCGTGTGTTGAGATTGCCAAGCCGCATAACAGCGAAAACCACAAAACGGCCCCCGCTCCTGCGACCAGTCCTGCATGTACCGCTTCCGCTCAAATTGGCGAGAGCATTGGCGACAAGTTAGAATTACCAGAGTTTTTTGATTTGGCTGGCCACAACGCCGAGAACAATAACGGGCGGGCCGATTTGGTCGATCATCTTTCGGCTCAAAAGCCACACCGCAACGCAAACAAACTTTCATCCAAGAATAATAAATGTACTTGCGAGAGAATGTCAATAGATCACTTTGCAACCTTCCCTCCTAAGCTCATTGAGCCTTGCATACTGGCCGGTTGCCCGAAGGATGGGCTTGTCCTTGATCCATTTGGAGGCGCGGGCACCACTGGCCTCGTTGCCGACCGCCTCGGCCGCAATGCCATCCTGATCGAACTCAATCCTCAATATGCCGATATGGCCGAGAAGCGCATTTACAGCGATGCACCGCTGTTTAGCTCGCCTGCACCATCAAAACCCGAATGGGATGCCATGTGGCAGCGCCCATTTGATTTCTCACAGGAACCAACGGCATGACCTGGTTTTGCCTCTACACGGCGATTGCCAGCGAATTCAAAGCCATGGCTGGCCTGAACGCACATAATTTCCAATGCTATTTGCCGCTGCTATCACGCAAGCGGCAAATTAGCGGGCGGGTGGTGACCCGGACAAGCCCACTGCTCGCCCGCTACTTGTTTGTGTGCATTCCACCGGAGGAACTGGCTGTTGTCCACAATATTCGCGGCGTGCAGGAAATATTACCGCACGAGCAAGAACCTATTCCAGTTCCGGCGTGTGAAATTGAAAAATTACAGGAGCGTGAGCGCAACGGGGAATTTGTATTTCGGGACACGGCAAGGGACCAGCGACGTTTGCGGAAAATTCTCAAGAGCTTCCGTGAACTTGCAATTTTGAGCGAACAGGAGTACTTCCATGTCAACTGATTTGTTATTGCTGGCTCAGCAATCGCAATCAGCCGCGAAGCTGGTTAGTAGCTCGCATTGCCGCTCGACCTTGCAGGCAGCGGCCGGCGGTTTATCGCGAAAATTCAGGAAGGAATGATCGTCATGCCGATCACGCTCGACCACGCCTATAGCCGTGGAATGGTTTCGCCCAAGGCTCGTGCGCGTGCGCTGACCCTTAGCCAAGGCTCGGCCAAAATGGGCCTCAAGGGCAAGGTTGTGGGTTTCGACAGCTCGCAGGCGACCGACGAATATAAGCCTGACAAGGGCAAGGTGCCCAAGAACGAAATCAACAATCGCGAGCAGCAGCACCGGACGCAGATCGCAAAGGGTTGGGTCATTGGCGTTGGCGGTCATGCCGGCAAGGGCGAATACAAGAGCGCCAAGGGTGGTCAACCAACGCGGGACGCTATCAACGCTCCTGGCAACGCCAAGAAGTTTCCTGCCAGCTCCAAAGTGAAAAAGGGCAATCTTCGCTATCGTACGCGAGGCAATTCCGGCGGCAGCGACACCAACAAGGGCGGCGACGGTAAGTATTACTACGGCGGACCCAATAGCAACGAGCGGTAGCAAATGAGCTATCAGGGCGCTGGTTTTTGGGGTGATAATCTCAATCGGATTGAAGACAAATTAGACCGAGTCCTCAATCTGTTATTCAAGGTCTTGCACAAGGGAAATGAAATCATGGGACAGCTTGAGGACGTACTGGCGCAGGCCGAAACCAACGCAAAGGCGAACAGCGATGCCGAGGATGCAGTCGAGGCATTGCTCAACACGCTATCGCAGCAGATCGCGGCGCTGAAACTCACCACGACTGACCCAGCCACCATCACGCGCGTGCAAGCGCTTGCGGATGGGCTCAAGGCACGAGCCGCACAGCTCGCAGCCGCGGTTGTCGCTAACACACCGGCTGCGTAATGAACGGTAAATTTCGAGATTACATTGCCGATCCCGTCCAAGCGGCGGCGGCGCTTCGCGATGAAGATCGCAAGCTCGCGCCGCGCCTGGAAGAGGGAACCATCATCGAGAAAGCCTGCTTTGTGACCGATGTCGACGGCGATTGCTGGTGGATCGATCCCGCAAGTCAAACCATCAAGCGCGTCGAGGACGATCGCTAGATGCCCTCCAAATCGCCTGCACAAGCGCGCCTGATGGCAGCCGCTGCTCATACGCCGGGTGGCTACGGCGGCGTGCCGCAAAGCGTAGGGCGGGACTTTAATCAGGCCGACAAGGGCTCGAAGCTTCTCAGTAGAGCTAATTCCGGCCGCCATCGCGGCAAGGTAAGCAACAGCAGCAGGGTATCTGACAAACTTGTCACCGGCCATTCGGCATTAGACCGCGCTCGCAGAGGGGGATCATGAAAGGAGACAGAAATGTGCGATTATAGCTTGCAAAACGTCAAATCTCGCCCCGCGGCGGTAGGTGACAAGCTCGTAACTCACAATTTCGGCACCGGCACCGGCGGCTTCGCCAGCGCAGACGATCAAGAGTATCCTCGGACGGCAGTTTGCGTTCTTCCGGGCACTGAAATCGCCTTCGAGAAAAGAGCCAATCCATTCCAGAATAGTGAAAAGGCCAAGCATCACGTTGCAATCTTTCGCCAGATCAACAAGGAGACTGAGCGCACCCACCACGACGCGCTCGAGTTCCCGGACGGCGAGGTATGCCTGCTGACCTATTTTCCGGCAGGACAGCTCGCAACCGTCCTACAACTTCCAGCCGCTCCCAAGACCGAGCAGGAAGCTAAAGAGCAGACACGGCTTGAGGTTGTCGGCTGACGATGGATGACGATTTGCCGAGGCTTATGAGCGAGGAGGAGCTTGCGCATTATTGGCCACATTGGCCCCATAAGCCCCCTTTGGGAAAATCACGGCCTCCAACGTGGTTCAATGATGCCCATCGGCAAAAACTTGTCGAAGCTAAAAAGCGTCGAACTCCCGAACAATGGAAGGTCCAAGCAGAGAAATCCATTGAATCTCGAATTGAGAACTGCCGTGAAAGGCTTGGCATGACGCGCGAGCAGTTGGCCTCTTTATCAGACAGCGAATTGCTCAGGCTTGAGAACTTCGGCAAGAAATCACTGAAAAGGCTTCGCGATGGAGCATCCTCCGGCTGACCGACGTAGCGGCTTGTAGGGCAATCGAGTTCTTCCTTGCGTTACAAGCCGCAGCTTTGCTCGCGCGCATCATTGGCCTGATATGAAATGGCTACGCTGTATCGTCCTATGGACCATCATCATCCTGTTTTTCGCAACAGCGTTCTTCACGAGCACAAAGCATCGGTTTCACATGCTGATCCTGGCTATGGGATTGCAGTTATGAGCCTGTCCGAAAAATTGCTCGCTTGGCTGCGCAATCAAGGGGAACCGCCAGAAACCGCCATGGCGGCGCTATGCTCGGCCTCCGTGACGATGATGCTATCGGGAGACAATCCACAGCTTGCTCGCAAGCACTTCATTGATGGCATTGACCGCATGCTGTTGGCATACCGTATGGCAAGGGACTGATGGGCATCCTCCGCAACCAACGTCATGAACGATTTTGCCAGGAGTTTGCACAAGGCAAAACTGCAACAGAAGCAATGGAGTTAGCTGGCATCAAGGATGCACGCAATTCAACACGTTTGACGAAAAGCGACGAAATACGACGAAGGATTGACGAATTACAAGCGCCAGCAGTTGAAAAGGCCGAAATAACAATAGCTTCGCTAATCGAGGAAGCCGATCGTCTCCTGCAAGGCGCCGAAGGCAAAGAGCAATACTCGGCCGCGATCGCAGGCCTAAAGCTCAAGTCAATCTATGCCGGCCTCTACGTCGAAAAGCAGGAAGCAAAAGTCGAAACCACCGAACATGTCATTGAACGACAGCCGAACGCAGCCGACTGGCAAACCAAGCATAGCGCCGAAGAGGATAGTCGTCTGGCGGCCGCAGTCGGGCCCTCAGCACGCTCTCATTGAGTGCCCATGCGAGGAGGTGTTCTTCGGCGGCGCCCGCGGCGGCGGCAAAACGGACGGCGTGCTCGGCAAGTGGGCCATCAAAGAGCAGGACTATGGACGGCACTTCAACGCCATCGGCTTCCGCAGATCAACTGTCAGCTTTGAGGACGCAATTGAGCGAAGCAAAGAGATATATGGACCGCTTGGAGGCAAGTATATTGGTTCACCAGTCCCTCATTGGAAAATGCCTCACGGCGGTAGAATCAGCTTCCGCTATCTTGAAAGCGTTGCCGACGCCGGAGAATACCAAGGCCGAAACGTCACCGACGCATGGGTAGAAGAGGCAGGCCAATATGAAACTCCTGCTGCAATCGATCGCCTATTCGGTGTGTTGCGTTCTGCTCATTCTGTTCCTGTTCAGCTCATTCTTACTGCTAATCCTGGTGGGCCTGGTCAGCATTGGATACTTGATCGCTACAAACTTCATCCATTCCCGCGCAAGCCGCGGCTTATACAGCGCGCATTACCGACAGGTGAGACGCATACGATTGCGGTCATTCCTTCGCGGATTACCGACAACAAAATCCTTGTCACGCAGGACCCTGGCTATATCGGACGATTGCATTTGGTCGGATCAGCCCAACTGGTCAAGGCGTGGCTAGAAGGCGATTGGACAGCGATTGAGGGAGCATTCTTTGACTGTTGGAGTGAAAAGAACATTATCCCGCCGTTCACTGTTCCAGTGGATTGGCTGCGCTTTCGCTCTGCCGATTGGGGCAGCTACAGCCCGTTCAGCGTTGGATGGTGGGCAGTCGTCCAGGATGATTTCCGGTTTCCGGGTGAACTGGACGGAAGAGGAAATGGCGGCGCTCGATCGCGTACGCTTCCCCGCGGTGCGCTTGTCCGATATCGAGAATGGTACGGAGTCGGTGGCGGCAAGGCTAAGCTCACTGCGGAACAAGTTGGCGAAGGCATAGCGCAACGTGAGCGCGACGATCCTGCACTTTCGTACGGCGTCCTCGACCCGTCGGCCTTCAACGAGGACGGCGGCCCGTCCATTGCCGAGCGTATCAACACTGCTCTCATTGGCAAGAAGTGCATCGCGTTCCGCCCGGCGGACAACTCGAAGGTGCCACGCGTTAGCGGCACGGATCGAGGCGGCGCTATGGGCGGCTGGGACGCCATGCGGCAGCGCATCATCGGGCAAGACGGCCGGCCGATGATCTATTGCTTTGAGACCTGCACCGACAGCATTCGGACGATCCCGACGCTGCAGCATGACGAGGCGCGAGCGGAGGACGTGAGCGGCGAGGATCATGCGGCCGACGAATGGCGTTATGCGTGCATGAGTCGTCCATGGCTGCATGCCAAGCCTGAGCCGCAGGAAGTCAAGGATGGCTGGCGGACGTATGAGGACGATACGCATGAGAGCTTCAAAACCATTTGAGTTCTGGCTTCCTTTGTTACAGGAAGAAATGGTGATGTGGGCTGTTATGCGGAATGCATCGTATCAACTTCGCAAGCAGATTGATGCGATTGAAAACGACAAACCAATGCCGGACTTCGTGCCATATAACGGACTGAGAATACAACAGAGGAGACCAAGACCATGACTAACGTTGATACGCCGGCCACGCGCTATGATCCGATGACCGGCAAGCCGATTGTGCCCACGCCTGCGCCTCATGACGCCGCGGCACCCGCGGCGAGGGCGGCCCGCAAGCCGCCGCACGTCAAAGAGCCGACCAAAGAGCAGCGGGTGGACAGCCTGATTGCCGGCTATGCCTTCGGGCTCGAACACAACACGCCTCGGACGCCCGCGGAGCTTGCTGAGCTGCGCTGGGCGCTCGGCAAGGAGCTAAAGCCCACGCCGCTTACTGCGGACGAGCGCAAGGCCATGGCAACGGCTACCGTTACCAAGGTAGCCAAGGACGCTTTCTTGCAGGAGAAGGGCGATCCGGTGCCGGTGAACTTGGTGACGACGCCTGTGCCAGCCGCGGTTGTGGCGGCACATCCCGATCTTGCCGGGTGCAGTTATTGCCTAGTGGACGACAAGATCATGATCGTGGACCTCGATCGCAAGGTTGTAGCGGTGGTGTGATGACGCTCGGCCTCGCATTCTGGATATTGATGCTGCTTTGGCTGGTGTTTGGGCTATGGGTAACATGGCCCAATCACTACCTCGTCGGCGGTAATCTGTTGCTGTTCATCCTGTTGCTGCTGCTTGGCTGGCATGCCTTTGGGCCGCCGATCCACGGCTAAGCACGCGCCGCTGCCCAAGCGTGTGCCGCTCGTTTCGCTGCACGGCGCCGTGGTGGCTATCATCGTCGTCGTGGTGGCGTGCTGGATTGCCTATTTCATGCCGAGCGGGCCGATCAATTGAGGGCGCTCGCTCTACTGCTTGCATTTCTGCTTGTTGGCTGTGGCGGATCGAGCCCGACACCTTCCCCGCCTTCGCCAACGCCTGTGCTACCGCAGCCGGCGGCCGGCTGGGCCATCACGGAAGGCAGCATGGGCTATGTGGTATTGGCCGATCCGCCCACGATCAGCCTGCCGCAGTGCGCATCGGCCTCGACGTGCTGGATCAGCTATGTCGAGAAGCACACGGGAACTGCCCTTACCGGCAAGGACTCGCTGCTGCTGAGCTATGAGATAACCGGCGACAACACGTCATTCGTGAATGATAGCCCGAACAATACATGCGGCGGGCCTCCTGCGTTATCGCTCCTGATCCATCAGATTGGCGATACCGGATTTGCGCCCTCGATGCGCTGGTTTTCACAAGAGCGGCAAGCGTTGGCTGTGGGCAGAGTTTCATGGGCTGTGCCGCTGCTGTTGTCCAAGTGGATCAATGTCAATGGACAATCAACCGATCAGGCCGGATTTGACATGGCCTTGGCAGCACAGGGCAGCATTGGATTGGTGTTTGGTGGTGGTTGCTTTGCTGGTCACGGCGTTGCCGTTAGTGCTGGCGATGCTACTTTGAAGATTGATGGATTGACGATCCAATGAATGAGCCCATTTGGGTTTGCTTGTCCATCGTGGGGTGGGCAGCATTATTGGCGGTAATGGTGCTCAATGCCTAACCTTGAACGCTATATCGGCCGCGACGGCACGGTCGGCAAACAGGTCACCAACCAGCCATCCGAGGGCGATTGGGGACCGGACGAGGAAGGCTACCTGCCTATCTCGCGGCTCAAGCAGCAGTACATCGACTACATCAAGGCCAAGATACTTGAGATCGAGGAGCATCGCGTTGGACGACATTACTATCATGGCGCCCATTGGACCGCCGAAGAAATCCGTATGCTCAAAAAGCGACGGCAACCTATCGTTACTTACAATCGAATCAACCGAAAGATTGATGGAATCGTTGGACTTGTTGAAAAGCTTCGGGCTGATCCAAAAGCCTTTCCGCGTAATCCTCGCAATGCCGCCGGGGCTGACGTCGCTACTCAAGCAATTCGGTTCGTCCTCGACAGCATAGATTGGAAAACCCTTGAGCACAATTCTACCGAGCGATGCGCTATTGAAGGAATTGGAGGACTTGAATTCAAGCTGTCAGAGGGCGATCACGGCGATCCAGACATTAGAGCAGATTACTTCTTCGGAGAAGATTGGTTTTACGATCCGCGTTCCCGACGCGCTGATTTTTCAGATGCTCGATACCACGGAATTGCTAAATGGCTTGATATCGAGGCTGCAATCGAGCTGTTCCCCGACCAGGAGCAGGCAATCCGAGACTCAATGGACTCCGGATTTGACCTGACGACGCATAGCGATCAGGAATACAAGTGGATATACACCAATGAACGCCGAGTCAGAATGGTGGAGCATTGGTATCGCTACAAAGACGACTGGTTTTGGTGCTTTTATGTCGCAAACCTTGTACTTGCGCGCGGGAAGTCTCCCTTCCTTGACAACCACAAGCGATCAGTTTCGCGTTTCATTGCTTGGTCTGCTGCTGTTGACCACGATGGCGATCGATATGGGTTTGTGCGAAACCTCAAGGGCCCTCAGGATGAAATCAACCAACGGCGCAGCAAGGGCCTCCACATAAGCAACAGCCGCCGCATCATCATGGAAAAGGGCGCGGTTGATGATGTGGAGCGTACCAGGACGGAATGGGCAAGGCCGGACGGGATATTGGAGATCAATCCGGGTTATTCCGACAAGATCAAGCCGGATGAACTGTCGGCCGTTGACCTTAAAAACCAACTGGACTTTTTGAACGAGGCGAAGAATGAAATCGACAGTTTTGCCAATGTCAATCCGGCATTGCTGGCGGCTGGCGACCCCACAGAACATAGCGGAGTTGCAATCGACCTTATGCAACGAGCCGGATTGGCCGAGCTATCTAAGTTTTTGCTCTACCATCGCACCTGGAAAATGCGCTGCTACCGATTTATCTGGAACACCGTCCAGCAATTCTGGACTAGCGAGCGATGGCTGCGCATAACCGACGATCAGAACGTGCAGCAGTTCATTCAGTTAAACGGCGTCGGCATAGATCGCAATCCGCAATCGCCTAATTTTGGCCGGCCGCAGATTATCAACGATGTCGGCGCGCTCGATGTGGACATTATCCTCGATGAAGGGCCGGATGCCGTCAACATCATGCAGGACGCTTATCAGTTGTTGAAGGACGATCCGAATATTCCGCCTGCGATCAAGATTGAGCTGATGCCGGCGCCGGAAAGCACCAAGCAGCGATTGCGTAATCTCATGAGCCAAGCGGCGCAGCAGCAAAAGCCCGATCCCAAGGTGCAGGCCGAGCAAATCAAGGCGCAGGCCGAAATGCAAAAGGCGCAGGCCGAAATCCAGAAGGCCAACATGGCCGCCGAGGCCGAGAAATTCAACGCGCAACAGGATGCGGTTGCCAACCAGCAAAAGCAGCAGCTTGCACAATTCCAGGCGTCGGCTCGCGTGCAGGAATTGCAGATGGAAATGCAGTTCAAGCAGCAAGAGCATGAAATGAAAATGAACGAGCTGCAAGCGCAGCATGCCGACAAGGAGCGTGATCGTGACGACCGCGCCGCGGAACGGCATGTTAAGATGCGCGATCAGGACAGCAAGACAGAAGAGGCAAAGGAAGCCAAGAAATCCGGCAAGGACAAGGGCAGCTCAACGCCGCATATCACCATTCATAACCATCCTGGCGGCTCATCTAAGAAGGCCAGCAAGCAGAAAGACGGTTCTTGGCTGATGGAAGAGGTTGCTTGATAATATGACACTGGCGATCAAGCATCCATTCGTTAGTCCGATCTTGGATGCCGGCGATCCGACGCTTGTAGGGCCGTCCGAGTGGAATGATGTTCATGCCACGACGATGGCGAACAACAAGCTGCTTGGTCGCGCCACGGCCGGCACAGGCGCGATAGAGGAAATCACGCTAGGAACCGGATTGTCATTCACCGGGACGACACTCAACGGCGGACTTATTGTTACTACCGGGGTTCAGGGTTTCTATGTCGATGGAGCCTTGGGAACGGATGTAGCAGGCCAAGGTCTTTCTCCGGGTGCCGGTGCGTATAAAACCTTACAATTCGCCGTCAATGATATCTGCCCGCGTTGGTTCTTTCTCAATGACTCATTCATCAGTTTGGCGCACGGTACTTACAACGAGCAAGTTTTCCTGCCGCCGGTATTAGGGGATAGCACGCTTTTCATTAGTGGAGACGCCGCCGCGCCGACAGCCGTTTCCATCGTCTCACCGGGGCCTAGACCGGCTCTATGGGCATTCGGTCCAGGTGGGGCATGGGGTGTCAATAACTGCCTTCTGTCGTCTCCCTCTCAAACCAATTTTGAATTTGGAACCGTCACCTCATTTGGTCCAGGTTGTAGAGTTGAAGTCTCCAATTGCACTTTTGGAAATACCGGAGGGGCGTCCAACGTAGCTGCAAGTTCCGGGGCCACGTTGACGGCTACCGGGAATTTAACGATCAACGGGACAGGTGCTTGGGCGCTGGCGGCATGCCGGCATCCGCTGTCAACGGTGGACTTTCAGCACACGGCAGTTACGCTTTCCATAGACCCTGCATATACGGGGGCAACGCTGTTTGCCGAGCGCGGGGCATACATTAATTGGGAAACCAATTCTCTTTCGGGCACCGCCAGCAATGCAAAATACAGTGCTGGTCAAAGTGCTTACATCAATGTTGCTTCCGACGCGGCGGTCCCCGGCGTAGAGATCGGCACGGTGACACAAACCGGCATGGTCGGGACCGGTACTAATATCCTGCACTCTGCACCGTTCGTTGGAGATACCGGAGGAGGCGGGACAGTAGGTTTTGTGCCGCCGCCCGCAATAGGAGACGGCGCCAAGTTTCTTCGCGGCGATGCAACTTGGCAGTCGGCTTCCGCTTCATTGGCCGTAGGATCGTCTGCCATCACCGGCGGCACGTCGCTCCGGGTTTTGTATGATAATGCTGGCGTGCTTGGTGAATACACCAACACGCAGTTGACCGCCATCATCAACAATTTCAGTTCAACTTTGTCGGGCACGGTTGCCGCTTCCGGCGGTGGAACATCAAATTTTCTGCGGGCAGACGGAACCTGGACTGCTCCGTCTGCTACTTTGACAATCGGCACGTCTGCCATTTCCGGCGGGACAACCAAGCATGTCCTTTATGATCTTGCCGGCGTTTTGCAGGAAGCAGCAAATTTCACGATTGAATCCGGCAATCCGAATGTCGTTGCCGGCAATGCGTATATGTACAATGGCGTAAACGTCATCACTGCGCAGACAGCCCAAAATAACTTTTACGATGGAGGCGCTGGAAATCTCACAGCGACGGGGAGCGGGAACCTGGGCACCGGTTTCAACTGTCTGCCAGCTTTGACAACCGGTGGCAATAATTTATGCATTGGTGTGGCAGCGGGTTTCTCCATAACCAGTGGCGCGATTAACTGTTTCATCGGTGCCTCGGCAGGCCAAACGGTAACTACTACATCTAATAATGTGGCCATCGGTTCTGATGCTATGTTGGCTGTAGCTGTTCCGCAAAACTGTATTGCTATCGGCGGGAACGCAATGCAGAACGGCACAGGCGCCATAAATGACTGCATCGGTATAGGTACTTCGTCTCTCAGCAATTTTGCCGGAGGCACCGCGGCTGATTGTGTTGCCATTGGCAGTACTGCGTTGGCCGGTGTTCTTACCGGTACTAGAAATAACGCCATCGGTGGTTTTGCACTTAATGCGGTGACGTCGGGGGGGCACAAGAACGGGGTTGGCTATCAATCAGGGGCGCACATAACCACAGGGGGGGATAACACTTGCTTAGGTCATAGGGCTGGTCTCGGCATAGTGGCAGAGAACTTTAATGTATCAATCGGTAGCCAAGCCATGTTGCAAAGTTCTGGTGCTAATAATTGCATCAGCATAGGAGCTAATTCTTTATTTTTTGTCGCAGCAGACAACAACATCGCCATCGGCTACCAGTCAGGATTCAACATTACATCCGGCGCAGACAATATTCTCATCGGTGTCAACTCAGGCGGCGCAAGCGATGTGACAACCGGCGCGAACAACATTCAAATAGGTTCTGATGTACGGGTGCCATCAGCCACAGCCAGCAACCAACTCTGTATCGGCAACTACATATATGGGACAGGTTTGAGTGGCACCGGAACAACTGTTTCAACGGCTCTTATAGGTCTTGGCATCAAGGCTCCAACCGCTGTGCTTCATTTGGCCAATTCAAGCACCGCGGCCGCAAATCTTCGGTTTGATCCAACCGGGGCAGCCGGTCCCACCACTCCTAATGATGGAGACATGTGGTACGATGGGACAAATCTCAAATTTCGCCATGGTGGCGTGACAACGACTATCGTTTAGGGGGAAAGCGCATGTCTGATCCAACGGCATTCTATCGAACTTTCACAGGTGCTATAAGCACCTACATTCAGGCTTTACAGCAACTTTCTTTGATGCAGGATCGTATAGCGCAGGATGCGGGATTGGCTGCTGCCGCCGCTGCCGCCGCGCAGGCAGCAGGCCGCAGCGATCTTGCCACAGTGGATTTTACTAACGCAGCAGGTGCTATCACGCAGTTGAATTTCACTTTTAATTCCGGCACGCCTACTCAAAAATCGTTCCTGTATAAGCTGTTGTGACAGCCATGTTCATCATTGAAGCTACCAAGGAAGAAATCGACGTTCTGCGTCAGATGCTCCATCGTGCCTGCCTGCACAGCGGTATGGACGTGGCAGAAGCCGCGGCACACTGGAACCGCAAGCTTGTAGCTGCCAGCATGCCCATGCCGCCAGAAAAGGCAAACGGGCAAAGCGATGGCAAGGCATTAATGTGAGATGGGAGAAAAAACCGCAGGTGTCGGCCACTTTCAGATACCGACCGCGCCGGCGCCAGGGGTTGCCGTCGCTCAGTCAGGCACCGCGAATACCTACACCGCAACGTATGTGCAGATAACGGCCAGCTCAAATGCGGCGGCGATCTTCATCACCGGGCTCTATCTGCAATGTCCGGGCGCGGCAAACCTGCCGACATATATTTCGGTGCAACTGGCAACGGGCGCCGCCGGCTCTGAGGCAATTGTCGGGCAATACTTGGTCAATGTTGGCCCGACGAGCGGCGTGGCGGCAACAGAATGGGGAACTTATCGTCCGATCGCCCCTTGGATACCCATACCGGCAACCACACGCATAGCCGCCAAGACCGCCTCAAGCGTAGCTGTTGCCATCGCCCACTTGGTATCACTTGAATGTATTCTGCAAACCAATGTGGTGGATGATGGCATCGTTGATGCGGTCAATGTTCAGCAAATAGCCGGACAGACGGCTAGTGCGGCGGCGGGAGTGACGTTTCCAAGCTCAATCGCGAGCCCGACCAACATAACGGCGGGCACCATAACGACAGTCACGACGGTAACAAATCAGTTGACGGCGGCGGCCATTGCCACCGGTGTCTGGCAGGATGCGGTAGCAGGTGATTTTACGACCGCAAACTCGATCGGCAAGGCGCTCTACATTGCCAATATCGCGCCAGGCGCAGCAGGCGGCCATTTCATTAGCGGCAGCAATGCCGGAACGACAACGCTCGGCGCACTGACAGTCACCGGTGCCACGACCCACACCGGAAATGTGGTGCTATCTGACGGACTGACGATCTCGGCACCGAGCACACTCAATCGCGCTGGCCTCGATATTGCCGGCAACGGCACCGGCGCCGCCATGAAACTTGTAGGCGGTGCGACCGGGATCGGTTTCAGCATTGCCGGCGGCGGTACATCGGGCGACGGCGTCAAGGTTACGACCACGAGCGGCCATGGCATCAATCTGGCTCCGGTCGGTACCAGCATGCACGGCCTGCTATCGACCGGAGGCAATGGCGGCACGAGCGATGGTATCAAGGCGGTAGCTGGCACGGGTGGTGTCGATATCCGCGGCAACATCACCGGCAACCTCGTGGGCACAGTGTCCACGCTCACGACCTACACCGGCAATACACCACAGACGGGCGATAGTTTTGCGAGGATTGGAGCAGCAGGAGCAGGACTGACCGCGCTAGGTGATACCCGTATTGCTAACCTTGACGCCACTGTCTCAAGCCGCATGGCCACCTACACGCAGCCAACAGGTTTCCTAGCGGCTACGTTTCCAACGGGTACGATCGCCAACACGACCAACATCACTGCCGGCGTCATTACAACGGCAACGAACCTGACAACGAACAACGACAAGACCGGGTATACGCTATCGAGCGCGGGCGTGCAGGCAATTTGGGATGCATTGACCTCCGCCCTTACCACGGTCGGCAGTATCGGTAAGAAGCTCGCTGATTGGGTTATCGGCACGGCGCAGACGGGCGATAGTTTTGCACGAATTGGCGCGGCTGGCGCCGGTCTCACTGCTCTTGGCGATACTCGGATAGCAAATCTAGATGCAACGATAACGAGTCGCATGGCAACTTTTGTCTATACCGCGCCTGATAATACCAGCGTAGCGGCAATCAAGCTGCAAACCGACAAACTTGCCTTCACGGTCGCCAATCAGGCCGATGTCAATATCCGATCGGTCAATAACGTCACTGTCAACGGCGTAGGAACGAGCGGCAGCCCATGGGGACCATAGGTGCCGGCATCATGGGGCTCAAGTTGGGGCTCAAGCTGGGCGGTCAGTTGGGGCACGACCAGCGCCGGATTGATCGGCTGCTTTGCACAAATGAACTTTGTGCAGCAGGTGCCGGGCTGGGTGCAACCGTGTCCGCCAACTCCACCGCCGCCGCCTCCCCCGCCTCCTCCGCCGATTACCGATCTCGGTGGCGCGGGGTTTGTATCAGGCACCGGAGCGTTCCGTCCGGGCAAGTATTTTCGGGCATTTCAGCGCTTTCTTGGAATAGCGCGCAAGAAAAAGCGCAAGCACGATCAAGCCGAACTGCTCGAACTCATACGCGCCACCAGGAAGCTGGCGCGACAGGTCAAGAAAGAGGTTTACACACGTCCGGCAATTAGCGGTACCGAGGCGGCTCGCACGCTGCTTGCATTGGCCGCTGAAGAACAAAAGCTAGCCGATGCCGTCGTTAAGTATCAGAAGATCGAAGAGGACGACGAGGAAGAGGCCATAATCCTGCTGCTGATGCATTAGGAGATAAGGAAATGAAACGATTGCTGCTCGCTCTTGTATTCTGCCTGATGCCTGCAATGGCATGGCCGCAAGGCATTCCGGCGCCGGTGAGCTTTCTCAGCGCGGTAAGTACTAACTGCACGTTGGTTGAACGCGGCAACGTACAGTACATGGGTGGGCTATATGTCAATACGACCGCGGCCATCTACTATATCAAGCTATATGATACCAATGTGACGCCAACCGCGGGTCTGATACCGGTGCGGCGCATTCCAATTCCATTCGTGGCAGCGAGCGCAGGCGGCGTTGTGGCGGATTTTCCGCCCGGTGGCTTGAACTTCAATAACGGCTTTGGCTTCTGCCTCACCGGCGCCATTGCCGATAACGATGCAACCAATGCCGCAGCTGGCGTGACGATCAATTTCAGCTTGCATTAATGCCGCTTGGTGTTGTCGCGTTTCTGGTATCTATAGCATACGTGCCATGGTGGTCAGGTGCGGCTATTACGCCACGTTGGGCTATCATGGCCGTAGGTGCGGCGGTGCTGATCTGTGGGACCAAGACGGCACCGCCGCGCTCCATTACCAGGGCTGACGCTCTCGGCGTTGCGTTTGTGGCGTATTGTGCATTGTCGGTTGCGTGGTCGCCGGTGTTCGTTGAGGCGGCAGACGAGTTGATGAAGCTCGGCATCCTGGCGCTGCTGTTCGTTGTCGGCCGATCTGTCAGCAGCCTCCTATCGGCCTATATCGGCTTCGGCGCCGGGATGACCGTCAACAGCGTCATAATGATCGTCGAGCGTGTTGCGTACGGCGTGGAAACGCAAGGCATCGGTATCAACCCGGAGTTTGGCGGTGTTGCACTCCCGCACGTCGGATTGTTCTTCAACCCCAACTTTGCCGCAGAATCTGCCGCGGTTGTCGTTGTCGCTCTTGCAATGTCCCGTCTGTGGTGGCTCGTTCTTGGGGTGTGGCCAACTCTCGTACTCGCCGGATCGCGAGGCGCAATATTGGGCCTATTGGCGGCGGCTTGTGGCTACCTCGCACCACGGTCGCGCCTAGGCGCCTTTGCACTGGCCACGGCGGGCATAGTGGGCGTTGTTCTGGCCTTTATGCTTGCCAACCGCAGCACAGCGGGGATTTCGGATCGGCTGCATATCTGGACCGATACGCTATCGGGCCTGACGCTGTTCGGTCACGGCATTGGCTCCTATTGGGTTACGTTTCCACAGTTCGCCACGTTTGATGTGAACCTGTCACGACCGGATCATGCGCACAACGATGCTCTTGAATTGTCCTATGAACTCGGCATCGGTGCCGTTTGCGCGGCATGGCTCGTCATCGAGCTTTTACGATATGCTAATGAAACGGAACGGCTTGCGATCATCGCGTTTCTGGCGATCGGATTGGCTGGCTTCCCGCTTCACCTTCCGGCGACGGCATTTCTATTTGCTGTCATGGCGGGTCATGCTGCTCGCGGCAGCGTGCCTGTACGCCTCCCTTTCATGCTACGCAGAACAGGAATTTTCGGTCCCGTACAACAGCAAGCGGATCGGCTTTCGCACGATCCTGCACCACTTCGATAATGCGGCTCGAGCCTGGCCGTTCAACTACGAGATACGCATGGGGCCAGCATATTTCTGCATGCGGTTCCGCGATGAAAGGATTTTGGACCAGTGCATTGCAGTAGTCGAGAATGCGCTCAAGACCAACCCGCGTTCCGATATTCTGAAATGGCACTTGGATCAAATGAAGCTCGTTCACCGCTGACGAAATAGCGGCACACGCTCGCAGGCAGCGATATGCCTGCAACACGCAATCCAGCGATACGGATATCAGAAGGAGTAAAACACTGTGGCAACGCAGACGGTAACTGCTGAGGATTTGGGATTGGCCAACGCCATTGCGGAAACGGAACAGGAAATCTTTTCCGAAGCCAATGGCACCGATCCTCTGGACAACGACGGCGACAGGTCGCTTGAGGAAATGGGCGACGGCCTCGAAGGCGAGCAAATAGACGAGCCAGACGAGGATGCAGCCGATGACGAAGCGGAACCAGAAGAGGCGGAAGAAATTGCGGCAAAGCCCGACGAGGTTGAAGAGCAACCGCGTGATGAACGCGGACGCTTTGAGCCCGCCGAGCAAGAGCCGCGATTGGTTCCGTCTGGTCGAGTCCGCGAACAGACTGAGCGCGCTAATGCAGCGGAAACGCAGCTCCAAGCCCTGAGGGCCGAATTCGAGGCTTTCAAGGCCGGTATTGCTCAGCGTCCAGCACAACAACAGCAATCGCAACAGCCGACTCAGGTCGAGCCGCCAGACATGTTTGCCGACCCGGAAGGCTTCCGGCGGCATGTGATCGATCAGGCTAACCAAGCCGCCCAATTCCGCCACGTCGAGGCATCGTTGCAAGACGCTGCCGAAACCCATGGCGAGAAATTTCAGGCGGCCTATCGTGAACTGCAAACACTCGGCAATACCGAGCGCCAGCAGTTCGGCAACAGCCCTTCGGTCACACGGATATGGAACGCGCCCAATCCCGGTCGCGCTCTCATGTCCTGGCATGCCCAGCAATCGACTCTCAAGGAAGTCGGCACCGATCCTAATGCCTGGCTAGACAAAAAGCTGGAAGAACGTCTGAACGATCCAGACTTTCTAGCCGCTGCCGTCGAGCGCGCACGCGGGTCGGCCCGTCAAAACGGTGCCAGAGAGTTTCAGAGTAATTCGCGTCGAATGCCGCCATCGCTCAACTCGCAATCAGGCTCGTCGCATCAAGTCGGCGATCCAGAGCTTTACGATCCGAGCGAGCGATCGGTGTTCGATTTTGCAACACGATAAGGCTTCGCAGTCCAAGCGAAGGAGGGATAGCTAAAACTGAGGAGCCGGTGAAAGGAGAACCGCTATGGCGGTATCCGGCTCAACCATCCAAGCTAATAATAAACTAATCGTCTTTCGAAAGGAGATCACGCGGGAATATATCCGCCAAAATCTCTTCTCGCCGTATATCGGCTCGGAAGCGACAGCTATCATCCGGGTCATTAACGACCTCAAGAAAGGCGGCGAGCAGATCAACATTCCGCTCATTGCCCGCCTGAAAAACCAGCCGGTCGCAACCGGCACCCTGGTTGGAAATGAAGAAAACATCGACAACTATGGTGACCGTGCGTGGATCGATTGGGCTCGTAACGCAGTCAAGATCGCGGCCTCCGAAGAGCAAAAGTCGTCAATCGACCTGTTTGGCGAAGCACGGCCTCTGCTTGAGGATTGGGGCAAGGAACTCCAACGCGATGAAATCTGCGATACGTTCTACACCATCCCGCTCGCGTCCACTGCTCCTGCCGGCCTTGGCTCCACCAACGGCCAGCGCGTTAATGGAGCATTATTGGATGCGGCGACAGCAGCGCAGCGCAATACCTGGACGACGGACAACGCCGATCGCATCATGTTCGGCGGCGCGCAGTCCAACCTCGTGGCCGGTAACTTCGCCAGCTCATTGGCGAATATCACCACCGCCATGGGCATGTCGGCAACGAGCATCCTCAAGGCCAAGCGCCTTGCCAAGCTCGCCAACCCGCGCATTCGTCCATACAAGCTGAAAAATGGCCGTGAGTATTTCGTCCTGTTCGTCAACTCGTATCAGTTCCGCGACCTACAGGCCGATGCGACCATCATCAGCGCCAATACCAACGCCCGGCCTCGTGAGGGCGATGGGTTGGAAAAGAATCCGCTGTTCCAAGATGGCGATCTGCTCTATTCGGGCGTCATCATTCGTGAGATTCCCGAACTCACCGTTCGCCTGCCGATCTTCTACACCACGGCCGGCACTGCGGGTATCCAGACCGCGCCCGCGTTCCTGTGCGGACAGAGCGCAATGGCCTGGGCGTGGGGCCGTATGCCCATGCCGACCTTCCTGAAAGAGGATGACTATCAATTCTATCGGGGCGTCGGTGTGCAAATGGCCTACGGGCTCAAGAAGATCGCCAAGCTCGATCTGAGCGGCAAGTACAAGGAATGGGGCATCTTCACGATGTTTACCTATTCCCCGTCTGACACATGATAACGGAAAGGATCGCAACCATGTTGAGATTACCTCGCAAGCTGCTGATCGCAGCCGCGGCCGTTGTCGGACTGTCAACGCTCGCATACGGGCTCACGGTTCCCGCAAGCATCTCGCCTCGCCGGGTGCCGTGGCAAACCACGACCCACTATCGTTGGACCATCAACTTCAACGACGTGGGAACAACCGTTGTAGGCGGCGCCGCCAAAATCGGCGCCGTCCCCGCCAAAGCCTTTGTCTCGCGTATCTACTGCTATGTGACGAACATCTGGCAGAACGGTGCCGGCAACAACTTCCTCGGCCTCGCCTCGACCTCGGCGGGCACCGCGGCAGGTGTTGGCGATTGGCTCAATGGCGCCACCGGCACCACTTCGTCTTGCGTGCTTACGACTGCCGGATATCAGCCCATCACCACGGCAGTCGGTCTTGGTTTGGCGGTTACATCACCGGCAACGCCGACCGGCAGCTCCGGCGGGTTTGACATCTTCTACAAGGTGTATTCATCGGCCGGCACGCCGACCGTTGGTCAGGTGACGGTGATCTTCGAGTACGTGCCTGACGACGACATGTAACCTGAGCGTGACTTTCTGCACTGCACGCTAAGCTCCCCCCAGCCCCGCAGTTGCAGAGGCGGCCGGCCCGCCCTTCCAGGTCGGCCGCTCTTTTTCCTCAACCAATGGAGATTCCATGACGCGTGTGACCTATGTGCCACAAGAAAACGGCGACCCGCTTACAACCAGCTTTGGCGGATTTGACTTCCGCAACGGCGAGCCGGTGAACATTCCAGATGATGCAACCGTATTGCAGACGCAGATTGCGGAAGTCGGCAAAACGCCAGACGGCGACCTGCGATTTCGTGGCGTTGAACGCAAGGTGCCATTGGTCGATGTGCTCAAAACCAACCCCTATTTCAGGATCGAAGGCATGGAGGCACCTAAACGGGCAGGGCCAGGGCGCCCACGAACACCACGCACGCCGGAGGATTATAAGGGATATGCAATGGACTGGTTTTCCAGATCGGAAAATCATATCGCGCTGGCGGAACGCTGGAAGGCGGAAGCCGAACTGCGCGAGCGGATTGGCGTGCATGACGACGGTGATATTTGCAGATATCTGACGCCATTCTACGAGGGTAGATTTCATCAACTTAAGAAAGCTGCTGCCTAATGGAACCGCGCATGTACATTCCGCCTGATGTTAAAACGGATGCGACGCCCGATCCGGTCATCGCGGGGCAGCAATATGCGATGGAAAGACCGCGCAATCCTTTTGAGCAGATTGTTGGCGGGCGCATTCGGGGTGGCGAGGGTGGTGCTGGCGGACCACCACGGCCGGCAAATCAGAATGTATCCCAGGAAGAGGTAAGGAGGATGATTCCGGAGCCGCTGACACTTGAGGAGCGGGCCTGGCAAAACTATGGACGGCAAATGCACCCCGATGATGTGATGAAAAGCGAATCGGTTTGGGGTGGAGCAAAACGCATCGCAGAGCAGCACGGGATTTCGGAAGCAGAAGGTTTTGCTCACATGGCCAACGATCTTTGGAAACGCATGGGAGCAAATAGATATATGAGTCCCGAAATGGCCAAGCGGTACATGCGGGTTGAACGCGCTAGGATGATGGGCATTAAGAGCGCCGAATGACCTCACAGCCGACCCGCACCCGGCGCGATCTGATCGACAACGCCTTGTCGAAGCTCGGCGTGTCCATTTCTAACCAGGTCGCCGATTTGGAAGACATACTTTACGTGGATGTTGAGATCGAGAGCATCTTTCGCAAGCTGGAGGGTATTGACTTGGTTTATGTGCCTGACCGCGGTTCTCCCGGACCGATGGGCGGCAGCATTCCAGGTGCATTGTTTGATGACATTGGCAGCATCGTTGCGGACCTTGTGAGCCCGAAATTCGGCTTATCGCCGGATGACAGCCAGAAGCTCAATCAACGCGGCCTGGGAACGCCGCCAGGCACGGGTACGGCAGCCATGTCACTGCATAAGATACTGCGCGGGCGGCCGACCTACGAAACGCTCAGGACAGATTATTTCTGATGCCGATCTACGAGCCGCAAATGTACATTCCGGCCGACGCCAAGGCGGAAGCTTCGGACGATAAACCAGTTATCAAACGCCGCCGTAAGGAAATCGAGCGCGAAGCCAAGGCTGACGCCTTGCAGCCCTCGCCCAAAGACTATCGCCAGCCGCCCAATGGAATGTAAGCAATGCTGACTTTGGAAACATTAAAGGCGCGATTTAATTATGATCCCGAAACAGGGATTTTCACGCGCATTATGCGGTCTGATGTAAGGCCGTGCTGGAATTCTCGATATGCCGATAAACCGGCAGGAACTATTAGCGCAACAACGGGATACGTGAACTTAAATATCGACAAGAGATTGTATCGAGCGCATCGATTGGCTTGGCTGTACGTATACGGAACTTGGCCGGATGGGGAACTGGATCACAAGAATTTAGATCGCTTGGACAATAGAATTAGTAATTTGCGTCAGGCTACTTCTGGGCAAAATAGAGCAAACACACGTAAGCAATCAAATAACACTTCTGGCTACAAGGGTGTTACGCGATTTCGTTACGGGAATGTCTATAAATGGCGCGCAAGAATAAATAAAAATAGGACGGAGATCGTCTTAGGATATTACGACAGATTAGAAGAAGCACATAATGCTTATTCCAATGCTGCTCAAAAATTCTATGGCGAGTTTGCGAGAGTTTGATGCCACTAGGTTCAAAAGCTGTGGAGATACCATGGCCCACGTCGTCTTTTCCCGGTGCTGTCACGCAGGAAAGCGCGGGTCGCATCATCAACATCTATGCGGAGCCGCTTGGTGACAAAAGCCCGTCACCGGTTGCTTGGCATCGCTCGCCAGGGCTGACGCTATATGCGTCGACAGCACTGCACGGCTATCGCGGCGGATTGTTGGTGGTAAACCTTGCCTATGAAGTATTTGCTGAGGACGCAGCTACACCGAACGTTGTTACCGTAGATGCGGCGGGAACGGTCAGTGCCCTCATCGGTGTCCTCGCCGGACTTAAAGGGGTGCAGATTGCACGAAACAATGCCTCGCCACCCAATGTCATCGCGGTGGACCTCGATAATGGTGCTTATCAGCTCGATACCGGCACTGTTACTGCTTACACCAGCGGTGGTGTCCTTCCTCAGCCGAAATCCATCTGCTACCAGGACGGTTATCTGTTCTTTGGTATCGCAGATCGTCGTGTGTTCGCCACCGGCATCAACACCATCGTCATCAACGCACTGACATTTATCAGTGTACAGGCCAAGTCATCGGACATATTGCAGCGGCTTATTCCGTTCGGCGGCTTGCTGTTTATCTTCTGCTCGTCATCGACCGAGGTTTGGCAGGATACAGCGCAACCGGCACCTGGCTTTCCGTATTCTCGGCTGGTTGTGCTTGAATATGGCTTGTTGCAAGAAAATGCCATTGCCGGCTATGAGGACGGTTTCTCGATCCTCATGTGGGTGGCGCAGGATTATGGCGTCTGGCAGTTGCAGCCGGGGAGTTTTCAGCCGACCAAGATCAGCCCGCCCGACCTTGATCGGCTTATTCAATCGGCATTTCTGGCTGGTTTGGCATTCGATGCGCGCGCCTATATCACGTCCGGCCGCAAGTTTTGGGTTTTGTCGTGCTCACGCTGGTCCTGGGAATTCAACACGGCAACCAACAAATGGAACGAACGCGCCAGTCGCGACGGATTGACCTCTGTGCTCGGCCGCGTGCGTTCGATCTTCGGCCATCCTGGATTCGGCAAATGGCTTACCGGCGACATACAGAGCGGAAACCTGCTATTCACAGATGAAACAAATTACACCGAAAACGGGATAGCAATTCTCGCCCGCATGGAAAGCGCACCAGTTGAGGATTTCCCAAATCGCATGCGGATTGCTCGTGCGGATTTTTCCTTCGTGACTGGCGTTGGCCGAGCGACCAATAGTCTCGTCATGACCGTAACGGGAGCCGTTGCCGGAACCGGCGGAGTGGTGCGGCTGACGGTCAATAACACGGCTGGCATGATTGAGGGCGATACTCTTTTAGTCGCCGATGTGAACGGCACGACCGAGGCAAATGGTGCATTCACGTCGCATATCGTGGATGCAACGCATGTCGAGTTGCTAAACTCGATTTTCCTCAATGCGTACATTTCCGGCGGCACGGCAACCGATATCACCGCGCCGGTCAACATGCAGAACCCGGTAGTTTCAATCTCCTGCTCACGCGATGACGGTATTACGTTCGGCAATCCGTGGATCAGAAATCTTGGTCAGCAGGCAAGATCGAAAACCCGTATCAAGGTGCTCAATGCCGGACTGTCCGGGCCGGCTGGTGTTATCTGGCGCTGGGATATGTCCGATCCGGTCTACTTGGGGTTTTTCGGTGCCAAGCAATCAAGCGAATTGCGAGAGAATTAATGACGCAACTCGGCCCGCAACCTCCAATTACGGTGCCATGGGTTGACGAGCATCAAAGCTCCGGCAAACCCAAGTCGTCATTTGCGCAGTATATGTACGCGCTCGATCAAATGCTGCGCAGCTACTTTCGCGACACGTCGGGGCTTGTGAATGCCGCCAATGATGGCGCGGCCGCGGCGGCAGGGGTGAAGATCGGGCAATTTTATCGTAATGGGTCAGCCGTTCAGATCAGGGTTGTTTGATGTTGAGACAACTACCATCACAAACAGAATTGCACAGAATTTTGTCTTATGAAGACAAAACAGGCGTTCTGATTTGGAAGTTGCGTGTAGAGCGGCATATTGGGTGTTTTGCTACCGCAGAGCAGGCGAGTGCAGCTAGGGAATTGGTTGCGCGAGAACTCCATGGCGAATTTGCTCGCACAAAATAAAGGCTCGTGTGATGGGATTATTTGACAGTCTTTTGGCTCCATTCGGTACCGGCGCGCAGCAGCAGGCGTCTAGCGATCAACAAGCAGCCTTGCGGCAAGCGCAAGCACAAGGCGGCGCTGATCTCAGTCAAGCCCGCGGCGATGTCACAGGTACCTATGCTGCCGGTTTGCAGCCATTACAGGCAACCTATGGCGGCGCCACGCAAGGCACCGATCAGCTTGCAAAACTGCTTGGCCTCAGCGGCAATCCGGCGGACATGCAATCCACCTTGGAGCAAACGCCGGGATATCAATTCACACGCGATCAGGGCTTGCAGAATACGTTACGCCAGAGCGCAGCACAGGGCTTTGGCACCGGGCCTGGCGGGCTATCCGGCAATACACTTAAAGCTCTCACGGACTACGGCAGCGGGCTTGCGAGCCAAACTTATCAGAACGCCGTGCAGAACCTTTTGCCCTATCTTGGAGCGCGCGGAAATGCAGCAGGCCAGATCGGCGGCTTGGCTGGTCAGGAAGCCGGCCAGCTCGGCACGCTTGGCACCGCGCGAGCCGGCCTGGATTATGGCACCAATGTTGGCATGGGCAATGCGCAGGCGTCGGCCGACCTCGCGCCCTTGACGGCTGGCAACAATCTGTGGGGTTTGCTCGGCAATACCGCCAAGCTCGGCGTGAGCGGCGGCGGCGCCGGTGGTGGGACGATCGGCGGCAATCTGGCCTCCGGCCTGTTCGACAATATTTTTGCGGCTGCCGCTTAGGTGGATAAACATGCGTGTGGTCAATCATGTTGTTTCCAACAAGATTTGCGCTCTTGCGCAGAGAAAGCTTCCAGGACTGAAATGCTTTCCTCGATCGTGCTGGAATGGGGAATTTATTGGTGTCGGGTTTCAACTTGGTAAATGGCGGCATGGCATAATTATCAAGGGAAAAGCCAGAAGAATGCCATCTGAAAAGTTCATAAGTGATTTGGTTGATTGTTTTCGACGGCCGTACAAAGCGCAAATGAAGCGCATCAGGAGAGATTGACTTGCCCGCTTGGGACAATGTGGTAATGCCGCGCGCACCGGAGGCGCCAAGCTATGCCGCGCCGTTGGTGGATTTTTCTAATATTGGTGATCTTGGAAACCAGTATTTCAAAGGGCAGGTGCAAAATAAGCAATTGCAGCAGCTTAATGCTTTCAAGAATGGAATGCCTGATCCGAACACGTCAGAAGGCATCAGGGCCATTGCTCAGGAAATGGCGCGTACTGGTGGAATTGAAGGTGCCGTGAAGGCCATTCCCTTAGTTCAGGGGCAGCGTCTTGATGAAGCCTATATGCGGCCTCCGCCGAACTTTGAGGAAGACCAGCCGCAGACACAACAGCCACAGCGCCGTCAACCTGTAGAAGTTACACCATATGGAATGCCGGTACAGCAGGCTACCGAAGGCATGATCAGCGCGGTACCCGACAGTGGGCCGAATGCTGGTCGCAATATAGCTCCAGAGATCAATGCGGCGGGAGCGGCGGCAACGCCAACTCAGATGGCACAAGCGGAACCGCCTCCGCCTACACCTTCGACATTGCCGCCTAATGTATCAGACAAAGCGGCAAAGAATCTAGATAGAGCTGCACAGTTTTATGCTGATCGTGCCAGTATAGCAGAGAGACGTTTTGGAAAAGGTGCCGGTGGTGGGGATAAGGAAAAATCAGCGCAATTTGCCGCTCGTGCAGCCAAGATGCGCGAGCAGATTGCCGAGCATGGTCCTACTGCAATGGAGCGCAAGCGGCAGGAACTTCTTGACAAGACTCAAATTGATCGAGGTGAAAAACTGAATGTTGCTTACCAGGGAGGCGCTGGAACATATATGGAAAGTCAAAAACCATATAATGATCTGGCTAGAACAATTCTCAGCACGCCGGGAATGCGCAGCGGTATTGGCGGCGATTGGACCTTGGTTGTCAATAGAGCGAAAGATTTGGTTGGAATGGAAAATGCCGCTGCATTGCAGGAAGCCTTGCAGAAGGTGACGGCTTCCAGTGTGCTTGCGCAAATCAACAATCAGCGCATTGAACTAGGAGAAGCGGGCCAAACCAGCAGCCGCATTTTCTCAAGCCAAGTAGATCAAGTGACCAAAGCATCGCCATCGCTTGGCACCACGCTCGGCGGCAACCGATATCTTGTGAATGTCTCAGATCGCATGGGCGAGTTTAAGATTGCTCTTGCGCAAGAGGCTCAAAAATATCGAGCCGAACATGGTTATCTTGATAAGGGATGGGATAAGCATGTGGCGGATTATTTGGACAAGCATCCAGTGTTTACCAAGGAGGAACGCAGCAATCCGAGGATGCTAATGGCGCCTACTATTCCGCCAGAACTTCTCAATGAGAAAGGAATACCAGCAGACCCAGCAAAACTGAATGAATGGGGCAAGGGTGTTGGTCTCAAGAAGGGCGATTCGGTCATGTTGCCAAAAAGCAGTCCTTTGCAGGTCACGGTTTATAAGCACTGGCAGCAATAATGACCGATACCGATCCATGGACAGCCGCCGGTTTTGGCGATGCCTCACCATCTGCGCCGCCTACAATGACGGCGCAGCCTGCCATTGCGAGCGATCCATGGTCAGCGGCAGGTTTCTCAGATCAGCCGGTTAAGGCCGAGCCACAGAAGCCACCTCCTCCACCAAAGTTTCCTGGCTATTTGGCCAATTATCGCGAAGCGCAAAAGGAATCTGGTGGCCAGCTCGATATTGGCATTGAGGAAGCCAGCAAGGGCATGAAGATGAAGCCGCTCAAGGCGGCAAAGGATATTGCGCTCGGCGGGGCTAACTATGTGTTTTCCCCTGTGAATGCTGCATTGCGCACTGTTGTTGGTCAACCATTGCAGGAAACAACAGGAATTCCCAAAGAATACAGCGAATTTGCTGCCGGGATGATGTTGCCTATTCCGAAGCGAATTCCATTGCCTGCGAAGGCTGCAGGTATCGCCAAGGAAGCTCCAGCATCCGAGAAATTGTTTGAAGCATCAAGCGCCGCCTATAAAAGTCCAGAAGTAAAAGCATTAGACGTAAAACCGACAGCGGTTCGGGATTGGGCGTATAAGCTCAAAGGAGAACTTACAGCTGAAGGATTGGATGATATCGGCTCACCGCTGACCTTTCAAAGACTTTCGCGCCTTGAGAGTGCGCCTGCTGGAACGGTAGCGATAACCGGAGACAATCTAAACAGCTTGCGAAAATCTTTAGGACATGCCGCGCGAAGCTCTAATGGAGAAGAACGCAAAGCCGCAAGTATGGCAATAGAGAGCTTGGATAAGATGCTGGAGACGCTACCCGGAAATGCTGTATTGTGGGGCTCCCCAGAAGCGGCAGCATCTAAATTTGCAGAGGCAAGAGGCAATTATGCAGCCGGCAAGCGGTCTGAACAGTTCAACAAGGTTCTTTCTGATGCCGAATTAGCGAAAGACCCACAACAATATATTAAAAACAGGTTTACGGCGATTGTACGAAGTCCAAAGTTAAGCCGTGGATTTTCAGAAGATGAACTGGATCAAATGCGCTCGGTTGTCCAATCTGGCAAAATTCCGCAGAAGATTGGTGGCATGGCCAGTGCCGTTCCAGTTATAGGTTCATTTGTCAGTAAGCCGTCTGAAAAGCTGGCATCTTATTTAACCAACAAGCAGATTTCTAGACTTGATGAAATGATACGCTCTCGTTCTCCATTAGCACAGGGAAGCAAAAACGCTCTACAAGCTTGGAACACCTCGCATCAATCATTTCAGATTGCGCCAATTCCGCGCAATTTTGCAAGGCTTTCGATTGCCTCGCGTAATCTGTCGAATAACTTAAAAGATATCGGAATAACGGTATCACCTGACAGCCTGCTGCGCTCTATTCAGAGTGGTCCAGTGAAAAGCGCCGCAGAGCAAGAACAACAATAATCCATAGGGATACTCTACGAGCATCCAGATTCCTGCCAATAGCAAATAGAGCAGCGCCCAGCGCAGCCAGTTCTTCATGCTCAGGAACCAAACTACGGCCCAAAGGGCCATTCCTAGAGCAAAATATGAGATGACAACAAACCAAAAGATATCACGCATGAGAAGCCTCCCAAGCGCGATTATAGCCACATTTTTGGCTTTCGCACAGCCTGCATTTGCAGCCGGCTCCATACCTGTGGCTCTGGCGCAACAGGTCAACGCCAATGGCGTGCCACTCGCCGGCTGCCTGCTTTCCCTGTTCGTCACCGGGACGGTCGCCACTCCACAGATAGCGTTCCAGGATACTGCCCTCACTCAGCCCTTGCCGTGGCCGGTGGTATGCGATGCCAATGGCCGCCTGCCTATGTTCTACCTCGCGGACGGCTCAATCCATGCCCGCCTGACGGACGCCAATGGCTTGGTCCAATTCGACTATCCGAATATGCTGGTTATTGGGCCGTCCGGCGGCGGGGGTGGCGGGGGTGGTACCGTCGACGCAACGACGATCGCAACGTCCGGTGATGTCAAATTCCGCCCGACCTCGGAAACGCTGGTCGGCTGGGTCAAGCTCAATGGAACCACGGTCGGATCGGCAGCGTCCGGGGCCACGCAACGCGCCGCCGCCGATACTCAAAGCCTGTATGTCTATTTGTGGAATAATTGCTCTGACACCAATTGTCCCGTTGCGACAGGTCGCGGCGTCAGTGGCTTGGCGGATTTCAACGCCAACAAGGCCATCACGCTCTTGGACTGGCGAGGGCGCGCGCCGCTCGGCCTGGATGATATGGGCACTGGTACAGCCAGCCGGCTTGCGGGTGGGCTGTTTCTAACCGGTAGTGCAACAACACCGCAAGCGGTAGGCGGCGGCGCTACTACAACGCTCACGCAACCTAATTTGCCCAATGTCACATTGGGGGCCGGAACGTTGGCAGCAAGTGCGCCAACTATCACAGCAACTTTTGGAACGGGTTCGGCACCAACGACCGTTATTACTACCGCTGCTTCTACTACAGGGGTTTCCACAACTAACATTACAGCGTCCGCGCCTGCAATCTCCGGCTCGACTGCTTCGATCAATGGCAATGTTGGACAAACTGCCTTTAGTGTTCTTTCGCCATTTATGTTGGGGACTTTCTATATGAAATTGTAGAACCGCGCGGACGTTTATTTTGTGCTTGTTCCAGCAATGTTGAGGTAAGAAAGCACGATGTATAAAACTCCTGTGTATTTCGATCAGGTCAGCAGTCGTGAAGATTTCATCGCGACCTTCAAGGTTTATGATGATGATACCTTCACGCTCATTGGGCTTGATGGAACAGTCGTCGCCGGCTCCGTAAACTTCACGTCATCGGCATGGCTAGTCAACGTCGGAAGTATCGCAACAACATCGAGCACGACGATTACCATTCCGGTTTATCCGAAGGGAGGCGAGCTTTCTGCGCTTTCGCTTGTCGTGGCGCCCGGCCTTGCAATAACTGCCGGTCAGGCAATAACGATTGCCGATGCTGCCACTGCCTCAAATACCGCGGTCGGCTATGTGACGAGTTATAATAAGCAAAATGGCGCGCTCGTTTGTCAGATCGGGTTCACCTATCAATTTGAAATTCGCAAGATGCCGCCGAATTGGCAACCAGGGCTTGGCTATATTTCCTGGTATGACTTTGGAGTGGCGGAGCAGGCACCGATCCTGCAAGCATCGCTCTCTAACGGCGAGATCAAGGTAACCTCACCTGGCACGTTGCAAATCTACATTCCAGAGAGAACCTTTCGCACTCTGCGCAGCGGTACCTATGGCGCCTGCATGACCATGACCGACAGTATTCATACGACGCAATTGTTCATTGGCAGATTGCCAGTTTTATGGGGTGGAGTGTCGCTCTAATGGACTTTGCGCTGCGAGTTAAGAACGTCACTCCTTTGCCTACCCCGGTCATTGGGGCGCAACTGATTGTTTCGCCGTTGACGAGTGCTGTGATGGGTGGCCAAACCGGCGGCCCGTTTACGCCTTCATCGTTCGTCTATAGTTTAAGTACACAATTCGGCAGCATTAGTTATAGCGTTGGTTGTCCGGTATGGCTGACGCCATCGTCATCAGGCGGCTCGGTAACAACGACGCCGACAGCAATTACGTTCACGCCGAATACTTCAACCAATGCCTTGGTAGCGGGCGTTTATACCGACAGCATCAGCTTTACAAATAATTCATTTAGTCAAACGCCGATTGTAATTCCGATTACGCTGACGGTTATTCAGCTTCCGGCGGGTGCGCTCGGCATTTGGTACGCCGATCAGGCCATCACGACCGGCGGCAATCCTGTCATTCCTAATTTGCTATCGGCCGTCGCGGTGCCCAAAAATCTCATGCGCGCGCCGAGACGGGTATTTTCTGTTGCTGTCGGCGGTTTTTGGCGATCTATAAGTGTCGTAGTTGTCGATAATAATGTCGTCGGCCCTGATGGTCTCACCCAAGCAAGTACGGCAACCTGTACTGGTCCATTTGCGCTTCAATATGAAGATCCGATTTTAGGCGGCGCGGGCATTACTTGGCCCGCAGGTACCTATACGCTGGGTGTCAACGTAAAAAGAGCAACAGGTTCCGATCAAACATTCAAAATCAAAGCCCCGGATGGCACCAGCAGCGCGGCAAAAACCGCAACTTCGGCATGGCAGAGATTTACTTATACCTGGACAGCCGGCGCACCGGTTACCGGCAGCATAGCTATAGTCGATAATGCGGGCGCTAACGCCGTGCTTGCCGTTTGCGATTTTGAGATGTTCCAGGGAAGCAGCGATCTCGGTCCCGAACTGTTGGCCGGTCATATGTACTTGGGCGGGTCAGCGGTCAGCAACCTGCCGACAACCAGCGGCGGATACGTGGACTTTACCGCCAATTCCGGCAGCACACTGGCATTTTTACAATTTCTCACGCCGCAGACGCTTACTTCCTTTACGATTTCCGCACTTGTGAACAGAACTGCAACCGGAGCCTCACTTAGGAGCATCCTAGAGGAATTAAATCATTTTTTGGACTTTGTGTTCTACACTTCGACGGTTGCGGCCGGCGAGAAGTTTATCTTTAATTTTGCCGCTACTGATCCTCTTATTGACGCGCAAGCAGGGCTCTGGAACCATGCCGTTGGCATCGGTGCGCATGCAATCACGGTACGATATGATGCCACCACGGTCGATCTATTTTTTGATGACGTTCGTTGCCGCACTAGCTCAGCCAATCCGGCACTGTCCCAAGCAATTGCGAATCTATTTGTGGGTTTTCTTGATGGCGGGACCGGCGCAAACAGTGGTGACAAACTAGCAGCTTTGGCGATCTGGCCGAGTGCTTTAAGCAACGCACAGTTATACAATGTGCTCGATATTTGGAAAGTGCATTTTTCGAGCTTGTTCACATATACAATGCATCCATACTACTACTTTGCCGATGGAGATTCGATCACCAGCGGCATCAGCAACGGCTATCCGGCTAAATACGGGCCCACGGCTTCGCAGTCGGTATTCGGCCAGAACATAGCGATTGGCGGCGTAGGAATAGCAACGATCGCTGCTACTAATTTGCCGATCTGGACCGCCTCAATACCGCCGGCCAGCCGGCGGACCAATCGCCACTTCGTTCTTTCCGTCCTCATCGGTACCAATGACCTCAGCACTGTCACCGGCCCGACAGAAGCCGCGGCGGTTGCATCATCGTTCGTTGACCCGCTGCAAGCTGCTGGTTTCTCGGTCATCATCGGCACGGTTATTGATCGTAATGCCGGCATTGTGAACCCGGCGTGGACTAACAATGCGCTGTCGTTCAACAACATTGTCAGAACATCATGGGGACACGGCACCGCGATCATAGATTTTGCCGCAAACGTTCATTTCGGCCCGCCTGGATCGGGTGCCGCTGCCGACGGAACTTATTATAGCGATGGGACTCATCTTACCGTAACGGGCGAAAATCTGATGGTAACCATCCTCAAGCCGGTCGCCGATGCGGCGGGGCCATGAAACCGTTTTTCATATCTCTCTTAATTGTCATTCATTCCTGGTACCCGCAAAGCTGCTGCGCCGAGCAACATTGCAAGCCGGTTCCGTGCGAGGAGCTTGTTGAGCAAGCGGACGGGAAATGGCGCTGGCACGATTATTACTTTGTCAGATCGGTAGTTTATCCCAGCCAGGATAAATTCTGCCACGTCTGCACCATTGGTCCTAACGGGCAGTGTGCATTCATCCAACAAGGCGTCTGAATCATGCGCTATGGCTTGAAATGGCCGGTCTATGCCCGGCAATGGAACAATATGGTCATCAAGCCGGCGCGGGTGCATGAATT
>Ga0073909_10000067_pt1 | contig 40743 bp, 31 predicted proteins | sample Coa_R1_6_FD_66439 | JGI IMG/M metagenome (GOLD analysis project Ga0073909, IMG submission 66439) | Surface soil microbial communities from Centralia Pennsylvania, which are recovering from an underground coalmine fire. - Coalmine... | ecosystem: Environmental > Terrestrial > Soil > Unclassified... | reverse complement strand
CGCGTTCGACATGATTGAAGATCAGAGTTTCGCAACCGGCGGCTGGGGGCCTGACGAGATGCTGCGTGCTCCCGGCAGCGACGACCTCTTCTACAGCCTCACAAAAACGCACCACTCCTTCGAAACGCCCTGCGGTTCGTACGCGCATTTCAAGCTAACCCGTTACCTGCTGCGCGTCACGCACAACCCGCGTTATGGCGACAGCATGGAGCGAGTGATGTACAACACCGTCCTGGGCGCCACGCCGCTGCTCTCGAACGGCAGCGCGTTCTACTACTCCGATTACAACTTCAAGGGCAGCAAGTTCTATCACCAGAACCAGTGGCCCTGTTGCTCGGGTACCTTGCCGCAAGTCGCAGCTGACTATGGCATCAACACTTACTTTCGAGGCAGCGACGGCATTTACGTCAACCTCTACATTCCGTCGACGGTAATCTACCCTCAAGATGGCGCCAACATCACGCTGACGCAGACCGGCAACTATCCCTTTGGCAGCGAAGTCACGCTTGAAGTAAGAACGTCGAAGCAATCGGAGTTCGCGGTGTATTTGCGCATTCCCAGGTGGGCGGAGGGTGCATCCGTTGCCGTCAACGGCAAGCGTGTCCGCGCCAGCGTCAACCCCGGGACGTTCGCGACCATCCGCCGACACTGGAAGTCGGGCGATCGCATCGAACTGGAATTGCCGCTGCAGACGCGGCTTGAAGCCATCAACCCGCGTCACCCGCAAACGGTTGCGCTGCTAATCGGTCCGCTGGTGTTGTTTGCAACCGGCACAATGCCCAGCGCAGTGAAGAAGGAAGAATGGTTGAATGCCAAGAAAGTCGGCCCGCGGAAATGGCAGGCTACAACTGCGACAGGAACGATCGACCTACTTCCCTTCACGGCGATCAGCGACGAGAGCTATGCGACCTACCTGAAGCTGTCCACGTAAGTTGGCGACGGAGGGACGGGCGTCTCGCCGTCCAGCGGGCGGGGACGCCCGCCGCCCCATTGGATTAAGATTCTGTGAGATTCACTGCGCGCCCGCCATGCCATGCGTCCCCGCAAAATCCTCCATGACCGACTTGCGCATTAGATCGGGCGGCAACAGACCCTGGGCCAGGATGAAGTCATGGAACTTCTTCTGATCGAACTTTGAGCCCATCGCCGTCTCGGTATCTTTTCTTAACCCCACCAGTTTCGTGTAGCCGTAGTAGTAGCTATTCGCCTGCCCGGGAGCGCGATACGTGTAGCGCTCCACTTCCTCTTCTGCGAACGCCGGGGACTGCACGACATCATTCTCCAAAACGCGATTGGCCTCTTCCGGCGTCACTTTGCCCGACTGTAACTCTGGATCGAGAAACGCGCGGGCCGCTCGCAGCAAGCGATAGTCCAGCGAGATGAGTTGTCCTTCCAGGGGCATAAACGGCCGCACCAGATATTCGGAATACAGTCCCCAACCCTCGACGTTGGTGCTGTTGAAGGCATAACGCACGCGCGCCACCGACACGCCGTGCTCGATCATGGAATCGAATTGCAGTTCGTGCCCGGGACGCGCCTCATGCGCGGTCAGCGTCCAAGCCGCCGCGTCAAAAGTGAAGTCGTCGTACTTCTGTGCGGATGCCTGTCCCGCGCTGGCAGGAATGTTCAACGGCAGAACAAACTCGCCTTTCTCGCCAGTGTTGTGGATGAACGGCGGCGGCACCATGTGCGGCGCGGGCTGTTGCGCGGTCTCCGCGGCTGACGCGATCCGTATGCGGGCCGGGCGGTCCGGCAGCGTTACTAAATTCTGCTTCCGTATGATCTCTTCAATCTGCTTCAGCCGGTTCTGATAAAACGGCAAAATCGCGTCGCCCACCAGTTGCTGCTTCTTGAGTTCGCGGATGACGTCGCGGTAGTCGCTTGACGGCAGCTTGCGATCCTTCGCGATCTGGGCCGCGATCGGCTTCATCTCGGCTTGAATGTCATCGAATCCCTTGTGCGCCAGCGCCGCCATCTGCGCGGGTGGAATGTCGATGCCATACAGTTCGAGTGAAAGCGCGTACTCCTCGGGCGGCAGCCGGAAATCTGCACGCGCCTTGGGCAGAACGGTCGAACGAATCCACGCATCGTAGTCGGTGAGCTGCGCTTTCAGCTTCGCGAAGGGCTCTTCCCAGCCGGAAAGCTTGTACTCCTTGCACAACGACGCGATGCCGTCGAGGTAGTGGGAGTTCCGCGACATCTCAGTTTCGAGTTCGACCCGCGCCGGAAACACCACGCCCGGCTTCGCCATCTGCTCGACCACGCGCTGCTTGAGAATTTCGGTGAGCGGCTTGTAGGCAGGATCGAGCCCGGCGTATAGCCGCAAACGCACCACCGCGGCCGGACGCCGCGCCGTGGGCGTCTGCGCATCAAGCAACATGCGGACTCCACTAAACACAACCGAACTGGCGTTGGTGAACGGAACATCGTGGGCACGCTGATAATCCTGCAGACGGAAGTTCAGCTCAACGCGCCGGATGATGATTTCAAGGTCCTGCGCCACTTCCTTCTGCTTCTGCTGAGGCAGCGCGGCCTTGAACTTGGCAAGGACTTCTTCCCGCTCCTTGCGCTCCTGCTCCTCATCAGCCAGAGTCGGCTGCGAGACCAGTTCGTCGTACTCGCTCAACCCCTGCCGCGATCCATTCTCGGGATCGTGCTTATTCTCAACCTTCACCAACTGCTGGGTAAACTCGTTGCTGGCAGAGATCCAGGAAGGGGCGGGCTTGTCCTCTGCAAGAGCGGCAGCGGCGATGAGGGCGACGAAAAAGATGGAAGAGGCAATTCGCATTTTGTCTCCGGAGTAAGGGCTTAGATGACAGGTCACAGGTCAGACGAGTTGATGTTGCGATCGTTAGCGATTAATAATAATTCGTGAGGAGGCTTACTGAGATCAGGCGACCGAGACGTAATTGAAAAGATGCACAGGTCCTTCGCTACGCTTAGGATGACAAAGATTTAGCATTCAAACAAGGGGTCGACAGCATCGCGAGAACTGATAGCTGCCACCTGTGACCTGCCCCCTACATCAGCCACAACGCATCCACATCCACAATAACCTGCGTGCGCGGAATCTTCTGCGTGGCTGAATAGGCAAGCATCGCTCGCAATGTTGTATTCAATTTCTCGCGGCTCGGCGATTTCAGCACGAAGTGATAACGGTAGTCGCGCTTCAGGCGCAGGATGGGCGCGGCCGCCGGGCCGAGCACGCGCACGCCTTCATGTCGCTTCTTCTCAAACCACTTCCCGAGAATTCCCGACCACTGCAGCGCTTCATCGAGCTGGTCGCTGCGGATCAAAACATTAGCCAGCGCGGAATAGGGCGGGTAGTGCATCCAGCTGCGGAAGCGGAGTTCCTTCTCGTAGAAGCCGATGAAGTCGTGCTGCGCTGCATATTGCACGGCGTAGTGGTCCGGGAAATAGGTTTGCAGGACGACCTTGCCCGGCGTCTGCCCGCGACCGGCACGTCCTGCAACCTGCGTCAGCAACTGAAATGTTCGCTCTGCAGCGCGGAAGTCGGGCAGCCCGAGCGCGATGTCGGCACCCACGACTCCCACCAGGGTCACGCCGTGGACATCGTGGCCCTTGGCGATCATCTGTGTACCGACCAGCAGATCGAGTTCGCCTTCGTTCAGCGCGGCCAGCGCTCGCTCGAAGTCTTCCTTGCCGTGCACCGTATCGCGATCAAGTCGCCCGATGCGCGCTGTCGGAAACATGCCGTGCAGCAACTCTTCCAGCTTCTCCGAACCCGTGCCGATGAAATACACATACTCGCTGCCGCAGTGCACGCATTTCTCAGGTACCGGTGCGGTGTAGCCGCAGTAGTGGCATTCCATCTTGCGCGCGCGCTTGTGGTGCGTCATGGCGATGGCGCAGTTCTGGCACTCGAGCGTCTTGCCGCACGTGCGGCACAGCGCCACCGGTGAATAGCCCCGCCGATTCAGCAGGATCATGACCTGCTCTTTACGTTCGAGCCGCTCGCGGATTTCTTCCGCCAGCTTGCGAGAGACAACCTGCTCCTGCCCGGTCTCCTGGAACTCCTGCTTCATGTCGATCAGCTCGACCCCAGGCAGCGGTCGCCGCTCCACGCGGTCCGGCAATTCGATCAGGGCGTACTTGTTCTTCTTCGAGTTGTAGTAGGACTCGAGTGAGGGCGTAGCTGAGCCGAGCACAACCACCGCATCCGCCATCTTGGCGCGCATTACGGCCACGTCGCGCGCGTGGTAGCGCGGCGTCTCTTCCTGTTTGTAGGAGGAGTCTTGTTCTTCGTCGACGATGATGAGCGCCAGGTCGGATACCGGCGCGAATACGGCGGAACGCGTCCCCACCACCATGCGCGCCTCGCCGCGCTTGATGCGATGCCATTGCTCAGCGCGTTCCTGATTCGACAACGCCGAATGCAGGATGGCCACCTCATCGCCGAAGACCTGATGCAGGTCGGCGGCCACGGTGGGAGTGAGGCCGATTTCCGGCACTAGCAGAATCGCCGAGCGACCTTGCTCAAGCACGGTTCGCATGGCGGCTAGATAGACTGCTGTCTTACCCGACCCGGTCACACCATGCAAGAGGATCCCGCCAAACTTGCGCTTGCTCATGGCCTCCTGACTGCGTAGGAGCGCTTGCTTTTGGGCCGGGTTGAATTCGAACCCGAAAGGGCTCGGCCGGGCTTTTACGCGCGAGACGTGGAATTCGGCCGGCTCTTCGACGATGTCAATCAGTCCACGCTTGACCAGAGTGGAGAGCGTGCTGCGCGGCACGTCGAGGGAATGGAGCAAGTCGACATCGGCATGGCCGCCCGCTGCGGCGAGAGCTTCTATTAGAGTTTGCTGGTTCGCGTTGAGCTTCGCTCGACGGGCGGGGACACCCGTCGCTCCATCGTTAAGAGCAGTGGTTGCTCTATCGCGTTTGTCTGTCGAATCGACAATGGAGTGGCGGGCGTCCTCACCCGCCGGACTGGGCATCCCGCCCGCACCATCGATCGCGCTCAGAACTGCGACCTTCACAATCCGCGCCGCGTCGCGAGCGTCGGACACATCCTCGCGCTCGATCCACTTCTTTCGGACCATACCTCCCAGCACCGCCCGACTGACGCGGGTCGCGCTACGCAGGCTGGTCTCACGCACCGGATCTTCGCGGTTTGCCAGGTAGTCAAGTACACGAAATTCCGCGAGTTGCTCGTCAGGGGTACGCCGAGCCCGCGCCGACGATCCCGACATCCCACCCAGGTGCAGGGCCATGTGTCCCTGTTCGGTGATGCGGTAGGTGATCGTGCGCCGGAACTCCGCGCTCAGAGGCAGCATCGTCCGGAAGACTTCCCCGAGCGGAGCGAGATAGTAGTCGGCAATCCACTTGCCGAGACGCATCAATGGCTCATCGAGCACCGGAGCCGGATCGAGCACGCTGACCACATTCTTTGTGACCACCGACGGCTTGCGGTCGTGCAGGTCGACAACAATCCCGCTCATGCGCTGTTGCCGGAAAGGAACAAGCACACGCCCGCCTACTGCGGGCTCCATGTTCTCCGGGACGCGGTAGGTGAAAGCGGTGTCCAGCGGAACCGGCAGGGCTACATCGCAAAATTGAAAGACAGGTGTCAGAGTCAGGTCTCAGTCAGGCTTTTCGTAGATCAATAGGCTAGCAGGGCATTCCCCCTTGAGGAAATCGCCAGACCCGCCGCATTTTGCTCTTTCCGCTCCTCATCCCGCTTGAGCAAACCTGAGCGAGTCGCGCACCGAGGCCAGGGTGCATCGTAATCGAGAAAGTGGATGATCGGGAAATTGCGCGTCGTACTCCTCGTCGTCCGAGACACTGCGAAGAGTGATCCCTCGATACTTGACGTCGTAAGGATCCCGGAACCAACCCTCCACGTAACCTGATGATCGCTTGAACGGTCTGAGGTAGAAGGGATACTTTCGAACCCTGATCTGGCCGGTCCCCAAAAGCGTGTCCGTAACCAACGCCTCGCGAATACCCGTGGTTCCCTGTTCTCCGCTCACGGCCGTGAATTGGCACCGGTGCTGTCGAAATTCAACGATGAGTATTCCGGTGAACATGTAGCCCAAGCCGTACATTCGTTTGTATACGATCTGGATGGCGGGACGAGAACCGACGGTATGTGAGTCAACCGAAACGATGCCCCCTGGTTTCGCCATGTTGCGGGCGTCAGCAAGCCAACTCTCCCGCTCCATAGGCTTGAACACTTTCCAGGGAGACGGAACCACGTCCAACGACAGGATGTCCCCGGCGTTACCCCACACGATCCTTTCGGCAGCGCGCTCGTGTTCGTGCCATCCCGAGAGGTCGAACGTGATGAGTTCAATCATCGTTGACAGCGGGCTCTGTTCGATTGCAGGAGCCGGCAAGTGGTCAAGTCTCGGTCACAGAGACCGCGGCGTCAAGGTGCGACTCCCTGGTTTTGCGCGCTGCAGTGCATATACGGCTCAGTGGCTCGCTGGGTTGCCGAGATCTGGAGGTCCACCCCTTGAAGGCCGCCTTTCTGATAACCTGAACAGCATTTATTTCTTGACGTGACCGCTCGTCTCGCCATCCTCGCCGATATTCACGCCAACATCTGGGCGCTCGATGCTGTTCTGGCACATGCCAAGAGCCGCGGGATCGACCGTTTCCTCAACCTGGGAGACTCGCTTTACGGGCCTCTGAAGCCACAGGCCACGTACGAGCGGCTGATGCAGGCCAATGTTCTGGTCACGATTCAGGGAAATCAGGACCGGCTCATCTACGAGGCCAGCGAGCGCGATCTCGCCTCGATCCCGACTTTGTCATATGTGATCCGCGATCTGGGCGAGGAGCCCATCCACTGGCTTAGCGAATTGCCGCGGACTGCAGTCTTCGAAGAGAACATCTTCCTGTGTCACGGCACACCCGGCAATGACACTATCTACCTGCTCGAAGACATCATGGACGGGCTGCCCGAGGTGCGTTCCGAGGGTGCCATCCGGGAATTGCTGCAGGGGGTGCATCACCCGGTCGTGCTATGCGGACACACGCACATCCCGCGCGTAGTTGACCTCGCCCACGGACAACTGGTGGTCAACCCAGGCAGCATCGGCGTGCAGGCTTACGACGATGTCGATCCCGTTCGCTACCGCATGCAGACCTTCTCGCCACACGCCTGCTACGCGATCCTGGAAAAATCAAACACTGGCTGGAACGTCTCCCTGGAACGCGTCGCCTACGATCACCGGGCGGCTGCGGAGTTCGCGCGCACACGCGGACGCGACGACTGGGCACAAGGCATCGCGACCGGCAGAATCGGGTAGGGGAGGTCGTCAGTCTTCAGCCGTCAACAGCCCGCGGACGGAGTGTCCGCGCCACACGAGCCAATGGCGACCATTCTGGTCGCGTTAACTTAAAGATACACTTTGCATTAAAAGCCCGCAGCTGCGTTTCCAGAGCGCCCGACGACCCAGAGTGCCACCCGAGGTCCAGTCGACAGCCTACGGGCTTCTATCCTCAATTAAAAGGCATTCTACGAGATGGTCGTGGGGTGGTTTTTCCGCCTGCGGGTCGCTTCCACAAACTCTCAACAACTTAGCTGGCAGTGAATCACAATGGGAAAGTCGGGTAGCGCTTTCTGAACCCCGTCCAAAATTTATTCAGTCGCTTTGACTGGCGCTTTCATTCCTAATTCCTTCATCACCATTTGCAGATCCTTCCATGCCTCTTTCTTCTGGCGAGGATCGCGCAGAAGAAATGCGGGATGGTAGGTGACTGCGAGCTTCGCGCTCGTCCACGACGGATTGCTGCTGCGCACGCCGGGCGGTTGGAAGTCATACCAGCGGCCGCGCAGGTTCGACATGGAATCGTTGATGGCGAGCAGTGTCTTGGCCGCTACGGCGCCCAGGGCCACGATCACTTTCGGCTGGATGGTGGCAATCTGGCGCATCAGAAACGGCGAGCAGGTTTCGCACTCGTCGCGTTCCGGCGTACGGTTGTTGGGCGGACGACATTTGATGATGTTTGCGATGTAAACCTGCTCGCGCTCGATCCCCATCGCCTTGATCATGTTGGTGAGCAGTTGGCCGGCGCGGCCCACGAAGGGTTCGCCCTGCATGTCCTCGTCGGCGCCCGGCGCTTCGCCGATGAACATCAGTTCTGCTTTGGGGTTGCCGACGCCAAACACAATCTGCTTGCGGCCTTGCTTGGCCAGGCGGCAGCGTGTGCAGTCGCCAATGTCTTCGCGGATCAGTTTGAGCGCCTTGATCGGATCGCTCACGCCGGCTTCCGGCCGCGATGGGATGACTGCGAGTACGCTTTCTTCCTCGACGGCGCGTGCCGTGGCTTTTCTGGGAGACATTTCCTCTCGCTGTTCTGGTTCGATGGATGGTCCGGCTGGATGAGAGCTAACGACTTCGCTTTCCGCGACCGCGGCACTACTGTCGCGGCGATAGAAATCGTAAATTCCGAGTTCGTTGTAGTAGCGAAGCCGGGCGGCCAGAGCTTGCTTGAGTTGCGAGTCGAGCACCCTCGCCATCAGGCTTTCACCACGATCTTGCTGCGCCTGCGGAGTGCCACGACCTGATCGAGCACGCGCTGCGCGACTTCCCACTTCGTGGTCTCTGGCACTTCCACCACATCTTCCTGAGTGAGGATGGTTACGGCGTTACGATCGGAATCAAAGCCCACACCTTCGCGGGAAACGTCGTTGACCACGATGGCGTCGAGAGATTTCTTGGCCAACTTCTTGCGAGCGTTCTCAAGGACGTTCTCAGTCTCGGCCGCGAATCCGATGATGAGTTGATTTGACTTCTTTGCGGCCAACTCCGCCAGGATATCCTCGGTCGGCTCCAACTCCAGCAAAATTGGCCCAGTGCGCTTAAGTTTCTGTCCCGCGGCCGCCTTTGGCCGATAGTCGGAGACAGCCGCCGTCTTGATCACGATGGTGGCCTGGGGCAGCAATTTCAAAACCGCATTCCGCATTTGCTCCGCAGTTTCGACGCGCGTCACCTCGGCGGCATCCGGCGGCATGACCGTAGTTGGACCGCTGACCAGCAACACGTGCCCGCCGCGTCGAATGGCGGCCTCAGCCAACGCATAGCCCATCCGTCCGCTGGAACGGTTGGTGATGTAACGAACCGGATCGATCTTTTCGCGCGTGGGCCCGGCGGTGATCAGCACGGTCTCTCCGGCCAGATCCTGCGACGCACCCAAGGTCTCGAGTACGGCGGCCACGATGGCTTCATTTGCCGCCAACCGGCCCGCACCAATCATTCCGCACGCCAGATACCCGCTGTCCGGCTCGACAATCTTCACGCCGCGCTTCCGCAAGATCTCAAGATTTGCCTGGGTCGCCGGATGATTCCACATGTTCACGTTCATCGCAGGGGCCACCACCACCGGCGCAGTGGTTGCCAAGTAGAGGGTCGAGAGGAAGTCGTTGGCAATGCCTTGCGCGAATTTCGCGAGAACGTCGGCGGTTGCGGGCACAACCACCAGAGCGTCAATCGCCTGGGCGACGGCGATGTGCTCAACCGCCGAGTCGATATTTGGCTCGGCGTCGCCTGCATCGAACATTCCGGTGATGACTCTCTCGCCAGACAAGGCGGCAAAGGTGAGCGGACGCACGAACTCCTGCGCCGCCTGGGTCATGATGACCTGTACACGGACGTCGCGTTCCTGCAGAAGGCGCAGAACCTCTGCTGCCTTGTACGCCGCGATCCCGCCGCTAACGCCGAGAGCTACCTTCATAGGGGCCCTTATTTTAGATGACGGCAGAGGAGCTGACGAATGTGCCGGTTAATCGAAGGCCGGCAGGGGCTTGGCCTTCGCAGGAAACTAGGCGTCGGTCTGACCGCCCTGGTCAAGCGCTTCCTGAGCGGCTTCCACCGCCGATTTAGGTGTTTCAGGAATGACCCATTTCACTTTGCCGGCACGGATTTCATCTTGCGCGATGCGGCAAGGTTTACGGGAACTGGTTTCGACTACCGGAGGAGCGCCGCCCTGGAGTTGGCGGGCCCGGCGAGCGGCCACGAGGATGTAGCGATAGTTGCTGTCGAAGCCTTCGATCAACTTCATAACTATTCTCCCGCCGCCTAGCACTTGCCTTTGTCGTTGCGGAACGATTCGAGGATGGGATTGATTCGCGCCTGAATGTTTTTCAGGCGGCATCCTTCCGCAACGGCAACCTGAGCTTCGTCCTCAACGGTCAAAGGGCGATCCGAGTGCCGCAGCCGTTCGGAAAGCACGATGGCTTTCAGTTGGCTGACGGACGGTTCCAGGCGGTCGTTCACTAAAATATAGTCGTACTTATCGTAATTCTCAATCTCCCGACGGGCCGTGGCCAACCGGCGACAGATCACCTGGTCCGAATCGGACCCGCGATTGCGGAGCCGCCACTCCAGTGTGTGGCGATTCGGCGGCAACACGAAAATGCTGCAGGCCTTCGGGAGCTTTGCCTTAATCTGCGCCGCACCCTGCACATCGATATCGAGCAACAGATCGGTTCCCTCCTGCTCGGCCTCGCGAAGAAAGCGTCGCGCCGTCCCGTAGTAGTTGCCGTAAACGTCGGCGTACTCGAGGAAATCGTCTTCGCGGATCATGGCCTCAAAATCCGCTCGCGAAACAAAGAAGTATTCGCGGCCATTCTGTTCGCTTCCGCGGGGGGCGCGCGTGGTGTACGAGATGGAGAACTTGAGGCCCACCACCTGCGAGCGCAGTTCGTTGACGAGGGTCGACTTGCCGGAGCCGGACGGAGCCGAGATGATGTAGACGTTCGTCATTCGACGTTCTGCACCTGCTCGCGCGACTTCTCGATCTCCGATTTCATGATGAGGCCCATCTCGGTGATCTTCAGCGCGTCCCCAGCCAGGCCCGAGGTCTTCGAGAGCAGCGTATTGGCCTCGCGATTCATCTCTTGGAGCAGGAAGTCGAGCTTCTTGCCAATCTCGCCCTTTTCATCGAGCAGACCGAGAAAGTGCTGGATGTGGGTTTGCAGCCGGACGAGTTCTTCCTGAATGTCGCTGCGGTCTACCAGCAGGGCGGCTTCCTGCAAGAGACGCTCGGGATCGACTTGAGCCCCGATCAATTCCTGCATGCGCGCCCGCAGCTTCTCGACGTAATTCTGAAGGATGGCGCTGCGGTGGCGCTCTACGCCGGAGCTTGCCTTCTGAATGTGCTGCATGCGCTCGCGCAGTTCGCGCTCGATGCCCCGGCCTTCCTCTTCTCGCATAAGGTTGAGCTTGGCTAGCGCTTCCTCAACTTGCGGAAGGACGGCAGTTTCCAGTTCGCCTTCGGCTGCGCCGGTAGAGGCGTCCATGGCGCCCGGCATGCGCAGGATGACGTTGAGATCGGGCTCGGCGGCCAGGCCGAATTCGGCAGCGCCCGCGCGGAAAGCCTTGATGTAACCGCCTACCATCTCACGATTCAGAGTGAAGCCTTCGCTGCTGCCGCGATCGAGGCTGATAGTTAGCTCGAGGTGGCCGCGGGCGACTTTTTCTTTGAGCAGGCGGCGCAGCTTCATCTCGAGTCCGTCGCTTTCGGAGGGCATGCGGAAGTGAAGATCGAGAAAACGGTGATTGACGGACTTCAACGACAAGGTGTAATTGAGCTTGCCGTTGATCTGTCCTTTGACTTGCGCGAAGCCGGTCATGGAGCGGAGAGGCATGGGTCAGGTCTCAGTTCTCACAGCCATCAACTATCAATTTTTCAATCGCCTACTGGCGCTGCTTTCGGTTGATCGACCTGCAAAAACTGCAAATCGTACAGGCGGCGATACGTGCCCAGCTTCTTCATCAGGTCTTCGTGCGCGCCGATATCGCTGATCGCACCGTTCTCCAGCACGACGATGCGATCGGCGCGGCGGACGGTCGACAACCGATGCGCGATCACGAAAACCGTGCGGCCCACGACCAGGTTCTGCAATGCCGATTGAACCAGCGCTTCCGACTCGCTGTCGAGTGCTGAAGTCGCTTCATCCAGAATGAGGATCGGAGCGTTTTTCAGGATGGCGCGCGCGATCGCGATGCGTTGCCGCTCTCCGCCGGAAAGCCGCAGGCCGCGCTCTCCGATCACGGTTTCGTAGCCGTCGGGCATCCCCATGATGAAGTCATGGGCGAGCGCCGCCTTGGCCGCGGCTTCCACATCTTTTTTCGCCACGTTGGGCTGCCCGTAGGCGATGTTGTTACGCACCGTGTCATTGAAGAGCACGGTCTCCTGGGTCACGATGCCGATCTGCGCGCGCAGCGAGGCGATGGTTACGTCTCGCACATCGTGCCCGTCAACCAAAAGGCGGCCCGCGGTCAGATCGAAGAAGCGCGGGAGCAGGTGAACAAGCGTGCTCTTCCCGGCGCCGCTGGAACCTACGATGGCAAGTACCTCCCCGGCCTTCACTTCCAGGTTGATGGTGCGCAGAATGTCGCGGTTGCCGTCGCCATCGCTACCGTACGAGAAGGTCGCGCCTTCAAAAACGATGTCCTTCGAGAAGGCGGGCAGCGGTTTCGCGCCGGGCTTTTCCAGGACGTCATCTTGGCTGTCGGTGAATCTGAAAATCTCAGACGAGGCGCCCACCGCTTGCTGGAAGCTGTTATTGAATAACGCAAACTTCCGGATGGGTTCGTAGAGTTTGAAGACCAGCGCGATAAATGCGAGATAGGTTCCGGGCGTGAAGGAGCCGTGACGAATTTCGTTGCGGCCGAGCAGCAGCAGCAGCGCGATCGCTATCGCGCCAAACGTGTCCATCAGCGGAGAACTCAACGCGGCAGCCGCTACCGAACGAAGGTTCGCGCGGAGCAACCGCTTGGCAGCGTTGCGGAAGCGGGCGACTTCCCAGGTCTCCATGCCGAAGGCTTTCACGATTCGGTTGCCGGTGATGGTCTCGTGCAGGATGTTCTGAATCTCGGCGAGCTTGTCTTGCCCACGGCGCGTGGTCCGGCGAACGCGGCCCCCGATCTTGCTCGACGAGAAAATAATCGCGGGCAGGAACAGCAACAACACCCATGCCAGCTTCCCACCCAGCAGCACAACCGCCGCCACCGTGAAGATCAGGGTGAAAAACTGTTGCAGGAATTCTCCCAGCACGCTGGACATCGAAAACTGCACGCGCTCCAGGTCGTTGATGAGCGTCGAGAGCAGCGTTCCCGTGGTGTGCTTCTGGAAGAAGGCCGCCGAACGCCGCAGGATCGCGTTGTACATGTCGTCGCGCAGGTCGGTGATCATGCCGAAGCCCGCGTAGCTCACGAGGTAGGTGCCAGCGTAGTCGAAAATTCCCTTGATCAGGGTCGAAGAAATAAGGGCAAAGGCAACGATGGCCCACGGGTTCTGAAATGACGATGGAACGAACTGTTCCAGGTGAATCGAGTGCTGGGTTCCTGGGATGGGGAGCAACTTCATTTCATGTGTGGGAGGTCCGGGGTTGAGCACACGGTCGAGGATGGGGCCGATCAGGAGCAGGCGGAAGGCGTCGAGAAATCCGACGGCCGCCATGAGAATGACCGACAACAGCACCTGCCACCAGTAAGGCACCGCATACCGCAAGAGACGGGTCAGTTGCCGCATACACCGTTCCGAAGGCGAGGTGTCGGGCGCAAGGCGCACCGGGTGGGCGTCAGGATGCCATGAAATGGGTGCAAGGAGTTATTTTAGCGGAATCGTAGCTAAACGTCAGGCAGGGCTTCTTTCAGCGTTTGATCTTTTTAAGCGCAAGGCAGTTATTTTTCTGGTTTCTTGACTAAGGCGGCGAAGTCTCCCCTTGTGGATTTGTGGAGTTTGCGGAGGGTTCGATGAGCAAGTCAATGCTTTCCGGATGACCAGAGACGCGGAACTGAAGAACATGGAAGTGCCACTGGCCAGCTATCTTCTCGGAGTCCACCGAAAGAGTTCCATGATTCTTGGGCCCGGAAAGCGGAATTTCGATTCTGGCCTTCCCTGTGGATCCGTTCACTTCAATTTCTCCAGATGCGAACCAGCCTGGCTTAATTGGTGCCCCCAGTTCTCCGACAATTGCTGGGTTCGATTGTGCTCGAGCTACTGCTTGCTGACAGGCATCGCTGTGACGAAATGTGGACATGACAAACCACGCCAGGCCTAGGAGGCCGCCCCAAGCAGAAAAACGGCCAAGAAGCAGCCAACTGGAATTTTCCACCATTTCTGTTTGACGAAAGGACGGCCAGGTTCCGGCATGAGGTTCACGCTAACCTGTTCATTCATGAAGAGCGTCCGATTCCAAGACTTTAAGTCTAGCTATCTCGGTGCACGACCTTCACCCGATATCCCGCTTTGCGGAGGTATTTGCTTACGTCTTCGGCGATCATCACCGAGCGGTGCTGCCCGCCGGTGCAACCGAAGCTGATGGTCAGGTAGCTCTTCCCTTCGCGCACATAGTGCGGCAGCAGATAAATCAGCAACTCTGAAATGCGGGTGATGAACTCTTGCGTCTGCGGGAAGGAGCGGATGTATTTGGCGACGCGCGGATCGCGGCCCGTGAGCGGGCGAAACTCGGGGACAAAGTGCGGGTTGGGCAGGAAACGCACGTCGAACACCAGGTCGGCGTCCTCGGGCACACCGTGCTTGAATCCGAAGCTCACGCACGAAACCATGATGTTCTTGTCGCTGGATTTTTTCTGGAAGCGCTCGGTGAGATGCGCCCGCAGTTCGTGCACATTGAACTTGGTGGTGTCCACAACCCAGTCGGCGATCGCGCGAATGGGCTTCAGACGGCGGCGCTCGGCGCCGAGGGAGGAACGCACCGGCGAATCGGCACCGAAGGGGTGCGGGCGGCGCGTTTCGCTGTAGCGGCGAATCAGCGAGGCGTCAGTCGCTTCCAGAAAGATGACCATCGTGGGGATCATCCGCCGCACGGATTTCACGATGGTGGGAAGTTTTTCGAGCTTGGACCCTTCGCGCACGTCGACAACCAGAGCAGTGCGCCGCGTTTCAAGCGACTGTACGGCAAGTTCGGCGAAGCGCGGGATCAGGTCGACCGGAAGATTGTCGACGCAGTAGTAGCCAAGGTCTTCGAAGGCTTTCAGCGCGGAGGCTTTTCCGGATCCGCTGAGACCGGTGATGATGACAAGTTCGGGACGCGGACGATCTTCACGCGCGGAAACCTTGCGGCGCTTCTTTTTCGCAGCGCGTTTAGGGTTGGCATGGACTTTCGCTGCCATCTAGAACGGATGTTAGCAGAGTTACAGGCCGAGGCTGAGTGCTTAGAAAGCTGCATCCATCAACAAAACCGACGGGCGAGGACGCCCGTCGCTCCATCGATAAAAATGGGCGGCTCACCGGGCCGCCCATCTGTTCTTCAGTTAGCCATGCGCTTACCGTCGGTAGCGGTCACGGTCGCGGTGCTCCCAATACTCGCGGCGCTCGAAGCGCTCGTGACGCCAGTACGGGCGGTCGTAGGCGCGTCCGTAGAAAATCGGGCGCGGGTAGACATACGGCCGGTAAACATAAGCCGGACGCGGTGCCGGCGCGACGTAGGCGTAGCGATACGGATAGACGGGGCGCGCATAGACCGGCCCGCCAATCGTGACTCCAATCGCCACCTGCGCGTTTGCTTTTTGGGGAGTCGCGAACGCCAGCACGGCCAGTAGTCCGAACATTGCAAGGAAACTTTTCTTTAACATTTGCCACCTCCGTCCTTGGAAGATGAAACCCGGCACGTGGGAAAAAGTCGCGGTTGGCGTGGGGTGTATCGGATGAGCGGGTTACGTTGGAGTACGCGGGTAATCGTAGCTGCCGGGCGCGGGCTCGCGGGCTCACGCCCGCATCGTGTGATGCCGTCCCTGCAGGACTCGCTTGCTTACGCGCATCTTCCCCGGACTTACGTCCGGGGCTTTCATCTGGCGTCGCTGCGCGACTCAATGAGAAGTGCGCACACGCATGGGAAGTTTGGCTTATGAAACGCGAGCCGTCTACGAGCGAAGCTTCTGCAACGCCCATCGCGCGCTCTCTGCGACCACGGCATCTTGGTCGTCACTCAGTTTTTCTAGCGTGGGGAGGAACTTGCGATCGCCACTGTTGCCCATCGCTATCGCGGCGTTTCGTTTCAGGCCGGTTAGTTTCGTGCGGCGGATGGGGGAATTTCGAAAGGTTGCTCGGAAGGTTTCGGGCGTCATTTCGGCTAGCCAACCCAATGCCGGATTAACGAGATTTTCGCGAGGCTGGAATTCGGGAGCTGCGGTGCCCGGAGCTTTTCGATTCCAGGGGCAGACATCTTGGCAGATGTCGCAGCCGAAGATGTGCCGACCCATGCCTTCGCGCAGAACTTCTGGAATTGCGCCGCGCTTTTCGATGGTGAGATACGAGATGCATTTGTTCGCGTCAAGTTGGTAGGGACCGAGGAAGGCGTTGGTCGGGCAGGCGTCGAGGCAGCGGGTGCAGGTGCCACAGCGATCGGGCGCAGGAAGGTCAGGCGTGAGTTCGAGCGATGTCAGGATCACACCGAGAAAGAGCCAGGAGCCGAGTTTCTGGTTCAGGACGCAGGTGTTTTTGCCGATCCAGCCGACTCCGGAGTACTTCGCATAGACACGCTCGACGATCGGGCCTGTGTCGACGTAACACCAAGTACGTACGGACTCTTCGGGTGAAGGCTCGGCGGGTTGCGATCCAGAGCTTTCGTTTTGCGCGTGGGCGCTTATGGCGTCGGTGAGTTGCTTCTCGACAACTCGGAGTTTTCTTAGGACGGCATCGTGGTAGTCCTCGCGGCCCCAGGCGTAGCGCGACATCCATCCGCGCGTTGGATCGGTTGCCTGGGTGGAGTAAGGCTCCGCAGTGTTGTAGTTGATGGCGCACACGATGATGCTTTTCGCCCATGGGGCGGCGACGCGGAGCGAAGAGCGCTTGAGACGGCCGGAGTCGTCGCGTGCTTCGAGATACTTCATCTCGCCAGCATGGCCTGCGTCGATCCATGCGGGGAAGTAAGCGAGTTCGTCGAAGTCGCGGACCGGGGAGATGCCGGCGAGTTCGAATCCGGTGTCGCGCGCGGCGCGTTTGACGAGGTCGGTGATCGAGGAGATCGAATACATCGCGTGATCGAGTTCAGAGCTTCCGATCCGAAGAAGACGACCGTGCCCATTTCGAATCCTAAACTTTTTTGTGGTGCCGTGTTCTGGCGGGGGAAAAGTCCTAAGAAAAATCTTAGAACGCACAGGGCGCAGTGAGAGGACGCAGAGGACGCAGAGAAATTCTCGATGTGGTGCCGGGACTGAGGCTCCGGAGACTTGGGTTAGCTGACGACCGACGGCTGAAGACTGGCGACTGCTCTTAGATTCCCAGCTTCTTGACTTCCTCGTTGTAGTACTTGCGGTAGAGGATGTCCCATTCCTGGCTGCCTTCCAGTATGGTGCGCTTCTGGCTTTCGATTTTCTGGCGGGCGGACTGGTCGATGCGGGCTTCCTGCATGAGCAAGTCTTCGAGAATTTTGCGCACCTGCAAACGGATCGTGTTGCGGTCTTCCACGAAGTCTGCTTCAGACGTTTCGGCCAGCGCGTCGGTCACTACGTGGGCCAGTTTGTTTACTTTGTCGCGGCTTAGTCTCAAAACAATTCCTTCGAAATTCTTTTCACCACAGAGTCACAGAGCCACAGAGGAGTTCCAGAATAATCTTTATCTTTCTCTGTGAGTCTGTGTCTCTGTGGTGAATGCGGTAGTGCCCTCTCACAACACTGCCTTGTACTTTCGAACCAGTTCGCTCTTCACCTTGCGGAACATTTCCTGGTAATTCGCTCCGCTGCGTCGCATTTCGTCGGAGTACGCTTCCAGAATCACGCGCACCTCGTCGTTGATGCGATCTTCGAGCGACATCTCCTCGAGCAGCGCCGTGTGGACGCGCTCGGTCACGGCGGGCACATTGCTGGTTTCAATGAGCTCGCCGGCGATCAGCTTTTTTGTGAGTTCGCGGGCTAAGTAGCCCACATATTCTTTGGAAAAAAGCATTGTTTCGTTCGGGGGTCTATTGTGAAACGGATAGTTTAGCACACGCAAACCAGCTTTTAGCTCTGAGCCGTTGGCTCTTAGCGATCCGACTAGGACAGTGTTACCCACTGCGGCGAGCGGGAAATGCAGGAGCAAAGGGCCAACTGCCAAAATGCTCCGAGCCGTCCTTCTATTCCCACGCGCCCGAAAAGGCTTACAATGCCCAATTAAAGAGCCTACTAATGACTTCCGCTACCGACGATCTTTCCGGCCTCAAAGACGACATGATCGCCTTCATTGAGGGCCATGGCCTGCGCCGTTTCCACGGCTACGTGGATTACGAAGAGGTGCAGTGCGTCATGTGGAAGAGCGGCGAGAACGCGGACGGGTGGAAAGACTTCGTAGAGTTGGCTAAATCGTCGGGCGCGCCATTCCTCACCATGGATTCGTGGACGCTCAAGCGCGATGAACTGGAAGAACTGATCCAGCGGCTGACGACCGCGGAATACACCAACGACGAGGACATCGAGGACGCGCGGTGGCTGCGCACCTACACCGGCAAGACCGGATTCGTGCAGTTGGGCTGGCCGTTTCAGGGAAGCATCTTTATCTACGAAACTAGCACCGAGTGGTATGAGCGCTACCAGCGCCTGATCGAAATGTCGGATGACTTCGGCGGGATTCCGATCGATGAGCCCGGGCCGGATGAAGAAGATTGAGAAGTGCAGCGTTGAACACCTGGCATTTGGCCCTTAGCATTTAGCCAGACGGCATTGAGTATCAGGCGTCGCGTCTACGCGCAATGATTTTGGGATTGGGCTCAATGCCAGCGCTAAATGCCAAGCGCTGATTGATTTCTAACCTTCCAGCCGAAGTTCCTTTAGACTTTCCCATTCATGCAGTGGATCGCTAAATCCGTACAGCAGGAGCAGATCGACGCTCTCGCGGAAGAACTCCGCTCAACGGCAGCGCTGCGACTGAACGGCAATGCCCGCCTTGCAGCGACGTTGGCGCGCCTGCTGCACATGCGGGGTATTCAGGATGGCGCTTCGGCGCAGCAATATCTCGCTCCTCGGCTAGAAGATCTGTATTCGCCTTACTTGATGGCCGGGATGAAAGCCGCCTTCGAGCGACTTGATTCCGCCATTGAGAGCAAGGAAGGCATCCTGATCTACGGCGACTACGACGTGGACGGGACGACGGCCATCGTCATCCTGAAAACGGCGATCGAGTTGTGCGGAGGCACCGCCGACTTCCACGTACCGCACCGCATCCGTGAAGGGTACGGCATGAAAGACGATGTAATCGAGCGGGCTGCGGCAGAAGGCATTCGCCTGATCATCAGCGTCGATACCGGGATCCGCGCGTTCGCGGCGGCGGAAACGGCCGAGCGACTCGGAGTCGATCTCATTGTTACGGATCATCATTTGCCGGGAAGCGAAGGCGTGCCCAAGGCGCTCGCGGTAGTGAATCCAAATCAACCGGGATGCGAGTACCCCTGCAAGGCGCTCTGCGGCGCAGGCGTGGCGTTCAAACTGGCACAGGCGCTGATGGAAAAGCGCCTGCCCGAGAAAGACCTCTCGCGCCTGCTGATGTCGTTTATGAAAGTCGTCGCGATCGCAACCATCGCCGACGCTGTGCCGCTGACCGGTGAAAACCGCGTTTTCACGAAGCTGGGGCTCGATGCATTGCGGCGCGCAGTCAATCCCGGATTGAAGGCGCTACTGGAGATGGCGCAGATTCCTGCGACGCGTCCGCCCACGTCGGGCGAGATCGCCTTCCGCATCGCGCCGCGCCTGAATGCGGCCGGACGCATGGATGTGGCGCGCGATGTGATTGAACTATTCAGCGTGAAAGATCCGGTGCGCGCTCGAGAGATCGCCGGGCGGCTTGATCAGTTGAATGCCGAGCGGCAGGAAGAAGAGCGCCACATCCTGCAGGCGATTGACCAGCGAATTGAGCAGGAACCGGGATTGCGTGATGCGTACTGCGTGGTGATTGACGGCAAGGGCTGGCATCGCGGGGTGATCGGCATCACCGCCACGCGGGTGGTCGAGAAGTATGGACGGCCCACGCTCGTGATCTCTCACGACAACGGTGAAGCGCATGGGTCGGGGCGATCGATCCGCGCATTTCATTTGCTGGATGCGCTGGAATCGTGCCGCGAGCTTTTCACGCGCTACGGCGGGCATTCGCATGCGGTCGGATTCTCACTTCCTTCCGAACGTGTTCCGGAATTGCGGGCGCATCTCGAGCAATATGCGCGTGAGCGCTTGACGCTGGCGGACTTCGAGCCGGTGCTTGATTTCGATGCTGAACTTGATCTCGAGCAGGTGACACCCGATTTGTTTCACGCGCTCGAGCGACTGGAGCCTTTTGGGCAGGGCAATCCCGAGCCTGTCTTCACGGCGCGCGCCGTGCGCATGATGGCTCCGCTAAAGATTCTGAAGGACAAGCACGTGAAGTTAAGGCTGGCCGCAGCCTTGGTTCGAGAGAAAGAAACTGAAGTGCTCAGTGCAGCCGCAGTGGCAGTGACTCCGCGGTGCCATCCGGATGGAGCGGAAAGCCGCCGGACTGCCACCGAGAGATCGAAGACCGGGAACTCCAACTGGCGGCGCAACATTGCCTTCGACGCGCTGGGCTGGCACATGGCCGAACGTCTGCAGGCGGCGAAATTGCTCGCCGGCGATACGCTCGATGTCGCGTTCTGCATTGGTCACAACGATCATCCAGAGTACGGCGGGCTGGAATTGGCTTTGCGCGATTTTCGGGTTGGAGGCTAAGAGCCTTTAACCGCGAAGGACGCGAAGGTCTCGCGAAGCACGCAAAGAAAAACTACATTCTGCTGATCTAATCCTGTAAGCCGGCCAGTGTTTTGTGCCTTTTGACCGTTCCGCTTGGCGCCCTTGGCGGCCTTTCTTTGCGCCCTTTGCGGTTACAAATCTTTCGACCTCGTATTTCCTGCTTACGTTTTGTTATCTTTCCTTCCGAAGCCCTACGGTCTTCCCACGAGGAACCCATGAAACTCGTTCGATCGTTGCTCGTCATCGCTATTTTCAGTACCACATTGTTCGCGCAGCGCAACACGGTCCTGGTGCGTCCCAAGCCCATCGATGATGTTCTGCTCAATCCGAACATGGGCTTCACCACGTTCAACCGCTTCAACGGGCAGGCGACCAATCCCCCGCTGGAGTGGTCGGAATTGGGGCCGATCGAAAAATTGCCGCAGGCTTCGACCAAGCCCGACTTTCCCGACACCACCATCGCCTATCTGCGCTGGTACTGGACGGCGCTCGAACCCGAGCACGGGAAATATCGCTGGGACATCCTCGACCTCGCGCTTGCAGAGGCGAAGGCGCACGGGCAGACGCTGGCGATCCGGCTGATGCCTTATTCGAATAAGGATCCGCTGCCCGAGTGGTATCAGCAATCGGGCGCGAAGCGTGCCAATAAGCCGACCGACAAAGATGGCAACATCTGGCAGCCGGATTTTTCCGATCCGCTGTTTCTCAAGTACTGGGGAGAGTTGGTGGCCGAGGCCGGCAAACGTTACAACGGCAACCCCTATCTCGACAGCGTCGACATTTCTTCCGTCGGCTACTGGGGCGAAGGCTGGAGCCCGTACATGCCGTCGTTTCCGTATCAGCGGGCGCTGATCGACATCTGGTTCGATGCCTTCCCTTCCACCACCTTGCTGATGAACTTCGACGAACCGCAGGCTCTCTCTTATGGAACCAGCCGCGGGGCTGGGTGGCGTCTGGACTGTCTTGGCGACCTGCGCGTGAAGTCTGACAACCCGTACTTTGAGCCTGAGATGCTCGACGTTTACCCGCAGCAGGTGGTGCGGTCGGGCATTCAGGACGTGTGGGAGAAGCGACCGGTCTCGCTGGAGGTATGCGGCACGGTGTCGGAGTGGAAGCGCGACCACTTTGATTTGAACTACATCTTGGCGCAGGCACTTCGCTGGCATGTCACGTCGGTGAACTTGAAGTCGTCGCCGATTCCCGATGACTGGAAGCCCACCTTCGCCGACTTCGAAAAGAAGATGGGATACCGGTTCCTGCTGCGGCGGCTGGAGTATCCGAAGAGCGTGGCGGCCGGGTCAAAGATGATGGTCCACATGTGGTGGCTGAACGCGGGCGTGGCTCCCGCCTACATCAACTATCCGCTGGCGGTGCAGTTACGGTCGGCAAGCCAGAGTGCGGTGATTACTGTTCCCGTAGACGTGCGGAAGTGGTTGCCGGGCGATGCCGTTTTCGACGACGACCTGATCGTTCCGGACAACCTTCCGGAGGGAACATACGACTTTCGCGTCGCCATGCTCGATCCCCGGACGAACAAGCCCGCGATCCGGCTGGCGATTGCGGGCCGCGATGAGGACGGATGGTATACCGAGGGCAAGATCCAGATCACTTCCTCGGCTGCGAAGCCATAGTCAGCTGAGGCTCAGTTCCTTCGAGTTCTGCGTCTTATATTCCTGGCGCATCTTCTCCAAGGCGCGCTTCACGCCAGCAATGCTGCGCATCACGTCTTCATGCGACGTCTGCCAGTTGGACACGCTGACACGCATGGCCCGTTGGCCCTCAGAAGTCGTGGTGCCCGAGAAGAATGACGTTCCCTCGGCGTTAATGGCTGCGATGACGGCGTCGTTCCACTCATTGGAGACCGCTCCCGATGGATCCGGGAACGAAACCAGTCCTTGGTTAATGACCGGAGCGCGGAGAACGGTCACGCCTTCGAGTTCTCCGAGGCCCGTCACCAGTTCCGCAGCGCAGTCGCAACAGCGTTCGACCAGTTCCTGCACGCCCAGCCGGCCCAGTTCGCGCAAGGCTGCGTAGCTGGCGAATCCGCGGGCGCGGCGCGAGAACTCCGGATTCCAATCCATCGGATCCCGCGTCAGGGTCTGATGCGTCAGGTAACTCGCCTGATAGGTCATGGACGAGCGATGCGCTTCGGGCTCGGCCACGAACGCGTATCCACAGTCGTACGGGACGTTCAGCCACTTGTGGCCGTCGGTCGCCCAGGAATGTGCCTGGTCCATTCCCTGCACCAGGTGTTCAAAGCGCGGCGACGCCGTGGCATACAAGCCAAAAGCGCCGTCGACGTGCGTCCACGCCCCGTAGCGGCGGGCAATCGGGATGAGCGTTTCGAAATCGTCGAAGCTGCCGGTGTTGACGTCGCCGGCTTGCAGCAGAACGATCGCAGGCTGACCGTTGAGATTGCGGAGAGCGTCTTCAAGGGCCGCGGCGTCGAGCGCGCCGGTTTCATCGACACGAAGTTCGGTGAGTGACTGCGAGCCAAGACCGAGCAGGCGCAGCGTGCGGTCGATGCTGCCGTGGCGCTCGCCGCAGAAGATTCGAATCTGCGGAGAGCCGCTCATACCCTGTTGTTCGACGTCCCACCCGTGGTTCTTCAGCAGCCAGGTGCGCGCAGCAGCAAGACAGGTGGTGTGCGCCATCTGGCAGCCGGTCACAAGCGCGAAGGTCGTCTGGGACGGCAGGCGGAAGAGGCTCTTCAGCCAGACACCAACCGCTTCTTCCACGATCGCCGAGGCCGGGCTCACGCTGTAGAGGCCTGCGTTCTGATCCCAGGTCGACGTGAGCCAGTCGGCGGCGAGCGCCGATGGCAGAGACCCGCCGATCACCCACGCATAGAAACGGGCGTTCACCGAGTTGTTCAAGCCGCCTCCGATGTCGGCGGCAAGTTCGTTGACGACGTCGTCGGCAAGCATGGGATGGTGGTTCCACTCCTTGCACAGACGCCGGCGCAACGTTTCAAGCGAGACCGTCGCGCCAACCGGGCGGTCATCCACCGTTCGCAGGTATTCGAGAGCTTGCTGAAACGCCGCTTCGAGGGCGGGCTGAAAGTCTTTACGCATAAGAAGCCTGGTCTAACCCTTTCCTGTTTAGGATTCACCTTTGGCCGGAAAGATGCGGCCCGGGCAAATCTCCCATGCTGCTATTAACTCTCTTAAAGCGCCGCGCCGTCCTTTGTACCGACTGAATTTTTCCTGTTTTTTTTCTGACAGGCGCTGATGTAGCGCCGGCATCCTGCCGGCAGTCGTAAGGGCGTCTCGCCCTCGCAGGGCGGGCGAACTCCGCTAGAATCGCGCATTACCCTACACTTTCAGGAATGATCCTATGGAGAATTGAAGCTCTCGGCTATCCGGAAGTTGCGCTCCGAACGCCTCCACTTAACAAGCCCGGCCCATCAACAAGACTCCCGTCACGTGCGGCGACTGCGCTCCAAACACTCTGTTGATGATTGATTCGATTGTCACGACTTTGTGATCGGGATGCCGTTTTGGCCCGGTGAATCGCGTGGTTGCAGCGTTGACAGTCAACCATTCCATAACACTCGGACTCTAACGTGCTGTTGGGCCCCCTGTGTTGAATTCCCCGATTTCGGCGGGATTTCTTCCGCCGGGAGGTCGCTATGTCTCGCCTTGTCTCGCTTGCTTTCAGCTTTGCGATTTGCCTCTCCCTGACTCCGTTTAGTTTCGCGCAGAAGAAGGTCATCACTTCTGCGGTTCCCGACAAAACCATCGCGACGGCGCTGGACTCGAACGGCTTTGCGCGTCTTCCCGTGAAGCGCGTCGTGCTCTACAAGAACGGCGTCGGCTACTTCGAGCACAACGCGCGCGTGCATGGTAATCAGGAACTGGCCATTGATTTCACCACCGGCCAACTGAACGACGTGCTGAAGTCGCTGACAGTGGTCGATCTCGGCGAGGGCCACATCGGATCCGTCCGCTACAACTCGATCGCGCCGCTCGACGAGCGCCTGCGATCGCTACGCCTCCCCTTTGGCGAGCAGGTTACGAGCGAGGAGTTTCTGACCGCATTACGCGGGGCCCGGGTCGACGTGCGCAGTGGCCCGGCTTCTGCGACCGGACGCCTGCTGAGTGTCCAGAAGGAACGCAAGCAGAACGGCAAAGGCGATTATGTGGACGCTACCACCTTCGCGGTCGTGACCGACTCGGGCGAGATGCGAACCTTCGAGCTCGGCGCGGGAACCTCGGTGCGGCTGGGCGAACGCGATCTCAACGACGAAGTCGGACGATATTTGAACCTGGTGGGCAGTTCGCGGGCGCGCGATCTGCGCCGCATGACAATTTCTGCCAACGGGTCGGGCGACCGCAATGTTTTCGTGAGCTATATCAGCGAAGTGCCGGTGTGGAAGAGTACGTATCGGATCATCCTGCCCGAGAAGCCCGACCAGAAGCCGCTGCTGCAAGGGTGGGCGATCGTCGACAACACCGTCGGCGAGGACTGGAAAGACGTGCAGTTGTCGCTGGTGGCCGGCGCGCCGCAGTCGTTCATTCAGGATATTTCTCAGCCGTATTACACCCGGAGGCCGGTGGTTGCGCCGTCTGAATCGCTGATGTTGTCGCCCCAGACGCACGAATCCACGATGAGCGCCCCCGCGCCACCGCCCCCACCATCCCAGGGTTCTGGAGGTACGGGAGGCTTGCAGGGCACGGTCACCGATCCAAACGGAGCGCCCCTCGCAGGTGCGCAGGTCACGGTACGCAACGAGGAAACAGGCGCATCGCAATCCACGACCAGCGACGCGAATGGGAAGTACCGTTTCTACAACGTGCCTGCCGGGAATGCTGCGCTGTTCGTTAGCTCACCCGGCTTCAAACCATTCAACTTGTCGAACATTTACCTCGGCGTTGGTCGCATGAACGAAATTCAGGCTGGTTTGCAGTTGGGTAGTACGAGCGAAACGGTCGAGGTCAGAGCGGAGGCTAGCGCCCTAAACATGAGTTCCGCCATGATTGGCAACGCGCTGAGCAAGCAGATCTCGGAGGCAGAGGGCAAAGGCTTCGGAGATTTCTTCGAATACGCGATCAAGCAGGCGGTCACCATCAATAAGAACCAGTCGGCGCTGGTGCCGATTCTGAATGCGCGAGTTGAGGCAGAGAAGGTCACGCTTTGGAGCGGAGAAAACGAGGACGACTCGGACTCGGATCATCCTGCCCGCGCCTTGCGCGCACTTTGGATTCGGAATACATCGGGCGAGACGCTTGATGCAGGGACGTTCAACATCCTCGAGAAAGACACTTTCGCGGGAGAAGGCGTTCTCGACGCGATTCACCCTGGCGAACGGAGGCTGCTGTCGTACGCGGCGGACACGGCCGTGCACATCGTAACCGAAGATCAGGCCTCCGACGAACCCATCACGCGCGTGCGCATTGCGAAGGGCTTGATGATCACGACCCGAGAACAACGCGAGTCCCGGCTCTACAAGATTCGCAATGCTGACTCCGCTGCGCGGCAGGTAGTCGTTGAGCATCCGGCGAAGGAAGACTGGAAACTGCTGAGCGACGGGCCGAAGGCGGAAGAGTCGACTGCTTCGTTCCATCGGTTTCGAGTGAATGTCGCACCGAACTCGACGGCGGATCTGAAAGTGGAAACATATCACCCGCTGAGTTCCACCTTTGCTTTGACCAATCTTGACGAACAGCAGGTCGGACTTTGGACGGAACAAGGTCGAGTAACGCCATCGATGAAGGAAGCCTTCAGTCGAGTGCTGGGCAAGAAGAACGAAATCGGCACGCTGGAAGTTCATCTGAAGGAACTTCGGCAGGAACGGGAGGGCATCACAGCGGACCAATCCCGCCTGCGCGAGAACGTGAAGGCCTTGAAGGGCAGCGCGGAGGAAAAGGCATTGCTGCAGCGCTACACGCGACAGCTAGATCAGCAGGAAGACCGGCTGGTTACGCTGCAGAACCAAGTGGCTGATCTGAACGGGAAGAAAGTGAAAGCTGATGATGAACTCAGCCAGATGATTCAGGCGATTGTGGTGGATGAGAAGTTTTAGGAGTTAAGCGAACGGGCGGCCGGCGGGGACGCCCGCCGGACTGTCGGCGGGACGTCGGCGCTACGGGTCCGGACAATAGCTGGACCTCGCGGCTCGTGTAGGAAGCCCCGGGCCTTCGCCGCGCATCAAGTACACTGAACCCGATGCCGCTGCAAATCTCCCGACTCCGGCGCTGGCTGGTGCTTGCTGCGGCGTTGCTATGCCTGATCGTGGCCGGGGCCTACATTCATCGGCGGCGGCAGGCGCGCGCCGTTTTCAAGCAGATTCCCGCCAAGATGAATCTGGATATTCAACAGACGGCGGAAGGTTTCAAAGTGTCCAAGTCGGACCAAGGGCGCACGCTCTTTACCGTCCAAGCCAGCAAGGCCGTGCAATTCAAGACTGGGGGGCGGGCGGAACTGCATCACGTGACAATCACCCTTTACGGCCGCGACGCCAGCCGCTACGACCAGATCTACGGCGATGACTTCGCCTACGACCAGCAGACAGGGGACGTGACGGCCAAAGGTGAAGTGCGGATTGACCTCGAGGCTAATCCTGAAGGCATTCTCAAGCCTGACCAGTCGAAGCCCGAAGGGATGAAGAACCCGATTCACTTGGTCACCCACGATCTGGTCTTCAATCAGAAGACCGGCAATGCTTTCACTCCGGCAAAGGTTGAATTACGCATGGCGCAAACGACGGGTTCGGCGACCGGCGTCCACTACACCGCGAAAGACAACGTCCTCACGCTCGACTCGCACGTCGACCTTGCGCTCTCGGGTTCACGGAACGCCACGCTGCAAGCCGCCCGAGGCGTGATCAGCAAAGAACCCCGGCAGGTCGTGCTGGAGGAGCCCCGGCTTACGCAAGGGCCTCAGCAGATGCAGGCTCGCCGTGCCACGCTCTATTTACGGGAGGACAACACGGTGGATCACGTGGTCGCGAGCGATGATGTGCAGGCGAAGATCAAAGGAGATTCGCCTGTTAACGCGCGTGCCGGACGCGCGGAATTTGCCGTGAACGAAGCGCAGGATGGAATTTCGCGCGCCGTCTTTCAGCATGATGTGCAGGTGGAGTCGGGGGGCGACCGGCCTAGCCGCATCAACGCTGGGCGCATGCAGCTGGATTTGTCCGGCAAGAATCGCGTCAGCAAGATCCGGGCGGAAGAGAACGTAAAACTCACCGAGACGACCCAGCAGAACGCAGGGTCGGGCGCCCGTGGTGGGCGCGACACTCATGAAGGTACTCAGCAGGTTGAGGTCAGCGCGCCCGCAATGAATTTTTCTCTCACGAACGGCAAGCGGATTGAGCACGCCGAAACCTCAGGTGGAGGGCGCGTCGCAATCCTCCCAGGGTCGAAGAACGAGCCATCCACCGTCATCACCGCCGGAGACTTCCAAGCAAAGTTTGACGCGAACGGCCGCATGAGCAGCGTTCACGGCGCGCCTGATGCCAAAGTTGTAAGCACAGCTCCTGGTCCGCCAGAGCGCAGCAGTTCCAGCCAGCAGATTGACGCGACATTCCGCGCGGCCGGCGGCATCGACGCCATCGTGCAGCAGGGGAGTTTTACCTACTCCGATGGAGAACGCCAGGCGCGAGCCGATCAAGCGCGGTACACGCCAGTCGATCAACTACTCGTGCTCACCGGCTCGCCACGCATCACAGATAAAGGGCTGGCCACAACCGCTGACACGCTTCGCATGAATCGCGGCGCTGGCGACGCTGTGGCCGAAGGCCACGTCAAGACGACGTATAGCGATTTGCGGGAACGGCCGAATGGGGCGCTCCTGGCGGGGGCGTCACCGATTCACGTTACGGCCCGGACGATGACTGCGCATCGTAATTCGGCGATCGCAACCTACACCGGCGATGTTCGCCTCTGGCAGGATGCGAATGTCGTGGAGGCTGCGAATATCGACTTCGATCGCGATCGTCGGTCGATCGTTGCACGCGGGAACGGCCGACCCGTTTCAACCGCGCTGGTGCAACTCGACAAGAATGGCAAGGTCACGCCCATCACCATCACCTCGACGCGCCTGACCTACACCGACGACGAGCGGCGCGCTCAATTCGAGGGAGGCGTGACCGCCCGGGGAGCCGACGTCACCGTGACTGCCGACCATGTCGACGCATACCTCTCCCCGCGCAGCCAGAATGCTCCGAGTGAGAGCTTGAAAGGCCAGGGACAACTCGAGCGGCTGGTAGCCCAGGGGAATGTTGTAGTTCAAGAACCGGGACGAAAAGCCGTTGGCGACCTGCTGACCTACACCGTGGCGGACGACAAGTTCGTTTTGAGCGGCGGAACTCCTAGCATTTTTGATGCCGAACGGGGCAAAATCAGGGGTGATTCGTTGACTTTCTTTAGACGCGATGATAGGGTGCTCGTTGAAGGCAAGGATAGCTCACCCACCGTTACTCAAACGCGAGTGGCACGATAAATGCACTCACTGGCCACGGACGAAATCGGAAAAACTTATCGCGGCCGCCGGGTTGTGAAAGGCGTGAGCCTGCGCGTGGATCAGGGCGAAGTTGTTGGATTACTTGGCCCAAACGGCGCCGGCAAGACCACATCTTTCTACGCCATCGTCGGTCTTGTGCCTCCGGATACGGGCCGGGTGCTTTACGACGATGAGGACATCACTGACGTCCCGATGTACCTGCGGGCCCGGCAATTCGGGATCAGCTATCTGCCCCAAGAACCTTCCGTATTTCGCAAGCTGACGGTCGAGGAGAACATCCTCGCGGTGCTGGAAGCTCAGCCCATCTCCTGGCACGAGCGCCGGGAGAAGATGGAAAAGCTCATCGAGCAGCTGGGACTGGATCACATCCGCCAGAACCGCGGGTATGCCCTGTCGGGCGGCGAGCGGCGCAGGGTCGAGATTGCTCGGTGCCTTTGCATCAATCCCACTTTCATTCTGCTGGACGAGCCGTTCTCGGGAATTGACCCCATTGCCGTGCTCGACCTTCAAAAGATTATTTCCGACCTGAAGGCCAGCGGCATCGGAATTCTAATCACGGACCATAACGTACGCGAGACGCTGTCCGTGACCGATCGCGCCTACATCATCAACGAGGGGCGCATTTTTCGTGCGGGCACGCCGGAGGCGCTGGGCAGCGATCCCGAGGTCCGCAAGGTGTACCTGGGCGAGAGTTTCTCGCTGGTTTGAGGCTGGAGCGTGTCGGACTGGCTGAGCCGGTGTCGACACGAAATTAACGTACCGACATTACGGCTGTAATGTAGCCGGAATGAAGATTTGCTTTGATACTGAGACATGGGGCATTGAGTTGCGCAGGCCTCGGCCGTGATGGGATCGGGATACGGGTCCTTCGGCAAGTGCAGAGAAAAGATAGGGTTAGGAGTGTGGAACTGATCGCATGGTAATGCTGCAGCACAAACTGAATGTCAAGCTGTCGCAGCGGCAGATCCTTACCCCGGGCCTCGTCCAGATGGTTTCCGTCCTTGCGCTCAACAAGATCGAACTCAAGGACATGATTAACGCGGAGATGGTGGAGAATCCGGTTCTCGAGGAACTGGAAGATTCTGTTCCACTGATTGACGATGTTGGCCGGCGCGAAGAAGAGCGCGACCGCGTCACCTCCGCTTCGGCCGTTGAAGAAGCCCCAGTCCCGGCGGAAGAAAAGAAAGATCCGTTCGACGAAATTGATTTCGGCTCGTTCTTTCAGGAATACCTCGATCCCGGCTACCGCAGCCAGAGCGAGATGGAAGACATTGAGCGGCCGTCGTTCGAGAATTTCCTCTCCAAGCCGACCAACCTGACGGATCACTTGATGTGGCAGTTAGGGGCATTATCGGTGAGCCGCGGCGTGAGGGAAGCGGCCGAACTGATCATCGGCAACCTGAACGAAGACGGTTATCTTATCGCCACTGACGATGAGCTGATGGGAGTTGCGGCTCCTTCGGCGCCTGAAGTCGACGCCGCCGCGCAAGAGAATCTGTTGAAAGAAGTCGAGGCGCTTGGCATTGGCGCACCGATTGAGGGCGAAGCGGACGAGATTGCCGATGAGTTCTCGGCGAGATGGGACGGTTCCTCGAATGGGTCTTCCGAGCTGAGTGGAATATCTGCGGCGACTGCCGTTGCACCTGCCCCCGAGGCTCCCGTCCAACCGGCTCCCGCGCCCGCGCCTGCTCCCGCCCCGCGGGCGATTTACAAAACAACATTCACGCTGAGCGATTTGCACGAAGCCCTGGAGATTGTTCGCCAACTCGATCCCCCCGGCGTAGCTTGCCGCGACCTGCGCGAGTGCCTGCTGTATCAGCTGCGCTACATCCAGCAGCAACATTTGCAGCAGAAGAATGGCAACGGCACCAGCCAGGTGCTGGCCGATGCCATGGGAATTGTGGATCAGCATCTGCGCGCGCTGCAGATGAAGCAGCACAAAGAAATCGCCAAGGCGCTTGGCCGCCCGATTGAAGCGATCCCGCCTGCCCTCGAATTCATCAAGACACTCGATCCGCGTCCTGGCCAGCAATACAACAAGGCCACCACGCGCTTGATCGAACCCGACGTAGCTTTCATCAAGCACGGCGACGAGTGGCTCTGCCTGATGAACGATGACGACGTTCCCCAGTTGCGCCTGAATCCAGCTTACAAACGCCTCCTGACCAAAGAAGCCAACGATAAGGACACGCGCAATTACGTCAAAGAGCGCTACAAGAGCGCGATCCAGCTTATTAAGAACATCGAGCAGCGCAAGCAGACCATCATGAAAGTCTGCTATTCGATCGTGGCGCGCCAGCAGGATTTCCTTGAAAAGGGCATCGATCAACTGAAACCGATGATGATCAAGGAGGTGGCCGAAGAAATCGGCGTCCATCCGTCCACCGTGAGCCGCGCGGTGGCGAATAAATACGCTCACACTCCACAGGGCGTATTCGAATTGCGGTACTTCTTCTCCGAAAGCGTGCAAGGTCCCGAAGGCGGCAACACGTCGTTGCTGATCCTGAAGCGCCGAGTGAAGAAGCTCATCGAAGAAGAAGATCCAGCCCGGCCGTTGACCGACGAGCAGATCACCCGCATCCTTCAGTCGCAGGGTATCCAGGTCACTCGCCGCACGGTTGCGAAATACCGGGAGGACATGCGCATCCCGAGTACCCACCAGCGCAGAGTGAAGAAGTAGCAGTCGCAATACCTGCAGCACCGGTTGTTTGAGCCCAGATCGTGGAGCTAAGAATCCCAGGAGGGCGCTCAATGAACGTGGAATACACCGGCAGGCAGTACGAAATCACACCCGCCATTCGCAAAGAAGTAGAAACCGGCCTCTCAAAAATCCGCAAAATTCTTGGCGATAAATTCGAAGCCAAAGTAATTCTGGCCGTCGAGAAGCACCGTCATAAAGCAGAAATCACTATCAGCCCGCGCAACGGCCCAATCGTCGGACTGGCCCAGGCCACTGACATGAAAATGGCCGTCAGCGAAGCGCTGGATCATATTGCAAAACAGGCCGTTAAATACAAAACCCGGATCATTTCCAAAAAACGCAAGTCGCACAAGAAGTGGAACGGCGAGGCCAAAGCAGATGGCGGCGAGCCACAAACCGCGGTCGGCCTCACGGAAACCACCGCTGTGCCCGTCGTCGTTCACAAATACCCGGCAGTCGCAAAGACTACTGAGGTGCACCTGACGCATTCATCGGAAGCCGTCGCGCTGCGCCCGATGACACTCGAAGAAGCGATCAAGGAATGCCACTTCCGCGACCGAGACGTTTTCGTGTTCCGCGATCCGAAGGGCAAGGTGATGGTGCTGCACCGGACGCGGGATGGGAAGATGGAGTTAATCGAGGCGCCGTAAGAACCGGCTCTTAGCGGTTAGCTCTGGGCTCTGTAATCTGTGGAGGCAATCGGACACCCTATCGGCGCCCGATTGCTTCCGAGCCGTGCAAAACGTTGGCCCCGCATGAAGATCCTGCCTGCTCTTCTTCTGCTGTCCACTCTCTCGTTCGCACAAAATCGTTTTGAGGGAACCTGGGAGATGAATATGGACACAATCGAGCTTTCAGGCCCACCCGAGGAATACCTACTGAAGAATGGTACGTACCATTGCTTGACTTGTGTCCCCAGGCTCGATGTTTTAATGGACGGGAATGAAAAGAAAATTACAGGACACCCGGGTTTCGACACGATTTCGATTCGCATCCTAGATGCGAATTCAGTCGACTTTGCGTTCAAGAAGGAAGGCAAACCAACTTTTGCCTGCACGGAAACAGTGTCGAAGGACGGCGATAGCATGATCGAGGAGTTCACTGAAAACCCAGCGCTACAACGGGTCACTGGACAGGCATACTTCAGGAGAGTGGCTCGCGCTCCTGCCGATGCGCATGCACTCTCGGGCTCTTGGCAGATGCAGACCGTCAAAAACGTTTCCAGCGCCGGGCCGATGACGACATACCACGTCAACAACGGCGAGATGAATGTGACGTCGGGTAACCAAAACTACGAAGCTAAAATTGATGGTCAGAACTATCCGGTAAAGGGCGAACCTGGACACGCTGTCTCGCTGAAGTCGCTCGATCCCGCCACCATCGAACAAACGGACAAGCAAGATGGAAAGGTTATCAGAATTAGTCGCATGACCATTTCCCAGGATGGCAAGAGAATGACAGTTGAAGTCACTGACCTGCAGCGGGGCAGTCGAATGACATATAGGGCCGAAAAGCGGCCTTAGCGTTCATTCAAGCCAGCTATGGTAATCCTTCGGGTAAAGATGCCGGCAGCCCCAACAATTCGCACGCAAAGAAGTTTGCACACTGGGGCGAGCTAACGACCAAACGACTCTGCTTGCGACTGACGACTAGCGACTGCTTTTTTTCAGGAACTCCCAATCAAAATCCCCGTCAAGAACACGAGCGCCCCACCCAAACCAACCTGCAGGGCCGCCGAGGGAATGGGCGTATCCATGTAGCGGTGGCGAATGCAGGTGATCACTCCTAGTTCGACCAGCACCACCGCGATCGCCAGCGCCATCGCGTAACGGAAGTCGTGGATCAGAAACGGCAAGGTGTGGCCCACGCCGCCGAGGGCGGTCATTGCGCCGCAGACCAGGCCGCGAATCCAGGGATGTCCGCGCCCGGTCAGGCTGCCGTCATCGGAGAGCGCTTCGGCGAAGCCCATGCTGATCCCGGCGCCGATCGAGGCCGCTAGGCCGACCAGGAATGCGTCCCAGCTATTGCGCGTGGCGAGCGCGGCGGCGAACACCGGCGCAAGCGTGGAGACCGAGCCATCCATCAGGCCCGCGAGGCCTGGCTGCACGATCTGCAGAACGAACAACCGGCGATTCGCTTCGTCTTCCTCGGCTTTAACTCCGGCCGTGAGTTTTTCTTTCTCGAGTGCGTCGGCGCGCTCTTCGTGATGACGTTCTTCATTGGCCAGGTCGTCGAGCAATTGCCGGATGCTGGCATCTTGCGTACGCCGCGCTGCTTTCTCGTAGAAGCCGCGCGTCTCGAGTTCAATAGCACTGGCCTGTCGACGAACCGTTTCGAGCCCCAGTGGTCGCACCAACCACACCGGCTTGCGCTGCACGAACCCGCGCACGTCTTGCCGGCGGATGAGTGGAATGTGCTCGCCGAATTTCTCCTTATAGAGCTCGATGAGCCGACGGCGGTGCCCGGATTCTTCTTGCCGCATGCCTTCACAAACGGCAGCGGACGCGGGGAACGACTCGCGCAAGCCTTCTGCGAAATCCGCATAGACGCGCTCATCTTCCTCTTCAAGCGAAATGGCTAGTGCTAACACTTCCCGTTCCGTGAGTGCTTCGAAGCTTTTCATGGCGCGGATAGCTTACCAAGGGAGTGTTATCAATCGCAGTGCGCAGCATATATTGCGGCGAAGTCGGTCGCGTTTCCGACGCAGAGGTGGGAAAACTCTAAGGAACGGAACTAAATATTTCTCCCCGGTGCGCTATCGAGCACAAAAACTCAGAAGGCTTGAAACCTTTCCAACCTGTTCGGAGAGCCGCGATCAAAGCCAGCATGGGATATGAATCCCAGGTTCCTCGGCCCCCTATTGCTGGCGCTCGTGTGTCCGTGCGTCGCGTCCACCATCACCATTACCACTCCCAGCGTGCCCAACGGCACGGTGAAGACCGCGTACTCTGCCGTGATCACGGCCAGCAAAGGATGCACGCCATACAAGTGGGCGATCGCCTCGGGCGCTCTTCCGGCGGGAGTCACGGCGAAGCCATCGAGCACAACGACGTCGCTGACGTTTAGCGGCACCCCCACAACCGCGGCGACTTATTCTTTCGCGGTGAAGGCAACGGGGTGCGGCGGAAGCGTCTCGCAGGTTGCGTACAAAGTAGTGATCCAGGCGGGGGCGAATCACGTGGTGGACCTTTCATGGAAGGCTTCGACTACCGCGGGTGTCGTCGGCTACAACGTGTATCGCAGTCCGGACGCGGCCAGCTGGAAGAAGCTCAACCCCGGCCTGATTGGCTCGACTCTATACAGCGACTCGACCGTAGCTAACAGCTCGACGTATTACTACTCTGCCACGGCCGTCGATGCTACGGGACATGAGAGTACGAAGACGGCCCCGGTGAAGGCGACTGTGCCGTAGTGAAGTTGCAGGCTAAGAGCTCTTGACCGCTAAGCGCGCGAAGAAAAGCCCCCAAGGGCGAAGAGGAAAGCTCTTTTTCCTTGCGTACTTCGCGCGACTTTTCTTTGCGATCTTTGCGGTTAGCAGCTCTTTTCGGTTAGGGGGTTACTTAGTATTAGGAAGACGCCCGAAGAGTGGGTTGCTGAGGAGCTCTCATCCTTCTGTGTCCTTCGCCGCCGTGCCTACCACGTCCATGACTAACTCTCGCCGCCGCTTGCCATTGCCATTGCGCGTTTCAAGCACGCGCACTCTGCGGGCGGCGATGCTTACGGGATGAATCTTTCCAATGCGGCCGTCGACAACCTCGGCGCGGAAGCGGAACCAGTCGGTCCGGAACAATCGGCCCGATACGTAGAACGTGATGGAGACGGCGACCGTGCCCGCGTAGTCGTCGCCCGTGCAATCAAAGAAACGCTTACCGAGTTCGTCTGTCCAGGTGGTACCTCCCACTAGAGGTTCGTTCAGGAAGTAGCGCGAGGAAGGCACGCCTAGCGAGAGCTTGCGCAGCTGCACCATCTGCAATAGCACGGAAATCTTGGCGAGATTCGTGATCACGAGCCTCGCATCGTGCGGAGAAACCCGCTCAAGCTTGATGTGCAGTTCCGGCGACCACTCGCGCTCGAACTCTTCGCGCGCCAGGGCAAGGCTCTTGTCGCTGGCCGCGGCGTAGCGCAGCGTCGCGCGCGCCAGAACAAGGCTAAGGATTGTCGTGACGACGGTCGCGATGAGGGGGATGTAGGCGATCAGCACGGTCAGGATGCCGTGCTGGTTGAACCATTGCATCAGGTTCATCGGAACGTTGCCCTCCCCGCCATCGACGCTCGGTCCCACGAGTTTAGCGAGGGAAGTCGACCCGTAATAGTGGCTGAAGGACTAGTCCGGGTGAGGGTGACCTTTCGTCATCTGGCGTTGCTCCTCGTTCTGCTCTCAAGTAGTGGATCCGGTGATATCCCTGAAGCGCCAAGGTCATAACCTTCGCGACAATCCGCGCAATATCCACTAGTCGTCAAAGACGAAGTTTGAAGCAATTAATCCTGCGGCTTGATGAGCTTTACCGATAGGGTCTTGTGATCGCTTTCGGAGAGCGTTACAACTTTCGGTTCTGATTGGAAAGAGATACTTTCGGAAGAGATAGAAGATTTTGCGAACACTCGATACTAGCGTAGGTCGCCACCATTATAGCCAAATCGCATGCCAGAGCGAGCGGAGCCTAGAGCGAAAATGTCTAATCACAATCTGCGAGAAACAACGTGGCGATAGACAACCTTGGTATGGATTGCGGCAATGCAATGCAACACATCGCAGATAGGCCGGCCAGATCCCAAACATGGTGGGCACTGAATCCGCGGATTGGGGCATGCGATTGCCGTCTGAAAACCGCACCGAGGCCGTGATAGCATTTCTGTATCTCGATGCCTTTGCGTCGCACCGTGTCTCCTCATTCGCACTTTCGGGTTCTTGCCGCTTCCCTTCTCCTGCTGACCGTCTGTCACACCCCCCTGCACGCGGCTGAGCCGCAGTGGCAGGAATATCGTTCAGCACATTTCACCGTAGTCACCGACGCGGGCGACAAAAAAGGACGCGAGGTCGTTTTGCGCTTCGAGCAGATGCGCGCCGTGTTTGCCGAACTGCTGGCCCGCAAGAAGGTTGTCATGCCGGTGCCTCTGACGATCTACGCGCTGAAGGATGACAAGCGATTTTTCCAGATGGCGCCCCTGCACAACGGTCAACCCATCTCTGTGCCGGGATTTTTTCTGCCTGCCGAAGATCACCAGTTCATCGTGCTGAACATGTTCGAGGAGGAACCGTGGCGTGCAGTGGCTCACGACTTCGCGCACCTGATGCTGAATTACAACTATCCACCGACCCAGGGATGGTTCGACGAAGGCTTTGCGGAGTACTTCTCGTCGATCAAGCTCGATAACAAACAGGTGGAGATGGGAAGCGATCCGGAATTGGCGTCAGCCTACAGCGAGGACCTGCTGGGCAACCAGACCGAGGCGCGCACTCCACCGAAATCTTTGACCGAGTTGCTAAGCTCCTGGGTGTGGCTCTCGCTTCCCGATCTGTTCACGATGAAGCACGATGCGTCGAAGTATCAGGAGGGCACCCATCGCACGCTTTTCTACGCGCAGTCGTGGATGACGATGCACTACCTGCTGAACAAGGACAAACTCAGCGAGACGGGAACTTATTTCGGATTGGTGCAGCTGCAGCACATGCCGGTGGAAGAGGCGATCCAGCAGGCGTATGGCATGACGCCGGCGCAGTTCGACAAGACCGTCAAAGACTACTTTCATTCCCTCACCCAGCTTTTTCAGAATCAGGATGCCGCTCGGCAACCCGGGGCGACCCCGAGTGCCGCGGGGATCTACCGCTCGGCTGTTCCGCTGGGTCCAGACGACATTGCCATCAACGCCAAGCCGATGACAGAAGCGGATGCCGACGCCCAGCTTGCTGAGGTGATGGTGCGCATCCCGGAGCGGCGCGAGCAGGGACTGCGTGAGATTGACCGGATCCTGAAGCTGACCGACAAGAATGGCCAGCTCATTGACAACGAGGTGGCGCATCGCGCGCTTGCGTGGGTGCATCTCGACAAAAAAGAATTTACCGAAGTGGCGGAAGAACTGGGCAATGCGGCAGCGATCGATCCGCATGATGTCTGGAACCGCTATTACCTGGCGCTACTCAAGTACCGGACAGCGCAGACGAATCACGAGGAGACGTCCGGGCTCGCTAACATGATGATCGATCTAAAGGCGACGATCGACTGGTATCCGGACTTTGCCGAAGCCTTCAACATGCTGGCGATGGCGCGCATCGAGGGCGGCGGAGCCGCGTCGGCGTTGGACGCGATGAAGCAGGCGATCGTGCTGAGCCCGCGCAATGAGCAGTATGCGTTGAATATGGGAAAAGTCCAGGAAGCTTCCAAGAAGTGGACGGCGGCCGAGGAAACATTCGAACGGCTGAAATCAAGCAACAACCCGCAAATCGCGGCGGCAGCGAAGCATGAACTCGAGGAGCTTCCTACGTTTCGCAAGTACGGAGTTTCTCCCAGCGCACCCAAGCGCAGTGCACAAGCGTCGCCTTTCGATGAGTTGGAGCAGGAGGCACAAAAGCGCGCGCAGACTCCGGATCCGAAAATACCCGACAAGCGTCCGACGGTTTTCAGCAAAGGGATTCTCACCAGTGTGGATTGCTCAAAAGCTCCGGCGGCCACCCTGATGGTGAACACAGGCACTCGATCCATGAAACTGCATACGGGAGACTACAAGGCGCTGCTCGTGATCGGGGAAGATCAATTCTCATGCGATTGGAGAAATCGAAAAGTGGCCGTGAACTACAAGGCGGCCGGCCCGGGAGATGGGGATCTGGTTTCGCTGGAAGTGCAGTAGAGCAGGTCACAGGTTACGGTCGACAAGTCACAGCTTATGCGCCTTTCCTTTCACTCGCATTCGTGAGGGCGAACCTCAACGGCTGAAGCAGCTGTGAACTGTCATCAAAGCGCTGGAACCGCGTGGACTCAACGTGGTGCCACTTCGAGCGCTCCGGGGCGCGAACTTAGGCAACAAACAGAGCACGTTGGTGAGAACGCCTGGTTACAATAATGCCGGCTCACTCAAGTTGTTCCATAGTGCAGAACAAAAGCCGCCGAGGACATCCCGCGGCTTTGACCACTTAAGCACTTTGAGTGGTAACGTCGGGTACTGGATTACGAAACCCAGTTTCAGATCCCAAGGTTCTTCGGATTCTCTACGCACCGACCTTCTCACCAATCACTTCCCCGGAGACGATGATCTCGACGCGGCGGTTCTTCTGACGCCCCTCGCCTGTGCTGTTGTCCGCCACAGGGTTGTTCATGCCGAAACCAAGCGCTGATAAGGACCTGGCATCGAGTCCCTGGCCGATGAGGTAGTCGCGGACCGAGTTTGCACGCTCTTCGGAGAGGGTCTGGTTCAGTTCGGCACCGCCGGTGCTGTCGGTGTGGCCCTCGATGTTCAATTTGAGGCTGGGATAGTTGAGTACGATGCCGCTCAGCTTCGCCAGGGCCTCGCGGGCATCGGATCGAAGATCGGACTTGCCCGTATCGAATAAAACATCGCCCATGTTGACGACCAGGCCGCGCGGTGTGTCGCTGGTGGGCAGGACGCGATTAAACTGTTCGAGTAAGCGCGCCCGCAATTGTTGCTTCTCTCGTTGGGCGGCCTGCACGGCCTGTTCCTTGGCCGCGATTTCGGCATCTGCTGTGCGCTTGGCTTCCACCGCTTCGGCATCTGCTTTGCGCTGGGCCTCAGCGGCTTCTGCAGCGGCCTTCGTTTCCGCGTCAGACTTGGCCTTGGCCGCCGCGTCGTCACGCTCCTTCGCGATGCGTTCCTCTTCCTGGCGCTGCACCGCTAGAATTCGAGCGTCCTCAGAGAATTGAACCGTCTGCCGCGCTGTCGAAAGGGTCGCATTCTTGTCGGCCTTGCTCGCGAGGGACTTCTCCGCCATCTGCAGGCTACCTTCCGCCTTGGAAAAGATTTCGGGTGCGTACTTGTCGGCCGCGCGCGACTTCGCGATCTCCACCGCGTTGCGAGCTTCGTACATCTCCAGCGGGACATTGGGATCCAGGGTCAAGGCCAGTGGATTTCCCATTTTCTCGTACTGAGCACGCCTCAGAAGCTTGTACTCATTCACGGGGAAAACCTTTCCCTTAGTGTCGCTTCGCCGTTCGCTTTGCAGGACCACCATTTCGCTTGGCAGGCGGACGGCGAAATAGGGTTCGGCCGTAACCAGTAACGAAAACGTTTGTGCAGGCGTGGTGGCGGTCAGCTTGCCCTCTCCATTTTTGTTGAGGAGAATTTCCCCGGTGTTGCCACTACGTCCCTCGGGGGTGACCACCCAAAGCACGTACGTCAGAAACTCAGCGCCGAGTGCCGAGGGAGGCTTCAGGCCCTTCATCTGCACCTCAACGCTGCTCCTTCCGGCCTTCGCCTTGATCTCAACCTTTGCCCAGCCGTTCGCCTCGGGCATCAAGTCAGTGGATTTCAAATCGACCTTTGTGCTGCCTCCTCCGACTTCATAGCCGATAGCCGTAACGGACTTGGTGATCGTGGCGGACTGGGGTAATTCCTGATTTGTTTGAGCATGAGCGTCACCTGCTGATAATCCAGTCGACACCCAGGCCAGAGCTATGGCACACGCAATCATCCGTTTTCTGCAAGACTTCATAGGTACCTCTTCTCGGACCGCCGTTTTTGCGTCACACAGCACGTATGAGTAGACCCAGGATGGTCCGACCCGTCCGGGTCGTATCGCTCGCACTTGGCACAAGACGGCGGGCTACCGCACTCAGCGGGGCACGGTGTGTTCGGGAGTGAGTATTGGCCCGTGCTGGCTGTCCGGCCACTGTCAATAGCTACAGGGACCGGGTAGCTGGTGAGCGTGCTGGTTCTGTTTACGTCTTACGTCAA
>Ga0073909_10000066_pt1 | contig 40854 bp, 33 predicted proteins | sample Coa_R1_6_FD_66439 | JGI IMG/M metagenome (GOLD analysis project Ga0073909, IMG submission 66439) | Surface soil microbial communities from Centralia Pennsylvania, which are recovering from an underground coalmine fire. - Coalmine... | ecosystem: Environmental > Terrestrial > Soil > Unclassified... | reverse complement strand
TCGAGGATGGCGGGGACGACCTCGTGCATGTCTCCGATCACGGCATACGTCGCCTTGGTGACCATGGGTGCGTCGGGGTCGGTGTTGATCGCGATGATCGTCTTGGATGAGGCGCAGCCGGCCCAGTGTTGGATGGCCCCGCTGATGCCACACGGGATGTAGACGTCGGGGCTGATCCGCGACCCGGTCTGGCCGACCTGCTCGTGGTGTGGTCGCCAGCCGAGGGACGTGACCACGCGGGAGACGCCGAGGGCGCCGCCCAGCTTGTCGGCGAGGGCTATGACGCCGTCGAAGCCGTCCGGCCCGCCTGCGCCGCGGCCGGCGCCGACGACGACCTTGGCCGAGGTCAGGCCAGAGGTGTCGCCACTGTCGTGGCCCTCGACCCGGACCAGCCGGGCGCGGAGGTCGCCAGCGGGGATCTCGACCGCAACCGGCGAAACCGTTGCAGCACCTACGGATTCGGCGGCGGCCGGCTCGACCGCGTGGCCGGCGACCGTGAACACTCGCAGGTCGCCTCCAAGAGCCATGTCCTCCAGCGCCGCACCGCCGACGACCTGGCGGACCACCTGGAGCGGCTCCACGGACGACACCGAGACCACGTTGGCGCCCATGGCGACGTCGCGGCGGGTCGCGACGTGAGCGAGCAGCTCGTTGCCCCGTGGCGTCCCTGCCGCGAGCAGGCTGGTCGCTCCACTCGCGTCGAGGGCGGCCTCGATGATCGTGGCCCAGGCAGCCGCGGCATACGAGCTCGGTGCCGTCGGCGCGGTGTAGACGGTCGTGACGCCCTGCTCGGCGCAGTCTGCGACGACGGCTTCGGGCAGTCCTTCCGCCGGGCCGACGACGAGCGCGGAGACCTCGCCGCCGAGGCTGCGGGCGAAGGTCAGGGTCTCGCGGGAGACGAGCGCAGCCCGTCCCTCCTCGATCTCGACGAGGACAAGGGTGCTCATCGGCCCACCACTCCCAGCTGCTTCAACGTGTCGACGACGGCGGAGGCCGCGGATGGGCCCTCGCCGAGAATGGTGACCGAGGTGGCGGGCGGAGGCGGCACGGACAGCCCGACCCGGCCCGACCCGACGGACGGAGCGTCCGGCGTGACCGTCTCGACGGGTGCCTTCTTGGCCTTCATCCGGCCCATGACGGAGGGATAGCGCGGCGATACGCCCCCCTCGAGGATCGTCACCACGGCCGGCAGCGGCACCTCGTAGACCTCGGTCCCCTCAGGTCCTTCGCCGCGCAGCTCAGCCTGATCCCCTTGGACCGCAACGGTCTGCATGCCGGTGACGACGGGCCGGTCCAGGGCGTACGCAAGGCGGATGCCGACCTGGAAGTCCCCGGTGTCTGCCGCGTCGTTGCCCAGCAGGACGAGGTCGTATGCCGTGCCCGCGGACTCGCGCGCGCGGCATACGGACGCGATCGCCGAGGCGATGTCAGCCGGACCGAACGCATCCGGCTCGGCCTCGATGAGGACACCATCGGTGGCGCCGACGGCGAGGGCGGTGCGAAGCTGCTCGACCGCGTCCTCGGTCCCGAGGGTGAGGACGGTGACCGTTCCGCCCGTCGCGTCGGCGACCTGGATCGCGACCTCGACGGCTGCCTCCTCGTGGTTGCTCATCGTGTAGCCGGAGTACCGGCCGTCGACAGCGAGGCCGTCCGGGGTGAGGGTGACCTCTCCGGAGGAGTCCGGCACCCGCTTGACGCAGACCAGGACGTTGGTCATGCCTTCACCCCGCGGATCCGCAGGTTCTCGGGGTCGAAGAGCGGCGTCGCGTCGACCGCAGCCACGGTCACGGGGTAGAGCTCCTCCATGTACGACACCGCGAGCTGGTTGCCGAGGATCGCCTCCGCGGGCGGGAGGAACGCCATGAGGACGTGCTTGCCGATCGACGGCGCCGACCCGGCCGTCGTGACGTAGGGGTGGTGTCCATGACCGTCGGTGAGCTGCCCGCCCTCCCTGGAGACGATCGGCTCGCCACCGAGCATGTACCGCTTCACCCCGGACGCGGACGTGTGGTCGTCGACAGTGAGCGAGCAGAGAACCGCCTCGGGTGCAATGCCGGCCTGGGCCTCGAGTGCCGCCTTGCCGATGAAGTCGGCGTCCTTGAGCTTCTTGCGCTCCATGCCGGTCTCGGCGAGCGTGCGCTCGGTGTCCAGCTCGTATCCGTAGGCGCGGTAACCCTTTTCGATGCGCCCAGTCGTCCCGTAGACCCCGATCCCGGCGGGGACCAGCCCATGCGGTTTGCCGGCCTCGAGCAGCCGCTCCCAGAGCGCAGCACCGGCCTCCATCGGCGTGTAGAGCTCCCAGCCGAACTCGCCGACGTAGGAGATCCGGGAGGCCAGGACGGACAGGTTGCCGACCTCGATCTCGCGGCACGAGCCGAACGGGAAGGCCTCCTTGGAGACGTCGTTCCGGGTCACCGAGGCGAGGATCTCGTATGCCGCGGGGCCCCAGAGACCGATCGTGGTGAACGCGGAGGTGAGGTCGACGACCGAGGTGCCCTCCGGCATACGGTCGCTGAACCACTTCTTGTCGGCCAGGCCGTGCGCGCCGCCGGTGACGACCCGGAAGTGGTCCTTGCCGAGGCGCATGACGGTGAGGTCGGAGCGGAAGACGCCCCGGTCGTCGAGGACCGGGGTGTAGACGACCCGGCCCGGCCGGACGTCGGCCTGGGCGACGATGATCCGCTGCACCGCGTCCAGGGCGGCCGGCCCGATGACGTCGAAGATGGCGAACGCCGACAGGTCGACGAGGGCCGCCGTCTCGCGCATCTGGAGGTGCTCGGCGTTGATGATGGGCGACCACCAGCGCGCGTCCCACAAGTTGTCGCGCGGCATGACGGCATCGCCGAACTTCTCGACGAGCCCGGCGTTGGACTCGTACCAGTGCGGGCGCTCCCAGCCGGCGGTCTCGAAGAACACTGCCCCCAGATCCTGCTGGGATGCATGCATCGGGGCGAGCCGGACGTCACGACCGGAGGTGTACTGCTCGGAGGGGTGGACGATCCCGTAGGTCTTGATGAACGACTCACCGGTCCGAGCCTTGACGTGGGCGCGGGTCTTCTGGTGCGGGTAGAACCGGGCGATGTCGGAGTGGCCGAGGTCGATCTCGGGGTTGCCATGGGTCATCCACTCGGCGACCGCGCGGGCCGTGCCGGGACCTTCCTTGATCCAGACGGCGGCGGCGGACCACAGGCCCTTCACCTCGGGAGTCTCGCCGAGGATCGGGAACCCGTCGGGGGTCAGGGAGAGCAGTCCGTTGATGGCATAACGGATCTCGGCGCCGTCGGCGCCCAGCAGCTCCGGCATCAGCTCGAGCGCCTGCTCCAGCTGCGGGTCGAAGTCTTCGTCGGTGAACGGCAGCTCGGTGGGGGAGAGCTTGGCCTGCTCGATGGTCGGGATCGTCTCGGGGTCGTGCAGGATCGCGCGGTGGGCGTAGGAGCCGACCTCCATGTCCGAGCCGTGCTGCCGCTCGTAGCAGAGGGTGTCCATGTCGCGGACGATCGGGAACGAGATCTCGCCGGGCCGCTCGACGAGCTGGGGGCAGGGGCCGACTGAGATCATCTGGTGGACGGCCGGGGTGAGCGGGATCTTGGCCCCGGCCAGCTCGGCGACCTTGGGGCTCCACACGCCACAGCAGATGACGACCGTCTCGGCCTCGATCGTCCCGTGGTTGGTCTCGACGGCCTTGATCCGGCCGTCCTCGACGACCATGCCGGTCACCTCGGTGTTGGGGACGACGGTCAGGGCGCCCTTGTCGAGGGCCCGCTCGCGCATGATCGTGCCGGCGCGCAGGCTGTCGACGACGCCGACGGTGGGGAACCAGGCCGCCCCGATGATGACGTCCTTGTCGAGGAACGGCACCTTGTCGACGACGAAGTCCGGGTCGACGATCTCGGCCGGGATGCCCCACGCCTTGGCGCTGCTCATCCGGCGGCGCAGCTCCTCCATCCGCTCCTCGGTCCGCGCGACTTCGAAGCCGCCGGACTCGGTGAAGACGCCGAGCTCCTTGTACTGGCGCACCGAGTCCATGGTGATGTCGGCGAACTCGCGGTTGTGGTCGACCGGGAAGATGAAGTTGCTCGCGTGCCCCGTCGAGCCGCCCGGGTTGGGCAGCGGCCCCTTGTCGAGCTGGACCATGTCGGTCCAGCCCAGCTCGGCCAGGTGGTAGGCGAGGGAGTTGCCGACGATGCCGGCGCCGATGACGACGCACTTGGCGGTGGCGGGGAGCTCGGCCATGGAGGCCCTTCTTTCATCTCTCGAACGCGGCTGTTGCGTCATGCGCAACGTGTCGCGAATTACGCAACTGGTGACACCAAAGCATCAACCGATTCGGTATGCCGTGTCAACCGTGAGTCCCTTGCGTCTGCGTGGCGCTGCGGTGGGAACCCTCATCGACGCAGACGTTGCGTATGCCGTGGGCGCACCGGGAGAGGCGAGCCCACGGCATACGCCGTGTCGTGCTGTGCTGACGTCCGGGCTACTTCAGCCAGGCCGCGACCTTGTCCGGGTTGGCGTCGACCCACTTCTTGGCCGCTGCCTCCGGTTGCATGTTGTCCTTGGCGATGTACTCGGCGACCAGGTTCTGATCCTCGTTGGTCCACGTGAAGCCCTTCACCAGGCCCACCGCAGAGGACCCGCCGTTCGCGAACTTCGTCGAGATCAGCTTGTTGAGGTGGTAGGGCGGGTAGTCGCAGGCGATCTTCTTGGCGTCGGCGTCACACCCCGCGGTGTAGGCAGGCAGGTTCACCTTGGCGAGCTTGACCTCGCTGAAGAACCACTGCGGCTCGTAGAAGTAGGCCAGCAGCGGAGTCTTGTTCTTCTCGGCGTTGCGGAAGCTCTCGATGAGCGACGCCTCGGAGCCGCCGACCACAACCTTGAAGTTGAGCTTGAGGTTCGTCACCAGCGCCTGGTCGTTCGTCACGTAGGACGGGTCGCCGTCGAGGAGCTGCCCCTGACTGCCGGACTCCGACGTCTTGAACAGGTTGGCGTACTTGTTGAGGTTCTTCCAGTCCGTGATGTCCGGGTACTTGGTGGCCATCCACGGCGGGATGTACCAGCCGATGATTCCTTCGTTGCCTGTCATCCCGGCGTCCTGGACCGACTTCTGGCCCGTGATGTACTGCTTGACCAGGTCTGCGTGACCCCAGTTCTCCAGAATCGTGTCGATCGACCCGGATGCCATGCCCTGCCAGCCAACCTGCTCTTTGACGTTCTGGTAGGAGACGTTGCAGCCGAGCTTGGTTTTGGCGACGTAGCCGACGACATATGCGTCGGCGACGTAGCCGGTCCACGGGTTCACGGCGATGCGGAAGTTCCCGCACTTGCTCGCCGCTCCGCCGGAGGCGGAGCCGCCCCCGCTGTTGATGTTGCCGCCACCGCACGCGGAGAGCCCGAGGGCGAGCGTGGCGGCGGCGCAGACCGGCAGCAGCCGGATGCTTCCTCGTGCCATGGTGCTTCCTTCCTCATGCCCCGCACGGTCTGCGGGGAATCCTGTTTGTGTCACAGCTGTCTGGCGACCGCTAAGACGGCGTCACCGGCCGTAGCGCTCGGCGGCGTGCCGGGCGATCCGGTCGAGCATGATGCCGAGGGCCGTGATGGCGATACCGGCACAGAGCCCCTTGCCGAAGAGGTTGTCCTGTGAGAAGCCCTGGTAGATGAGGTAGCCGAGGCTTCCGCCGCCGACCATGCCGCCGATGACGACCATGGACAGCACGTAGAGCAGGCCCTGGTTGGTCGACAGGACGAGGGACTCGCGCGCCATCGGGAGCTGAACCTTGGAGATCATCTGCCAGCGCGTGCAGCCCGTCGAGCGCATCGCCTCGACCGTCGTGGGCGCGACCCCACGGATCCCGTCTGCGACCAGTTTTGTCGCGATCGGCACGGCATACATGAGCGCGGCGACGATGGCGGTGAACCGGCTCGAGCCGAAGAGTGCGAGGGCGGGCACGAGGTAGACGAAGGCGGGGATCGTCTGGAAGGTGTCCAGGAACGGCCGGATGAGCGTGTCCACGCGTCTGCTTCGGCCCATGCCGACACCTAGGGCGACGGCGATGATCATGACCAGAAGGGTCGCCACGAGGGTCATCGTCAGGGTCGTCATCGTGTCGTTCCACAGCCCCACGGCCAGGATGACCGCTTCACAGACCGCGGTCGTGATGGTGGGTCGCCAGCCACCCAGGACGTATGCCGTCGCGAGCAGGACGACCGCCATGACCCACCAGGGCAGGTTCGACAGCAGCGACTGCAAAGGGTTGAGCAGCGCGTAGGTGATGGTGTTCTTGAACGCGTTGGTCAGACCTTGGATGGCGTTGACGAGGGCGTCCGTGAAGTCGTTGATGTGGCCGGCGAGCGGGGTTCCGCTCAGCTCCTTGAGCAGCGGCGTGCCGGAGAGGTCGGGGAACTGGGCCAGCTGGAGATACCTCGTCGAGTAGACGGCCGCGATGACGACGGGGACGAGAAGCACGCCCAGCAGGAGTCGCCGGCCCGCCGGAGTGAGTCGGTGCCCCACCGAACCTCGGCCGGCGCCCTCGTGGGCCCACCGTGGGAGCCGCTCGATGATGACCTTCGAAGACAGCCCTGGATAGCCCACGCTGCCCACCCGTCCCGAGCTCGACTTCTCGGTGCGTTCGCTGGCCGCGGTCGTCGTCCGGTCGAGCATGATGGCGATCGCCACGATGCCGAGGCCGGCGACCGACGCCTGGCCGACGTTGAGGATCTGCAGGGCAGACACGACCGGCTGTCCGAGGCCCGGGCCGTTGACGAGGGCGGCGATGGTGGCCATCGACAGAGCGGCCATCATCGACTGGTTGATGCCGACGACGATGGTCCGCTTGGCCATCGGGAGCTCGATCTGGCGCAGCAGCTGGCTGCGGGTCACGCCGAGGCTGCGACCGGCCTCGATCGTGTTCGGGGAGACCGCGCGCAGTCCGTGCTCGGTGATCCTGACGAGGGGAGGCAGGGCGTAGATCAGGGTGAGGACGACCGACGTCGCCGGGCCGATCCCGAAGAAGAGTGCTACCGGGGACAGGTAGGCGAAGGACGGCATGGTCTGCATCACGTCCAGGATGGGCGTGACGATGGCGGAGGTGCGTCGACTGCGGGCCATGGCGATGCCGACGGGAACGCCGACGATCATCGAGATGAGGACCGAGACGATCGTGATGATGAGGGTGTCCATGCCGGTCTGCCAGGTCCCGAAGAGGCCGAGCAGGAGCAGGACGACGCCGACGAGGATGGTCGAGCGCCGGCCGGCAACGGCGTACGCGATCCACATCGCGACGGCGAGTACGCCGAACCAGCCGAGGTACTGTCCCGGGGCTGTGCTGCTGATGTGCGCCTGGAGGCCGCCGACCATCCAGTTGAAGGCATCGGCAATGGTCCCCAAGACCCCGTGGAAGAACCAGTTCGTCTGGGCCATGTTGGAGAAGGTGACCTTGAGCTGGGTCAGCCAGTCCTGGAAGGACGTGGTGTCCGCGTTGGGGACGGCCAGGGTCTGCTTGCCACGCAGAGCGACCCACAGGACCAGCCAGAAGACGAGGATCCCCAGCAGCCTCTTACCGGTGTGCCGCTTCTTCTGCGGGTCGATGTACGGCTGCTCCTCCTTGATGGCGCCGGGCCGTGGGGGAGGAGCCTGGACCGTGACAGGGCTCATGACGCTGCCTGGTTCGCGGCTGCAGGGGACTCATCCTCGGCGACGACGACCCGCATGATGTCCTGCTCGTCGACGACACCGACCACCGACCCGGAACCGTCAACGACGCGACAGGGCCCGTGGTGCTCCAGCACGGTTCGCGCTGCGTCGCGCACGATCTGGGAGTCCTTGAGGGTGGGCCCTCCGGCGCCTTCATCCGGGCCGCTCGGCGGGCGCATGACCCAGGAGAGGGTGAGGACGTGAGACTTCGGGACCTCGCTGACGAAGTCGCGGACGTAGTCGTCGGCCGGCGCTCCGACGACCTCGTCCGGGCGCCCGATCTGGACGATGGCGCCGTCCCGCATGATGAGGATCCGGTCACCCAGCTTGAGCGCCTCCTGCAGGTCGTGGGTGATGAAGACCATCGTCTTGCCGACCTCTTCATGCAACCGGATGACCTCGTTCTGCATGTCCCGTCGGATGAGCGGGTCGAGGGCTGAGAACGGCTCGTCGAACATGAGGATGTCGGGGTCGGCGGCCAGGGCGCGGGCGAGTCCGACGCGCTGTTGCATGCCGCCGGAAAGCTGGTCGGGGTAGTTGTTCTCATAGCCCTGCAGCCCCACGAGGTCGACGACCTCCTGGGCCCGGTTGCGGCGGGCGCCCTTGTCCTCCCCGCGGACCTCCAGGCCGAAGGCCACGTTGTCGATGACCTTGCGGTGAGGCAGGAGGCCGAAGTGCTGGAACACCATGCTGACGTTCTTGCGCCGGATCTCGCGGAGGCTGTCGTCGTTCATCTTGGTGATGTCCTCGCCGTTGAGCACGACGGTGCCGGATGTGGGCTCGATCAGGCGGGTGATGAGGCGCACGAGGGTGGACTTGCCAGATCCGGACAGCCCCATGACGACGAAGACCTCGCCGGGCGACACGTCGAAGGAGACGTCGCGCACTCCGATGACATGGCCGCTCTTGGCCTGCAGCTCCTTGCGGGAGAGCTGGAGGTCAGCGGTGCCGATGAGGCGCTCGGCCCTGGGGCCGAAGACCTTCCAGAGGTTCTGGACCTGCAGGGCGGGGGTGCCGTCGCTGGTGCGCATGGTGGGGGCTCCGATCAGTCCGTATGCCGTGTAGCCGGCGGTGTGGTGGTGGTCGGCGGCCACAGCGGGCTGCCCTGGCGAAGGTTGAACCACGGGGCGTCGCTCGGCGTGAGCGGCGTGTTGCCGGCGACCAGGTCGGCGGCTTTCTCGGCGAGCATGACGACTGGTGCGTAGATGTTGCCGTTGGTGACGTAGGGCATCGAGCCGGCGTCGACGACCCGCAGGCCCTCGACGCCGTGGACCCGCATCGACATCGGGTCGAGGACGGACGCGTCGTCGACGCCCATCCGGGTCGTGCAGCTGGGGTGGAGCGCAGTCTCGGCGTCCTTGGCGACCCAGTCGAGGATCTCCTCGTCGGTCTCGACGGCCGGGCCGGGGGAGATCTCGCCCGCGTTGAACGGCTCGAACGCGGGCTGGGTGAGGATGGTGCGGGCCACCCGGATCGCCTCGACCCACTCGCGCCGGTCCTGGTCGGTCGACAGGTAGTTGAAGCGCAGCGCGGGCTTGGTGTGCGGGTCGGTGTCCTTGATCGTCACGCTGCCCCGGGCGTCGGAGTACATCGGGCCGATGTGGACCTGGTAGCCGTGGCCCTGGACCGGACTGGTGCCGTCGTAGCGGATGGCGATGGGCAGGAAGTGGAACATCAGGTTCGGGTAGTCGACGTCGTCGTTGCTCCGGGCGAACCCACCGCCCTCGAAGTGGTTCGTCGCACCGAGCCCCTGCTTGCGGAACAGCCAGTTGGCCGCCAGGCCCGGCCGGCGGTACCACTTGAGCCCGTCGGCGATCGAGACCGGCAGCTTGGACTGGTACTGGATGTAGACCTCGAGGTGGTCCTGGAGGTGCTGCCCGACGCCCTTGACGTCGGCGACCATGCGAACTCCCAACGGTTGCAACGTGTCTGCATCGCCGACGCCGGAGAGCTGGAGAAGCTGAGGGGAGTTGATCGCACCGCCGCAGAGGATCACCTCCGATGCCCGGACCGTATGCCGCCTGCCCAGGTGCTCGTACTCGACCCCCACTGCCCTGGTGCCCTCGAAGAGGACCTGCCGGGTGAAGGCGAGCGTGCGGACGTGCAGGTTGGGGCGGTGCATGACCGGGTGGAGGTACGCCCGGGAGGCGGACAGGCGCCGGCCCTTGTGGACGTTGCGGTCGAAGGGGGCGAAGCCCTCCTGGCGGTAGCCGTTCACGTCGTCGGTGAGCGGGTAGCCGGCCTGCTGGACCGCCTCGAAGAACGCGCCGAAGAGCGGGTTCTTGGCCGGACCGCGTTCCAGGACAAGGGGACCCGAGCCGCCACGCCACTCGTCGGCACCGGCCAGACAGGTCTCCATCCGCTTGAAGTAGGGCAGGCAGTGGGCGTAGTCCCACGACTCCATCCCGGGGTCGCCGGCCCACCGCTCGTAGTCCATCGGGTTGCCCCGCTGGAAGATCATCCCGTTGATCGAGCTGCTGCCGCCGAGGACCTTGCCGCGCGCGTGGTAGACCTTGCGCCCGTCCATGAAGGGCTCCGGCTCGGACTCGTACTTCCAGTCGTAGAGCGGGTTTCCGATCGGGAAGGGGAGTGCGGCCGGCATGTTGATGAGGGGGTCGAAGGCGAAGTCGGAGCGGCCGGCCTCGAGGACGAGCACCGTTGTCGAGGCGTCGGCCGACAGCCGGTTGGCGAGCACGCTGCCGGCCGAGCCGCCGCCGACGATGACGATGTCGACGCCGTCGGGCGGCGCGCCGGTGATGCGAGCGACCGGCATACGGACTGAGGCCTTCATGCGAACCAACCCTGCACCGTCGGGGCGGTGTTGCGCCAGATGTGCTTGGTCTCCTGGTACTCCTCGAGCCCGAGATGACCCAGCTCGCGGCCGATGCCGGACTGCTTGTAGCCGCCCCACTCGGCCTGCGGGACGTACGGGTGGTAGTCGTTGACCCAGACCGTGCCCATCCGCAGCCGCGCGACGATCCGGTCGGCCTTGGCGTCGTCGCTCGTCCACACGGCGCCGGCGAGCCCGTAGATCGAGTCGTTGGCGATCCGGACCGCGTCGTCCTCGGTCGCGAAGGTCTCGACGGTGAGCACGGGGCCGAACGACTCGTCCTGAGCCACGCTCATGTCGGCCGAGACCTGGTCGAAAATCGTTGGCAGATAGTAGAACCCGTTCTCGTATGCCGCGCCATCCGGCCTCGCGCCCCCGGTCCGCAGGCGTGCTCCCTCGGCGACGCCGGCGGCCACGTAGGCCTCGACCTTGGCTCTGTGCGCCTCGCTCGTGAGGGGCCCGGTCTGGGCTGTGTCGTCGAACGGGCCGCCGAGCCGGATCTGCTCGGCGCGCTCGACGAGCCGGTCGACGAAGGCCTCGGCGATGGAGTCCTCGATGACCAGCCGGGCACCGGCGGAGCAGACCTGGCCGGAGTGGAGGAAGACCGCAGTGAGGGCCATGTCCAGGGCCGCGTCGAGGTCGGCGTCGGCGAAGACGATGTTGGGGTTCTTGCCGCCGAGCTCGAGCGCGATCCGCTTGACCGTGTCGGCGGCTGTCCGCATGAGGTGCTTGCCGGTCGCGAGCCCACCGGTGAAGGAGACGAGGTCGACACGGGGGTCGCTGGAGAGCGGGCCCCCGACGGCCGCGCCGGCGCCCAGGACGAGGTTGCCGACGCCGTGGGGGAGGCCGGCCTCGTCGAGGAGGCGCAGGAGGTGGATCGTCGTGCTCGGGCTGACCTCGCTCGGCTTGAGGACGAACGTGTTACCGGCGAGCAGGCAGGGGGCAACCTTCCAGCTGGCCTGCAGGAGTGGGTAGTTCCACGGCGTGATCAGGCTGCAGACGCCGATCGGCTCCTTGACGATGGTGCTCACGACGTCGTCGCGCCCGAGGTCCACGACCCGGGGGGTGTCGGCCTCCGGCTCGGCTCCCACGGCGGCGTAGTGGCGAAAGACGCTCGTCACGTCGTCGACGTCGTACTCGCTCTCCACGTAGCGCTTGCCCGTGTCGAGCGACTCGGCCCGGGCGATGGCGGCCTTGTCCCGTTGGAGCAGGTCGGCGACCCGGCCGAGGAGCGCCGCGCGGGCGGCATACGGGGTGGCCGGCCAGGGACCGGTGTCGAAGGCGCGCCTTGCGGCGTCGATGGCGGCGAGCGTGTCGGCCTCGCTGCCCTCGTCCACCTCGGCGACCACGGACCCGTCCGCGGGGCAGACGATGGTGCGGCGCCCGCCGTCGGGCGCGCCGACCCACTGGCCATCGATGAACAGGTCCGGCACGCGTCCTCCGATCAGGGCGTTGCTCAGTGCGCAACAGCAGAGTGCTGTACGCAACACACAATGACGGCCGCCGGGGTCCGGGTCAAGGGCTCTCGCCAATCCCGTCACGGAACTGAGACGAAAGTTGAGCCAGAGCCCGGTGTGCGCCCAGGCCCGGGGTCCGGGTCAGGGCGAGTCTGGGCGGTCGTCGTGGCCCTGACGGGGAACCAGGACGACAGGCACGGGCGAGCTGTGGATGATCTTGGTGGCGTGCGAGCCGAGGTAGAACAGGCTGATGGGGCCACTGCTCGTGCCGACGACGAGGAGGTCCCCGGCCGTCCAGGGGATATCCCTCAGGGCCGCCTCCCAGGTGCCTCCGGTACCGAGCTTGACCCGCGCCCTGCGGGCCAGCTCAGCCGTGGCCGGATGCAGTGCGGTCGTGCCCAGAGGGCCCATCGCGTCGGCGAGCTCGGCCTCAAGGTTCTGGCGCCACTCGTCGGCGAGGCGATCCTCGACGCCGGGCACGGCTGTTGGGCCAACAGCGCCAGGACGCACCGCGAAGCAGACCAGTCGCACCGAGGAGAACAGCCGGTCGGCGAGGACCGCCGCGTGACGGACGAGGCCGCCGTCCTGGTCGGCGCGTCCGACGGCGACGCTGACCCGGCCGACCCGTGCCCCGGGGGCCTGGAAGCCACGGGGGGCGAGGACGACTGGCAGGGACGACCCGTGGAGGACCCTCTCGGCGACACCTCCGAGCCGTACCCGCCCGAGGACGCTGGAGGATGACGAACCGAGCGCGACCATGCTGATGCGTCGTTCGGCGATGATGTTGAGCAGTCCCGAGGCAACCGAGGGAGCCCGGCGGGACAGCGTCTCGACATGGGGCACGCCAGCCTCGATCTGCTCCCGCGCCTCGGCAAGGGACTGGGCGGCCATGCCGTCCCGGAGGGAGAGGTACTCCGCGTCGCCCCCGCCGATGTTCGGGGGCCACGGCTCGCCGACGACGCTGGCGATCAGCATGTCCTCACCGGCGGAGCGGGCGAGCATCGCTCCCAGGTGGAGTGCGCTCTGACCTTTGGGGCCAGGCGCCAGACCGACGAGGACGGTCACGGCGCGTTACCTGCCGGAACCGGGTCAGAGGCGACGACGACGTGCCGGACCGGGAGCTGGTACGTCTCACGGACCCGGTCGACCAGGTCGAACCGTAGCCATGCGGACTGCTGCTCCGGCAGCGTGCAGATGACCAGCTGGTCCGGGCCGAACGCTTCGACGGCGTCGGCCAGCGCCTGCATGGGTTTGTAGCTGCCGAGCGCACCGGTGGCCTCCAGGCCCTCGGCGCGCAAGAGCGTCAGTGTGCGGTCCAGGCGAGCCTGGGCGGCCTTGACGGTCTCGTCCCACATGTAGACGGCACCCTTGAACATCGCCGTCCCGGTGTCGATCGGGTTGGCCGGCACGCACACGTAGTACGACGCGTGGCCGGCACCCTCGACCGAATGAAGCTCGTCGAACAGCTCCCGACCCTCGACCGTCTGGTTCGCCAGCACGAGTACCCGCTTGACCGGGGCGGTGGCCTCCACGATGGGCGCATCGGTCAGGACTCGTTCCCGGTAACGCTGGGTCACGAAGTAGATGACGACGACGAACGCGACCGCGCCCAGGCTCTGCACCAGCTGGGACCGGGAGCTCTTGTCCCAACCCATCTGGATCAGGATCGCCAGGATCCCACCAGCGACCACGACCGACAGGACGGGGAACAGCCACATCTTGACGATGAGCTTGTCCGGTGAGGTCCTGCGACGGAGCACGATCTGGGAGATGCAGATCAACAGGTAGACGAACATGATGATCGCGCCAGAAGAGTTGAGCAGGAAGAGGAACACCTTGTCCGGGGAGATCGCGGCGGCAATGACACAGAGGAATCCCACGACTGAGGAAGCGAGGATCGCCCCCATCGGGACGCCCGCCTTGTTCACGCGCATCAGCGCCATCGGCGCCTCCCGGCGGGCGGCCAGTACGAAGAGCATGCGCGAGGAGGTGTAGAGCCCCGAGTTCAAGCAGGACAGAACCGCCGTCAGCACGACCGCGTTCATGATCTGGTCCGCGCCGGGGATCTTCATCGCCTCGAACGCCGCCACATACGGCGAGGCCGCCAGACCCTTGGAGTTCCACGGCACGATGGTCACCACCAAGAACACCGAGCCGACGTAGAAGACGGCGATCCGGCCGATGACCGAGTTCGTCGCCCTGCGGATCGCGCGACCCGGATCCTCGGACTCGGCCGCAGCGATGGTGGCCACCTCGGCCCCGGTCATCGAGAAGATGACCACCAGGATCGCGGCGAAGACCGCCGACCCGCCCATCGGGGTGAAACCACCATGGGCCGTCAGGTTGCTCAAGTCCATTGAGTGGTGCGGCCACAGGCCGAAGATGAACAGCACCCCCAAGACCAGGAACAGCACGATCGCGGCCACCTTGATCCCGGCGAACCAGAACTCGAACTCCCCGAACGAGGACACCGAGAACAGGTTCGTCGCCGTCATCAAGGACATGAGGATCAATGACAGGAGCCACAACGGCACGTTCGGCATCCAGAACTGGGCCACCTTGGCGCCCGCGACCGCCTCGAACCCGATGACGATCACCCAGAAGTACCAGTACAGCCACGCGACCGAGAACCCGGCCCAACCGCCCATGGCATTGCGCGCATAGTCGGCGAACGAACCCGTCGAGGGATTGGCAACCGCCATCTCCCCCAGCATTCGCATCACCATGATGACCAGGAAGCCGGCCAGGGCATAGCTGATGAACGCGGGCGGACCAGTCTCTCCGATCACCACGCCGGAGCCGACGAACAGCCCGGCGCCGATCACTCCGCCCATCGCGATCATCGTCAGATGGCGCTGGCTGAGACCCTTCTTCAGCTCGGTGGGTGGAGCGTTCACGGCTACCTCCTGAGGCTTCGGCATCCCGCGCCGGCAATCCGCCGCCGCCACCCGGAGGGGCCCATGCCTCCAAGTGGCGGGGAACGCTAGCGACCACACGAGCAGCTGCGCAAGGGCTACTAGGACGTCCAACAATCGCGATGACCCCCTGTCCTGGGCAAGCCCGCGTGTTGCGTCATGCGAACCGTGTCCCGTAATACGCACCTGCGTTCCGGCAAAGCCGCAGGTCAGCGTCGCGTCCGGTCACCCGTCGATCGGGTCTGCCCGGGCAGGGTGGGGCCACCCGACGGATCTTGCAGAAGGGCCGAAATGACCGTCGGATATATCTCGAACTGTCGATCCGCCGGGCAACCGCACGGTGGGTCTACTGCTCGGTCGACCGCAGAGCCGTGACCGCGGGCAGCGCGGGATCAGCCGCCCGGGGGCAGCCAGCCGAGGCGTGCCGAGATCGCCCGCCCCGCTTCCATGACCTGGGGGGCGAGTCTGCTCAGCACGCCCGAGCCCAGGCGGAAGGTCGGCCCCGACACACTGACCGACGCGACGATCTCGCCATGAGCGTTGCGAATGGCCGACGCGATCGCCGTCAAGCCCAGGTCGAGCTCGTCCGACGCCACGGCATACCCGTGTTCCCGGGCCGCAGCGAGCTGGACATCCAGCACGGCCCGGTCGGTGATCGTCGCTGCGGTGTAGGGACGAAGCTCACCGAGGGTCTCGGTGAGCGTCGGCTCCGGCAGCTCGCAGACGAGCATCTTGCCGTTGCTCGTCGCGTGCAGAGGGATGTGCTGGCCGACCCAGTTCCACGACGAGTTCGCCGGCGACCCGGTGACCTGGTCGATGTAGTAAGCCGTTCCGGCGTCCAGGACCGTCAGGTTGACCGTGTCGTTGGTGGCAATGGCCAGGGCTCGACAGATCGGTCTGGCCTGCTCGACGAGGTCGAGACGGGCGTTGCTGGCACCGGCGAGGCGCAGGATCCCGACGCCGAGCCGGTACTGCCCACGCTCCTCGACCTGCTCGACCAGACCGCGCGCCTCCAGCGCTCCGAGCAGCCTGGACGCCGTGCTCTTGTGGACCCCCAGCTCTGCCGCAAGCACCGTGACCCCGGCGGTCCCGTGCTGGGCGAGCAGCTCCAGCACGCTCACCGCCCGGTCGACGGACTGCACCGTGGCGCGCTCGGCAGCCTCGCTGTTGCGCATGACGCGACACTAGTCGAACGCTTCCCTCCCGGACAGGGTGGGGTCTAGGATCCCGTTTGTTGCCTATGCCGCGCCGAGTTGCGTCAGGAGCACCGGCCGGAGGACCTTTGGGTTCCACGGGATACGGTCCGACAGTACGACGAAGGGACTCCACGATGACCGCCGAGGGCACCGACCTCGTCCTCACCCTGTCCTGCCCGGACCGCCCCGGTATCGTCGCAAGGGTCAGCCAGCTGCTCTTCGAGCAGGGCGCCAACATCGAGGAGAGCCAGCAGTTCGACGACCCACGGGGTGGCCGGTTCTTTATGCGGATCGTCTTCTCGGTGCCCGCTGGGGGGCTGGGTCTGGACGACCTTCGAGCCCAGTTCGGTTCGGCCGCAACGGAGTTCGGCATCACCTGGGAGATGTGGGACGCCCACGCGCGGTACCGGACCCTCATCATGGTGAGCAAGTTCGGGCACTGCCTCAACGACCTGCTCTACCGCTGGCGGACCGGCTCGCTCAACATCGAGATCCCGGCCATCGTGAGCAACCATCCCGACCTGGCCGATCTCGCGGCGGCATACGGGATTCCGTACCACCACATCCCGATCACCGCCGAGACCAAGCCGTGGGCCGAGGCCGAGCTGCGTTCTCTCGTCAGCGATCTCGGCATCGACCTGGTCGTCCTGGCCCGCTACATGCAGGTGCTCTCCGACGACCTGACCCGCGAGATGTCGGGGAAGATCATCAACATCCACCACTCGTTCCTGCCGAGCTTCAAGGGCGCCAAGCCCTACCACCAGGCCTTCGCCCGCGGGGTCAAGCTCGTGGGCGCCACGGCGCACTACGTGACCGCTGACCTGGACGAGGGCCCGATCATCGAGCAGGACGTCGTGCGCGTCGACCACCGGCTGACCGCCGACGACCTCGTCCGCGCGGGGGAGGAGTGCGAGTCGCGCGTGCTCACCCGGGCGGTCCGCTGGCACAGCGAGAGCCGCGTCCTGCTCAACGTGGACCGGACCGTCGTCTTCTCCTGACCCGACCGGGCTGCGACCACCTGCCATGGCGCGGGTGCCCGCACGACCCCTCCGTCGCGCGGGCGCCCGCGGGTACCCCCATCCGCTCGACCCGTCGGCATTCCTGACGCCTGGTCGAGGTCTGGTCAGGCCAGCTGCTCGCTAGAGCTCGTCCACAGCTCGCCGCCCCGCTCCCAGCGTCCGAGTCGGACGAGATCTGCGGCGAGTCGCGCCCGAGTGGCTCGCACCGAGGCCCGGCGCACAGAACGGACCCCGTACAGGTGCTCGCGCTCGACGATCTGCTCAGGTGTCAGGTGCGGGGCAACGGCAACGGGGTCGCTCATCAGGTGCATGACCAGTAGAGGCCCGGATAGGGCCCCTGATACATGCGGTTGAAAAGATCTCTCGTATGCCGGGTGCTCACCCGGCATACGAGATCGGGACGTCAGTCCCCGAGCTCGGCCCGCCGACGGATGACGTACTCCTCCAGCTCGGCGCGGATCGCGTCGTCGAGCGGCGGCTGAACGTAGGCCTCCAGGCGGGACTTGTAGATGTTCCCCGCGCGGGCAGCGGTGTCCAGGGCGCCGTTGCGCATCCACTTCTCGAAGTTGTCCGAGGAGTTGAGGAACGGACGGTAGAAGCAGGTGCGGAAGCGCTCCATCGTGTGCATCGCGCCGAGGAAGTGACCGCCGTGGCCGACCTCTTGGTGTGCGTCGAAGGCGATCGAGCCCTCGTCGATCTCCAGCGGCTTGAACATGTGCTTGAGCATCTCGGTGATCTGGCAGTCGATGACGAACTTCTCGAAGGAGGCGACGAGGCCGCCGTCGAGCCAGCCGGCCGTGTGCATGACCCAGTTGGCGCCAGCGAGGAAGGTCGGCATGAGGGTCATGAGCGCCTCGTAGCCGGCCTGGGCGTCGGGCAGCTGGGAGGACGTGAGGCCGCCACCGGAGCGGAACGGCAGACCGAAGTGGCGCGCGATCTGCCCCGTGCAGAGCAGCCCGATGGCCGACTCGGGTGTGCCGAAGGTCGGGGAGCCGCTCTGCATGTCGATGTTGGACAGGAACGAGCCGAAGATGACGGGGCAGCCGGGCCGGATCAACTGGGCCAGGGCGATGCCGGACAGCGCCTCGGCCATCTGCTGGACGAGCGCAGCAGGGATGGTCACCGGCGACATCGCGCCCATCAGGATGAACGGGGTGAGAACGACCGGCTGGGCCGCCTCGCAGTACTCGAACATGGCGTCGAGCATCCGGTCGTCCCAGCGCAGCGGGCTGTTGCAGTTGATGAGCGAGATGGAGCACGGCGTCTGCTCGATCTTGTCGCGGCCGCCGAACAGGATGGACCCCATGGCGATGGTGTCGGCGGCGTTGACGCCGGACACGACGTTGCCCATGTAGATCTTGTCAGTGAGCGTCTGCAGCGCAAACGTCATGTCGAGGTGCCGGCTGTCGAGGGGAGCGTCGTTGGGCTCGTTGACGACGCCGCCCGCGGAGTCCAGGACGTCGAAGCTCTGGGCCAGCCGGGAGAAGTTGCGGAAGTCCTCCATCGTGCCGTCGCGGCGCACGTCGCCCTGGCGGACGAACGGGGGCCCGTAGACCGCGCCGAAAGCCATGGCGTCGCCGCCGATGTGGACCGACTTCTCGGGGTTGCGGGCCTGCACGTCGAACTCCCTGGGCGCCTTGGCCGCCTGGGCCAGGACGAACTCGGGGTCCAGGAAGACCGTCTTGTCCTCCACGCGCTGACCGGCCGCGCGGAAGAGGTCCAGAGCCCGGTCGCTCATGAACTCGACGCCGATCTCGCTGACCAGCCGGCGCCACCCTGCGTCCAGCTTGGCCAGGGCATCGGCCGACAGGATCTCGTAGCGTGGCATCGCATTGCGAAACATTTGCATCTCCTTCTTGACGTGAGGTGCCTCAGATCCTAGCCTCATCATGTGGAACATTGGTTCCATATCGTGGGCACCAGGAAAGGACGGCGATGGCGAGCACTGGCACTCAGGCCGTCGACCGCGCCGCGCACCTCGTCGCGCTCGTCGTCCGGGCCGATCGACCCGCCTCGTTCTCCGACCTGTGCCTCGAGACCGGGATGCCGCGCAGCACGACCTCCCGGCTGCTAGCCGCCCTGGAGCGGTCTGCCCTACTGGGTCGCGACGACAGCGGTGCATGGGTCGCCGGGTCGCTCTTCTCCCACTTCGCCGCGCATCAGGGGCGGGACGAGGAGCTGGCTCAGCTCGCCCAGCCGGTCATAGAACACCTGCGCGTGCTGACCGGCGAGACGGTCAACGTCGGTGTCGCCCGCGGCGGCGAGGTCGTCCACATCGCCCAGGTCGCGGGCACCTTCATGCTCGCGAGCCGCGACTGGATCGGTGTCCAGGTCCCGCCGCACCTGTCCGCCCTGGGCAAGGTCCTGTATGCCGAGCGCGTCCTCGACCCGCCGGTGGGCCGCCTGGCGCGGCCGACCAAGGCCGCCGTCGCGACGACCGCCGCCCTGCGGGCCCAGCTGCCCGGCATACGCGCTCGTGGTTATGCCACGACCGTCGACGAGCTCGAGGTGGGCCTCACCGGGGTCGCCGCCCCCGTCATCGTCGACGGCAAATGCATTGCAGCGCTTGGGGTCTCGGGCCCGTCGGCCCGGCTTGCCGACCAGCTGTCCACTCTGGGGCCTACCGTCCTGCGGGCCGCCCGCACTCTGTCCGACCAGATCAGCCGACACCGAAAGGATGGCGCCGCATGACACCCGAGGAGATCCTCCAGGGCCTCTATGACCGCACCCTCGAGGGCAACGGTCCTGCCGTCCTCGAGCTGACCCACGAGGCGCTCGGGATGCAGATGCAGCCCGGTAGCCTACTCTTCGACGCGCTCATCCCGGCGCTGGAGGAGGTCGGCGCGCGCTTCGAGCGCGGCGACTTCTTCGTGCCCGAGATGTTGATCGCCGGCCGGGCCATGGCCGGCTCGATGGAGGTGCTGCGGCCGCTGCTCGCCGACACCGGCGTCGAGACGATCGGCAAGTTCGTCATGGGCACGGTCAAGGGCGACGTCCACGACATCGGCAAGAACCTCGTCAACATCATGCTGGAGGGCGCCGGCTTCGAGGTCATCGACCTCGGCGTCCAGGTCGCCCCGGAGAAGTTCGTCGCCGCCATCGAGGAGCACCAGCCCGACATCGTCGGCTTCTCGGCGTTCCTCACGACGACGATGCCGATGTTCAAGGCCAACATGAACGCGCTGGAGAAGGCCGGGCTTCGCGACAAGGTCATCGTCATGGTGGGCGGCGCGCCTGTCACCCAGGAGTACGCCGACGTGGTCGGTGCCGACGGGTATGCCGCGGACGCCAGCCAGACCGTCAAGCGCGCCAAGGCGCTGCTCCACGAGCGTCGCGCCAAGGTCCTCGCCTGATGGGGGCTGCACCCGTCCGCGAGACCCGGTTGCGTTCTGCGACAAAGGAAGTCGTCCTCGCAAGCAACCGCCCGTTCTGCATCATCGGTGAGCGGATCAACCCGACCGGCCGCAAGGTCTTCCAGGCCCAGCTGCGTGCGGGCGACTACTCCGCGATCGAGAAGGACGTCCTGGCCCAGGTCGCCGGCGGCGCCGACGTCCTCGACGTCAACATGGGCGTCCCGCTCACCGACGAGCCCGAGCTGCTCGTCCGGGCGATCGGCATCGTCCAGTCGCTCACCGACCTGCCGGTCTGCATCGACTCCTCGGTGGTCGAGGCGCTCGAGGCCGGGCTCGCGGCATACAAGGGTCGTGCGCTGGTCAACTCCTGTACGGCAGAGGATGACCGTCTCGCCGCTGTACTGCCGCTGGTCAAGAAGTACGACGCGGCGATCATCGCGCTGCCCAACGACCACGACGAGATCCCGATGGAGTCCGGCAAGCGGATCGAGCTGACCGAGAAGATCGTCCGGGTGGCGACGGAGGAGTACGGCATCGCCATCGAGGACATCGTCATCGACCCGCTCGCGATGCCGATCGGCGCGGACCCCACGGTGGGGGTGGCCGCGCTGGAGACGATCCGGGCGATCCACGAGCGCTGGGGCCTGAACATGACCTGCGGCGCCTCCAACGTGTCGTTCGGTATGCCGGGTCGGCACGCGATCAACGCCGCCTGGCTCCCGCTCGCGATGGGTGTGGGCATGACGAGCGCGATCATGGACGCCCGGACGCCACAGGTCGTCGAGGCGGTGCGGGCCGCCGACCTGCTCCTCGGGCACGACGAGTGGGGTGGCGCGTGGATCTCGGCGTTCCGGCGCAGGCAGGCGGCCGAGGCAGCGCTGGCGCAGGCGGCCGAGGCGGCGCAGGCGGCTCTCGCGACGTGAGTGACCAGGAGCCGATCGACGTCGAGGACCTGCGGCGCGAGGGCCTGCTGCCGCGTCGCGGCGGCGGCGAGGTCGCGCACGACGGCACCGGGCGGGTGTTGCTGCGGTTCGCCCCGGCGTCTCGCGACGTGCGGGTCCCACCGGGTGTGTCGGTGTTCGACGCGGCGTCGTGGAACGGCATCGCCATCGACTCGACCTGCGGGGGTCACGGGACGTGCCGCAAGTGCAAGGTCCAGCTGACGTCGGGCTCGGCCCCGGTGACCTCGCACGACCAGCGGACCTTCACGGCGTCGGAGATCAGGGACGGCTGGCGCCTCGCCTGCCTCGTCCGGGCGACGGCCGACCTCGACGTCCACGTCCCGCCGCTCATGACCCGGCCCAAGGCGGCCACGGTCGGGGTCGGGCGTCAGGTCATCCTCCGGCCGGCGGTCCAGAAGCGCTATCTCGAGCTCGACGAGCCGACCCTGCGCGACCAGCGGACCGACCTCCAGCGGGTCCTCGACGCGATCGACGACCTCGAGCTGACGGCCGATCTGCACGTTCTGCGGCAGCTGCCAAAGGTGTTGCGAGACAACGACTTCAAGGTGACCGCAGCCATCGTCGACGAGGCCCTTGTCGACGTCGAGGGCGGGGACACGACCGATCGCCGGTTCGGCATGGCCTTCGACCTGGGCACCACGACCGTTGTCGCCACCCTGCTCGACCTCGGGACCGGGACCCCGCTCGCCGTCGAGTCGATGCTCAACAAGCAGCAGCCGTTCGGCGCCGACGTCATCACCCGGATCAGCGCCACGATGATGGACCCCGAGGCGCTGCCACGGCTCCGGTCTCTCGCCCAGGCAACGCTGGCCGAGCTCGCTGCCGACGTGTGTCGGGAGGGTGGCGTCGAGCTGACCGAGGTCCTCGAGGTGGCCGTCGCGGGCAACGCGACGATGACTGCCCTGCTGCTCGGCGTCGACCCCGAGCCGCTCGGGGTCGCCCCCTTCATCCAGAGCACCGCCTCGTGGCCGACGCTGCCCGCGACCGAGGTCGGGCTCGACCTGCACCCGGGCGCCCGCGCGGTCATCTTCCCGGCCCTGGGCGCCTACGTCGGCGGTGACATCGTCGCCGGCATGCTGGCCGCGGGGATGGACCGCGACAAGCGGACCAGGTTGTTCATCGACGTCGGCACCAACTGCGAGATCGTCCTGTCCGACGGCGACACCATCGTCGCGACTGCCGCGCCGGCGGGTCCGGCGTTCGAGGGCGGAGCCATCCGGTGCGGCATGCGTGCCTCGGACGGCGCGATCGAGACAGTCCGCATCGCGGCCGAGCCGGTCGACGGCGAGTCGCCGGTCGTGCTCGGCGTCATCGGTGAGACCGTGCCACGGGGTCTGTGCGGATCGGGTCTGGTCGACGTCGTGGCCGAGCTGGCCAAGGTCGGGCTCCTCGACGCCAGCGGCCGCTTCATCCCCGATGGGGTTGCCGCAGAACGACTTCCGCACCTGGCTGACCGGCTCACAGCCATCGGCAAGGAGCGCGTCTTCGTCCTCCACCGGCATACCGACGGCGAACCCGCAGAAGACTCGGTCTACCTCTCCCAGCGCGACGTCCGCGAGCTCCAGTTCGCCAAGGGCGCGATCGCGACCGGCTGGGCCCTGCTCTGCGAGGAGATCGGCGTCGACCAGGCCGACATCCAGCAGGTCCTGCTCGCCGGGTCGTTCGGGTCGTACCTCTCGCCGGCGTCGGCCATCCGGATCGGGCTCGTCCCGAAGCTGCCGGTGCTGCGAATCGTCAGCGCTGGCAACGTTGCCGGCGAGGGAGCGAAGATGGCGCTGTTGTCCTCGCGCGAGCGCGCGGGCGCTGAGGCGCTGCTGGAGGAGGTGCGCTATGTCGAGCTCTCGGACCGCTCCGACTTCAACGACCGGTTCATCGACCACCTCTCCTTCCCCAGCTGACTCCCACAATTATCGGGTCCTCGGGGAAGTTGCCTCCTCACCCGACAAATCTTCTCGGGTGACCAGGGAGCTAGTCCAAGAACCCGATAACTTATCGAGGGGTGCGAGGGGAGCGAAGGGAGACCGGGTCGCGCTCGTGGCGTGCGGCGCGATCGCCCAGCCGGCCGCGGAGGTGAGCGCCCGGCATACCTGGCCGATCGACGTGCACCCGCTGAACCCGTTGTTGCACAACGCTCCTGGGCGCATCCCGGGCGAGGTCGAGCGACTGGTGACCGAGCTCCGCGAACGGTACGACCGGGTCGTGGTCGGGTACGCGGACTGCGGCACGTACGGCGCCCTCGACGAGGTTTGTGAGCGGCTCGCTGTCGAGCGGCTCCCGGGGCTGCACTGCTACGACCTGTATGCCGGTGCCGAGCGGGTGCAGGCGGCGTTCGAGGACGAGCCGGGCACCTACCTGCTCACCGACTTCCTCGTGAAGTCGTTCTCCCGCACCGTGATCCAGGAGCTGGGTCTGGACCGGTGGCCCGAGCTGCGGGACGACTACTTCGGTCACTACACCCGGATCGTCTGGCTCCAACAGACGGAGGACGCGGACGAGCAGGCCGAGCTCCGCGAGCTGGCCCAGCGCGCGGCCGAGCGGATCGGGCTGCCGCTGCAGGTGCGGCACACCGGCCTGACCGGGCTCGAGCGGGCACTCGCCGGCCTGGTCGAGGCCTAGGGGGTTCCCGCCACGCCTGCTCGGCGCCGATTCCGCGGCGCCGAGCAGGCGTGAGGTGGGCTACTGCCAGCTCGACTCCAGGTGCCAGCCGGTCAGCTGGTCGAGCCTCGCGGAGCCGTTGTCAGCGAAGAAGCTGACCCCGTTGCTCGTGGCGTCCGGGAACACCTGCTCGGTGAGAGCGACCTGGCCGTGGTCGGCGTAGACCTCCACGGAGTCGTTGTCCACGAGGACGCGCAACGTCACGCCGCCGTGGTCGAGCGCGAGCGGGGCCGTCTTCACACCGGGGAACGCCGAGCTGAAGTCCACCTTGCCGGAATGGGTTCGGTCGATGTACAGCTGCCCGTTGCGGGTGTCGTAGCCGATCTGCGTGTACTGGCCGGCTCCGGTGCGGACGTTCAACCCGAAAGTGCTTGCCGTTCCGGCCGTCAGGTGAGCCGTGACATCCAGTGTCGTGCCCTTGAGGTTCAGCGGCGTCGTCCTGCTGGTTGCCGAGACCCGCGCGATCTGGGTGGGCGCACCCTTGCGCAGCTCCTTCAGCGTGTCGACCGGCTGCTGCACGAGCTGCACCTTGCCGGCGATGGTGGCGAGCTTCAGGGTCCGCGGGAACGTCTGTGCACCCTGCCACGGGCTGGTCGGAACCTGACCCGCATAGTCCCAGTTGCTCATCCAGGCGATGCCGATCCGCTGGTTGTCCGGAGCATCGTTCCACGTGTTGAAGGCGTAGAAGTCAGACCCGAAGTCCACCCAGTGGGCGCGCTGGTTCGTGTTCAGCGCGGGCGAGTCACTGAGCGTGAAGTCGTCCGCGAGGATGTGCCCCCAGCCGCCGTTGTTGTGGTCGACGACCTGGATCTGCCCCTGCTTGCCGGCGAGGTCGCGCAGGTCCCACGAGGCCCAGTCGAGGGACTCGCTGTTGGCGCCGGTGGTGGACCGGACGACCTGGCCGTCGACGACCAGGTTGACGCTGGTCTGGGTGTCCCACGGCTGCACGGCGCCGTCGGCGAAGAGGATGTCACCCACCATCATGTGGCCCCAGCCGGTCGACCCGTCGCTCTGGTCGACGACCTGGATCTGCGCCTGCTGGCCCTGGTACGCAGTGGTGTCCCAGTTCCGCCAGGAGAGGGTTCCGGAGTTGTCGCCGGTCGCCGTAGCCACGACCTTGCCGCCGATGACCAGGTTGACCGCAGTCGGGTTGGGCTGGTCATTCGGGTGGTTGCCACCGGCGACCTGCAGGTCGATGGAGGGGCTGCTCACGGTGAAGCTGGGCGAGGTGATCGTGCCCTTGCTGGGGTCGCCGTTCGGTCCCCACGTGTCGAGAACACCCGCACTGATCTGGCCGCCCAGCGTCTCGTGGCTGGGACCTGTGCCGACGAAGTCCCCGGTCGTGGTCCAGCCGGGATCGTAGGTGTCGCCGGAGAAGTCCGTGAAGACAGTGTGGTTCGGCAGCGTTCCCGGGGCGACGGCGTCCGCTGCATACGGGTGGTTGCCGCCGCCGACAAGGAAGTTCAGGCGACCCTTGGAGATCGTGAAGGTGGGCGAGGTGAGGGTTCCGGTCGAGCCGTCGCCACCGTTGTAGCTGTTCACGAGCTGGGCGCCGTGGAAGCCGGCTACGCCCTGCTGGTCGGGCAGGGCGCCGGTCGCTGGTGCCGTGCCGAAGGCCGTTCCGGTCGTGGTCCAGGTGCCGTAGTCGGGGTCCTCGAAGTCGGCGAGCGTTGTCCCGGCGGGCGGGGTGTATGCCGCCGGGCCGTCAGCGACGAAGCGAGTGCCGTCGAACTGACCGACGAAGTACTGGACGCCGGTGCTCCCCACGCTGACGCTCATGACCCACTTGGTCTTGCGCGGGTTTCCGTCGATGGCCAGCTGATAGAGGTCCGGCATCTCCCAGACGCCGCTCGTCGAGCCCGCTGGGCCGAAGTCGCTCAGGTGCGACCAGGACTTCAGGTCGGGGGAGGAGTAGACCGACACCTTGTACTGGTCGGAGAGGGTGATGACCATTCGCCAGCTGTGGGTGGGCGCGTACCAGAACACCTTCGGGTCGCGGAAGTTCACCGACTGCAGGTCGAGGACGGGGTTCCCGGCATACCGGGTCCAGGTGCGCCCCTGGTCGGTGCTGTAGGCCAGTGACTGCTTCTCGACGTTGGTGCCCTGCTCGACGCTGGTGTACATCGCCACCATCGGCGGGTTCTTCTTCGTGCCGAACCCGCTGGTGTTCTCCTTGTCCACCACCGCGCTGCCGGAGAAGAACGCGTTGCTGCCCTCGTCGCGCTGCGGGCCGGTGACCGGGATGTCGGTCCAGTGCACCAGGTCCGTGCTGACGGCACCCTCCCAGCTCCCGTAGCTGTAGAGGTAGTACTTGCCGTTGCGGTAGACCAGCCCGTTCGGGTCGCCGATCCAGCCCTTGGGAAGGCTGAAGTGGAACTGCGGCCGGTAGAGCTCGTCGTAGCTCGTCCCGCTGGGGGACGGCGTAGACGTGGCGCTCGCCGACGTGGCCGCGGTGAGCGCCAGCGCCGCGGTCAGGACGGCGGATGCCGTGGCCACCGCCTTGGGTCGCCGGGGGGAGTCGAACATCAGGAACCTCCTCGTTCCTCAAGCTGCGCAGCACTGCCCAGCGTGATGTTGGTGTGATAATTCGATTTATCAACGCGGGTCAGTCTGGCCCTGGTCCAGGGAAAGCACAAGGGCTCCCGTTGTTGCGCGGGGGTGCGCGATGGGCGCTACGGGGGCTCCGGGCACTACTGGCGCGGCGGGGCGACCGAGCTGCGCTCGACGAGCTCCCCGCGGACCTCCTGCCGAGGGGGGACGTCTGAGCCCTCGACGATGGCGAGCAGGGTCTGCATCCCGAGCTCACCGAGCCGGTAGTGCGGCAGGCCGACAGTCGTGAGGAGTGGCCGGATCCGGTCGGCGAGCTCCTCCTGGTCGTCGTAGCCGACCAGCGACAGGTCGCCAGGGATGTCGAGGCCCAGCGACTGCCCCGCAAGGAGGGCCCCGAGCGCGATCCGGTCGTTGCCGCACAGGAGTGCGGTGGGGCGGTCCTCGCCGCGAAGGAGCGTGATGGCCCGGTCGTAGCCGGAGTCGATCGTGTAGTCGCCGTAGCTGATCGTGCCGCTGTCGACCGGCGCGCCGGCGAGGGTCATCCGCTCACGGAATGCAGTCGTGCGCTCCTGCGTCGCCCAGACCTGCTCGTCACCGGCCAGGTAGTGGATGTCGCGGTGTCCGGCGTCGATCAGGCACTGGGCAGCCAGAGCGCCGCCATAGCGCTCTGCCGGCACGATGGCCGGCAGCTGGGTCGAGTCCGGGTGCGGGAAGCAGTTGATAAGGACTGCAGGGGCGGCTGACATCTCGGGAGGCACCACGACCTCGCGGGCGAATACCGTCGCGAAGATCAGGCCGTCTGCCCGTCGATCGAGCAGTTCGAGCACCGCGGTCTTCTCCACCTCGGGGTTGCCGTCGGTGTTCACCACGAACACCAGCCGACGGCCCGTCCATGCGACATCGTGCACCGCTCGGACGATGGGGCCGGCGAACGGCGAGGAGGCGATGCCGTCGGTGAGCATGCCGATCGTGTGGGTCTGCTGTAGCCGCAGCTGGCGAGCGGTCAGGTTGGGACGAAAGCCCAATTCGTCCGCGGCGGCCATGATCCGTTCGCGCGTGTGGGCGGCGATGCGCGCATCCCGGCGGCCGTTCAGCACGAACGACACCGAGGTCGGCGACACTCCAGCTGCACGGGCCACGTCGCGCATGGTCGGGCGACGCCCGGCGCTCCCCGCACCACCTTCGCTCACTCGAGCCTCCGCTGCCTGCGTGCATCGCCTTCTCCATCACCCTATGCGGCGACGAGCTCACCCACTCGGAGGGGGCCCTAGAGTTCCCCCGTGGCGGGGAGTGCGATGGGGAGTGCAGTGCCGAGTGCGCTGGGAGAGCTGGCAGCGGGAGCGTCGGCGGCCGAGGCGGTGGCAGCCGTCGCGCTGCCGCTGGCGGTCGCGACCATCGTCCTGTGGTGGTTTCGTCTGCGGCGGCGCGACGAGGAGTTCGTGGGGATCACGCCCGGGGAGATCCCTGCGCCCACCCGTACCGTCGGCACGGCCCGGGTCCGAGGCGGCGAGTGGGACGGTCCGCTGGCTCCTCGCTTCACCCGGCCCGATGGCGTGCCGCCGGGTCTGGCCGGCACGGTCATCGACGGGGTCGCCGATGTCCGCGATCTCACGGCGACCCTCATCGACCTGGCCGTGCGTCGAGAGGTCGACATCACGCCCGCCGACACGGAGTCGGACGAGGCCGGGCCGATGAAGCGCGGCGACGACTGGCGGATCACCCGCACGGCCGGTGGCGACGAGCCCGGTCCGCACGCGCTGAGCCCTCACGAGCGGGCCGCGCTCACGGCATTCCTCGGCGGCGGGTCCACTGTGCTGCTGTCCCAGCTGCGATCCGCAGACTTCGCGATGGCCCTGCGCGCCGCCCAGGTCGAGTTCTACCGGGAGGTCGTCGACCGCGGCTGGTACCGGCGTCACCCCCGCTCCCGCAACAACGTTCTCGCGACGTTCGGCCTGCTCCTCCTCCTCGGAGCGGTCATCGGCGCGGTGGTCGCGGCGGTGCGCTGGGACGGTGGTCGGGAGGCCCTGTGGATCCCGACCCTGGCGGTCGGCGTCGGGCTGGGCGCGGTCGCCATGGTCCGCCTGGGCCGCGGCCGGACCCCACGCACCGCCCTCGGCACGGCGGTGCGCATCCAGTCGCTCGGCTTCCGCAAGTACCTTGCCACCGCGGAGGCGGACCAGCTGAACTGGGAGGAGGCGCGACGCATCTTCCCCACGTTCCTCCCGTATGCCGTGGCCTTCGGTGTGGCGGAGCACTGGTCGGCCGCTGTGGGTTCCGTCGCGCGGTCGGCGGCGTTGCACGAGGCCGGCGAGAACGCGGTCGGTCTGGCTCTGGACCTGGCCAGCGACCCTGGCTCCATCCAGCTGCTCGGGAACCTCGTCGACCTCGTGCCCGACGACCTGCCCGACCTGACGGCTCTCACCGACCTGCCGGACCTGGGGCTGGGCGACATCGACCTGCCGGACCTCGACCTGCCCGATCTCGACCTCGGCGACCTCCTGTCCGGTGTGGGCGACGCAGTGGGCTCGTTCGCCGGCAGCATCGGTGACCTCGCCGATGCCGACGGCTGCCTGGACGGCTGCGGCTGCCTCTTCGACTGGTGACCTCTTCGACTGGTGACCTCTTCGACTGGTGACCTGTCCGACTCGGGCACTGGCCCAGCGGTCAGGAGTCGGCGCGGCGGAGCTGGACGAGCCGGAGGACCCGGTCGCGCCGGGGTGCCTCAGCGAGGGCGACCCGCATCAGCCGTCCTGACGCCAGCCGCGCGGCCTGGGTGAGTGGCACCCGTCGTGCCTGCCACCCCCACAGCCGGCTGCCGGATCGTCGACCACCCTGCAGCGCGTCGGCCAGGGTGACCGCATCAACGATGGCGTCGCAGGCACCGCGACCCAGGTTGGGAGCCATGGCGTGCGCGGCATCGCCGATCACGGCATACCGGCCCCGCAAGTACCGGTACATCGGCGGCGCGACCCAGAGCCGGGTCGCGAGCGTGTCCAGTCCGGCCTCGCGGAGCAGGCGCCGGATGACCGGCGCCGCACCGGCGAACGCCAGTCTCGCCTCCGTCAGGACAGCCGACGGGTCGAGCGGCTCGGGGCCGGCGACGCTCGGTTGTGCCGTGAACCAGTAGGTCCGCCCGTCGACCAGTGGAACGATCCCGAACAGGCGCCCGGCTCCCCAGTACTCGCCCACCTCCGAGGAGTGCACGTCTCCATCCCGTATGCCGCGCAGCGCCACCCACGGGGTGGCTCGCCGGTCCGCCGCACCTGGTGCGACGAGCCCGCGGACGACGCTGCGCACGCCGTCGGCGCCGATGACGAGGTCGGCGTCGAGGTCGCGTGGGTCGAGCACCTCCTCGGTGACCAGGCGGGTGCTCGACGGCAGGGCCGCCCGCAGCGCGTCGAGCAGCACCGGCCGGGCGACCATGAGCAGCCCTACGTCCGGAGCGCGTAGCAGCGGCCGGCCGGTGAGGTCGTGCAGGTAGCCCCCGCTGACCTGGCCACCCGAGCGCTCGACCACGTCCAGGACGCCGAGCCGCCCCAGCGCCCGCCGCGCGGAGGGCCACAGGCCCAGGGCCGCACCGGTGGCGGCCCGGCCGGGCTGGGCCTCGTGGACGGTCACGTCGAACCGCGTCGGGTCGAGGGCGGCGGCCAGTGACAACCCCGCGATCCCGCCACCGACGATGCTCACCCTGGTCCGCACTCCGGCCATGCTAGGCGCCCATCGGTCAGCCCAGAGCGTCGCTCATCGCCTTGATGTGGGCGGGCGAGGAGCCGCAGCAGGCGCCGATGACGTCCACCCCGAGGGAGCGCAGCTCCGTTGCGTGCCGGGCCATTCCGGCCGGGTCGACGGTGTAGACGAACGCGTCGCCCTCGAGGTGGGGGAGCCCGGCGTTGGACTGGGCGATGACGAGCACGTGGTCATGGGGCCGGGCCGCCACCAGCTGGGCGGCGATCTGGGTCATCTCCTCGGGCCCGCGGCCGCAGTTGGCCCCGACAGCGTCGACCCCGGCCTCGGCGAGCGCGGTCACAGCCGCCGCAGGGGTGACGCCCATCATCGTGCGCAGGTTGGTGTCGAAGCTCATCGTCGCCACGATCGGCAGGTTCGGCGCCACCTGGACCGCTGCGGCGACGGCGGCCTTCGTCTCACCCAGGTCGCTCATCGTCTCGATGAGGACCAGGTCGATACCGCCCTCGACGAGCCCCCGCAGCTGCTCGGCGAACAGCGCCGTCACATCCTCGATCGTCAAGGTTCCCAACGGTTCCAGCAGCTCACCGGTCGGTCCGAGGTCGCCGGCGACGAGGATGCCGTGACGGTCGGCGACGGCACGGGCGATGGCGGCCCCGGCCGCGTTGACGTCGTGCACCCGGTCCTCGAGACCGTTCATCGCCAGCCGGGCCGAGGTGCCGCCGAAGGTGTTCGTCGTGAGGATCCGGGCGCCGGCCGCGGCATACTCCTCGTGCAGATCCTCGATGGCAGAACGGTTCTCGAGGTTCCACAGCTCTGCCGCGTCGCCGGCGGGCAGGCCCCGCTCCTGCAAAAGCCAGCCGTAGCCGCCGTCGAGGATGGCGGGGCGGCCGGCCAGCAGGGCGGAGAGGCGGTTCGTGGTCACCCCAGCAGGCTACGCAGGCCGGGCGAGCGGCATACGAGAAGGTCCGTATGCCGGTGCGTTCAGCGGCCGTCCTCGGCGAGCATCCGCTGCCGCCAGGCCTCGGCGGCCTCCAACTGGTTGAACGTGAACACGTGCAGCCCGGCGATCGCGAGCCGATCGTTGGCGGCGAGGGCTGCGACCCGGTGGACGAAGGCGTCGGTGGCGAAGCCAGGCCCGGCGATCCGGGCGAAAATGCCCTTCTGCTTGGCGAGGAACCGCATCGACTCGCCGACCCCGATCTTGGTCGCCATGCCGAGCAGCTTGGCCCGCTCGACCGGGCCCGGAACCCCGACATAGAGCGGCAGCAGGATCCCGCGCCGGCGGATCCGCTCGACCCACTGGGCGAGGTGCTCGTCGCCGAAGGTCATGTTCGACACGATGTGCGACGCGAAGTCCTGCTTGTCCCACATCGCCTGGACGGTGACGTCGTCATCGATGGAGGGGTGGGTCTCCGGGTAGCCGGTGATGGCGACCTCGGCGAAGGGGCTGCCGAGCTCCTTCAGGTCGCGCAGCAGGTCGAGCGACTGGATGTAGGTGCCGGCGGGCTCCTTGGCGTCGCCAGCCGGAACGAAGACCTTGCGCACGCCTGCCTCGGTGAGCCGGGCGACGAGATCGGCGAGCTCGGGGCGCCCGGACACCATCCGGGCGGCGATGTGCGGGACGACGTCATAGCCGTCGGCGGCCAGCCGGCAGGTCAGGTCGATGGTGGTCGCCAACGGCTTGGCGGGGGACGCCGTGACGGTCACCGTCACCTCGGTCGGGACGTGCGCCCGGACCTGGTCCTCGGCCGACGGCGTCGGCAGGACCTCGAACCGGGGGTGCGCGAGCAGCCGGCGGAGGACCGTCGACGGATAGGCGTTGCTCATCGTGCAACTCGTTTCGTCATACGCGACAATGGTGGGCTCAGCGTAGGTCCGGGGTGCCTGTGGCGGCAAGGCCTTGTGGACGGCGCCGGGGTGTCGGTGCCGCGGGCTAACGTGACCGACGTGAGTGAGACGACCGCGGTCCAGGCGACGTTCGAGGGGATGCCCACCCCCTCGTATGCCGCGTCGCCGTCCCGTCTGCTCGCCTGGCTGGACTGTCCGCGCCGCTATCGGATGCAGTACCTCGACCGGCCCAAGCCGGCGGCCCGCCCGCAGCGGGCGCACACGTCGGTCGGCCTGGCGATCCACAACGCCCTGCGGGACTGGTGGGACCTGCCCGACCGGCAGCGCACACCGGCCGGCGGTGCCGAGCTGGTCCGCAGCGACTGGATCGATGTCGGCTTCCGCGACCCCGACCAGTCGGTCCGCTGGCGGGCGCGCGCCCAGGGGCAGGTCGCCGCCTACCTCGAGCGGGTCGACCCGCACGACCAGCCCCGCGGCATCGAGCGGACCGTCTCGATGTATACCGGACCGCTGCGGCTCCAGGGCCGCGTCGACCGGCTCGACGACCGCGCGGGCGAGCTCGTCATCGTCGACTACAAGGCGAGCCGTCGACCGCCCACCGACGACGACGCCCGCACGTCACTGCCTCTGGCCCTGTACGCCGCGACGGTGTGGAAGATGTTCAAGCGCACCTGTCTGCGGGTCGAGCTGCACCACGTGCCCACCGGCGAGGTCGTCGGTCACACGCACACGCGCGAGTCGATCGCCCGCAAGGTCGCCGAAGCCCAGTCGATCGCCATCGACGCACGCGCCGCCGACGCCGACTACGCGTTGGTGGGTGTCGAGTCCGCGGCGTTCCCGGCGCGCACCTCCGTGCTGTGCCAGTGGTGCGACTTCCGGGCGCACTGCCCCGAGGGGCAGACGATCGGCCCGGAGAAGTCGGGCTGGGCCGGGCTCGACGAGCCCGACCTCCCACCCAACACCGATGTGGAGTGAGCCATGGATCCTCGCGTGTCGTTCATCACCCTGGCCGTCGCCGACCTCGATGCCACCCGGACCTTCTATGTCGACGGCCTCGGCTGGCCGACCGAGCTCGACGTGCCGGGGGAGGTGCTCATGATCAAGGTCGGGGAGCGGCTGGTCCTGTCGCTGTGGTCCGAGGCCGGCTTCGAGGCCGAGGTCGGCCCGATCCGGCGGGGGCCGGGGCTGGTCCCCATCACCATCGCCCACAACGAAGCCACGCGTGCGGGAGTCGACGCCGTGCTCGCGGCCGCCGAGGCGGCGGGGTCCCCCGAGGTGCGGGGCGCGGAGCATCGCGACTGGGGCGGCTACTCCGGCTACTTCGCCGATCCCGACGGCTACCGGTGGGAGATCGCCTGGAACCCCGGGCCCGTCGGCCTGATCGCTGTGCCCGACACCGATCCCGACGGCTGAGCGCTCTGCGCGACAGCTGACCGCACCTGGCCGCGGCGGACGCCTGCGGACCGCTGCAGACGTGAGGTAGGTCGCCCGCTGCCCGCGCGGTGCCGGGCCGGCGATCTGAGAGACTTTGGCCCGTGCCGCCCGCCAAGCGCAAGAAGAAGTCCGCCGCCGTCATCGCGGTCGCCAACCAGAAGGGTGGCGTCGCCAAGACCACCTCGGTGGCGTCCCTCGGGGCCGCCTTCGCCGAGCTCGGACAGCGGGTCCTGCTCGTCGACCTCGACGCCCAGGCCTGCCTGACCTTCAGCCTCGGCGTCGACCCCGACGCCGTCGAGACGAGCATCCACGAGGTCCTCCTCGGCAAGGCCGAGCTGAGCGAGGCGATCCTGCACTGCGACGACGGCGTCGACCTGGTCCCGAGCACCATCGACCTCGCCGGCGCGGAGGCCCAGCTCCTCGGCCGCCCGGCCCGCGAGTACGTCCTACAGTCCGCCCTCGAACCCGTGCTCGCGGCATACGACATCATCCTGCTGGACTGCTCCCCGAGCCTGGGCGTCCTCACCCTCAACGCCCTGACCGCCAGCAAGGGACTCATCATCCCGATGCCCGCCGAGATGCTCGGCCACCGCGGCGTCGGCCAGCTGCTCGACACCGTCGCCGACGTCAAGCGGATCCTCAACAAGAAGCTCGAGGTCCTGGGCATCCTGCCGACGATGTACGACGGGCGGAGCAACCACTCCCGCGAGGTGCTCGACGACGTGGGGGAGCGCTACGGCCTGCCGGTGCTCGAGCCACCGATCCCGCGGACCATCCGCTTCGCCGAGGCTCCCGCCGTGGGGCGCTCGATCCTTGCGACGGGGCGCACCACCAAGGGCGCCAAGGCCTACCGCGACGTGGCCAAGGCCTTGCTCCCGAGGCTCTGAGGACTGCCCCGGGTTGCGCTCGCCGGGCGCCCCCGGCATACGGTGGAGACATGCCCACCACCACTCCCGCACTCTCCGTCCCGTCCGCCGGCGCGCCCTTCGAGGCGGTCCTGCTCGAGCGTCGCGACCTGCGTGACGACGACGTCCTCATCGACATCGCGTATGCCGGGATCTGCCACAGCGACATCCACACCGTCCGCGACGAGTGGGGGGCCGCGCACTACCCGATCGTCACCGGCCACGAGATCGCCGGAACCGTTGCGGCAGTAGGCGATGGGGTCACCAAGTTCAAGGTCGGCGACCGGGTCGGCGTCGGCTGTCTCGTGGACAGCTGCGGCGAGTGCGAGCCGTGCAAGGACGGCCACGAGCAGTTCTGCACCAAGCCGGCCGTGGGCACGTACAACAGCCGGGGCTACGACGGCGAGTGGACGGCCGGCGGATACAGCCAGCAGGTCGTCGTCACCGAGCGGATGGTCCTGCGCGTGCCCGACGGGATCGGCCTGGACGAGGCGGCGCCGCTGCTCTGTGCGGGCATTACCACCTACTCGCCGCTCAAGCGTTGGGGCGCCGGGCCGGGCAAGAAGGTGGCCGTCGTCGGCGTGGGCGGGCTGGGGCACATGGGCGTCAAGATCGCCGCGGCGATGGGCGCCGACGTGACGACCCTGTCGCGGTCGATGGACAAGGCCGACGACGCCGCCGCACTCGGGGCGCGTCAGCACGTCGCGACGAGCGACGCCGACGCGATGAAGGCCGCGCGCGGCACCTTCGACCTCATCCTCAACACGGTCAGCGCCGACCTGGACATGGAGGCCTACCTGCGGCTGCTCAAGCCGTTCGGGGCCCTGGTCAACGTCGGCCTGCCGACGAACCCCTACTCGGTGCGCCCGTTCAACCTGATCGGTGGCAACAAGGTGCTCACCGGTTCCCAGATCGGCGGCATCCCCGAGACCCAGGAGATGCTCGACTTCTGCGCCGAGCACGGCCTCGGCGCCACCATCGAGACGCTCGACGCGAGCGACACGAAGACGATCGACGCGGCATACGACAAGGTCGTCGCCGGCGGTGTCCGCTACCGGTACGTCATCGACACCTCGACCATCACGCCTCCGCCGCCGCCCCCCACCTCCTGACGCAAAATTATCGGGTCCTCGGGGTTGTTGGCTCTGCACCCGAGTTGCCTTGTCGGGTGCGCACGCAAGTAGTCGGGTCCGGACGCGCGCGGAGCCGGCGCCGGACGTCGTATGCCGTGGCGCCGGCAGTCGCGCAGGCATAGGTTCGAGCCATGAGCGACGACGCGACGAGGCCCGATCCGATCGACCCGGGCGTGCCGCCGAGTGGGCCTGGCTGCGTCGAGTGCGACGAGGCCGGCGGCTGGTGGGTGCACCTGCGCCGGTGTGCGGCGTGTGGGCACATCGGCTGCTGTGACTCCTCACCGATGAAGCACGCGACGGCGCATTTCCGGGAGACCGGGCACCCGGTGATGGCCAGCTACGAGCCCGGTGAGGACTGGTTCTTCGACTACCGACGGAACGTCATGCTGCAAGGCCCGGCCCTGACGCCACCGACGAGCCACCCGGTCGAGCAAGGGGCACCCGGCCCGGTCGGTCGGGTACCCGCCGACTGGCAGTCGCAGCTCGACTTCTGACTCGCTGACTAGCCCTGACATCCGCCCGGGTCCACCTCGCCGCCACTCCAGCAGACTTGCTGGCTGCAGCCCACCCGCGCCCGCGGCCGCCCCTCTGACCCAACCTCTGCTAGGTCTCTTGGTTCCTCAAACTCTGAGGTTGATCTTGAGTTTTAGGCGGCGGTTCCGAGTCGGGCGCGGTGGGTGTAGTCGTGGACGTGTCGGTCGATGGTGCGTAGTGCTTGGCGGAGGTCGTGGGGTGCCGGTGGGGAGTCGGCGGCGATCAGAGGGCGCAGGAGATGGTCGTGGACCTTTGTGTAGAAGATCGCCACGCGTTGCCCGTCCGGGGTCAGGTCGTAGGTGTTGGTGTGCTCGCGGCGTTCGACCAGGCCGTTGAGCCGCAGCCGGGCAAGGTCGTAGCTCATCTGGTTGGTGGTGTAGGTGGCGCACAGGAGGTGGCTCACCTGGGCGCGAAGGCTCCGATGGGTGAACCCCAGGGCGTTCAGGGCGATACACAGGGCGCCGAGCAGGGCCATGACCCGAGGATCGCCGAACCGGAGCGCGGGCGACCTCCTGCCATCCTGGGTCAGGGTGGACTGTGCGACCCGCTCAAAGGCTGGGCTCTCGCAAGGACACAACCCTGCCCGACACGTTCAGTATCGAGCAGGCGACGGTTGACGGCACGACCCTTGGCTTGCAGCTCCTCCAGGTGGACCAGGCGGCGCAGGCAGCCCAGGTCGGTGGGTGAGTTGATGACGGTCTCGATCCGCAGCGCCCGGCCGTCCTTGAGGTACTGCTTGACCCGGGAGTGTTTGAAGAACGCGTTGACGGTGACGTCGGTGTCGCGGGTGACGACCTTGGTCTTGGGCTGGCAGCCCAGGGTGACCCGGCGGCCGTGTCCGGGACGGTAGGGGCCGTGGAAGATCAGCTCGACGGACTCGGGACGGCCGATGTCCAGGTTGTCGACGACCAGGGCTTCGAAGAAGCCGCGGGCGTGGCGGGGGGCGTCGAACACGATGGTGCGGGAGACCTCGACCTGGCGCATCGACAGCTCCCACCAGTACCCGCCGCACTGGTCGTGCTCGGTCAGCGGCAACGGCAGGATGTTCATCCACCGGTCGAAGAACCCCTGGATGTCGCTCGGGCCGAGCCGGTCACAGATGGCCTGCAACGCGGCCGGGTCCTGGCACGTGGCGAACCCGTTGGACAGTGCGGTGAACCCGATCCCGGCGTGCGCGGCTTGCCGTTTGGCCCACTCGTGCCCGTTGACCCACACCTTGACCGGGTACGGGAAGTACGCGCACACCTTGATGAACCCGGCCCCGAAGTCGACATCCCAGACGTAGAAGTAGAAGCACGTGACCCGCCGGTCGGCCTTGGTGAAGGAGAACCACTTCACCCCGCCAAGGCCGTGGTGTTCGGTGCCGGCGAACACGTTCTGGTACTCCTGAGCGACCCCGATCGCAGCCACCCCGGACCGGCCTGTCCTGGCTTGGGCGGCCAGGTAGCGGCCCATCACCTCGATCTTTCGGTCCCCCTTGGCGAACCGGACGACCGGGATGTGGTCGGCTTCGGCGAACGAGCGCACCGAGTTGCGGAACCGGGTACCGATCTTCTCCATCACCGCCGGCGACGGGATCGGCAATCCCAGATGCTTGGTCATGAACGAGACCACCTGGCCACCGACCTGCAGGTTCGGCACATACCCGTTCAGATACACCCGGTCCAGGCACTCGACATCCAGCACCCCATGACCATCGAGCAGATCACCCACCGTTGCCGTTTCGACCATCACCCCAGCGTGCGCGCACCAACGCGTCCAAGCCAGCCCCAAACTCGGCGGTCAGAGGCGCAGCCTCACTAGCAGAAGCTAGGTCACTCAGCACAGGTTGCACCCTCTGCTGAGTGTCCTAACCTCTGCTAGCAGAGGTTAGGAAAAGCGTTGGGGGAGTAGCGTCTTAGGCCCAGGCGTCAGGAGTCGGCGCTGGCGGGGTTGCCACCTCGGGTACGACGGCGGTTGCGTGAGCGGTTGCTACGCTCCGGGCGGTCGCCCGCCGGGGCAGCGTCGCCGCCTGCGGCCCGGCTCTCGCCGGCCCCGTGTCCGGCGCCGCCCTTGCGACGGTCGCCGTCGCGCGAGCCACCACGGTCGCCGTCGCGCGCACCACTCCGAGCGCCGTCGCGCGAGCCACCACGTCCGCCTTCGCGCGAGCCACCACGGGCACCGTCACGGCCACCGGGTCCGCGACGGCCACTGGACTTGCCCGTCTCGCCGAGGTCCTCAAGTACCTCGGCGTCCAGGCCGGCCAGGTGCTGCGCGGAGCGCGGGAGCCGGCCCTTGGTGCCTTCGGGGATGTCCAGCTCGGCGTACAGGTGCGGCGAGGAGGAGTAGGTCTCCTGTGGGTCCGGGATGCCCAGGTCCAGGGCCTTGTTGATCAGGCCCCACCGCGGGATGTCGTCCCAGTCGACGAAGGTCACGGCGATACCGGTGTTGCCGGCCCGGCCGGTCCGGCCGATCCGGTGGACGTAGGTCTTCTCGTCCTCGGGGCACTGGAAGTTGATGACGTGGGTGACGTTCTCCACGTCGATGCCACGCGCGGCGACGTCGGTCGCCACCAGCACGTCGACCTTGCCGTTGCGGAACGCCCGGAGCGCCTGCTCGCGGGCACCCTGGCCGAGGTCGCCGTGGATCGCGGCGGCGGCGAAGCCGCGGTCGGCGAGCTCGTCGGCCACCTTGGCTGCCGTGCGCTTGGTCCGGCTGAAGATGAGCGTGAGCCCGCGCTCCCGGGCCTGCAGCATCCGGGCGAGCATCTCGGTCTTGTCCATCGCGTGGGCGCGGTAGACGAACTGCTCGATCGCCTTGACCGTGTGGGCGTTGTCGCCGTCCTCGGTCATCGCCCGGATGTGGGTCGGCTGGCTCATGTAGCGGCGGGCCAGGGCCACGACGGCGCCGGGCATGGTCGCCGAGAAGAGCATGGTCTGGCGAGAGGCCGGCGTCTGGGCGAGGAGCTTCTCGACATCGGGCAGGAAGCCGAGGTCGAGCATCTCGTCGGCCTCGTCGAGCACGACGACCTTGACACCGGACAGGTCGAGGTGGCCCTGCTTGGCCAGGTCGATGAGCCGTCCGGGCGTGCCGACGACGACCTCGACGCCGCGCTTGAGGGCGTCGATCTGCGGCTCGTACGCACGGCCGCCGTAGACAGTGAGCACGCGGATGCCTCGTCGCTTGCCGGCCTTCTCCAGGTCGCCAGAGACCTGGACCGCGAGCTCGCGGGTGGGGGCCACGGCGAGGGCCTGCGGCTTCCCTGCGCGCGGCATCGTCTCGTATGCCGCATCGCCGGGGGCAACGACCCGGTTGAGGAGCGGGACGCCGAAGCCGAGGGTCTTGCCGGTACCGGTCTTGGCCTGGCCGATGATGTCGTGGCCACCGAGGGCGACCGGAAGCGTCATCGCCTGGATGGGGAAGGTGCGCTCGATGCCGCCGTCGGCGAGCGAGGCGACGATGTCGGGGTGCACGCCGAAGTCGGCGAAGGACGGGTTCACCGCCTCGACGACCTCGGGGGTCGTCTCGACGTCGGGCATGACGGGATCGGTCAGGGTGGTGTCACTCACGGGGGAGAGTCCTCATTCGTTGGCTCGGCCGCGCGCGGCATACGCACGCTGCTGTGGCGGGCCGATCGGAGGTCTTCTTGGGGTTTGGGCGGAACTCGTGCCTCCGCCTGGCGAGACCTGGTCTCGCGAGATGTCGTGCCGACCGGGCACCGGTGGTCAACGCCATTGTACCGGCCCGGCCGCCGGCGCCCCGCCACTACGCTGGCGCCATGTCCGACGACGCACCCGGCCCGGTTGCCCCCGCGGCTCCTGAGACCGAGCCGACCACCGGCGAGAGCCCGAGCGGAAGGGCCCCGGCCGAGGGTGTGGTGGACCTGCTCGGGGTCCTCGCGTATGCCGAGCTGACCGCGTTCTCCCGCCTCGCGGCCGACAGCGACCTGGCGCCCACCCAGCCGCTCAAGGCACGTCTGGCCAAGGTCGCCGTGACCGAGTTCGGCCACTACGAGCAGGTCGTCACGGCCCTGTCCGACCTGGGTGTCGACCCGGAGGCGGCCATGGCTCCGTTCATCCCGGCCTTCGACGCGTTCCACGAGCGGACCAAGCCGTCGACCTGGCTCGAGGGACTGGTCAAGGCCTACATCGGCGACGGCATCGCGACCGACTTCTACACCGAGGTCGCCCGCTACGTCGAGGAGCCGACGCGGGGGGTCATCATGGCTGCGCTCCAGGACAGCGGGCGGGCCGACTTCGTCGTGTCCGTGGTCCGCGATGCGATCAGGGCCGATCCGCGGATCGCCGGTCGGCTGGCCCTGTTCGGCCGGCGGATGGTGGGCGAGGCGCTCACCCAGGGCCAGCAGGTGGCCGTCGAGCGCGATGGCCTGGCATCGCTGTTCGTGGGCGGCCCGGAGCGCGGAGGCGCCGACCTGGCCGAGGTGGGCCGGATTTTCGCGCGGATCACCGATCGGCACAGCGAACGGATGGCGCGGCTCGGCCTGTCCGCCTGACCGTCCCCACCTCCAAATTATCGGGTCCTCGGACTAGTCCCTTCTGCACCCGAGTTGCCTTGTCGGGTGCAGAGGGGAGTAGGCGGGCTCACGCGGTTAGTGCAACACCCCTGATCAGAGATGGGGTTTGGAGCAATGACTGCTCGACGAGGTCGTCCGTCGCTGCCGCCGAAGACGCGGCGGGTGTTTTGGAGCCG
>Ga0073909_10000060_pt1 | contig 42441 bp, 36 predicted proteins | sample Coa_R1_6_FD_66439 | JGI IMG/M metagenome (GOLD analysis project Ga0073909, IMG submission 66439) | Surface soil microbial communities from Centralia Pennsylvania, which are recovering from an underground coalmine fire. - Coalmine... | ecosystem: Environmental > Terrestrial > Soil > Unclassified... | reverse complement strand
CGGACGGCGATCTCGCCGCGGTTGGCGACCAGCACCTTCTTGAACATGGTTCCTCCCGGGGTGTGGGGCGTCCCCGAAACCCTACTGAGGTGCCCGAGACCCGAGACCGTTGTCCCGGCATACGAACGACCGGCCGGATGCCGCTCGGCGGGGTCTCGGGGGCCGGGCGTGCGTCAGCTGGGTGCGGTGGAGGGCGCGCTGGAGACGACGCCCGTCGGCGAGACCCGAATCCCCGCCTGGTAGGCGGTCGGATCACAGTCGGGCCCGTTGGGCTGGATCTTGACCGGCACCACGGAGATCGCGGCCCCCTCCAGGACGGGGGGCCCGGCAGCCGTTCGAACGCTGACCCGCAACGCCTGGGCCGTCGTCGAGGTCAGGCGCAGCGCAACGAACCCGGCGTCGCTCTGGGTGAGGTCCAGCTGGGTCGACGCGCAGGTCGTACCACGGCAGACCTTGACGCTCAGGGCGGCGTCGGCGGGGAAGCCCACGGCCGTCAGTGCCACCCCGTCCTCCGCCCCGACGGCGGTGCAGCTCTTGGCGCAGCCGCTCAGCGCGTGCGCTCCCAGAAGGAGCGCGACGGTGGCGACCACGGGCCGCGCCGACGAAACCCACACCATCGGTCAAGTGTCCCAATCGGGCATGGAGAAATGCGTGGGGTCCGGAGATATTTCTCCGGACCCCACGCATTTGTGCCGGTTGAGAGCCGGGTCGGTCGTGGACCGACCCAGGCGTATGCCGGGTGGCTCAGCCGACGTGGACGGCCTGCTGGCCGTCGGTCGCCAGCTCCTCGTGCTTGACGTTGAGGATGGCCAGGGCGGTGAGACCGCCGAGGAGGATCATCCCGGCCGCGAACCAGAACGACTGGGTCGAGCCGTAGGTCTGGGCCTGGACGGCGATCTGGGCCTTGGCGGCCGCGAGCTGGGCCGCGGTGGGCGTGACACCGGACTGGGCGGCCTGGGCCTGGAACGCGGTGGCGAGCTCGGTGCCCTTCTGGGTCGCGAAGTGGGTGAACGCGGTGGTCAGGCCGGCGATGCCGACGGCGCCGCCGATCTGCTGGGCGGTGTTCAGCGCCGACGCCGCCGCGCCGGAGTCGGCCGCGTCGATCCGTGCCGTCGCCGTCAGGGTCATCGGGATGAACAGGAAGCCCATGCCGAGGGCGAGGACGACGATCCACGGGAGGAGGCCACCGGCATACGAGCTGGTCGTCGACAGGTGGGTGAAGCCCCACATCCCGGTACCGGCGAGCAGGCCGCCGAGGCCGGCCAGCCAGCGCGGGTCGACCCGGCTGACGAGCGCGGAGGCCAGGCCGGCCGACACGATCATGCCCGCGCTGAACGGGAGGAACGCCAGGCCGGACTTGACCGGGGTGTAGCCGAGGACCTGCTGCACGAACAGGCCGAGGAAGAAGAACATCGCGAACATGCCGGCGCCGACGAGGAGCATGGCGAAGAGCGAGACGGCCCGGTTGCGGTCGGCGAGGATGCGCATCGGGAGGAGCGGGTGCGCAGCCCGCTGTTCGACGAGGACGAAGACACCGAGCATGGCCAGGCCACCGAGGAGCGGTCCGAGGGTGAGCGCGTCGGTCCACGTGGAGCCGACCTGGGCTGCGTGCGAGAGGCCGTAGACGATGCCGAACAGGCCGGCGGTGCCGGTGGCGGCGCCGGCGAGGTCGAGCCGGGCGTCGCTGCCCTCGGACTCGACGAGGACGCGCGGGGCGAGGGCGGCGACGAGCAGGCCGATCGGGACGTTGATGAAGAAGGTCCAGCGCCAGTCCGCCTCGGTGAGGACGCCGCCGAGGATGAGGCCGACGGCCGCACCTGCACCCGACATCGCGGCATACACGGCCATCGCGCGGTTGCGCTCCTTGCCGGCCGGGAAGGTGGTGTTGATCAGGGCGAGGGCCGCCGGGGAGGCCAGCGCGGCGCCGGCACCCTGGAGGACGCGGGCGACGAGGAGGATCTCCTGGTTCGGGGCGAGGCCCCCGAGGAGCGAGGCCGCACCGAAGACGATGACGCCGACGGTGAACATCCGGCGGCGACCGAAGAGGTCACCGAGCCGGCCGCCGAGCATGAGCAGGCTGCCGAAGGCGAGGGCGTATGCCGTGACGACCCACTGCCGTCCTGCGTCGGAGAAGCCGAGGTCGGTCTGGATGTGGGGCAGGGCGATGTTCACGATCGTGCCGTCGAGGACGATCATGAGCTGGGCGCTGGCGATGACGATGAGCGCGAGGAGGAGGCCGCGCGACCTGGGCGCTGCTTCGGACAGATCCCGGGACGGTGCCGGTTCGACGAGAGTCGACATGGTGGTTCCTTTGGATGAGGTGAGTTGCCCTGTGCTGCATGCCTTTTGGGCAAGGATGTGCCGCTTCTGGGCGTGGGGGACGTGCCTCGGGCAGCGCTGCGCCGAGGGGACTGTGGGGGTGTATGCCGCGATCGTTGCGGGGCTGGTGGAGCGGGACGTGCACGTGCCGCGTGGCCGGGCGCCGCTGCCCGGTCGCGTTGTCTGGTCTGCTCGGTCAGTCGCGCAGGGTCGCCCGGCAGGCCGGGAGCAGGACCTCGTGGATGACGTTGCGGACGTAAGCCTCGTCGGGGCAGATGCCCTCGACGAGGACCCGGTGGAAGTTCATGGCGGGCAGGATCGACGCGAGCGTGCGAAGGTCGGCGTCGGGGCCGAGCTCGCCGCGGGTCTGGGCCCGGCCGAGCATGAGCAGCAGGTTGTCGGTCTTGGGCCGGATGAACCGGTCCACGAACAGGTCCTTGAGCTCGGGGTCGCGGTGCAGGGCCGGGAGGGTCGCGGCGAGGACGCCGGGCAGCTGGTCGAGCATCGGGGCGCTCGTGCAGAACACCGCCTCGAGGTCGCCGAGGAGACTGCCGGTGTCGGGGGACTCGCCGTGCGGGCCGGTCGCCTTGTGGAAGAGGTGCTCCACGGCCGCCATGACCAGCTCGGGCTTGCTCTCCCACTTGCGGTAGAGCGTGGCCTTGCTGGCCCGGACGTGGGCGGCGAGGGTGTCGAAGGTGAGCCGGTCGTAGCCGACCTCGATCAGCAGGTCGATGACGCCGTCGAGGATCTCCTGCTCGCGGTCGCCCTCGACGCGGGGGCGGCTGGCCCGGTCGGTGGTCGTGGCGGTCACGGGTTCTCCTCAGGATCTCGATAGAACGAAACTGTTTCGTTTCATCGAACTGTAAACCCATCGACGGCGAGTCCGCAACTCCCGGTTTCGTGAGGCGTGCGGTCGTCTTCTCGGGCCGGGCAATGAACCTGAACGAACCATGAACGCAGCCGGGCGAACCCGCCGGAACCCAGCGGCCACCCATCGCCGGGCACTACGCTGGTTCGGCAGTGCGGAGCTCGGCGTCTTGAGGAGTCAGGTTCTCCTTCTCCGCGATCGTGGACCCGGAGGATGAGCGCATGTGCCGCAGGGCTGCGGGTACGTCGTCCCCCGACGCGTCCACGGCGCGGATCGCCGTCATCTCCGGGAGCTTCGGCGCCGGTCACGACGCAGCAGCCCGGGAGATCCGGCTCCGTCTGCTTGAGCACGGGGTCACCTCCGACCGCCTCGACATCATCGAGCTCTATCCGCGTGGCCTCGGGCGACTCCTCAAGGCTGCGTACTTCCTCCAGCTGCGAACCGTCCCCACCTCCTGGCGATGGCTCCTCGGGCAGCTGGAGAGCGGCAACTCGATCCTCGGTCACCTCGTGGAGCGGATCGCCCACTTCGCCGAACGTCGGACCGCTGCGGCCCTCACCGGGTCGTATGCCGCGATCGTCTCGACCCACCCCCTGGCCAGCCAGACCCTGGGCCAGCTGCGGCGCGCCGGCCAGGTCCGGGTGCCGGTCTTCACCTACCTCACCGACATGTCGGTGCACGCCCTGTGGGTCCACGGCGGGGTCGATGCGCACCTGGCCATCCACGACCTGGCCGCCGTCGAGGCCCGGTCCCACGGCGCGGCGGGCGTCGAGGTGATCCAGCCGGCGGTCCGCGACGGGTTCGGTGTCGCGCCGGGCCCGGACAGCGAGCGCCTTCGTCGGGCTGAGCAGGCCCGCCATCGGGAGCGGTTCGGGCTGCCCCTCGAGGGACCGTTGGTCCTCGTCACGGGCGGGTCGGAGGGCGTCGGTGAGCTCGTCGCCGCCGCCCACGACCTCCGCGACCTGGGGCTGGGTCACCCCGTCGTCCTGTGCGGCCACAACGAGCACCTCCGACACCGCCTGGCGGGTGAGCCCGGTCTGACGGCTCTCGGGTGGGTCGAGGACATGCCGGCGCTCTTCGCGGCGGTGGACGCCGTCGTCCAGAACGCTGGTGGCAGCACCTCGCTGGAGGCGCTCGCCGCGGGGTGTCCGGTCGTCAGCTACCGCTGCCTGCCCGGTCACGGCGAGACCAACGCCGTCGCGCTCAGCCACGCCGGACTTGCGCCGTGGGCCAGGAGCCCCGCGGACCTGGTCGTGGCCTTCGCGGGGCTCCTCGGAAGCTGTCAGGACGTGGTGTCGGCACGCGCCGTGGCCTTGGAGGGCCTGCGCCTGCAGCCCTGCGTCGCGACCACCATCCTGCGGATCACCGGAGATCTGCCGGCGTGAGCCCTGGCGTGAGTCCTGGCGTGAGTCCCCGCGTGAGTCCCATTGCGCAGCAACGGTACTGGCCACTGGCACTGCTTGCTCCGCTCGCCGTGACGGCCGTCAACCTCGTCCCGGCACTGACCTCCGTTGCGCCGGCCCGCCGCCTGCTGTTGCCGGGTCTGGCCGGGATGAGTGACTCCGATGCCGTCGCCCTCACCTATGACGACGGCCCCGACCCCGCTTCCACGCCGGCGTTCCTCGACCTGCTCGACCGGCACGACACCCGGGCCACGTTCTTCCTCCTCGGCGCCCACGTGACCGATAACGCCGCGCTCGTCCGCGAGATGGCTGACCGTGGCCACGAGCTCGCCATCCACGGCTGGGACCACCAGTGCCTGGCGCTCAAGCGGCCCGGCCGGATCCGTGGGGAGCTGGCCCGGGCCGCCGAAGCGGTCGAGGCGGCGACCGGTCGGTCGCCGGGCTACTACCGGCCGCCCTACGGGGTGCTCACGGCCGAAGGGGCGTATGCCGCACGCTCGGCCGGGTTGCAGACGGTCCTCTGGTCGACGTGGGGCCGGGACTGGTCGCGCCGGGCGACCCCGGACAGTGTGGTCCGCAAGGTCGAGCGGGTGCTCGCCCCCGGTGGGACGGTGCTCCTCCACGACACCGACCGGACGAGCGCGACGGGTTCGTGGCGCACGACGCTCGCGGCGTCGGAGGTGCTGCTCACGAGCTGGCGAGCACGCGGCATACGAGCCATCCCGTTGCGCGACCACGGAATCGGCGTTGGTCGCCGCACGCCAGAGCCGATAGTCTGGACGACGCAGGACAACTGAACAGCGTGATGTGGACCCCCCAAACACGGGGGTGATCGGTTTCGACATTGGTCGGCTGGTCAGGGGAAGCGGGTCGAGGATGCTGGGTTATCTCGTCAACGCTCCCAGCAAAACAATAGGTGCCAATTCCAAGCGCACCGACTTCGCCCTCGCCGCCTGAGCGAGCTCCGAAGTCCGTCAGCCTGAGCTAGTTCTCGTCTCAGTGTCTGGCGTCAGCTAGAGAACTTGCTGCGTCGTCATGTCGGGGGGCGACGCGGGACTCCTACTCGACTGGGCCTGTCAGCGGACGTGTGCGCGCGAGCGCTGGGGCCGAGAAAATCCATAGCGCACTGCACCCGGAGAAGCCCTGGTTTCCCGTCAATGGACGCGGGTTCAATTCCCGCCACCTCCACCACCCGTGGGGTCCACATCACGCTCGTTCGACGCGGTTGGAGGTGTTCCGCCGCGTCCGGGCGCGTCCGAACACCTCCATCCGCGCAGCGGACCGCCTCACTAGGGTCGCCGTATGCCGCGTCTCGCCCGCCGATCCTGGGTCCCGACTGAGGACCACGTCCTGGCCATCGCCTCCGCCGTCGACGCCCTCCCGCGCGCGGGTGTCGCCGCCCGGGTCGAGGAGCTGGTGGGTGAGAACCACCGGCTCCACGACGTCGAGGCGTTCAACCTCAACCCGGCGACCAACGTCATGAACCCGCGTGCGGAGCGACTCCTCGCGGCCGGGCTCGGGGCCCGGACCTCGCTCGGCTATCCCGGCGACAAGTACGAGATGGGCCTGGGCGCGATCGAGCAGATCGAGGTGATCGCGGCCGAGCTCGCCGCACGGGTCTTCGACGCCGACTTCGCCGAGGTGCGGGTCCCGTCCGGGGCGATGGCCAACCTGTTCGTGTTCACCGCCGTATGCCGGCCCGGCGACACGATCGTCGCGCCGCCGGCGTCGATCGGCGGCCACGTCACCCACCACGTCGACGGGGCGGCGGGACTGCACGGCCTCACGACGGTGCCGGCGCCGGTCGATGCGGCCAACTACACCGTCGACCTCGACGGGCTCCGCTCCGTCGTGCACGAGGTGAGGCCGCGGCTGGTCACCATCGGCGGCAGTCTCAACCTGCGGCCGCACCCGGTGGCCGACGTGCGCGCCATCGCCGACGAGGTCGGGGCGACCGTCATGTTCGACGCAGCCCATCTGTCCGGTCTGATCGCCGGGGGAGCCTGGCCCAACCCGCTCGACCTCGGCGCCCACGTCATGACGATGAGCACCTACAAGAGCCTCGGTGGTCCGGTCGGCGGCCTCGTCGTCACCCGCGATGCCGGGCTCGCCGAACGGCTCGATGCCGTGGCCTACCCGGGCTTCACCGCGAACTTCGACGCCGGCCGGGTGGCCGCCCTCGCCGTCACCCTGGTCGACTGGCTCGAGCACGGGTCGCCGTATGCCGCCGAGATGGTTTCCTCGGCGCGCGCCCTCGCCGACTCCCTTGCCGGGCAAGGGATTCCCGTGCATGGAGTCTCCGACGCGCTGACCCACTCCCACCAGGTGGCGGTGCGCGCTGCGGCATACGGTGGAGGAACGGCGATGGCCCGTCGGCTCGAGCCTGCCGGGCTGCTCGCGAGCGGGATCGGGCTGCCGGTCGAGGCGGTCCCGGGAGACCTGAACGGCCTGCGGCTCGGGACGCCGGAGATCGTCCGGCTCGGTCTCACGGCGGCGGACATGCCCCGGCTCGCGGGCCTCTTCGCGCAGGCACTGTCCGACCCGAGCGCAACGTCGGCGGTGCGTGCGGAGGTCACCGCCTGGCGCCGGGGGCTCGGGCCCCTGTCGTTCGTCACCGCATGACGCCGGGTCCACAAGGTCCTCCGGTACGTGCTCCCCGAAGCACGTACCGGAGGACCTTGTGACCTGAGGTCAGTCCGACCAGGACCAGCGCACACTCACCGACGCGGTGACCGTGCTCTCGCCGGCCTCGACCGGCATACCGGAGGACATCTCGCGCGAGCCCAGCATCTTGTCGAACGGGGCCGCTCCACCGAACCAGCCGACGCCCCGGTCGCTGAGCCACTTCACGGCCCCGAGGGTCCTCCCGGCCAGGGCGGCATACTGCAGCGCCTTGGCTCGCGCGTCCCCGAACGCCTGCTCCCGGGCCTGCGCGGCCAGCGGCTCGGGGTCGCTCAGTGTCAGGGCGATGTTGTCGATGCCCAGGGCGTTGCCCGCCGCATCCGAGAACGCCGACACGAGCGCGCCGGTCGAGTCGACGTCGCGCACCCGGACGCGCAGGGTGTGGAACGCGGTGTAGCCCACCACTTCCGGCCGGTCGTTGGCCCACCGCTGGTGGACCCCCGAGCCGGTCGACTGCAGGTCGGCGGGCGCGACACCGTGGTCACGAGCGGCTCGCTGGAGATCGCCCATCCTGGCCGACGCAGTCTGCAGGGTGCCGGCGACGTCGAGACCCTCGCAGGTCACCCGGACGTCGAGAGTGACGACATCGGGGGTGGCAGAGGCGGTTCCGGTACCGGTCACATCGACGTGCGAGCTCATGCTCGCACCATATGTCGCCTGTTCTGCCGGCGTCTGACGGGCGCCTGATATATGTGCCGCCCCCGCGACGCCGCCCGATCCCCGGCATACCCGAGGTGGTTGGATCGGGGCATGGCCACGCTGCCCTCGATCTCCTACTCCATCACCGTCCGACTCGTCCTCCCGGCCCGGGCCACGGCGGTGAGCGAGCTGACCCACGCCATCGAGCGTGACGGGGGAGCAGTGACGGCCCTGGACGTCACGGCCTCGGGCTCCGACACGTTGCGCATCGACCTCACGGCCGCGGCTGCCGACACCGAGCACGCCGCTCGTCTGGTGGAGACGATGCGGGCCGTGCCGGGCGTCGAGATCGGCAAGGTCTCCGACCGCACCTTCCTCGCCCACCTCGGGGGCAAGCTGAGCATCGAGTCGCGGGTGCCGATCCGCAACCGTGACGACCTGTCCCTCGTCTACACACCCGGCGTGGCCCGGGTCTGCCTGGCGCTCGCGGACAACCCGGCCGATGCCCGCAACCTCACGATCAAGGGCAACACGGTGGCCGTGGTCACCGACGGCACCGCCGTCCTCGGTCTGGGCAACCTCGGGCCGATCGCGGCGCTGCCGGTCATGGAGGGCAAGGCCGCGCTGTTCAAGCGGTTCGCCGGCATCGACGCCTTCCCGATCTGCCTGGACACGACCGACACCGAGGAGATCATTGCCGCCGTCAAGGCGATCTCCCCCGTTTTCGCGGGCATCAACCTGGAGGACATCTCGGCCCCGAGGTGCTTCGAGATCGAGCAGCGACTCCGCGACGAGCTCGACATCCCGGTGTTCCACGACGACCAGCACGGCACGGCGATCGTGTCGCTCGCGGCCCTGCGCAACGCCCTGCGTGTGGTCGGCAAGGACCTTTCCGACGTCCGGATCGTCATGAGCGGTGCCGGCGCCGCCGGCACCGCGATCCTGAAGCTGTTCCTCCTGGCCGGCGCCACCGACGTCATCGTCGCCGACATGCACGGCGTCCTCACGCCCGATCGTCCCGACATCGCATCTGGCGAGAACCCAGCCCTGAGGTGGTCGGCCGAGCACACGAACCCGCGAGGGTTCACCGGCACCCTCAAGGAGGCACTCGTCGGCGCCGACGTCTTCCTCGGTGTCTCGGCCCCCAACATCCTCACCGGCGACGACATCGGCCGGATGGCACCCGACTCCATCGTCTTCGCCATGGCCAACCCCGACCCCGAGGTCGACCCGAACGAAGCGGCCAAGCACGCGGCGGTCGTGGCAACCGGTCGCTCGGACTTCGCCAACCAGATCAACAACGTGCTCGTCTTCCCGGGCGTCTTCCGTGGACTGCTCGACGCCCGGTCCAAGAGCATCACCCCCGAGGTGCTTCTCGCGGCGGCCGACGCGCTCGCCGGGGTCGTCAAGGAGGACGAGCTCAACCCGACCTACATCGTCCCGAGCGTCTTCCACCCCGACGTGTCCAGGGTGGTGGCCGAGGCTGTCGCCCGGGCGGCGCGCGCGGCACATCCGTGACGTCGCGGCGACCCCCGGCCCGACCACGGACGGGTGAGGCCGATGGTGGAGCGAGGCTGTCGCCCGCCACCGACCGGCCGTCCAGGCTGGGCGTCATCCTCTTCGTCGTCGCGGTGGCCGTGCAGCTGTGGTCGGTCTACGCCCCGGACTCGCCCGCCCAGCCGACCTTTGCCGGTGAGGACAAGATCGTGCACGCCCTTCTCTTCGGGGTGCCCGTCGCGATTGCCTGGGCTGCTCGCCTGCGGCCCCGGTTCGTCACCGTCGTCCTCGCGCTCCACGCGCCGGTGAGCGAGCTCGTCCAGCACTTCGTCCTGCCTCATCGCAGTGGCGACGTGTGGGACGCCGTGGCCGATCTGGTGGGTCTGCTGCTCGGGGTGCTCGTCGGTCAGGCGGTCGCGCCGCGGTTCGCGCGAGTGGTCGGCCGCGCCTCGACCCGCTGGTAGCATTGGGCGTTCGGTGTGACGGCGCATGGCTGCGCCCACCGGCAGCTCGTCTCTCGCGAGCAGCCCGATCCCCATGACCCACAACCGAACCCGCCGGTGACACGCACAGCGTCGAACCAGCGCACGGACGCCGATCGCGCGTCTGAGGCTCGTCTTCATCGTCATCTTGCCAGTGGCTCAAGACGTGTCTGACACACACGATGCCGACTGCATTTTGACCACGAAGGTGACACACCATGCCCAAGAAGACTTCCGGCGCGCCCAAGAAGGCCCGCTGGACCCCCGCTGAGAAGGCCGCCCGCGAGGAGGCCAAGCAGCGCTCCGGCAAGAAGCCGCACCGCGGCCAGGCCGACAAGGCCTCGAGCAGCCCCCGCTCGCACGGCCAGGACCGTCCGTCGTATGCCGACCGCGCACCCCGTGCGGACCGACCGGTCCGAGGCGACCGCTTCGACCGCGACGACCGCCCCCGCGGTGGCGGCTACGTCCGCGACGACCGGCCGCGCCGCGACGAGGACCGGACCCGTCGGGTCCACCCGCCGCGCCACGTGGCCGGCAACGACCCGTGGCGTGAGCGCGAGGACCGTCGTGAGCGCTCCGAGCGGCGCACCGACCGGACCGATGACCGCAGCCAGCGCGGTGGCTTCGTGCGTCGCGACGACCGTGGTGGGTACCAGGGCCGGGACGACCGGGGCGACCGTGGCGGGTACCAGAAGCGCGATGACCGTGGTGGGTACCAGGGCCGCGATGACCGTGGTGGGCTCCAGCGTCGCGATGACCGTGCCGACCGAGGTGGCTTCCAGGGTCGGGACGACCGTGGCGGGTACCAGAAGCGGGACGACCGTGGCGGGTTCCAGAACCGCGACGACCGCGGCGGGTTCCAGAACCGCGACGACCGGGGGGGCTACCAGCGGCGCGATGACCGCGCTGGCTACCAGAACCGTGCCGACCGTGGCGGGTACCAGGGACGCGACGACCGGAGCGAGCGTGGTGGGTTCCAGAAGCGTGACGACCGCGGCGAGCGTGGTGGGTACCAGAAGCGTGACGACCGCGGCGAGCGTGGTGGGTTCCAGAAGCGTGACGAGCGTGGCGGCTACCAGAAGCGTGACGACCACGGTGGCTTCCCGCGTCGCGACCACCGGGACGACCGCGGCGGTTTCCAGAACCGCGACGACCGGTCGGCTGGGCACAGTGAGGCAGAGGCGCTGCGCGCCGAAGCCGACGAGTGGACGGCATACAAGCCCAAGGCCGGTCGGGCCGCCGAGGTGACCCAGGACAACGGATTCGCTGCCATGGGGATCCCCGCGCGGCTCGTCGAGCGGCTGGCGCGCGACGGCATCACCGAGCCGTTCCCGATCCAGCTGGCGACCATCCCCGACGCGATGGCCGGCCGGGACGTGCTCGGTCGCGGCCAGACCGGCTCGGGCAAGACCCTCGCCTTCGGGCTGCCGACCATCACCCGGCTCGCCGCCGACGGCAAGGCCAAGCCCAAGCGGCCGCGCGCCCTGGTGCTCGTCCCGACCCGCGAGCTGGCCATGCAGGTCTCCGACGCGCTCGAGCCGCTCGTCCACGTCATGGGCCTGCGGCACAAGCTCGTCGCCGGCGGCCTGTCCTACGAGCCGCAGATCTCGGCGCTGGCCCGCGGCCTCGACCTGCTCATCGCGACCCCCGGCCGGTTGAAGGACCTGCTGGACCGTGGAGCCGTCGAGTTCGGCGACGTCGAGGTCGCGATCCTCGACGAGGCCGACCACATGGCCGACATGGGCTTCATGACCGAGATCACCGCGATCATGGACGAGATCCCTGACGGTGGGCAGCGGCTCCTCTTCTCCGCGACCCTGGACAAGGGCATCGACGGCCTCGTCGAGCGCTACCTCACCGACCCGGTGACGCACTCGACCGACGACGCCCAGGCGTCGGTGACGACGATGGCGCACCACCTCTTCCTCGTCGAGCCGAACCACAAGAAGGTCGTGACGGCCGAGCTCGCGGCACGCCCGGGTCGGACCGTCGTCTTCGTCCGGACCAAGCTCGGCGCCGACCGCGTCGCTCTGCAGCTACGTGAGTCCGGAGTCGCGGCCGCTGCCCTGCACGGCGGGCTCACCCAGGGTGCGCGCAACCGGGTGCTCGGTGCGTTCCGCAGTGGCACCCTGCCCGTGCTCGTCGCCACCGACGTCGCCGCTCGCGGCATCCACGTCGACGACGTCTCGCTCGTCCTCCAGGTCGACCCGCCGGCCGACCACAAGGACTACCTCCACCGCTCCGGGCGCACCGCCCGGGCCGGTGAGGAGGGGGCCGTGGTCACCCTGGCCCTGCCGCACCAGAAGCGCACCATGGAGCGCCTCCTCGGGGACGCCGGCGTCCAGACCGCTGGGGTCAGGGCCACGCCGGGCTCGGATGCCGTCGCCGCTGCCGGAGGCCGCGAGCCCTCGGGTGTGCCGATCCTCGAGTCCGAGTTCCGCACGCTGGTGGACCCGCCCCGTCCACAGTTCTCCCGTGGCGGTCGTCGCCCGGGTGGACGTCAGGGTGGCGGGTTCGGCGGTCGCGGTGAGCGTTCCGGCGCTCCGCGCGGCGGTCGGCCGCGTCGCTTCGCCGACTGAGCGACGCCCCGTGGCCCCCTGAGCCACGTCGAGAGGCCAGGACGCGCCGCCCGGACCATCCGGCATACGGCGCGTTCTGGCCTCTCGACGTGGGCGGGCCGGGCCGGGGCAGAATGGACGGCGTGACCTCTTCGGAGTGGGACGGCCGGCCGCTCACCGGGCGGCTGCTCCTCGCGACCCCGGAGATCGGCGGCGGGATCTTCCACCGCAGCGTCGTTCTCGTGCTGCACCACGATGACGGCGGCGCGCAGGGTGTCGTCGTCAACCGTCCGCTCGAAGCCACCGTCGATGCCGTTCTACCCGGCTGGCAGGGGCTGCTCACCGAGCCGGGCAACCTCTTCCAGGGCGGTCCGGTCAGCCTGGACTCGGCGCTCGGGCTGGTCACCGTCCCCGGCCCGAACGATGCTCCGGTCGGGGTCAAGCGGCTGTTCGGGCGGGTCGGGGTCATCGACCTGGACACCCCGCCCGAGCTCGTGGAGACCGGCCTGGCCGGCATGCGGGTCTTCGCCGGGTATGCCGGGTGGTCGGCCGGCCAGCTCGAGGGCGAGGTGCGCACCGGCTCGTGGTGGGTGGTCGACACCGAGGGCCGCGATGCGTTCAGCGACCAGCCGAGCCAGCTGTGGCGTTCGGTCCTGCGCCGGCAGGGGGAGCCACTGGCCTGGGTCGCGACCTACCCCGACGACCCCGACCTGAACTGACCCCACCCCCAAGTTATCGGGTTCTCGGGGTAGCTCCCTGTGGACCCGAGTTGCCTTCTCGGGTGCGGAGGCAAGTTGTCGGGTGCGGACGCTGAGCGTGACCCGGAGCGACCTAAACTGGGCACCATGAGCCAGATCCCGCTCGACGACCCGCACGCCCCGGCCGCCGCGCCGTCGACGACGACCGCCGTCCTCGAACGCACCCAGACCGTCCCGGTCCCTGAGGTCCAGGAACCCGGCGACCACGAGCGGTTCGCGCACTACGCCGACAAGAACAAGATCATGGAGTCGGCGCTCTCCGGCGCACCCGTCGTCGCGCTCTGCGGCAAGGTCTGGGTGCCCGGTCGCGACCCGAAGAAGTTCCCGGTCTGCCCGACCTGCCGAGAGATCCTCGATGAGTTCTTCCCGCCGCAGGACGGCGACGAGGGCAGCTCGGACTGACGTCCGACGGCTCGCCGCCGTTTGATCCGGCGACTCGCCATGAAGTCGGTCCGAGCTGCCCTCGTACTGACCCGGCAACGCGCCGTGCGACACGCCGACATAGCACGCTCCCGGACTCCGGCCGAGCAGGTCGGGGCCCGGGCACGTCGTCTCGGGAAAGTGGTTAGGGTTGCCCGGTCATGTCGATCGCCGCACCCTCCCCGCACCCCTCCCGCGGGGTCGACCAGCTCTCCCCGGCCTACCCCGCCCCGCGTGCCGCCTGGGGTACCGCCGACAAGCTGCGGACCTGGCAGGCGGCCGCGCTGACCGCCTACCTGGAGTCCGGTGAGCGCGACTTCCTCACCGTCGCGACGCCCGGCGCCGGCAAGACGACCTTCGCCCTGCGGGTGGCCGCCGAGCTGCTGGGCCGTGGGGTCATCACCGCCGTGACCGTCGTCGCGCCCACCGAGCACCTCAAGACCCAGTGGGCCGACGCGGCGGCCAGGGCCGGGATCGACATCGACCCGACGTTCTCCAACTCGGTCGCCCAGACCTCCCGGGACTACCACGGCGTGGCCCTCACCTATGCCCAGGTCGCCAGCCGGCCCGACCTGCACAGGCAGCGCACCGAGGCCGAGCCGACCCTCGTCATCCTGGACGAGATCCACCACGGCGGTGACGCGAAGAGCTGGGGGGACGGCATACGCGTCGCCTTCGAGGGCGCCACCCGGCGGCTCGCGCTCACCGGCACACCGTTCCGCTCCGACACCAACCCGATCCCCTTCGTCCGGTACGAGCTGGACACCGCGGGCATCCTCCGGTCCAGCGCCGACCACACCTACGGGTATGCCGCGGCCCTGCGTGACGGGGTCGTCCGGCCGGTGCTGTTCCTCGCCTACGGCGGGGCGATGCGCTGGCGGACCAAGGCCGGTGACGAGGTGGCCGCCCGGCTCGGGGAGCCGATGACCAAGGACATCACGGCCCAGGCCTGGCGGACGGCGCTGGACCCGAAGGGGGAGTGGATCCCGTCGGTCCTCGCCGCCGCCGACAAGCGGCTCACCGAGGTGCGGCGACATGTCCCGGACGCCGGCGCCATGGTCATCGCCTCGAACCAGACCGCCGCCCGCGCCTACGCCCGGATCCTGGAGACGATCACGGGGGAGAAGCCCACGGTCGTCCTCTCCGACGACGCGGGCGCCTCGTCCCGGATCGAGGCGTATGCCGCGAGCCGCTCGCGCTGGATGGTCGCCGTCCGCATGGTGTCCGAGGGCGTCGACGTCCCGCGGCTCTGCGTGGGCGTCTATGCCACCTCGACCTCGACCCCGCTGTTCTTCGCCCAGGCCGTCGGCCGGTTCGTCCGGGCCCGGCGCCGGGGCGAGACCGCCTCGGTGTTCCTCCCCTCGGTGCCCGTCATCCTCGAGCACGCCGCTCGGCTCGAGGACGAGCGCGACCACGCGCTCAACCGGGTGACCGACCCGGAGTCCGAGGCGTCCATGTGGGCCGAAGAAGAAGGGCTGCTGGCTGCGGCCAACCGCTCCGAGCCGCTCCTCGACGACCCCGACGCCAGGTTCGAGGCGCTGGAGTCCGACGCGCACTTCGACCACGTCCTCTTCGACGCGCAGCAGTTCGGGCTGCACGCCGCGGTCGGCTCGGAGGAGGAGCAGGACTACCTCGGGCTGCCCGGCCTGCTCGAGCTGGACCAGGTGGCCACCCTGCTCCACGAGCGGCAGAGCAAGCAGTCGGCCAGGTCACCCAAACGACCCGCGCCGACCGTCTCGGCGCACCGCGCCCTCGCGGCGCAACGCAAGGAGCTGAACAGTCTCGTCGCGGCATACGCCCGCAAGACCGGCTCCCCGCACGCGACGGTCCACCTGGACCTCCGGCGGGCCTGCGGCGGCCCGGAGCTGGCGACGGCCACCTCCGAGCAGATCACCGCGAGAGTGGCCCAGATCCGGCGTTGGTTCGTCGGCCGTCGCTAGAGTTGGCAGGTCCGGCTCGTCCGGGGCCGGCGTCAGACAGCGAGGTCTTCGCCATGGCCAACCACGTGTACCGCGTCTCCGAGGTCGTCGGCACCTCTCCCGACGGAGTGACCCAGGCGGTCGACAACGCCGTGGCGCAGGCCGCCACGACGGTGCGCAACCTGGACTGGTTCGAGGTGACCGACATCCGTGGTCAGATCACCGACGGCGCCGTCGCCCACTGGCAGGTGACCGTCAAGCTGGGCTTCCGCCTCGAGTCCTGAGCCGGATGCGGCGGCACGGTCCGGCCACGGGTAGGCGCGGCCACGGAATGGTCATCTGCCAGACGCCCACCGGCCCTCCGCCGTGGCTAGGGTCGATCGACATGAGCCATGACCTGAGCCCCCACTCGACCCCCGCCCCCGACGACACCCCCTCGCGCGCGGCCTCCCGGCGCCAGCTGCTCACCATGGCGGCGGTCGGTGGCGCCGGGCTGTTCGCCGCTGCGCCCGCCGCTTCCGCCTCAGCCCTCGGGCACGACAGCGGTCACGGCCCGGATCACGGTCCCGGGAAGACCTTCCGGCTCACCGTGCTCGGCACGACCGACCTGCACGGCAACGTCTACAACTGGGACTACTTCAAGAATGCCGAGTACGACGACGCCAAGCACAACGACATCGGCGTCGCCAAGGCCGCCACCCTGATCAAGGCGGTGCGCGAGGAGCGCGGCGCCCAGACCTGCGTCACCCTCGATGCTGGCGACACGATCCAGGGCACACCCCTCGCCTACTACTACGCCAAGATCGACCCGATCACCGGCGGTCCGCGGCACCCGATGGCCGTGGCGATGAACGCGATCGGCTACGACGCCGCCGCCCTCGGCAACCACGAGTTCAACTACGGCATGGACATCCTGCGGGCCTTCCAGCGCCAGCTGCACCACCCGCTGCTCGGCGCCAACGCGGTGGACTGGACGACCGGACGGCCGGTCTTCCCGCCCTACGTCCTCAAGACGGTCAAGGTCCGCGGCGAGAAGCCGGTGACTGTCGGCATCGTCGGCCTCGTCACGCCCGGCGTCGCGATCTGGGACAAGGCCAACGTCGAGGGCAAGGTGAAGTTCGCCGGGATCGTCGAGCAGGCCAAGGTCATGGTTCCCCGGCTCAAGGCAGCCGGCGCCGACGTCGTGGTCGTCGCCTGCCACTCCGGCGCCAACACCTCCTCGTCCTACGGCGACGCCCTCCCGTACCCCGAGAACGCGAGCACCCTTCTGGCGCAACAGGTTCCGGGTATCGACGCCATCCTCGTCGGCCACGCGCACCTCGAGGTGCCGCAGCTGGTCGTCACGAACGAGAAGACCGGGCGGCCGGTCCTCCTGTCCGAGCCCTACTACTGGGGCATGCGGGTCACCGTCATGGACCTGAACCTCACCCAGGTCCGGGGCCGGTGGCAGGTCACCTCCTCGGCCGCCACGCTCCTCAACGCCAACACCGTGCCGGAGGACCCGCACATCGCCGCGCTCGTGCGCTCCGCCCACAACAAGACGCTGGCCTACGTCAACGGGGTCGTCGGGTCGTGCACCGAGGCGATGAGCGCCGCGACCTCGCGCTACGAGGACACCGCCGCGATGGACTTCATCAACCTGGTCCAGGCCGGCGAGGTCAAGAGCGCACTGGCCGGCACGGCATACGAGGGCACGCCGGTCCTCTCGATCGCCGCGCCGTTCAACAAGGCGGCCGCGATCCCGGCGGGCGACGTGACCGTCCGCGACGTCGCCGGTCTCTACATCTATGACAACACCCTGCTCGGGATCGCCTTCACCGGCGCGCAGGTCCAGGCCTACCTGGAGAAGTCGGCCGAGTACTTCCAGCGGGTGAGCAGCCCGAGCCAGCCGAGCCCCGACGCGGTGACCAACGCGGTGACCCCCTCCGCACCGACCGGGACCCCCGACTACAACTACGACATCATGGGCGGGCTCGACGCGCCGCTCACCTACGACATCGACATCTCCCAGCCGGTCGGGTCGCGGATCAAGAACCTCGCGTATGCCGGGGTGCCGGTGGCCGCGTCCGACCCGTTCGTCGTCGCGATCAACAACTACCGGCAGTCCGGCGGCGGCGGCTTCCCCGGCGTGACGACGGCGCCGGTCGCCTACAACCGGCAGACCGAGATCCGGCAGCTCCTCATCGACTGGGTCACCGCGCACCAGGTGGTCGACCCGCCGACGTTCGCGTCGGTCGACTGGCGGCTCGTCGTCGGAAGCGCGCCGGTCACCTTCGCTACCCCGTGACGCCCGCCGCCGCCCGGACCTGCATCAGGAATGGGCGGCGGACGCCGCGACGAGCGGGGCGGTTCGGTGCGGGATCCGCTCGGCGAGGGCGATGACGGTGTTGGCGCGCGTGACGTGCCGGTCGTCGATGATGTCGTCGAGCACCCGCTGCAGGTCGGCGTTGTCGCGCGCCACGACCCGGACGAGCAGGTCGCCGGACCCGGTGATCGTGTGTGCCTCGAGGACCTCGGGGACCGCCTCGAGATGGGCGACCACCGGGCCGTGGCCCCCGCCCTGGCGGATCTCCAGGGTGCAGAACGCCGTCACCGCGTAGCCCAGCCCGACCGGGTCGACCGTCGGCGCCCAGCCGCTGACCACACCGCGCGCCTCGAGCCGGTCCAGCCGGGCCTGGACCGTGCCGCGGGCGACCTTGAGCCGGCGGGAGGCGCCGAGGACGCCCACGTCAGGGTGCTCGGTGAAGAGGGCGAGCAGCGCGCGGTCGAGGTCGTCGAGGGTGGTCTGTGCTGAGGGTGCGGTCGGTGCTGGCATGAGCAAAGTGTGCAGCATCGAAGCCAGTTCGGCAGGCAATCTGTGCATGCTGCCCAGCCCACGACGGGACGATTGCCCAGCCACCCGGCATACGTGCACGCTGTGGTCATGTCGACGACGACCTCACACCTGACCACCTCGGACCTCACGACCGCGCACCTCGACCTCACCGACGACGAGCGGGCGGCCAACCTCGACCTCGACCAGCTCAAGCAGCTCGTCGGGCTCGTCGACTACGACGAGGCCAGGGACCCCTTCCCGGTGACCGGTTGGGACGCCATCGTCTTCGTCGTCGGCAACGCCACCCAGACCGCGCACTACTACCAGTCGGCGTGGGGCATGGAGCTCATCGCCTACAGCGGGCCGGAGACCGGCAACCGTGACCACAAGGCGTTCGTGCTGAAGTCCGGGTCGATCAAGTTCGTCCTCAAGGGCGCCGTCGACCCCGACAGCCCGCTCGTCGCGCACCACGCCGCGCACGGCGACGGCGTCGTCGACATCGCCCTGGAGGTCCCGGACGTCGACCGCTGCATCGCCCAGGCCCTGCGCACCGGCGCGCGCGTCGTCGAGGAGCCGCACGACGTCACCGACGAGCACGGCACGGTCCGGGTCGCGGCGATCGCCACCTACGGGGAGACCCGGCACAGCCTCATCCAGCGCGAGGTCGGGGGAGTCCGGTATGCCGGTCCCTACCTGCCCGGGTATGTCGCCCGCCGCTCCGGCTGGGTCGCCAAGGACGGTGCGCCCAAGCGGCTGTTCCAGGCCCTGGACCACATCGTCGGCAACGTCGAGCTGGGCAAGATGGACCAGTGGGTCGGCTTCTACAACAAGGTCATGGGCTTCGTGAACATGGCCGAGTTCGTCGGCGACGACATTGCCACCGACTACTCCGCACTCATGTCCAAGGTCGTCGCCAACGGCAACCACCGGGTCAAGTTCCCCCTCAACGAGCCGGCCATCGCCAAGAAGCGCAGCCAGATCGACGAGTACCTGGACTTCTACCGCGGCCCCGGCGCCCAGCACCTCGCGCTCGCCACCGGCGACATCCTGCAGACCGTGGATGCGTTGCGCGCCAACGGAGTCGAGTTCCTCGACACCCCGGACTCCTACTACGAGGACGACGAGCTGCGCGCGCGGATCGGCGAGGTTCGGGTGCCGGTCGAGGAGCTGCAGTCGCGCGGAATCCTCGTCGACCGAGACGAGGACGGCTACCTCCTGCAGATCTTCACCAAGCCGCTCGGCGACCGACCGACCGTGTTCTTCGAGATCATCGAGCGGCACGGGTCGCTCGGGTTCGGCAAGGGCAACTTCAAGGCCCTCTTCGAGGCGATCGAGCGCGAGCAGGACAAGCGCGGCAACCTCTGAGCGGAGAGCGCCCCTTTCGTCGCTTTGCGTCTGCGGATCTGGGGGCGCTGACCCTCAGATCCGCAGACGCTAGCGAAGAGACGGCGGGACTGGCCTTGCGGCATACGAACGATCGTGCTTTTATGTGGGCATGACGGCGGCCGTGCGGATGACCAAGGGCGAGCAGACCCGTGAGGCGATCCTGGAGGAGGCGGCCGAGCTCGCCTCCCTCGTCGGGCTCGGGGGGCTGACCATCGGCACGCTGGCCGCGGCGACCAAGCTCTCCAAGAGCGGCCTCTACGCCCACTTCGCGTCCAAGGAAGCCCTCCAGGTCGACGTGCTCCAGCATGCGCGCGAGTCCTTCACCGACCGGGTGGTCCGGGTGGCGATCAAGGCGCCGCGGGGGGAGCCGCGGCTGCGGGCGCTCTTCGAGGGATGGCTGGCCTGGCAGTCCGGTGCGTATGCCGGTGGCTGTCTTTTCGTCAATGCCGCAAGCGAGTTCGACGACCAGCCCGGCCCGGTTCGCGACGAGCTCGTGCGTGCCGAGAGGGACAAGAACGAGACGGTCACCGTCGTGGTGAGGTCGGCCGTGACCGAGGGTCACTTCCGGCCCGACGTCGACCCGGAACAGCTGGCCTACGAGTTCGAGGGGATGCTGCTGGCCCAACACCACGCGCGGCGCCTCATGAACGACCCCCGAGCCGACGAGCGTGCGATGCGCGCCTTCGAGCGGCTGGTCGACTCCTGCCGCGTCGCCCCACGCGTCGCCGGCTGACCTCACCCATCGGGCCGGACCTGGCCCACCGCACCGAGGAGAACCTCATGGCAGGGAAGGCACCACAGAAAAGCACGAACGGTCGTGCCAGTCTCGCGAGTCGGACTCGGCGGGTGGCGGTTGTGGTCGCGGGGACTGTCGCTCCCGGCCGGACCGCGCGCTGGGCCGAACGGGTCTGGTTCGCACTGCCCGAGCGGCCGGCGGCGATCCTGCCCGGTGTCGGCACCGGAGCCGCTACGGGCGCGCCCCGAGACGGGCAGATGATGGCGCCCGAGGGGCAGCCGTTCGACGCATCGCTCGGCGGACGTCGGATCCGCGGCTGGGTGTGGGGCGACGGGCCGGTCGTCTACCTCGTCCACGGCTGGGGCGGGTCGGCGGAGCAGCTCGCCCCGCTCGTGCCTGCGCTCCTTGGCCAAGGACTACGGGTCGTGGCCTTCGACGGCCTGAGCCACGGTCGGTCGGACGCCGGGGTCCATGGACCGAGGTCGAGCGATGCCGTCGAGCTCGGGCGGTGTCTGGACGCGGTGGCCGCCCGGTTCGGGCCGGCGCGCGCGGTCGTCGCCCACTCCCTCGGGGCGCTCGCGGCGCTGCTGGCACTGCGCGACGGGTGGCTGCACACGGAGCGGCTCGTGCTCATCGCGCCCGTCGAGGGCGTGCCGGACTTCCTCGTCCGGTTCCAGGCGATCCTCGGCTTCGGACGTCGCGTCGAGCGGCGGCTCGTCGCCCGCTCCGAGCGTCGCACGGGCTATTCGGTCGCCGAGCTGGACGTCGCGCGCCTGGGAGCCGGCCTGGAGACCAGCGCCGATGTCGACGCGCCGCAGCGGCCGCGCCTGCTCGTCATCCACGATCTGGAGGACAAGGAGACGGGGCACGCCGGGTCCGCTGCCTTGGTTCGCAGCTGGCCCGGGGCACAGCTGCACACCACCGTCGGCCTGGGGCACCGCCGCATCCTGCGGGACCCGGCTGTGTCGGCCGCGGTGGCGCGGTTCGCCGCGGGCCTGCCCGTGGAGCCGACCCTGCACGGTGACGACCGCCCGGCGCCGCTCGCGCTCGGCGCGGTGCCGCACCGGACCCGGGTCGCCTGACCGAGGCGGCGGGTTGGGGTGTCGGCCAGTTGACGATTGCGCGGGTTGCTGACGGAGTAGTGGTGGGCGGCGGTGGTGGTGGTTGGTGGCGTGGTCCGGCGGCTCGGCGGCGCGTGAGAGAGTCGGGGCATGACAAACCCGACGAACCCCGGGTGGTACGACGACCCGGAGACGCCGGAGCAGCTGCGCTACTTCGACGGCATCGTCTGGACCCAGCACACGACGCCTCGCGCCGGCCTGGCCGCCACCCCGACCCAGGCGGCGACCCAGCCGACCCCGACCCCGGCCTCGCCGCCGCCCGTAGGCCCACCCGAGACATCCGGGACGGGTCGCTGGCCCGGACAGGCCGGCTCCGGCCAGCAGTGGCCGGGTCAGGGCAGCCAGGGGCATGACCCGTCGCACCAGGGCTGGCCGGGTCAGGGCTGGCCCGGACAGGGGTCGGGCCACCTCGGCCAGCGCCCGGTCGGACCGACGACCCGCGACGGAGTTCCGCTCGCGTCCTACGGCCAGCGGGTCGGCGCCTTCTTCGTCGACGGCCTGATCAAGGTCGTCCTCAACCTCATCCTCGGCGGTTTCCCCTTCTACCTGGCCTTCCGGCCGCAGTTCGACGAGGCATTCGACGCCGCCCGGGCCGGCAAGCCCGCACCGACGTCGATCGACATGGCGCAGGTGAACCTGGGCTGGCTCACGGCATACGTGCTCATCACCGCCCTCATCGGGCTGGTCTACAGCGTCGCCTTCAACGTGCGACGGGGTGCCACGCCGGGCAAGGCGGCCGCCGGGATCAGCGTGCGCTCGGCCGACCACCCCGGTCCGCTCGACCTCAACACCGCCGTCCGGCGGGCGGCGATCCCGTTCCTCGCGGCGATCACCAGCTTCCTGCCGCTCGTCAGCACCCTGGCCCTGTGCCTCTGGGTGGCCGACCACGCGCTGCCGCTGACCCAGCGACGCCGGCAGGCCCTGCACGACCTGCTCGCCGGTACCCAGGTCGTGCGCGGGCCGCAGCCGCCGAGGCGCTGACCCGGCGGATCAGCGCGCGGGGCGGATCGTCCCGACGCACTCGCCGAGCCCGACCCGTCCACCGCTGGGGCCGGGTGCCCAGGCCCGCATGGTGACCGTGTCGCCGTCCTCGAGGAAGCTGCGCGTCGAGCCGTCGGAGAGGGCGAACGGCTCGGTGCCGTTCCACGCCAGCTCGAGGAACGACCCGCGGGTGCCCGGGTCGGCCCCGGAGATGGTGCCCGAGCCGAAGAGGTCACCCGGACGCACCGATGCACCGTTGACCGTCTCGTGGGCGAGCATCTGGGTGGGGGACCAGTACATGTCGCGGTACTCGGGCCGGGTCACGACGGTGCCGTTGACCGCCACCTCGTAGTGGATGTCGAGCCCGTATGCCGCCGTGCCCGACCCACGCAGGTAGGGCAGCGGTTCGGGGTCCTGCCCGGGCAGCGCCACCCGCGCGGAGGCCAGGGCCTCCAGCGGGGTGACCCACGCGGAGATCGTTGTGGCGAAAGACTTCCCGAGGAACGGGCCGAGCGGCACGTACTCCCAGGCCTGGATGTCGCGGGCGCTCCAGTCGTTGAGGACGACCACGCCGAAGAGGTGGTCGTCGGCGTCGTCGACGGCGACCGGCTCTCCGATCGCCGACGCTCCACCGACGACGAAGCCGAGCTCGGCCTCGATGTCCAGCCGGATGCTCGGACCGAACACCGGAGTGGGTTCGGACGGAGGCCTGCGTTGACCCGACGGCCGGACGACGTCGGTGCCGCTCACGACAATGGTTCCCGAGCGCCCGTGGTAGCCGATGGGCAGGTGCTTCCAGTTGGGTGTCAGCGCGTCGCCGTCGGGCCGGAAGATCCGCCCGACGTTCGTCGCGTGGTGCTGGCTGGCATAGAAGTCGACGTAGTCGGCGACCTCGATCGGGAGGTGCAGGGTCACGTCGTCGAGCGGGTAGAGGTGCCGCTCCACGCCGGCGCGGTGCACGTCCTCGGTGAGGATCTCGACGACCCACTCGCGGGCCAGGGTCCAGGTCTGGCGACCCAGCGACAGGAACGCGTTGAGGCTCGGGTTCGACCATGTGGCAGCCAGGTTCGGACCCTCGCCGGGGTCGCCACCGAGGGCGGCGACCGCCCCGACGTCCAGGACGTGGTCGCCGATCCGCACGCCGACCCGTGCCGGCCCGCGGCGGAACGAGAACACGCCGTAGGGCAGGTTGTCGATCCCGAAGAGGTGGTCGGCGGGGAGGTTCAGCCACGTGGGTTTCGTCATGTCGGGAGGTCCTCCAGGAGGCCGAGAGCGGCCAGTTCGGTGATCGGGTCGGTGACGCCACAGCAGCCGTATGCCGTGAACGCGGCACGGATCGCGGCGACGTCGTCATCGGTGAGCGCCCGGATGCGGCCGACAAGACCGGACGAGTCGCGTTCGGCGAGAACCGAACCCACGGCGACCGCGCTCCTGCCGGCCAGGGCGTCGTGCACGGCGAGCAGCACGTTGAGCAGACCGTGTTGCTCCTCGGGAGCGCCAGCTGCGGCGGCCGGATGGGTAGCGCGAACGGCGTGGTGCAGGCCCCCGGTGAGCTTGAACGGCAGCCCGCGACCGACGGCCGCGGTGACGAAGCCCGCGAGCTCCGCCTCGTCCGGCCAGGCCCAGGTGGGGGTGGGTCCGGTCCGGAACTTCGCCTGGACCGGGTGCCCGGCCACGCGGTCGGCGGCGATCCGGTCGAGGTCGTCGGCCTGGTCCTCGCCGCGGCGCACCTCCACGGTCAGTGGCACCCCCGCCGCCAGCAGGTCCTCACGGTCCAGGTCGGCCGGGACCTCCGCCGCGACGACCTCCAGCACCGCGGTGTCGGCGTTCCCCAGGCCGCTGACGACGGCAGCCAGGTCGGTGCCCGGACGGGCGACGGCACCGACCCGCAGCGGGTGCGTCGACGCAGCCTCCCGGGCCAGCGCGCTGGCCTCCGACAAGGCGCTGACGGGGACGAGCAACGGTCCGACCAGAGCGGCATACGGGGCAGACCGATGACGCAGGTGGGCCGCGACCGCCACCGCGAGCGGCAGGTTCCCGGGCGGGAAGACGGCCGCGTCGTCGACCAGCCCGCGAAACAGCTCCGGTCCGGCGGCAGTCATGCGGTCCACCCTAGGGGCCGGACCCCGTGGGCTGCCGAGACTAGGCTGGAGCGGTCGAGCACCGGCCCCGGACCGACCGGCCCGCGGGACGGGACCCATCGCAATGACACCCCAACGCAATGACACAACGAGGTGGACGTGGCGCACTACCTGGCCATGGGCAGCATCCCGCCCAAACGGCATACGCAACACCGACGGCCCTCCCGAAGGGGACCGGGCGAGCTCTACTACGAGGAGCTGATGGGGGAGGAGGGGTTCTCCTCGGACTCCTCGCTGCTCTACCACCGCGGCATCCCGTCGGCCATCGCCGGCTCGCGCGAGTGGGCGGTCGGTGACCTGACGACGATGCCCAACCACCCGTTGCTCCCGCGGCACCTCACGCTGCACGACCTGTTCGACGACAAGGCGATCCGCGCGACCGACGCGGTCACCGGACGGCGGCTCGTACTCGGCAACGGCGACGTGCGGATCTCGTATGCCGTGACCGGCGAGGACTCGCCCTGGTACAAGAACGGCATCGGCGACGAGTGCGTCTACGTCGAGCGCGGCCAGGGGTCGGTGCAGACGGTGTTCGGGTCCTTCGAGGTGGGCGAGGGCGACTACGTCATCATCCCGAGGGCGACGATCCACCGCTGGCTGCCCAAACGGTCCCGCAAGAACCCGCTGCGGCTCTACGTCATCGAGGGCGCCGGGCACATCGCCCCACCCAAGCGGTTCCTCTCCCGGTACGGCCAGCTCCTCGAGCACGCGCCGTACTGTGAGCGCGACCTCCGGCTGCCCGAGGGCCCGCTGCTCGCCGAGGACATCGGCGAGGACCCGGCGACCGCGACCAACGTCTACATCAAGCACCGCGGCAACGGGCCGGGCGGGATCGTCGGCACCGTGCACACCCTCCCGCACCACCCGCTCGACGTGGTCGGCTGGGACGGGTGCCTGTACCCGTACGTGTTCAACGTCGCCGACTACGAACCGATCACCGGCCGCGTGCACCAGCCGCCGCCCGCGCACCAGGTCTTCGAGGGCCAGAACTTCGTCGTCTGCAACTTCGTCCCGCGCAAGGTCGACTACCACCCGCTCTCCATCCCGGTCCCGTACTACCACTCCAACGTCGACAGCGACGAGGTCATGTTCTACGTCGACGGCGACTACGAGGCGCGCAAGGGGTCCGGCATCGGCAAGGGCTCGATCTCGCTGCACCCGGGCGGCCACCCGCATGGTCCGCAGCCGGGCGCGATGGAGCGCTCGATCGGCGTCCACTACTTCGACGAGCTCGCCGTCATGGTCGACACCTTCCGCCCGCTGGAGCTCGGCGAGGCCGGGCGGGCCTGCGACGACGGCGCGTATGCCGGGTCGTGGACCCGCGGGGAGGGCGCCGGCGACCGATGAGTCTCGTTCCGGCATACGGGATCTCGCAGCTGCGCGACCTGCAGCTCGAGCGGCTCCGGTGGACCCTGCGGCACGCCTACGACAACGTGCCGCACTACCGGCAGGCGTTCGCCGCCGCCGGCGTGACGCCCGACGACCTGCGCGAGCTGGGCGACCTGGCGAGGTTCCCGTTCACGGCCAAGGCGGACCTGCGGGCCAACTACCCGTTCGGGATGTTCGCCGTGCCGCGAGCCGAGGTGTCCCGGATCCACGCGAGCAGTGGCACGACGGGCAAGCCCACCGTCGTCGGTTATACCGCCGAGGACATCCGGACCTGGTCGGAGGTGATGGCACGGTCGATCGAGGCGGCCGGTGGGCGGGCGGGTGACATCGTCCACATCGCCTATGGCTACGGCTTGTTCACCGGCGGGCTCGGGGCGCACTACGGGGCCGAGCGGCTCGGCTGCACGGTCGTGCCGGTGTCGGGCGGGATGACCGAGCGGCAGGTGCAGCTCATCGTCGACTTCGAGCCCCGGGTCATCATGGTGACCCCGTCGTACTTCCTCGGGATCCTCGACGAGATGGTGCGTCAGGGCGTCGACCCCAAGGCGACGAGCCTGGAGATCGGGATCTTCGGGGCCGAGCCGTGGACCGAGCAGATGCGCCAGGAGGTGCAGCGGCGCTCCAACGTCCGGGCCGTCGACATCTACGGACTGTCCGAGGTGATGGGCCCCGGCGTATCGCAGGAGTCAGGGGAGACCCAGGACGGCCTGCACATCTGGGAGGACCACTTCTATCCCGAGGTCGTCGACCCGGTCACCGGTGAGGTGCTGCCCGACGGCGCAGACGGGGAGCTCGTGTTCACGTCGCTGACCAAGCAGGCGATGCCCGTGATCCGTTACCGCACAAGGGATCTGACGCGCCTCGATCCCGGTACTGCCTACCCGGCGTTCCGGCGGATGGCCAAGATCACCGGGCGCAGCGACGACATGATGATCGTCCGAGGGGTCAACGTGTTCCCGTCCCAGATCGAGGAGCAGCTGCTGCGGGTCGACGGGCTCACCCCGCACTACCTGTGCGTCCTCACCCGCCCGGGGCACATGGACGAGCTGACCGTCCGGGTGGAGCGTCGCCCGGAGGCCGACGCGGCCGTAGCGGTGGACGCGGCTCGGCTGCTGCGGAAGCGGGTCAAGGACATCGTGGGCGTGACCATCGCGGTCGACGTCGTCGAGCCGCACGCGCTCGAGCGCTCGCTCGGCAAGGCCAGGCGGATCGACGACCAGCGCGGCCTGCGGCCGACCCGCTGAGGTAAGGAGCCGTCCGGGCGCGCTGCCACTCGGCGCCCTCGCGTCCGCCGCCTGTGGGCGCGAGGGCGCCGATTCACTGACCCGGGCCAGCGCATCAGCCGGGCAGGTGTGCCTCGACGGCCCAGCCCCCGGAGCTGGTCGGGCCGGTCACCAGCTGACCGCCGAGGACCTGGATCCGCTCACGAAGCCCCATCAGGCCCCGGCCGGTGCCCATGACCGACATGGAAGGGGGCGCGCTGGCCGGGACGTGGTCGTTCTCCACTCGCACCTCCATCGCCCGTCCGCGCTCGTCGACGCTGATCCCAACACGCACCTCGGCGCCGGGCGCGTGCCGCAGAGCGTTGGTGAGCCCCTCCTGAACGACCCGGAAGGCGAGGTGTGCGACAGGCCCCGGGACGAGACCCCGGTCGCCGTCGAAGCGGCAGGTCACCTTCAGACCGCTCCTCGCCGCGCGAGCAACGACCTCATCGACCAAGGACAGATCCGGCCCGGTGACGTCGCCCCCGCCGAGCAGCTCGACGAGCCGCTGCAGGTCCTCCTTGCCCTGCCGGGCCGACTCGGCGATGGCAGTGAAGGCCCCCTTGGCGCGCTCCGGGTCGACATCGACGAGGCGCTGACCCGCGGCGGCCTGGATCACCATGACGCTGATGGCATGTCCGACGATGTCATGCAGCTCGCTGGCGATGCGGGCGCGCTCGTGCCGCCGGACCAGCTCGGCGAACAGGTCACGCTCGTCCTCGAGCTCACGGGCCCGGACGGCCAGCTTGTCGGCGGTCTCCTCGCGCAGCCGGAGTGCGGTGCCTGCGGCATACGGCGGGACGGTGAAGATGAGGGTGGCGGCCCAGGAGCCCATGTCGGACAGGAAGTAGAACGGGACGAGATAGACCCCGGCGCCCGCGGCGGCCACCCACGCGCTCCGACCCGACCACCCGAGCGCGAGGACCGCGAAGGCGGCCGAGAAGAGGCCGCTCGCCGGGTCCGGGAACCAGGCGCCACGATCGAGGGCCACCGCCGCGAGGAACGACCCGAGCGCGACGACGCTCGCCACGCGGGGTCGGGTCCGCCACCTCACCAGGCTCAGCCCGCCGGCGGTCAGCAGGGCCACGAACCCGTTGCCGACCAGCGTCGTCGGCCAGCCGTGGACCGCGGTCGGCACGATGACCAATGCGATGACCGCGATGACGATTCCCACCTGCTCGAGCCGGCGCACGGGCGTTCCCTACCTGAGCACCGGGAGCAGGGCGATCGCCTTCGCGTGGCCCCTGCTGACCTTGAGCCCCACGGATCCGCCGAGCAGTGTGGCCCGTTCCTTGGCGCGGGCCGCCGCCGCCCTCACATCGGCGCCCTTGCGGACCGGCCCGCGGACCCGGATCTCGATCACCGCCTCGTCAAAGCGGACATCGACCTCGATGCGCGAGTCCGGCTGGTCGGCAAGGGCGTTCACGAGGTGCTCGACGATGCGGTAGGCCGACAGCTCCACCGTCGCCGGCAGGGACCTCGGGTCGCCCGTGACAGTCAGCCGCGCGTCGGCCTTCGTATGCCGGGCGAGGAGGGCATCGAGATGCGCGACCGTCGGAGCGGGAGCGAGCGCGACATCGCCGCCCCGAAGCAGGCCGACGATCTCGCGCATGTCGTCCAGCGTGGTGCGGCTGTCGGCCTCGATGCGTTCCAGGAGGGCACGGGACGCCGCTGCGTCCAGACCTTCAGCCGACCCCGCGGCATACGCGAGCTGGTCCAGCCGGGCCTGGATAAGCCCGTCGAGCTGTTGGGAGAGCCGGGCCCGGTCGTCGGCCACCCCGAGGGCGGCCCCTTCGTCGCGCAGGGCGCGCAGCTCCTCGTTGCGTGCCCTCAGCTCGGTGGACAGCGCGGTCCGGTGCCGCACGGCCCGGCCGACCCCGAAGAGGATCAGGCTGACCGGCACTGTGAGGACGAGCGTGCCGGGCCCGGCGACGGCATCGACGGCGAGTACCGCGACCGAGAGCAGACACCCGAGGGCGAACGTCAGCCACGCCGTTCCCCGCTCGTAGGCAACCGCGCCGAGGAAGGTCAGCACGAAGGCCAGCGGTAGGCCCGACCCGCAACGGCCGAGCCAGCCGAAGACGACGTCGTGGAAGGTCATGACGGCGAGCGCGGTCCCGGTCACCAGGACGACGTTGCGCCGCCACCACAGCACCGGCACTGTCGCGAGCAGCCACGCGGGGAGGACCCACCAGGTGTGGGTGCTCTGCGCGTGGACCATCGTGTGGTTGGCGACCTCCCGGGCCACCTCGGCGTCCGTGGCCATGACGTCCTCGAACATCATGAGGACACCGAGGAGGCTGAGGGCGACCGCGAGGAACCAGTCGACCGGACGGACTCCCCGCAGCACCCCGCGGAAGGCATCAGACATGGCCCGCTCTCCCTCCGGCCGGTCAGGCGTGGACGACGCGCTCGCCCGCCAGCGTAGGCGCCGTCACCCGCTTGGTGGCACGACTCTGGACGAACAGGCCGAGACCGTAACCGACGACGACGAGGGGGATGCCGACGACCAGACCGCCCAGTCCGCCGGTGGACGAGTCCTTGACCAGGGCGAGGACCTCGAGGAAGGCGATCCCCGCCAGGCCGATGAGCTGGTACTGCTTGCCCCCGGCGAACCGCGCCACGGCATACGCGAAGAAGCCGGCGAGCGGGAGCGCGAACCCGCACCGAGTGACCCAGCCGAACGCCGGGAGGCTGGCTGCGACCACGACGACGCTCACCGCGATGGCGGCCACGACGTTGCGGCGTCGCCAGAGGAGTGGAGCGGCTGCGAGGACGAAGACGGGCAGCATCGCCCAGGAGTGCGAGTCGAGGGGGTGCGCCACGTCTGCGCCGGCGCCTGCGGTGATGTTCTCGAGCCCGATGAGAGCTGCCAGGACCACGTTCAGGCCGGTGGCCAGGTAGTCGAGGGGTTTGACGCCCTTGAGGATTCCGTTCATTGCTCTGCCCTTTCGCTGGGAGCCCCAGTGACCCCGATGACCCAACGGTCCCCGCCCGACGGCCTCGTCCGCGTCGGCACTGGGGACGATCCTTCGGCGGCCCGGTCATCCCCAAGGAGGACTCATCCGGCCGACGACCTCGGCACAATGGATGGGTGATCAGGGTGCTCGTCGCCGACGACCAGGAGCTGGTGCGCACGGGCTTCCGGGTGATCCTCGAGGCCGAGGGCGACATCTCGGTCGTCGCCGAGGCCGAGAACGGCAACGAGGCGATCCGCCACGCGGCGCTGGAGAAGCCCGATGTCGTGCTCATGGACATCCGGATGCCCGAGCTCGACGGGCTGGCCGCCACCGAGCGGATCCTGCGTCAGCCCAACCCTCCCACGGTGGTCGTGCTCACCACGTTCGACCAGAACGAGTACGTCTACCGCGCACTCCGGGCCGGCGCCGCGGGGTTCCTGCTCAAGGACGCCCCGTCCACGCGTCTCATCGCCGCGGTGCGCGCGGCGGCGACCGGCGACTCGCTCATCGAGCCATCCATCACCCAGCGGCTCGTCGAGCGGTTCGCCGAAGCCGCCGCGAGCAGCGGCCTCCCGCCCCAGCTGGCCCTCCTCACCGGGCGCGAGCTGGAGATGCTCCGCCTCATCGCTCGCGGCCTCTCGAACGCCGAGATCGCCGCCGAGGCCGTCGTCGCCGAGACCACGGTGAAGACCCACGTCGCCCGCATCCTCGCCAAGCTGGGCGTGCGCGACCGGGTGCAGGCGGTCGTCGTCGCCTACGAGACGGGCTTCGTCACCCGCTCGGGCCGGAGCGACTGAACGCCGACAGCGCCCCTGCTGGCCCAGGACCGGTCCACGCCGTCAGCCGGCTGCTGACACCGAGGGCCCACTGATCGCGAGCCGGTAGCCCCGCTTGACGACGGTCTGGATGACCGCCTTGCCGCCGCAGACCTCACGGACCCGGGCCACGGCGACCTCAGCCGAGTGCGGGTCGGTCGAGTCGCCGGGCAGGATCTGGAGGAGCTGGCCGCGGGTGACGACCTCGCCGGCACTTTCGACGAGAAGGCGGAGGACCTCCAGGCCGGTGGGGGAGAGCGGCAGCACGTGACCGTCGAGCAGGGCCACGGTCCGCCGGACCTGGAGCCGACCGGCCGGCGTGCACGCCGCAGTCGTGTGGAGCCGCTCGTAGTGCCCGACGAGGGTCCGGACGAGAGCGCCGAGGCGCCCGCGGTCGGGGACGAGCGGATCGATACCGTTGTCCTGCAACGGTCCTGCCGTCACCGGACCCACCGCAGCCATGACCACTGCGCCGCTGCGGCACCGACTGACGATCCGGTCGAGGACGCCTTCGGAGCGGGCGGCCTCGAGCCAGGCGTGGGCACCCGGGGCGGACGTGAAGGTCACCGCGTCGATCTCGCCGTCGGCCACACCGTGCACCGAGGCGCGCACCGCGGCAGCGTCCGGGGGCGGGCCCCACCGGTAGACCACGAGGCTCGCGACGCGCGCGCCGGCGGCGTCCAGCTCGATGTCGAGCCCGTCCGCGCCGGCGCCGTGGTGCTGCACGGCGATCCGCCGCGCGGTGAGGTTCTCGGTGAGCAGGTAGGACAGGATCTCGGCCGAGGTCTCGGACTCGGCGACCCAGTCGGCCTCCAGCCCCGCCGCCTGGATGGCACCCCGTGCCTTGGGGCCCCGGGCGATGATCCGGGCGTTGCGAATCGCCGCGAGCAGCTCGTCGGCCAGACCCGCCGCGTCCGCCGCCTCCACCCAGCCGCGGAACCCGATGCCGGTCGTCACGACGACGATCTCCGGGGGCTCGGCAATGAGCGCGACGGTGTCGGCGATGAGCCGCTCGTCGTCGACGTGCGGAACGATGGTCAGTGCCGGGGCGTACCGGATCGTCGCGCCCCGGCGGGCCAGCGCGGTGGACAGCTCGCCGGACCGGCGGTCCGCGGTCACGAGGACCACGCAGCCCGCCATGACCTGGCCCAGCTCGCGGCTCATCCGGACCTTCCGGTGGCAAGGAGCGCCGCGTCGGCAACCGCACCCACGACGACGACTGCCGGGGCTCGTATGCCGACGTCGCTCGCCACCAGGACGATCTGGCCCAGAGCGGCGCGGGTCACCCGCTGGGTGGGCAGGGTCGCATCCTCGACGATCGCCACCGGCGTGCTGGGGGCGGCGCCGGCGGAGATCAGGGTCGCGACGTGGTCGGCAAGCGAGGACACGCCCATGAGTATGACGAGGGTGGCTGAGCCGTCGACGACCGAGCCGACGGCGTGGGTGTCCAGCGGGCCGTGGCCCTGGACGAGGTGGACGGCGGCCGCGGTGCCCCGGTGGGTGAGCGGTATGCCGGCCGCACCGGGGGCGCTCATCGCCGAGCTGACGCCGGGGACGACCTCGACCGGGATGCCGTGCGCGGCACAGAAGGCCTGCTCCTCCCCGCCGCGTCCGTAGACGTAGGGGTCCCCGCCCTTGAGCCGGACGACGGTGCGCCCCAGCGCCGCCTGGTCGACGAGGATCTGGTTGATCTCGTCCTGGGTGACCTGGTGGTGGCCCGGCGTCTTGCCGACGTCGATCACCTGGACGTCGCGCGGCAGCCGGCCCAGCAGGGTGCTCGGACCGAGCCGGTCGGTGACGACGACGTCGGCTTCGGCAAGAGCCCGCCGCCCGCGGACGGTGATGAGGTCCGCAGCGCCGGGGCCGCCTCCGACGAGGACCACCCGCCCGGCCGAAGGCGAGACGCGCGCGGCGCGCAGGTCGAGGTCGGCGGTCTGCAGGTGCAGGGAGAGGGCGTTGCGGGTGCGGACGACCCGTGTCGGGTCCGGACGGCCGGCCGAGACGACGCCGACGCGCAAACCGGCGTGCTCGGCCATGGCCGGGGTGCGGGCGGTTCCGTCGGCGGCCGATCCCGCGCACACGCTGAAGATCCGCTGTGCCGTGGCGGCGGCGCACAGCTCCCGGTTGACGGCTGCGTCGTCGGTGGCCGCGACGACCAGCCACACGCCGTCCAGGTCCTCGGCCGACACCTCCCGGTCGGACCAGCGCAGGCGTTCCGGCGACGCCGCGAACAGGTCACGCAGGTCCTCGCACAGCTGGGGCGCCACGACGTGGACGTGGGCACCGTCTCCGGCGAGTGCTCCAGCCTTGAGCGCTGCTACCGGCCCCCCGCCGGCCACGAGGACGCGACGGTCGGTGAGGTCCACACCGAGGAGCGTCGTCGTCATGGGCGGGTGGGCGGGTCGGTGGTGGGCTGGGCCGCGACGGTCGGGGGCAGGGCCAGGTGGATGACGCCGTCGGTGACCTGCACGGCATACGGGACGAGGTCGACCGGCTCCTTGCCCATCGGGTCCAGACAGGCTCCGTCGCGCAGGTCGAAGACCTGTTTGTACATGGGTGAGGCGACCGTCGGTGCGCCGCCCCGGGTGCCCACGATGCCGCGGCTCAGGACGCAGGCGTTGCTGTACGGGTCGAGCTGCTGCACGGCATACACCGCGTCGTCGAGCAGCCGGAAGACGGCGACCTGGGTGCCCCGGACGAGCGCGGCCACACCCCGTTCGGGGACGAGGTCGTCGAGCCGGCAGATCGCGACCCAGGTCGCCGTCTGCGTCGTCTCGGCGGGCTCGGCGTCGACCCGGTCGGTCAGGTCGATGGTCATCGGCGGACCTCCAATGTCGTCCCGGCAATGAGGATGCCTGCGTCCTGGCGTTCCGCCGGAGTGGCCGGGCGCGGCTGTCCCCGCTCGGCGACGTAGGCCAAGGACGGGTCCACTGCGTCGGGGGCGTTGACGAAGGAGCCGAAGCGGCGCAGCGTGTCGGGGTCGCTCAGGACCGCGGCCCACTCGTCCTCGTAGGAGTCGACGTGGACGGCCATCGCCGCATCAAGGTCGGCACAGATCCCGAGGGCGTCGTCCATGATGACCGCCCGGATCGCGTCCAGACCGCCTTCGTGGTCGGCCTGCCAGACGGCAGTGCGTTGCAGCCGGTCGGCGGTGCGGACGTAGTACATGAGGTAGCGGTCGATCGTGCGGACGAGGGTGTCGGTGTCGAGGTCCTCGGCGAGGAGCACGGCGTGGCGCGGGGTGAAGCCGCCGTTGCCGCCGACATAGACGTTCCAGCCGTGGTCGGTGGCGATGACGCCGACGTCCTTGCCACGCGCCTCGGCGCACTCGCGGGCGCAGCCGGACACACCGAGCTTGATCTTGTGCGGGGACCGGAGGCCGCGGTAGCGCAGCTCGAGGGCGATGGCCAGGCCGACCGAGTCCTGCACGCCGTAGCGGCACCACGTCGAGCCCACGCATGACTTCACGGTCCGCAGTGCCTTGCCGTAGGCGTGGCCGGACTCGAAGCCAGCGTTGATGAGCCGGCTCCAGATCGCCGGCAGCTGCTCGATCCGGGCCCCGAACAGGTCGATCCGCTGGCCGCCGGTGATCTTGGTGTACAGCCCGAAGTCCTGGGCCACCTGACCGATGGCGATGAGCCCCTCGGGCGTCACCTCGCCGCCGGGGATGCGCGGGACGACCGAGTAGGAGCCGTCCTTCTGGAGGTTGGCGAGCACGTGGTCGTTGGTGTCCTGGAGGGTGGCCTGCTCACCGGCGAGGACGTGGCCGAGGTCGAGCGAGGCGAGGATCGAGGCGACGACCGGCTTGCAGATGTCGCAGCCCCGGCCGCGCCCGTGCCGGTCGATGATCGCGCTGAACGTCGTGAGCCCCTGCACCCGGACGACGTCGAACAGCTCGGCGCGGGACAGGTCGAAGTGCTCGCACAGCGCGTTGCTCACCGTGACGCCGGCCTTCTCCAGCTCGGTGGTCACGAGCTTCTTGACGAGTGGGACGCAGGAGCCGCAGCTGGTCCCGGCGAGGGTGCAGGCCTTGACCCCGGCGACGTCCGTGCAGCCCTTGTCGGCGACCGCGCAGCGGATCGTGCCGGCGGTCACGTTGTTGCACGAGCAGACAGCGGCGTCGTCGGGCAGGTCTCCCATCGGGGCTGCGGCCGCGCCCTCGGGCAGGAGGTATGCCGCGGGGTCGCCACCGAGCGGCCGACCCACCATCGGCCGGAGCGCGGCATACGCGCTCGCGTCGCCGACGAGGATGCCGCCGCGCAGGGTGCGCGCGTCGTCGCTCATGACGAGCTTCTTGTAGACGCCGCCGACCGGGTCGGAGATGACGACCTCGAGGGCGCCGGGCTCGGTGGCGAAGGCGTCGCCGAAGCTGGCCACGTCGACGCCGAGCAGCTTGAGCTTGGTGGAGAGGTCGGCACCGGGGAAGGTGCCTTCGCCGCCGAGCAGCCGGTCAGCGACGATCTCGGCCATCGTGTAGGCCGGGGCTACGAGGCCGAGGCACCGGCCGCCGATGTTGGCGACCTCGCCGATCGCCCAGATGTTGGGATCGCTTGTGGCACAGGCGTCGTCGACGATCACACCACCCCGCTCGCCGACCGGGAGACCGCAGTCGCGGGCCAGCTCGTCGCGGGGTCGGACGCCCACGGCGAAGATGACGACGTCGATCGGCAGGGCCGGTCCCTCGGCGAACACCATCCGGGCGACCCGGCCACGGGTGCCGGAGATCTTGGCCGTCGCGGTGCTCGTGCGGACGGTGACCCCGAGGCCCTCGATGAGCCGGCGCAGCGCCTCGCCGCCGCCCTCGTCGACCTGGAGCGGCATCAGGCGGGGTGCGAACTCCACGACCGTGCTCTCGACCGCGAGGGCCTGCAGCGCACCGGCTGCCTCGAGGCCGAGCAGGCCGCCGCCGACGACGGCTCCGCGCAGCGGGCGGTCGGTCTCCCTGCGCAGCGTCTCGACGTAGGTGCGCAGGTCGGCGACGTCGTCGATGGTGCGGTAGACGAAGGCACCGCGCAGGTCCTTGCCGGGAACCGGAGGCACCGCGGCATACGAGCCGGTCGCGAGGACGAGTGCGTCGTAGCCGAGGGTGGTACCGGCGGAGGTGGTGACGGTCTGCGCATGGCGGTCGACGGCGGTGGCGGCGACGCCGCGCCGGATCGTGACGAGTGGGTCGTCCCAGACCCCCTGGTCGCCGAGCGCGAGGGCGTCGGGGTCGCGGCCGGTGAAGTAGGAGGTGAGCGCGACCCGGTCGTACGGCGCCCGCGTCTCCTCACAGAGCAGGGTGACGGCCCACTCGTCCCGCTCGTCGCGGGCTCGGAGGGCGTCGATGAGGCGTCGGGCAGCCATGCCGCCTCCGACGACGACGAGGCGCTTCCTGCCCGTCGTGTCGGGGGTGCGGTCTCTGGTCCGGGTCACGGTTGTCACGTTAGGAACCTGCCGTTTCGTGGTCGTGGATCGTGTGTTTCCCTGCCGTTACGAGTGGTTCACGGACCTCGTCGGTCGCCCGTGAGGCCAGCAGCGCGCAGACGTCGTCGCGGCAGCTGCCGCACCCGGTGGTCGCCCTCGTCGCAGCGGCGACCGCGTCGACGCTGGTCGCGCCAGCCGCCACCGCGTCGTCGATGACACCGCGGCTCACCCCGTTGCAGCGGCACACGGTCGCCTCGGGAGGAAGGTTCAGCGGGTCGCTCCCGTGCAGGGCCGCTCCCGCCGCGAGGGCGGGGAGCAGCACGTATGCCGGGTCGTCGGGGACGGGGATCCGGCGCGTGTACGCCGAGACCAGGTCGGCGGCGACCTGGCCGGCGCCGATGCAGGTCGCGCCCACGAGGACGCCACCGGCCACGACGACCTCGACGTGGCGGCCGGCGTCGGGGTCGCTGAGGCGCAGCGTGCGATGGGTCGGGTCCTTGTCCCTGGCCGAGCCGCAGACGCCCATCGTCACGACGTCCAGGCCGCGGGCCTTGAGCCGGACCACGTCGGTCATGGGCTCGGCGCTGTCGCGACGCGGTGGGGGCAGGCGCAGGGCGGCGGCGGTGAGCGCGGTCGCGAGCTGTCGGGCCTGGTCCCAGCCCTGGGCCACGAGTCCGGTGGCACCGCTGGGCGGCTGGGCGCAGTCGCCGATGGCGAAGATCCGGGGGTCTGTGACGCAGGCCAGGTCGTGGCCGACCACGATGCCGCGGTCCACCGGCAGGGCCGCTGCCGCGGCGAGCGAGGTGTTGGCGACCGTGCCGGTCGACAGCAGCAGCAGGCCGGCCTCGATCACCGACCCGTCGGTGAGGCGGACCCCGATCACCGCGCCGTCCCGCGTGAGCACGGCGGCCGCCCCCACGCCGACCCGGTGGTGCATACCGAGGTCGTCCATGGCCCGGGTGACGACGGTGCTGGCCGTGCCGTCGAGCTGCCGTTCCATGAGCGCCGGGGCCGGATGGACGACCGTCACGTCGATGCCCCGTCCCACCAGGGCGGCGGCGGCCTCGAGGCCGAGGACTCCCGCGCCGAGGACGACCGCCCGGGGGCTGTTGAGAGTGGCGGCGAGAAGGGCCCGGGCGTCATCGACGGTCCGTAGCGCGTGGACGCCGCGGGGTAGGTCACCGCCCTCGGGCCCCAGCCCGGGGAGGCCGGGGATCCGCGCCGACGCGCCCGTGGCGAGGACGAGCTGGTCGTAGCGGTGCCGGGACCCGTCATCGGCGACGACGACGCGGTCCTGCCGGTCGATCGCTCGGGCGGTCATGCCCTGGTGCACCAGGAGCCTTGGGTCGTCCGGCGTGGGCAGGAAGATGCTGCCGAGGCTGTGGCTCCCGGCGAGGACCTCGGAGAGGAGCACCCGGTTGTAGGGCTCACAGTCCTCGGCACCGAGGACGGTGATGCGGTAGCGCTGGGCCACGTCCCGGTCCAGGAGGTCCTCGACGAAACGCGAGCCCACCATGCCGTGGCCGACCACGACGAGCCGGGTCACGCGACGCTCCGGCCCTGGACGGCGGGGGCCAGCTCGACGGCGCACACCTTGAACTCGGGCATCCCCGAGACCGGGTCGGTGGCGTCGTTGGTGACCCGGTTGACGCTGCCCGCGCCGCTCCAGTGGAACGGCATGAAGACCGTGTCGGGACGGATGTCCTGCGTGAGCCTGGCCCGGGCCACGACGTCTCCCCGCGCGGAGGTGAGGCGGACCGGCATACCGTCCTCGACGCCGAGGCGGCGGGCGAGCAGGGGGTGGATCTCCACGAACGGCTCGGGCTGGGCGGCCACCAGCTCGGCGACACGACGGGTCTGGGCGCCGGACTGGTAGTGCTGCAGGACCCGACCGGTCACGAGGTGCACCTGGGTGGCGGGGTGGAGCGCCTCCGCGGGGCCGCGGTGCCGCACCGGGACGAACCGGGCGAGCCCGTCGACGGTGGGGAAGGTGTCGAGGAAGGGTCTCGGCGTCCCGGGATGGATGGTGCCGTCGACGGGTGCGGGACAGGGCCAGTAGACCGCCTCGCCGGTGTCCAGTCGCGCGTGGCTCACTCCGCCGTAGTCGGCCCGACCGCCCGCGCTGGCGAGCGCCAGCTCGTCGAAGACGGTCGCCGGCTCGGTGCTCCAGACGCCCGAGGCGCCGAGCCGCTGCGCCAGCTCGGACCAGATCCACAGCTCGGACCGCACCTCCTCGGGCGGGTCGACCGCCTTGCGGCGCCTGATGACCCGCCCTTCGAGCGAGGTCATCGTCCCCTCCTCCTCGGCCCACTGGGTGACCGGGAGGACGACGTCGGCCAGCAGCACGGTCTCGGAGGGGACGACGTCGCAGACGACGAGCAGGTCCAGGGAACGCAGCCGCTCCTCGACAGCGGTCGCGTCGGGGGCACTGACGACGAGGTTGGACCCGTGGACGAGGAGCGCCCGCGGCCCTCCGGGCGTGCCCAGGGAGGCGAGCAGCTGGACAGCCGGCTTGCCCTTGCCCGGGAGGCTGACCGGGTCAACCCCCCAGACCGCGGCGACCTGCGCGCGCGCGGCAGGGTCGTCGATCATCCGGTAGCCCGGCAGCTGGTCGGACTTCTGGCCGTGCTCGCGCCCGCCCTGCCCGTTGCCCTGGCCGGTGACCGCCCCGTAGCCGCTGCCCTCCCGGCCGACCAGCCCGAGCGCGAGGGCCAGGTTGATGGCAGCCGTGACCGTGTCGGTCCCCTGGCTGGACTGCTCGACGCCGCGGCCGGTGAGGACGTAGGCGCCGCGCCCGCCCCGGGACGGGCTGGCTGCGGCCAGTCGGCGTGCCACTCGGCGCAGCGTGCCGGCCGCGACACCGGTCACCTGCTCGCCGCGCTCGGGCCACCACGCCGCCACCGACCGGGTGACCGCCTCCCAGCCGGTGGTCCGCTCCTGGACGTATGCCGTGTCGGCCAGCCCCTCGGCGATGACGACGTGGAGGAGGGTGAGCAGGACGGCCAGGTCGGTGCCCGGGACGGGCTGGAGGTGCAGCCCGGCCCGGTCCACGGTGAGCTCGGCCGTGGCGCTGCGGCGTGGGTCGACGACGATCAGGCCGCCCCGCTCCCGCACGTCGGCCAGGTGTGCCACCGCGGGTGGCATGGTCTCGGAGAGGTTGCTCCCGAGGAGCAGGACCGCGTCCGCGCCGGCGAGGTCGGTGAGCGGGAAGGGGAGGCCACGGTCCAGGCCCAGGGACCGGTTGGCGGCAGCTGCGGCACTGCTCATGCAGAAGCGTCCGTTGTAGTCGATGTTGGCCGTCCCCAGCGCGACTCTGGCGAACTTGCCCAGCTGGTAGGCCTTTTCGTTCGTGAGGCCCCCGCCGCCGAAGACCGCGACGGCGTCGGCACCGCTCTCGGCCCGGATCTCGGCGAGCCGAGCAGCCACGTGGTCGAGGGCGACCTCCCACGTCACCGGGTGCAGCTCTCCGTCGTCACTGCGCATGAGGGGTGCGGTCAGCCGGTCGGCCGCCGTGAGCACGGCACCACTGGTCCAGCCCTTCTGGCACAACCCCCCGCGGTTCGTGGGGAAGTCCCGGCCCTCGACCTGCACTCCTCGGCCCCCGGGGGCGCTCGGGGTGAGGGACTGGGCGCACTGCAGGGCGCAGTACGGGCAGTGGGTGGCAGTGCTCACGGTGGCGGTCCTCAGATCGACTCGGTGGCCAGGGCGCCGCGGCGCCGCTGGTACACGGCATACGTGAGGACGCCCATGACGACGTAGGCGACCGTGAAGACCCACAGGGCCGGCACGAGCGACCCGTAGTGGGACTTGGCCATCGCGAAGCCCCGCGGGATGAAGAAGCCGCCGTAGGCACCGACAGCACCGGCGATGCCGATGCAGCCGGCTGCGGCCTTGCGGGCCACGGCCAGCCGGGCGGGGTCGCCGTCGGTCCCCGCCCGGAACACGGCCGGGATCATCCGGTAGGTCGCGCCGTTGCCGATGCCGGCCCCGAGGAACAGCACCATGAACGAGGCGAAGAAGAGGCCGAAGCTGTGCTGCTTGATGCCGGCCACGGCGCCCAACGCCCCGAGGGTGAGGATGCCGAACGAGGCGATGGTGATCCGGGCGCCGCCGAGCCGGTCGGCCACGATGCCGCCGAGCGGGCGGGTGAGGGCACCCACGAGGGCGCCCAGGAACGCGAACCAGGCCGGGTGACCGGCGAACTGGGTCTTCAGCAGGGTGGGGAAGGCACCGGCATACCCGATGAAGGAGCCGAACGTCCCGATGTAGAGGAACGAGATGACCCAGGTGTGCGGGTTGTGTGTCGCCGCGGCGAATGCCTTGTAGTCGGCTTTCACACCGGACAGGTTGTCCATCCCGCGCCAGGCGAGCAGGGCAGCGATCAGGGCGAGCGGGATGAACATGAGCCCGGCCCGGTCCAGGTGCGTGCCGGCACCGATCGCGATGACGGCCGGGACGATCATCTGGACGACGCCGGTGCCGAGGTTGCCTCCGGCGGCGTTCAGCCCCAGCGCCTTGCCCTTCTCCGCCTCGGGGTAGAAGAAGGAGATGTTCGTCATCGAGGAGGCGAAGTTGCCACCGCCGAACCCGGCGAGCGCCGCACAGAGCAACAGCACCCCGAACGACGTGTCCGGGCGCGTCATGATCACCGCCAGGGCCCCGGCCGGGAGGAGGAGCAGGAGGGAGGAGATGACCGTCCAGTTGCGGCCCCCGAAGCGGGGCACCGCGAAGGTGTAGGGGAGGCGCAGGGTCGCTCCGACCAGGCTGGGGAGGGCGATCAGCCAGAACTGCTGGTCCAGGTTGATCTTGAAGCCCGCGGCCGGCATGAGCGGCACGACGACGCTCCACAGCGCCCAGACGCAGAAGCCGAGGAACTCGGCGAAGATCGAGAAGGTCAGGTTGCGTCGGGCGATGACGCGACCGCCGTCACGCCAGAAGGTGGCGTCCTCGGGGTTCCAGTTCTCGATCCACCGGCCCGAGCGGTGGATCGGGGAAGCGACGGCGGTATCCGTCACGCGGGCCGGAGCGGACATGAGCGGGTCTCCTTCTCGGGAGCCAGTCCTGGTGCTGGCGTTGCCCTGAAGGTTGGTCGCGTGGTGTTTCACGACCAGCCCGTATGCCGTTAAGCCCCCGTAACCTGTTCCTCACCGGCGTGGTGGGGTGGCTGTGAGAACCGGTGTCACCGTGCGGACGGGGCCCCTATGCCTGGCGCGTGATCTCCACCCCGGCGTCACGCAGCTGCGCCAGGGCCGCGGCGGTCGTCTCCGGAGCCACGCCCGCGGTGAGGTCGAGCAGTACGCGGGTGGCGAAGCCGTTGGCGCTGGCGTCCAGTGCAGTCGCGCGGACACAGTGGTCGGTGGCGATCCCGACGACGTCGACGGCCTCGACTCCCTTGTCCCGCAACCAGTCCGCCAGCCCCTCCTGCTGGCCGTCGGTCGCCGTCGAGCCCTCGAAACCGCTGTAGGCGGCCGCGTGCAGGCCCTTGCGGAAGATCGCGTCGACGTGCCCGAGGGCCGGAGTGACGTTGGGGTGGAACAGGGCACCGTCGGTGCCGACCACGCAGTGCACGGGCCAGGAGTCGACGTAGTCCGGCGGGTCGCCGAAGTGGTCGCCCGGGTCCTGGTGCCAGTCGGCGGTGGCGACGACCGCGGCATACGAGCGTCCTTGTGCCGCAACGTGGTCCGCCACCCTCGCGGCGACGTCAGCGCCGCCGGGGACGGGAAGGCTGCCGCCCTCGCAGAAGTCGTTCTGGATGTCGACGAGGATGAGGGCCCGACGGGGCTGGCTGGTCACGGCCCCCACGCTACGCAGTCGCCGCCGTTGCCGCCGTTGCCGCCGCCCCCGCCGCCGCCTCCCTCGCACCCCCTCGTCCCCCCGCCCCCGA
>Ga0073909_10000059_pt1 | contig 42521 bp, 75 predicted proteins | sample Coa_R1_6_FD_66439 | JGI IMG/M metagenome (GOLD analysis project Ga0073909, IMG submission 66439) | Surface soil microbial communities from Centralia Pennsylvania, which are recovering from an underground coalmine fire. - Coalmine... | ecosystem: Environmental > Terrestrial > Soil > Unclassified... | reverse complement strand
GGACAGCGCTTCGGCGGCTTCAGCTTTCGCTTCCGCCCTTGCTTCAGCTTTTGTTTGTTGCTGGCTCATATCGGGATTGAGTTTTACCGTTCAGAGGGGTGGACATAGCCTGCCTTTTTCAAATCTTCGCGGGCGGCGGCTAAAACCTTCTGCATTCCTGAAACCTGAGTGGTTGCCGTCTTGGTGGCGGCGGGAGGCGTGGGAACGGGCGGCGCGCCAAGCTGCGATTGCGTTTGCTGAACCTGGCGGGCGACTTGGATTTTTACTTCCTCATCCTTGCCGGCCAATTTCTCGTTCAGCGCCTTAATCGCGTCGGCATTTGCGGAAAGCTGCTTTACCGCGGCATCGCGTTCGGCAGTCAGCGTGGAAATGCTTTGTTTGGCGGTCGCAAGGTCGGATTCGAGTTGCGTTGCGCCAGCAACGGCTTCGGAGTTGTTCGCTTCGACGGCTGCAGCGGCCTCGTCGCGTTCCTTGGTGAGTTTTGCTACCTCAGCTTCAAGCCGTGTGATTTCGGCATTTGCCTTACCTACGTTCCAAAAGCGCGCCATATTGCATTTGGCACAGCGTCAACAAAATCAACTTTCGAGCAATTCATCCATTGATTCGACTTGCCCATCGCAGAGCCCGATTTCCACGGCTTCGGTTCCGCTGAATATCTGGCCTTGCATATACTCGCGGTCCACTTCGCGGTTGAGATTTACCGCCTCGGTGAACTGGTTATAAATGTTATCCACTTCCGATTGCAGCATCCCCTTTTCTTCATCGTTCAACGGCCTCCAGTAAGCGCCGAGAAGCTTGTATTTCCCCGCGCTAATCGCCTGCATGTTCACGCCCTCATTCTGCATCATGCGCGACATATCCAGGTAAGCGCACCAAACGCCGATAGAACCGACGGATGCACTGCCGGTGGTGTAGAAATACTGGCATTGAGACGCCAGCCAAACGCCACCTGAGCAACATTCTGAATCGGTGAAGGCTATGGTCTTTTTGTCTCGGATGGATGCAATCTCTCGGCCAAGTTCAGGAAGTCCGGTGACGCCACCGCCCGGGGTGCGAAAGTCGAGAATGATTTTCTCAACCTCGGGGTCGGCTACTGCCGCCTTTATCATCCCGCGAACGGTATCCAGTCCGCAGCCGCATGAACTGGCGGGTATGTCAGATTCGTGAGCGGTTAGAACGCCGTGAACCGGGATTACCGCATCGGCACCGTAGCTTTGCCAATCCGGCTCGATTTCGTCGTCGTCATCCGGTTCAGTTGTCGGAAGCGGCATCGGCATATCCCCGCGCATCCGGGTTTCAAGGATTCGGCACAGCGCGGCGTGTCGAGCCTGGGTGATAACCAGGGGCTTATAGAAAAGCTGCTCAACACAATGCGGATACTGTTTCATTTCTATTAGTCGATTGCCGTCAAAAGGATTGCGGCTAATTCTTCGTCGCTTTGATTCCATTTCCGAGTTGCCTGCACCCTGCGTGAGAACCTTATGCCACACTTTGATTTTGCGTTAGCCAAGCCACACGCAGACGATTGAGATCCTAAGAGAAGATTGGAATGGCATACCACAATCGAACCTCCTCCAGCAACCAACCTCGACTCGAACTCAATCCGAGAGGAAAATCCAGCAAGAGCAACTGTAGGAGTTACATACTCCCCATCCTTCCTTTTTCGCTTCTTTGTCTTTTTGGCGAGCGCATTCCAAAATCTGACGGAAAGCCCTCCACCACCGCCGCCAATTGATGATGGCGCTATAGGAGGAGTTGGTTGTAGTGCGGTGAATGAAGTGGAGAAACTAAGTGATCCGCTGGCGACAATGGTGCCCGGCTCATCTGAGAAATTAGCCGTTGATGTGAATGTGACCCCACCAATGCTGACGATTGTGGCACCGCCAGTTGTGGATTGTGGTGCCGCGAAAATTATCGACGGCCCAGTTGCGAGCGCGGCTGAACCGTTGAGCGCGTCGCTCGCGGAAAAGACTATCGGTGCCGAATCTGAGACAGCGCCGGCGCCGCTCAGTGTTTCCGGCGCGGCAGAGAACGAGTTGGTCGCAGTTTCCGTAATCGCGCCGGCCCCTTTCAGTGTGTCGGAATTAGCGAAGGCAATCGCTCCGGCTTCGGTAATCGCACCTGCGCCCTTGAGCGTGTCAGTTGCGGCAAAAGCCAAAGCGGCAGCCTCCGTGATGGCCCCCTTGCCGGCCAAAGTGTCGGATACGGCAAAGGCGATAGCGCCCGCATCTATGATTGCGCCAGCGCCTTTCAACGTATCCGAGGCCGCCAGAACGATAGCTCCTGCCTCAGTTACCGATCCAGCGCCAGAAACGGTGTCAGTGCTGGCAAGGGCCATCGCCGCGCTGCAAGTAATTGCGCCAGCACCCGCGAGTGTGTCGGGCGAGCTGTCCAGTGAAAGTGCGGCCCCGGAAATAAAGCCGCCGGTTTGAAGCCGCGGGTCTCGAAGCGTTACATCTGTAAGAACTGACACTACGAGGTTGTCATAGGTCATGTGGTTGGTTCCCACGCTGCCGAAGCGTGAGAAGCGCAAGTCGGTCATCGCAAAGAAACCGGGGCCGCTTATAGAAGTATCAGTGACTGACGCGATGAGAACCCCGTTGGCGAAGCCCGAAATGGTTGAACCAATGGCTTTGACGAGCAAGGTCTGCGACAGGCCGGAGGTCGTTAAGTTCCCACCGAGCTGGGTCATTACTCCGGCTACTGCTTTATAGAGCCGAGCCTGTGCTATGTCCGGAAACCAGGCGACGAAATAGTAGGAGGCGAGATTTAGCGCTGGGTTGGCTCCGTTGTATCTAATCCCAATATCGGCATCGACGGCATCTGTGTTGTTTGGGTAGGCGACGTCCACCTGCGCCTGACAGTCTGCCGGCAATAGCTGATTAACGTAATAAAACGGCCCGGTGCCGGCGGTCACCTCATCCGTCGCTTTGCCCGTGGCCGCAATGTCATTTACGATCGGGCTGCCCGATTTCACCCAGGCGGAGCCCTGATCGGTGAGATGGGTATTTAGGTCCGCGTCAGCTCCGATTGTGAAGCTATCGGAGATTAGCGTCGTCTTGGGCGGCTGAAAAAGGAATATGTCGGGCATGTGGTCACGATCCGGTGAGCGTATTCAGCGACGTTCCCGCAACGTCTGGAGAGCCGGGCAGGTATGCCACTAGGTAGCACTGGACGCTTTGAGCTACGCGAAACGAGAATAGTCCGTTAGCGTCCGATGTGGTCACGTTCAGCTCAGCATCATCAGACGTGCGAAATAAATGGACGGTGCAAAGTCCAAGCGCCGCCCCATTAGTATCCCTGGTCGTGCCAGAGATTAAATAATTGTATTGGCCTTCTGGCGTGGCCTGGTCGCGGAAGCCTGTGATTTCGCTTGCGACGGTCGAAGGAACGCCAGTGCTTATGTTGCTGGACTGCACAACTCACAGATCAGTTCCTGCTGAATATATATGCGTAGATCGTCTGCATACTTGGCGATCCAACGGTGCCGCCCAAAGTGACGTTGATCTCGATGTTGCTCAAAATCGTGGCGTCCAGGTTAGTGACCAAAGTTCCACCGAAGGCAATCACAGTGCCGGCGCCAGCGGTGGCAATCGTGCCCTGGCAGCAGAGTTTTCCGCTAAGGAAGGCCTTCGATGCTGTCGAGACTCCGATAAACGTGAACACCAGTTCGGCGTCCAACGTCCAGGGCAGCGCGGACATGACCGGGAGCGTTTGCGCCGGGCTCGCCCCGAGTGAGGTGCCGCCTGTGCCATACTTCGGAGTGATGATCATCGTGGCCGTGTTCACACTCATCGTGATAAGGCCGCCCGCCCTCACGCAATAAATTTTGCCGGCCTTGGGATCGTTGGCGAAGATCGGCGTCCATGAGGCCGCAGGCCAGAGGGCGGCTATTGAACCCGGAGTGAATGACGATGGCGCCGTGATTGGCGGATCAATAAACGGTCCATCGTTGAAAAGTTGTCTGCCCATAAAGTTAGAACTGTTTGCGGAGTTGGTTTGGTGATTATGACACGCTCAGAGTTCCCGCCCCTATCGCAATCGAGGGTGTGATATTTGGATTGACTACCAGTCCCGCGGCCGGCGAGCTGATGAGGCAGCGGAAAAGCAAATGGCCCGCATTGCCCGTTGTGGCGGTTCCTATTCCCAGGTAAGTCTCAGTCTCCGGGCCGGTGCTGCTCTGAGGAAAAGCGATTGCTTTGGCGTTGGTCGCCGAAAGCCCGCTCACGGTCCACCAGGTATTATCACGCGCCATCGCAACCCGTGCGTAGCCCGTGTACGCTGCTTCGCTGGTTAACTGGCTGCCGCCCACGCCTGGATCGGCGGTGTGGAGACTCGCGTAGAGCGATCCGGCTGTGCCCGCTGGCAGACCGGAGGCGTCGCCGATATTGGCCCAGGCTAGGTTGTTGAGGACGTGGTTTAGCAGGGCTGCGCCTGCCTCGGTTGTGATTACTGACATATTTGATTAGCGTTCTTCAATTTCCGCAGACGTGATCACCCCTTGAGTATCGCGCTTGAATATCAATTTGCGTTTCGCGACTCCAGGTCGGTTCTCGATATTCAGGGTTATCGGTGCGCCGGGGTGTTCGGCCTTAGCGTCGGACGATTCTCCCGGCTTCGGATTTTGGGGTGCATTAGAATTATCGTCTTCAAGCGCGTTTCCACCCTGGTCCTTGCGCGACATTGTGAAACCAACGGTCCCCGTCATGCCCAGCTCGGTCATCGCCTCCTGGAATGAACAATCGGGGTGCGCTTTAACCAAAGCTTCAGCCCGCGTCATCTTGTCATCGGCCTCGACAAAGCGTTGCTCACGCCTCTTCTGCCAGTTGCCTTGCCGCCTCGCCTGGATGTCCTCAAGGTTGATCCAGCCCTGCTCGTATTCCATGAGGTCGGTTTGAGACTCATACCGGCGGTCGGCGGTAACGTCCGGTTGGCCGCGATAGCTCCACTTGAACCAATCGGGGTCGAATGGCAGGTCGCCATTCTTGATTGCTTTTGCCAGCGCATAGACATCAACGCGCAAGGCGCACATGCCGGCCAACCTACGCCGCTTGCGAATCGTGCGGTTTACCCTATCAACAATGACGCGCATCGGTGCGCCGCCGACGTGCGCGGGGTCCAGGGAGAAAAAGGCATCCCATTCCATGCCGCGCATTGCCTCACGGATGGTCTGGTCGAGGAAGTCTTGCGTGTTGCGTCCGGGTCGGTTGCCGGAATCAAACGCGCTGAGTTTTGAGTTTGTGCCGGCCTTGAAAACGGTGTATGTGCCACCGTCGAGCTTCACCATGTCGGGCCCGGTCTTTTTATTGTCGGTGTCGAACGTGGCGGATTGCGCTACGATGGCCTTTGATTCATCCACGTAGCCCTGCTCGTTTTCCTCGATGATGCCGTGGCTTGAAAAGCCCTTTTGGGCAAGCATCTCCAGCCGTTTCCACTCACGCACGTCCTGCCAGTCGAACACGGAGGATGCCAGCATGGAATAGCCGCGCACTTGGCCGGGGAACTCAGGGAGGAATGCGGGGAACAGGTTGCGCGAAGAAATGTCCCGGTAATCGCTCGAGACTACGGGGTCATCGTAAACACGGTAGGCGATGGCGCGCCCCTGGTCGTCCAGGATTGCCCCGTCTATCATCGGCGCATCCCATTCAACGGCGGCGGCGAAGGTGAACGGCAAATTGTCGTCCACGAGCTCGTCATCAACGAAAAGCTGATTGCCGATGAATTTGACGTGCGCAATTCCTCCGGTTTGGTGGCGGCTGCCGACGCGGTGAGAGCCAATCGTCTGGATTCTTGGGTTGCCCGAGTTGTCCTGGGTCAAAAGCGTGAACAACTCGCCGTCAACTACCCCCATGATGATAAGGGTTTCGCAGTATGACTCGTAATTGTAAGGCCAAGACTGGAGGTCCATGACCTTGTGAAAGCCGTTCAGCCAATCGGTTGCATCCTGCCCCCAACCTTCATTCTTGCCCTCATAAATCGGGTTAAATGGGCTAACGGCAAGATTAGCCTGCTCTTTTATCGCACCTTGGAGCGCGGGGATGCGCCAATACATCGTTCTGCCGAGGCTCAGGAGTGTTCGTCGTCCTTGAACTGAGACAACCCTGTGGAAATCGTAATCGACATAGTTGACCGTCTGCCGGTCCTGCGTCTGAACCGCGGCCTCGATCAGCGTGTTGTTGAATCCGTAGGAATAACCCTTCTGGACGTTGCGGAATGGGTCTGCGGCGGCCTGGATGCCGTTTGAATGGCCATTTCCGTTCGCCGTGCCGTTGTTTCTGAAACGGGATTTGGCGACGTCTAGGGAGTTACGCAGGCGGGCCATCGCGCTAGGTGTTCGTGCTGGGAATTGACGTTGAAAACACCGTTCTGAACGAGGTTATCGGGGTAATCTGGTCAATCGGGTAGTCCTCGGGTGCGAGTTTGTTCAACGCGACCAAGAGGCGTCGGATTCTCTCCGCTGCCTTGGTATCCACCTCGCTTTGAACCAGCACGTTGCCGTCAGCGGCACGCACGGTCATCTTGCCGGCTGATAAATCCCGTTGTGCGGCGGATAATTCTGATTCAAGCCACTTGCGGTCTTTGCCAATAAACGGATTCCATGCCATTCAAGCATGGAAAGCCGTCAACCTTACGCCAACCCCTCCCAAAACTTAGCCAGCGGTTCGAGGATTCTGCGCCATATCGCCCGCCGCTCGCCCGTCCAGAACTCCTGAGACTGCGCTTGCAGCCAGGAAATCAAATCGCCAGCCAATTTGCTGCCGAGTTTCATCAGGGGGCCATCGGATTCAAACCCAGGCTCTTTGGCATCCTCGCGTCGGATGCGTTTTCGGAGTTCCGACACAGGCAAATCATCCGTTTCGGCCTCTTGCAGCCACTTCTTTTGTTCCTTCGGCTTCAATGGCGCAACCTCTTGAAAGAAACTCCACGGAAGCGCAAATGTTCGACGTAGTGACAAATGGACTGAGCATGAAACCCATGATTTATTCCGCACATTGCTGTAATCGAATCCATTCGCCTCGCAGAATTGCTTTAAGAGCCCATGCTTGCGCCAGCCGGTTTGGTTTTCATCCCCGGAACCGAATGCCGCCCAGTCGCCAATCCACCATTGAATAACCTGTTCAGACCTTAAAAGCCGTCGGCCAATGTCGGCCCAGTCCTGCTCGCTGAGGTCGTCTGGTAGCTCCAGGTTTAGCGGGTTGAATCTCGCCCCTTTTTGGGCAAGCTCTGATTCCAGCACTGATTCACATTTGATTGTTTGTGGTTCTAGTTCGGTGGTTGTCATTGCAGTTTTACAGGTCTACGGTTCGATAGCCTGAATTTCGCCGCGTTGTCCTCGGTGAGCATGTAGCGCGACGGCGGAAGGTTGAACGTCTCCACTATCTCGCGGCAATACTTGCTCACGGTGGCCTTGCAGACGCCAAAGCGGCGTGCAAACAGCGTCATGGACAGCCCGTCGGCTTCACCGCTGCCGGTTGCGATTAGGAAACAGTATATCGCAAACTTGCTGTTTTTCTTGGACGCGAGGTAGAGCAGCAATCTCCGATGAAACTCGGACACGCTCATGGATTCACCGATACTGTCCGAGCCAGACGATTCCACATTGGACTCGCACGATGGGCAAACAGCGTCCACTTCATGCTCGCAATGCGGGCACCAGGCTTCGAGGATGTGTTCTGATGGGTGATCGCACGTTGAGGCGCGCGGGAGTTCAGCCGGATCGTGGAATAGTGCTAGGTCGCTCATGGTGGTGGTGGTTCATAAAACGCGGCGGAATTTGATTTCATTGATTGTGACAGTGCGGCAGTTATCGGGAAGCGGGTTCGCCAGTGTAATATCGCACGTTACATAATCCTCATGCTGGACAATGAAGTGCGCTTTGCCGAGTTTTTTAAACTTCATTGACCGCTTCAGTCCATCCCCAAATGGAATCGGCTCGCCGATATAAACCATTCCGGTCTGCGCGTCGTTAATCTGCTTTGCGGTTTGGGGTTTCACGCTGTGGAATCAAAGAACTTCAGCCAGCCGGCGTTATCGTTTAAATGATCCCACGCATAGCCGACCTCGGTAAGGAAATAAGCCTTCGGATTGGCGTCGGATTGCATTAAGCCGGCATCGACAGTGACGCTGATGGCCGGCTTATCGTCGATTGAGATTTCAACTCGTATGATTTTCACGCTGCCTCCTCCATTTTCTCCTTCTCTGATTTCGTTAGCCTCTCCATCGCCGGGTCTGGCAGGCAATCACGCAGAATCGCGCCAAGGGTTTGCATGTTGGCCAAGTCGCGCGCGTGATCGTTCTTAGACTCCTTCCACCAGACTTTAGTTTGCCCGGTTTTGGGGTTGTATTCGCTTTGTTTTATGCGGCTACCCATCTGTGCGGCATACTCCTTTTCCATCTCAGGGTCTTCGGAGTTCTGGGGCTCCATCCAAACGCCCTGGTCGATAAGGCGCTGAACCTGCTGGTTGAGTTGATATTTGGAGAAGAGGATAAGCGGGCAGCGGCGCCTGCCCTGGTCCGCAGTGCCGCTCCCCGGATCTGCCCAAGTGAGGGGCGCGTAACACTTCTGAAGTTCATAACCTTTTGGGCCTTGATGTGTAAAGGAAAACTTGTCGTCTCCCTTCACAGCGCGCCATCCGAATTTTATACAGGCGATGTAAACGCCGTTGTCGCCCTTTGGCAAGAATCCCGAGTCGCAAAACGTGTGATTGGGCGGCACTTTGAACTTCTCCCGGATGCGCTCACACTCGGCAAAACCGTAAGCCTTGCCAAAGCCCAGCTTGCGCGACTTCTCCAATGACCATTGGCGCACTGTCCACCAAAACAAATCCTCCTCTTGCCGGTCGAGGGTTAGAAACCGCGCTTTTTCTTCCGGCCAATCGGTGTTGATTTCGTAAACCTGCCGGCCAAAGTGCAGACCGCCGCGCAAAAGTGATTCCTCATCTTTGTGCATGGCCCTGCGCTTTTGATAGAACTGCAACTTCGGCTTCAGATCGCCACGGCGTTCCGCGTTACAGGCATCGAGCCAAAGGGTGATCAATTCATCCCAGGGGTAATCAATCACCGCTTCCCAGTGGAATGACTTGCGCTTGCGGTTTTCTTCGGTTGCAAGCTTGTAGCGTCCAGTGCGGTTCCATTCGCTTTTCGTGCGCGGTGTGTCTAAGACCGGCCCGTTGCAATGCGGACATTCGAAACGGCCGGTTCCTGCACATTTAGCGATGTCGTAATCGCCGTTTGGCAGCATTATCTTGTCCCAAGTGATGCCGTAAAAGCTGCCGTCCGCACGTTGGCCGGTGAATATGGGCTCGTAGAATGCGTTGCACAAAGGGCAGGCGGCTTCCCATTCGTGAACCGACCCTCGGCGATACGCGCGGCCCCATGCGCAATGGTCCATCTCAACGCCGTCCTTTGGACCTCCCTGGCTCACCCTGAGAATCTTTGAGTTCTCGAGCTTTTGGAAATCGCCAACGCGACCCTCAGCATCCGCCATCTTGTCGGGATAAAGCCAGCATTCGTCCTCAACGAGAAACCGGAATGCGTTCGTTTGCAAATTTCCTATAGATGGTCCGTTTACGTGCAAATGATTCCCGTCGTTAAACTCAATCTTGCGCGCGGTTATCTTGAAGCGGTCGAGTGAATCAATCTCGCTCCTTATCGCCGGAACACTTTCGAGTGTAGGCATTAGCACTTTGGTAAAGTGGTCATCGGCTATCGGGTCGGTTTGCAAAACAAACATGACCGGGCCTGGGTCGTTGGCGCGTGTCCACGGCACCCAAATGTCGGCAATTAGTGTGCCGCCGCCGCGGACTGGTTTAAGGATGTTCACCTCGCGCACATGGTCGTCTTGAAGCGCGGCTAACGGCTCAATGAAATGACGCGAGCGTGAAACGTCGAATGGGCCAGTTATGGTGAGTGGTGCTTGCAGGTCGGTGTTGTCCAACGCCCATTCCGGTATGGGGCGAAGGTCGCGTCTGCGCCAGACCGATTCCCAGGCATCGCGGATGGGGGTCATTTTGGAAGCCCCCGAATATCACTAAGGGCGGCCTGAATTGCTTTTATTATCAAGTCTCTTTTCTCCAGCTTCCGGCGCAGCAACCGGACGGTGTTTGTCAGTTCGCCAACATCACAAATTAAAGATTTAGTCGTGGGTGGATACCTAACACATTCCTTAATGATGAGACGCACCAGGTTTTCCCAATTAGCCTTTGATTCAACGCTGAGCGACCTAAATGGAGTGCCCCATTGTGTCAGAACCTTTTCAATCCTTTGGTCGAGTTTTGATATTTTCTTTTTCATTCCGGGAACTCCTTCGCCAACGCCTGACATTCGGACATAAGCAGGTCGTGCAACCTTCGGCCATACACACGCGCTGCCGCTGGGTCTAACCCTGCGACGACAGTTGGAAATTCATGGACCAGTTTGCTCTCACAAATGGACGAGACTTTGCCCAGCGCGCGACGAATGGCTGATGCCATCTCGGCTTTGAGGACTAACTTGCCTTGGTCTTTATCGTTTTTGATTCGCAACTTGCGGATTTCCTCCTTTGTCTTTTCGTCCTTCAATGTCAGTGGTCCGTCACTGGATGCCGTGACATCGTTGCGGCTCATCCAGTCCAACAACTCTTTCTCGAGCACACGCGAACCGACGAAGGCTTTGCAATCCGGTGATTCTTTGGCGGCGCGAAGTGTGTCTTTGGAAACGCCGAGTGCGGAGGCTGCGGCGCCCATGCTGTCGAATGTGCGATGGGATTTTTTAGACATTGATGCGGATTAACAGCTCCGGCTGGTGCGGAATAATGCTGTCGTGTTTTGTTAAGTTCTCCAAGACGCGCAGTGGCCGCATGTTGGAGAAATGGAATGCCCGCCTTTGATCGGCTGGGTCGGATAGGTTGAACTTTGAAACCGGGGCTATGTGGTCAATGTGCCAAACTTTGCCGAGGTTATCCCAGCGCATCCCACGTTTGAATTGGGATTCAATATGCGCCCGGAACGTATCGAAGTCGCAGCCGATTAAGTCTGCGGTCTTGCTGTTTTTACGAAGGCCGACGCATTTCAGCGCCTTATGGATTCTAGCTTTGAGGCGGTTCCTGAGGAGATAGGAAGCGCTGGTTTTCTCGTATTTCAACCTAATGCGCCGCCTGACCGCCCTACCAGCCTCACTCCTGGCGTATGCCGCCGCGCGGGGATAACTGGACGCTGATTTGCATCGCTCTGAGCAATATTTGCGCGTCTTCCAGGCTTTCTCGGGGAGTTCAGTGTTACAAATTGGACACAGCCGAATTTGGCTCATAGCGCGTTTATGACTTTTTTGCACATTTGCGAACGAATAGAGGAAGTTCGGGTAACCTGCTCCCAAACATTTTTGAAAAGATTCCTTGAGGGCCGCACGCCACGGCTAATGAATTTGTTGTGGCCCCCATCGGCTTAGGATGTCCGTTAGGCAAGCAGCCGGGCTTTCAGAGAACGCCTCTCCAACTTTGATCATTCGCTCGACTTCGGACAATGCTCGGTCGAGCAAGTCTGGATGTTTTCGCACATGATGCGCCCGCCACATGCCACCGCACCTTTGCATCTCATCTTCACCTAGTGCGTTCCTCAATCGGGACATCAGTTCCCTTTCTTTAAAGCGATTAATCGGTGAACGATTCAAAATGCCGTTTTCGGCATCGTTTAAACGCTTCTGATCTCTGATCTCTGACTTCTGACTTATATCGTCTCCCGCGAACTTCGGCGTTACGCAATCGTTATTTGTGGCGTTATGTCTGAATCGCTTCTGTCGTAAAGCGCTCATCTTTCGCTCTTTGTGCTCGCGGAACATGCGTCTGTTTATCACAGTATATACGCCGTTACGCTCCGTAACGTCGGCAGCTCCGGTGGTCTGAAGATCGGTCAAGGCGAGGACAATTTCGGCGGGAGAGCAGCGGGCAAGACGGCAAAGTTGTTCATCCGTCCCACGCAGCACGCCTTCGCGGCCGAGAGAGTGCATAGCCCCAAGCAAATCACTCCAGACGCCGCGAGTTGCGCACGTGCAAAGAGAAAGTTGAGGGTCGTTACGCCAGGCGTCAGGGAACCATTTCGCCCATGGCAACTTTAGAGCTGGCTTTTTAATCGGTTGAAATCGTGGTGGTTAATAATCATCGTCGCTTCCTTTTTTGGTCCTTTCTTTAAAAGCTTCCTCGAAAAGTCCGCGCAAATCTACACTGCTTGTTCATAATCGTTGGCCTCCACTGCTTGTAATTATAATCGCGGCCTGCGCGTCCTTTGAAAGCCGACCAAGTATTTGCGGGCAGGTCAGCATTTCTGAACCGTAGGGTCCACCGCACATGCACTTGCCGTTCGGTCCAACGATAATATGGAGTTTTTCTATAACATCACAAAGATCAAGAGTGTTTGTGCAAAGTCGTACGGCAATTCGCATCTCATCAGTTTCAATGGTGGGGTTATCGTATGGCGTGTTCATGGGTCGTAGCCTCCTTTTCCGGGGATGCACAAATTTGGCTTACTGGAATGGCAGTCTTGGACGTGCCGGTGATAAGGGCAGCCACATGCGCGCCAGGTCGCTTCTTCACGCTTTTGGGTTTCATCGGGCACCCGCAAAATCGACAGAGTTTATACTTCATTTCTCACCTCGCGTGGACACATTGGAGTGGTCGGGGGTTGGGGTCGCTGACAAAGCTTGTTCCATCGCAAACCACGCGGAGGTGAATTGCTCGCCTTGAGCTTCCTGTTGGTCTGAAGTAGTTGGGATGTCTTTCTGAAAATAGTTTCGCCAACCGATTAACGCCTCCCGCAAAGCCTGGTTCTGTTTTTCCAGAGACTCCACCTTAGCGTGTTCCGCCTCAAATGCGGAGTGGCCTGCGGAGGTGGAGGAGGCGAGGGCGGCTTTGAGGTTGGCGTAGTCCTCCGGTGAATGCCAATCTTCGTAACCCGTCAGAAACGCTCCGAGTTTTTCGATGTCCTTATCCGCTTTGGCCAACTGCTGATCGCGCTGGCTAAAGGCCGATTCCAGTTGTTCGCGGCTCCAGGATTGGATTGTGGCGAGCGGTGTCATTTCGCGGGTTGCTTCTCAGGGGGCAATGGGGAATTAGTCCATTCTTCGCCCGTTAATCGCTTCCACTCGGTGCGCTTTTCATCCAACCATTTCCTGACGGTTTGCCTTGCCCCTTGAGTTTCTGGCTCCAAAGCCTCAGTTTGGCGTATCGCACGCTCAAGTCGTCGCGTTTTCATTTGTTCATCGAATTAATCCGCTTCTGTGCGTTGCGGGCTTGCTTGAGTTTTAGTTGCAGTTCCCTGAGGCTGGCACCGCACCTCGCGCAGGTGTCGCCATCCCAAATGCCGCCATCTCGATTGCACCAGGAATGGTAGATTCTTGGAGATTTACAAGGGAAGCGTGCCGGATGTTTCACTTCTCCATGCTCCTTATATGCGCTTCGAGGTTGGCGATGCGCTGCTCCAAAGCGGCAATCGTTTTGTTCACCAGCGTGCCATCGGGCTTGATGCGCAGAACTACGGGGCCGGGATTGTTAGCGCCAGCCTGGCCGATGCCGCGCATGGGGTTGCACAGAACCAAGTCGTAGGAACCTGCCGCCGGCTCCATGCCCAGACGCCAATCGAATATGCCGCTGCCCTGGTGCCAATGGAGCCAAGCTGACACCGGGTTGTCGTCGCGCTGTATCGTGAGCCTGTCCGAAGCCATCGAGCGGCCATTCAGGCACACGCCATCCTGTTGGCTGTAGAGATTTTTCCAAAACCTGTCTCGTTGTTCCTTGTTTATTTTGGAATCCCCGCCTTCGACTTCCTTGGGGCTGAAGTCGCCTACGGGCAGGATTGGGGCGGGTGTGGTCATGGCATTTGCGGCTTAACCAGTTTTTTCTTCCAGAGATTCAGAGTCTCTATGAGCAGTTGAAAATCATCTTCGGACATGGGGAATGGGATGCGGGCAACCATGCCGTTACCTACCAAAATCGGAAGTTCATTAAATCCCCTATCTGGTTGGCCTTTAGGCATCATGCCAACTCCCTTTCTTTGGCCGGCGCTTCGACGATGGATAGGAACGTAGCAAAATCGCACACAATCCAGACTGTGAATCCTTGCGACTTCATCAGATGCGCCCATATCGTTTGGTCAACGCTCAACTTCCCATCCTTCGCCTTGCACTCAATGCAGATCGCGCTGCCTTTGTAAAACACCGTGAAATCTTGGCAGCCCATGGCAATTCTGCTTTTCTGGTCGGGCCTCGCGTGAATATACGGCACCCGAGGTATTCTGCTGTTGCACCAAATCATTATGCGATTGTGAAGCGGGATTTCGCGTTCGACTTCGGCGCTGCGCGGCGGCTCTTGGGTTTGCTCACCAAGTCGCATTTGATGGGCGCGATATTGTTCGGGTGTCCAGTTCATTTGATTGGTCGCAGCCAAGTCATCCAAACGCCGTGTTGGCATTGTGAATACAACAATGGATGGCGCGATATGTCTTTGATTAAAAATCCCCAACCGAACACACGAACGAAGAATAATCGCTGCGAGTAACGAAATCCGACTCCGAATTTATAGAAGCTGATACTCATTTCGCCTCCATGACTTTTGCGCCGAGTTGTATTAGCGCATCTGAAATCGTATTTCGGCCTATTGCGTAAACCCAACTGTTAGGTATAGTGTTGGTATGACAGAAACCATGAAACTTTTCAGATTTAAAACCACTGTGACTTACACCGGCGCAATCCGCACCCCATCCCAATTTACGGATTGGTATGAAGCCGCAACCGAGAATGAAGCCAAGGCTCTTTACGATGAAGATTTGCACCGCTACGGCCTGCCTTTGGATGGAATCACAACCGCGATTGCGGAATGCAACCCGGAGACGCTTAAGCCCGTATGAACTGCCCAAATTGCGGAAAAGAGCTAAACATCGGCGCACTACTCGGCTCCGTGAAATCGAAAGCCAAAGCGAAGGCATCGCGCGCAAACGGTAAACTTGGCGGATGGCCGAAGGGTAAAAAGCGCAAGCCGTCATAATTGAGCCTCCATGACTTTTGCAAGCCGTGCGCAACTGACCATCCATTCAGCAAATGCAATCGGGGTTCGCTCTCGCGTGTTCCGGGACATTAATTGCCAAGTGCGACGGTCGCCGCCTTCAGCTTTTAATCGGAACGGGAGTGTTGGAATTGCGTATTTATCCAGCCCAGAGAACCACAACCAAGTCGCCTTCTCCCTGGAGTCTCCAAACCAATACTGGGAAATCTCAAAAGAATAGCCGTCGCGCGGGTCCATCGTTTCGGGCGCCGCGTAAAGGCAATCAATAGGGCGAGGTAATCGGCATTCATCCCAAAGCCTTGAGTGTGCCGGCTGCTCAACTATGCCGCCCCATGCGCGCACCTGCTCGACACAGAAAACACCGAGCGCGCGTTCGGCATCTGGATTATTGGACTTCGCTTGGTGCGCGCAAAAGGCCGACCAAAGCCGGCATGGCGGGTGAGCAACAACGGGCATTCCACCATCAAACGTTCGCGCATCCCGATCAATATCGAAGCACTCCACGCCGGGAACCGACTTGTAAACCGATTTGCGGGCACAACAAAGGACTGCCACATCAAACGGCACTTTGCACCCCTTTCTCCTCCGGCCAATCCGACTCCGCACAATCGCGGCACCCAATCGCCCGTTCCACCGTCGCTATCAACGCCTGGCAAACCTTAACTTCCACATGCGCAGGGTGCGACGAATCGCCACGGTTGCGAAGAGACTTGGCTTCGTGCGCTGCGAGCCATTTGTGCGCGAGGTCCAGTTGTTTTTCTAGGCTTGGTTGCATCGGTTGAATAGCTCCATTTTCAAACATGCGGGCGAAAACCAGATTCGTTCCTTCGCGCTATTCTCTCGGCCTGAGCCGTCGCCTTGCGAGCCGTATCCACCGCGAGCTTTCCATGGTACGCACTCCCAGGTTTCAGGCATCGCGTGTTCGCCTTCGTAACCGCAAAGCGCGATTCTCAGGTCGGGATTGTCGCCATTGGCGATTGCCCAATCGCGGACGACTGCAGAACAATCCGACTCGACGGAATAACAATCAGCGCGGTCGGTAGAGTAGGGCGGGTCAAGGAAAACGCCGGTTAATCCGTGCTTAATCGTGACGGACTCGCCTAGGACGCGATCCCATTCGCCGCAGCACACGCGAGCTTTGCGCAAGCGGTTTGAAAGAGCTTCGAAATAACCGTAAATCCCATTAGCGCGGGCCGCGTTGATTCCGAAACCATTCGTTCCCAAATGCGGGCGCTGTTTCCAATTCGCAGAACGCTCCGCGTTTAATCCCATCCCCGCGTCCCCAAGGTGCGGCAGTTTCCGGTTGATGCCCATTCCCGCGTTCCCAAGGTGGGGAACTTGTTCCGGTTGATGCCCATTCCCGCGTTCCACACACCAACCAGCCCCAATCCACGAACAAAGCCCCCAAACCCACCATCCCGCCACCTTCGCGTCAAAGAACTCAGGATCGCTCCGTAATGACTTCAGGCGGTCTTTTCCGGTGGAAACAAGCCAACGGTGCCGCGCAAGCAAATCGGCTTCACTGACGGGCCAATCCGCCCATTTGGCTGTCTCTGTAGGGTCGCATTGGATTGCACGCCAGAAGTTTGATAGATAGGCGTCTTTGTCGTTTACAGTCTCGGTATTGGCATCGTGCGGACGGGCTAAAAGGACGGCAAGACTCCCGGCGAATGGTTCAACGTAGTTTTGGACGTTGCCGAAGCGTTCCCAAACGACATCAGCCACGCGGGATTTTCCGCCGAACCAAGGAAAAGGAGCTGTGAGAGTTTCCGCCGTCATTTCCTATCCTTCTTCGCCCGCCTGGACGCAATTAAATGCCCATCGTGCGCCTTTAGCCATTCGGTCATGGCATACTCGTAAAAATCTCGCGTTCGAAACTTCATGGGCACTGTTAATCGCCAGCTATCGCCGCACGCGCAGGAGAATGTTATGGGCCAAATCATTTCGCAGCGCCCCGCCTTTTACTTTCAAATTCGAAGCGCCTTCTACACGTCAGGCATACCCTCCCCCTCTGCGTAATCAGAAGGTTATCACCTGAAAATGGATGACCCCATTTGCAATGAGTTTTGCTTTTTCGTGCGATTGCTGAAGCCGCGTTGCCAACACCCGAGTGTAGTCTTGCGATTTCCTTAAATCTTTCCGAGCGCCCATCGACCGATTGGTGGCACGACGAACAAAGAAACTGAATGTTCTCAACCGAATTATTTAGAGTATTACCATCTACGTGGTGGCGCTCGATTCTACCTGGTTTGCCGCACCCCGAGCAGACGCCGGGGGACTTAAATAGACTTCTAGCCCTAGCCCTCCCGGCTGATGGCTTTGCAGAATCACCTTTCCACCTATGATGCTGCGGACCAAATCTCTTTCGTTTTTGAATTACATCGGGCGACATTTTGAAGCCCAGCGGAGCGCCCGGTCTGAGTTTTGGAACGTCAAAGCCGCGCAGTCTCAACCTTGAACGCTGCTTGGCCGTCATCGCCTTAGCTTCCTCAACGGTGTATTGTTTCATAAAATCAGCCCGCGAATCTTCGATACTCCCGGCCAATAAAGGCGCACCCGATTCTTGTCAGCTTCGGCGTAGGAGATGGGGGTCATGTCTTCACCCTGATACATTCACATTCGGAACCAAACGCTAGGCAGGTAGTTGGATAGATAATAATCCGCTTCCCCACCCAATCCTCCGTATCCTTCCCATGTTTGGCCGCGATTGCCTTGGCGCAGCATTTGGGCAGCGGGAAGCGCTTTTCTTTGCCTTGGAACCGCACGACCGGCTTGGCTTTCTTTTTGCCATCAACGCCTGGGACATCTTCGATAGTGACGGATTCGATTATCACCGAGACTTCCTTGTCATGGAGATCGGCCGCATTTAGAAACTCGGAGGGATACATCAGGCGGTAGTGCATAGTTGTAAAACCTCCTGTTGCAAGCGACGCGCCGCAATTTCGCAGTAGCGCTCTTCGATTTCGATACCGATAGCGCGTCGGCCTAAGTCTTTGGCTGCACGGAGGGTGGTGCCGCTGCCCATGAAGGGGTCTAAAATATAGTCTGAGTCTTTAGGTGAACCCCTAAGAAGCAGCTTACTCCAAAATCCTATAGGTTTAGGGCATGGATGGCCGTTTTCCTCTGCTGATTCAGTGTGTAGAATGCAGTCTGGTCTCCTGCCTAATCCGTTCACTAAGTAAGGGTCTTTTCCATAAGCAAGAACAGGTTGCCAGCAACAAAATCCCCAAGGACCGCTCCCGCAACCCGCCGGCGTAACCCACGCGAGGGTCCATGTCGGTTTCGGATACTCGAATATATTACCAACCCCAACCGTCAAAATAGCTACAACCGAATTTTTGATAATCAATGGCATGGATTGTGCAATCGTTACCCTTAATTCTCCAAGCCGGTCAATATAACTGGCATAGTTTTCGTTAATCCCATACGGCGGGTCAGTCAGCACCAAATCAACCTTCGGCAATGTAGGCAAAATCTCCCGGCAATCGCCGTGATAAATCACGATGCCTTTGCCATCGTCGTAATAGGGATTCATAACGCGTACTCCTTCCCGCCTACAACTAGATCGAGTTCCCCAAACTGCGGCACGCTCAACTTTTGCACCTTCTCCGGCCATCCCGGCCACTGTCCGCGCTTGGTGCATTTGCAATACTCGCCATACCACCGGGAATATTTTGTCGCGCCACCTTGCATTGAAGGTTCGTCCAGTTCCATCACGCGAACCGTATGCGGCGGGTGACTCTCAATAACAATGATTCGGTGCGCTGCGGTTTCGCCTGTGATGCAAACGTGTCCCCAGCAATACCAAGCAGCCTGTGCGTCATAGTGCAGATTGCGAGCGGTGCGGCTGAATGCGAAATCATCTAACCGCGATGAGGTTTTGATTTCGACAATCGTCGGCTGTATCGGGTCACCAACCGACGGGGTGACACCGACGTTGAGCTTGTCAAATCGACCCTTGCACCATTGCTGCCCCATTTCATCAAACCAAAGCGCGGATACCTCAGTCCGCCCGATGTCGTTTATGAGCGATTCCGCAACTGAATTACCGGATAAGGATTCCGCCATTGCTTCGGCTGCGCTGGCTTCAGTGTCGTGTTCCATCCTGACGATGGTTCGGCCCTTGGCGGCAAGGATGGCATCGGCCATTATCGCTTTGCCCTCTTTGCTGTTTAGTTTGCATGGCGGGCACACGTAAAAGCGCGAATCCCATTTATCTGGCTCCAGGATGCGACAATGCGCGGCTCCTCCGACTTCCATTTCCTCGGTTGCTTCGGATGGATGGCTGCGACGGTAAGCGCAGTGCATCGGCGTCTTGTCCATTTCCTTCAGCAGGGAGAAATTGACGGCGGGCCATGAACGGTAATCGTCGAATGCCACGCCGTAATAGAATCCAGGTTGTGACGGTTGGCTCATCTATATCGTCTCCACGAGCCCCAACTGTTTCCGTAGCATATCGTCGGTCTTTTGCAACCCACGGCACAGCGTCACAATCATCGTGAGTTCGTCGATGCGGGCCTCGTCCTCGGCTGTCAATCCAACGGCGAATCGTTTATGAGATTTGAGCGTTTCAATCCGCGATTCACAGAACGCCACCACTGGGCTATAGTCGCTCATGCTGCCACCACCTTCTTCTGCTTTGCCTTAACGACGCGAGGTTTACGGGTTGAGAGAATGGCCAGCAGCGCGTCTTTGTTGGCGACGATCCATTTCGCGAATGCGCCGGGTCCAGGCGTCTGGCCATCGCCAGGGTCTAATAATTGGCTCTCATGAGCGGCGAGAATTTCAATCTCATGCAACTGCGCCTCCTCGCGGTTGAGAAATGTCCGACCGTCAGACGTTTTGAATGATTTGCAAGTTTCGATGGCCATAGTGGGATTACTTCGGTTTCTGCACCTTTATTGAGTCTTTCGGCCCGGTATGAATGCGCTCAAACTTGTAGCCGTCAATTTGTATGGATGTCCGTTTAGCTTTGACTAAGGACTTGAATAACGCGGCGGAGGTTTCTCCCTTTTCTTCTTGAGCTGCTTCGAGTTTTTCCAGCGCAGTGCGGAATTTCTGTGCAGCGGTCCCAACTGCGTCGGGCGGTGGCATGTTTGGAAGTTGTTCTGTTTTCATGGGAATTGTGGGTTTTAGTTGACTGCGTGATTCACGAAAAGCAAGATGCCGAGCCTTAGAGTATGGGGGTTTAGTCTAAGACTCGGCTTGTGGGGAGTTGCTGCAATCTGGCGGGTGCCAGAAATTATGAAAGTGTCCCCGGTAATAACCCTATCGGGCCGGTGCACACTCAGGCGCACTCTCGGTTTTCGCATCAATGGCTTATTTGCCGGCCAACCCAGTCCTTTGGGTGCAGCATCATCTAAGCTACTTCCGGGGACTGCTTCGACTAGCTGCTCAGTGATGGGAATTTCAGAAATTCTCTCCGCAACCTTCACCCATATCCGGCGTCTGATTGCGTGAAGGGATTGGCTGGCGGGCAGGTCGCTGCTCCTGCTATGGCCATCCCCTAAAACACTTACGGCGCCGCCGCAGATTAACGGCGATGTTATCGGATCGTCATCCGACTCTGCTCCGATTGCTCTTGTATCCGTGTGATTGCATCCGGACCTTCGCATTACCTCGGGCGCCAATCTCCCGGGTCGAGCAACTTGGTTTTTTGAGGTGTAAGTAGCGTGTCTGCTTTCCACGCCGCCGCCAGCCAAATTAATCCCGCGAGCGCCACGCCACAACGCGAACAAGAATAGGACCGTGAAAAGCACTGCGGTTGCCATCGGGATAATCACGCAGCCCTCGCTTTCATCGCCGCCCGTGCCGCAGCCAATTCGCACGCCAATTTAATCAACGCGCAATTGCGGACGGCTTTAGCCAATCGGATGCAGGCGATATGGTGGTTCATCTCGCAGGCGGCGTAAGGTGCGAGAATGCCTCTACGATTTGCGAATGATTGGGGGTGGGGGATCATGGTGACGGCGTAAAAGTGCCTCCCCCGGCGTGATACCAGTAACTAGTCCCATTGATCTTTATCCAAATGGAATCCAGAGTCACATCGTGCGGAGGAGCGGTAAGCCTATTGCACGATGTAAAAATCAGCGCCAGAGAAACGACTGCCAAGCCTATTGTTCCGCTTATTAAGAGCGGCTTGTAATCCGGTATCCTGACGATTTGAGGCTGTGGGATGGCCTGCTTTTTCATACGTTCATCAATTCCGCATCGCGACGGGAGGGGCGGGTGGCGTGGGGCTGAAAGAGATGCTTCCACGTCGTGCGGTTTGCGATGCGGACAACCGTCTGTTTGGAAATCGCGAATTGTTCCGCTATAGCATCAAATGGAAGCCGGTCTAACAGGGCGTCAATCGCAAGGACTTTCTCGCGGGTTAATTTAGCAAGCGGGGAAGCCTCACCGAGCGTTCCGTTGCGGCCCTTGGCGTCACGGTCGGCAATGTTCGCGGCGTGCGTGCCGACAAAGAGATGCGCAATCGCAATGCAGCGGGTATTGTCGCAAGCGTGGCAAACTTCCAAGCCTTCTGGTATTGGCCCGCAGTTGCGCTCCCAGATTGCGCGATGGGCTCGCTCGCGTTTGCCATCATATGCAACATCGATGTAGCGCCGATTGCCAGGGATAACCAAGCAACCGTTCGGCTGGCGGACAGCGCGGGCTAAAAGGCGGGGGATTAGTTTGGTGAGGGTCATCATCGTGCTTTCGCTTTCTTTGCTGCCCAGTCCTGCAAATCTTCAGGGCGAAATCTGAGAATCTTTGAACCGATTCGGATCGCCTTCAGTTCCCTAGCGGCGACCATGCCTCTGACTGTGTGCTCGCAAAGGTGCAGCCATTTGGCGGCCTGCTTGGTGTTGAGCAGGCCGGAACGGCGCATGGTTCGGAGAATGGTGTTCAAGCGGCTTTTTCTTGTTTCTCGACCCAGGCTTGAACCGCCTCCCTGACTATTTGGCCTTCGTTGGTCAGGCGCTTTCTGGCGAGGTCTGACACCATTTCCTTGAGTCGGATAGGCGCTCTGGCGCGCAGCACGCCAGTCATTTTATCCTGGTCGGAAGTCTCTTTCGGGAATCGTTTTTTCATCGTCGTGCTACGATGTAGCACAGCGTAGCTCAAGGCGTCAATAGGTTTCTGCTTGATTTTTAAACTTTCGTGTGGCACAAATGGCCACAATGAAGAAAGACCCTAAAAATGCGGTAATTCGGGCTAGATGCCCGGATGTTTTAAAACAACAAATCGAAGAAATTGCAAAAATGCAGAAGCTAGACCCATCCGATATTATACGGATCGCTTGCGATACTTATGTAGCTAGGGTTCAAACGGTGCTCAGGGGGCAGATCGCAACGGCATGAAGGATGCCGTCTTGAGGGCGAGATGCACCCGCACGCTTTTTCAAAAAGTGCAGCGCCACGCCAAAGACTTCGGAATTAGCGTCTCAGACGTTGTTTTAAAGGCGGTGGAGGATTACATGATTGCCAATGCCGATGCAGAGCAATTCGTCTTAAAACGGCGGCCTCCGTCAAAAGGCGATTCCCCTCCCTCGTCAAAATGATGGCGCTCATAAGCATTTGTATGTGGGTTAGACCAGTCTCCTTTTTAATTTTCATGCACGACATTACGCCGCAACTGCTAGGACAAAGGCTGTCCATGTGAATAACTTTGGGGGTCGGCAAAACTACGGAGGGAAGTGAATATTAAAACGCAAATAATGTTCCTGGTTGTTGGTGTTTGTCTTGGGTCAGCGCAGACCTATAGGAATCCAAAAAGCCCCAGTCAGTGGAACAAAGACATGTGGGACCTGCAAAAGAAATCAGCCGCAGAACAAGCAGAAAAGGACAAAGCAGAACAAGCGAGGGTTTCAGAAAGCAATAAGGCCACAACCGATGCTGAGAAGTCCAGACAGCAAGAGATCAAAGCCGAAGCTGGACAATTCGGCGCCAGGATGAGGCATGCCGAGTGGCTTGAGCGGTCGACCAACACCGTGCCGAGTCCGGCGAAGGTGTCAGAGCTTTACCTAAAGGACCTCGGCGACTTAAATGTTGCCGTCGAGACCAATCGCAGGTCCGGGACAATCATCTATTGCGTTTCAGGCTGCGACCGAACCAACATCGGTGCGGTGTTCGATTCCTTGAAGCAGATGCCGAATCGCACGCGGATAGCTCAGGGAACGAACTCCGTCACAGTTTCAATCAAGCTTCCGACGCTCCCATGACCGACGGCGTAAGCCCCAAAAACTCCTTCGCCTGCTCTTGCGTCACAATCTCCCTGTAGTGCCGAAAGATAATCTCCTCGCTATTGCCCGATTCCATCGCCACGTCTTTGATTGGTTCGCCAACTCCGAGCGCATACGAGATGAAAGAATGGCGCAAAACATTCTTTGGCCAGTTCCCAAATTCAGCACGCAGCGCGTTTGCCCGCTTATGGTGGTCGCCCGGACAAACGGAGCCATCGGACTTCCGGCAAAGTGTGAGCCAGCCCTCAAGGACTGGGCGGATTTTAACCAGCCGACGCGCGCGGCCCTTGGTTTGGTGCGAGGCGAGCGCAATGTGCGATTCCTTAACGTCACCCCAGGTCAATCGTTCCACCTCGGCCGCCCGCAATCCGGCGAATAGGCTTATAACGAGCCACGCCAAAAGCTTCGGATGTTCGTTGCGGCAGAGCTTTAGCAGGCGCTTGCAATCCTCCACGGATAGAACCCGGGGTGTTTTGTGTTCGATTGTGGGGCGTTCGATTGGCGCAACGGGATTGCGGATAAGCAGACCAGCGCGAATCCCCCAGTTGAACATATTACCCAAGTCGATAATCACCCCGCGTCGGCGCCACGGTCCCCAGGACCGCTCAGAAAGGAATGCGGTTACATCCTCGGTTGAAACGTCGCTGGCCTTGGAGTTCTCGCGTCCGACCTTGAATTGGTCCATGGTTGTCTCGAGCAAGCGGAGGCTTTCGGGCCTGAGTCCCTTCGCACGCTTCGCCTCAAGGAACTTGGTGGCCAGGTCGGATACCGTTGTCCCGCTTGCCGACTTTGCGCCGTGCGTTTCCCAAAACCTCAAGGCTTCAGCGATTGAATAGCCGCGTTCCCGCGCCCGCCGCCAACAATCTATGATTTCAGCGCGGTCCCGGGCTGGCAGGCCGGACCATTCCTCCCCGTATTTGGCAATCTCCCCGGCGATGTTCTTTGCGAACTTATTGGCAGCTCGGAGCGTCTTAAAGAACCGGCGAACGGTTTTCCCGCCAGAACGCCACGTCACCCGCCATCGGGTAAGGCCGTGATAGTGAGCGCGGGAGACTTTCACGCATCCGCTGCAATCCGCTGCACATTTTCTTGACAACTCTGTATAACTGCATTACACGTCATATAACGAGATTGAATGTGAGGCACATATGGAGCAAGCCGTAAATACCGAATCAAGGCCGCTCTCAACCCTGCAAATAGGGCCTATTGGCACGAATCCCGCTTTATCTGCAAGAGTAGGTTCCTTGTTTTGGAGGGTTTCGGAATTAAGGGCTAATTTCGAGCGCATCGGATTTCCGCTGCACTTTCGCTGCACATTTTAGGAGGAGTGGGCATCGCGTGGCACAAACCAACAAAGACTAGCCGCCCGATGCTCGCATTTTTAGCGAACAAAGGAACCAAATGACAACCAAGGAACAGGAAAAACTGCTGGCGATAGAGGATGAGGCCATAAAGGCACTCAAAACAGTCCACCGGCTACAAAACGAAAACCGTATTTTGCTGGCTGCCATCCAGGCGCTGCGCCGTTGCGGGGGAGTTGCCGCCTCGCGCTAGACCGGATGATTCGGTGTGGGCGGGTGGAACGTCCGAGCGTAAGGTGGAGTTGGCGGTTTAGTCATGCCGCTTCTGAACCACTGGCGCGCGCAATAAAATCTTCTCTTGCGCTTTGGCGAGCATCCATTCAGCGCAACGGTCGGGTGTCATGCCCAGCGGCACTTCATCCCAATCGCAATAAATGATTTTGGGATGTCCTTCGCCTCTCTCGCAGTCGAAAAGCTGAACTGTGACGCGCATCTTCAATTTAAGTCTTTTCCGGGTTGTGGTAAAAAATAAACTCGGGATTCAATGGATGCTTTTCGCTCTTGGTGCTGGCGGATTTGTTCTTTCCCACTCGCATCGTGAAGCCCAGGTCGGCCACCTTCTCAATCGCTGATTCCATGATAGCTCGCGCCAATTCCTCTTTTCGGCGGACAAGCTTTTGAGTTGCACCAAGACGCGCCCAATCCTCAAAAGTATTTCGGCTCATTGGATACACCGCGCCCCGGAGGAGGCCCCAAGGAATTTAAGGCCCGTGCGACGCGGAATCGCACTGGGGCGCAGTGTTAAACTCATGTATTCCGATCGCGCTCGAAGGCTTCAGCCCCGCCGATTCTCACACCTTCGTAAATCGCTTCCTTAACCGCGATGGGCACGGCGAGCGCAGTCATGCAATCGAGAAGCAATGTGTCGCAAGAATCCCGCGAAAGCATTGCTGGAACCCAAAACCCGTTTTCGAGTTGGCGAAGCAGTTTGTTCCGATAGGCAGCATCATGAACGACCGTTCCAAGCCACCAATTTCCGAAGGGTGCCAAACCAGAGGACCAGAGCTCCTGCGGAATACTCGCCCCGTCGCTTTCCGTGCCTGCTGGAACTTGGTAATGGGCTCCTTTATCCGTGACGAGTTCAATCGGCTCCTGGGTGACAATGTTGCGCCCGTCGGTGGTGCGAACGAGAAGGTCGTGGCGGGTTTTAAAAACAATCACGTCTTTGACCTCCAGCGCCCCGACCGCCAGCGTGGTTGGAATATGCTTCTGAACGAACGAATCGGGTTTAACGCCTTCGAAATAATCGGCAATAGATTCGGCTCAAGGCTGGCAATTCCAAGAAACTTGTGAACGCCAAGCCAAAACCGCCGACTAACTTCCGACGGCTCCCTGCTTTCAAATTCGAATGACGAGCAGTTCGTAAATGCGAACCGCTCTGGATAGCGAAGCGTTATTGTCGTGATGTTTGCGTCAGCGGCAAAGAGCCCTGACACATACCCAGTGCCGCGACAGCGCGGACAGGTTGTCATTCCGTCTGGTGGCATAAATTAAGGAACACCGACCGCCTTCCTCAGCGCCTCGCCCACTATATTCCCAACGGCACTCCCGCTGGCCTCGATGATTTGTCCCGTTGCCTGGTCCACTTTGATCCTAATCGGACCAGCGTTAAAAACGCTGCCGCCTCCGAGCGCATTCTGGTTAGTGTGAATCGCGGAGAGGGATTGAACGTCACTCGTCGTGAGCAGAAACCACCCGCCGCCCTTTTCAGTGTCGGTCCATGTTTCAATCGCTAACAGGCCATCATCGCGGCCTTGGTAGGTGCGCAGCTCGCGGGTTGTGATTGCGGCGCGATGGGGCACGGCGCAGCCGCATAGGACCAGGCATGCCAAACAGAATCCGATTAGATTCCAATTGGATTCCATTTAATGCCCCGACAATCCCACCGTCAGCCCAGAGTAAACCGCCTGCGTCATCGCAATAGCGACTTGGCCTCCAGTGCTCGCGCCATACTTCATCAATAGCTGTTGCTCTGCCGCACTCAGCGACTCGATAAGCATCGTTACCTGTTGGGTCAGCGCGGGATTGCCTTGAGCCTTCAGCAATTCAATGACGGTCTGCGTGGTCTGCGGATTGGTCCCGTTGAGTATGCCGCCAAGTGCGACCTGTGCATTCTTCAGCGCTGATATTACGCCCGCGTCATTGTGCGTTGCGTTAATGGTGGTGTTTACCGCGATGGCTGTTGCTACCTGCGCCGCCGCGCAATCTAGCGCCAGGATGTTGGTATTCACGGTCCAAGTGGTGTTCGTGGTGTAGCCGTGGCCGGGGTTGCCGGTGACTTCGGTGTTTTTCTTGAACGCGCAGCCGGCGGCGAGCAGGGCGGTGAGTGTTAATAGTGCGAGTGCTTGTTTCATTGCTGTGTATTTTTAATTGGTGGTTTAACGGTGGATCGCTGGACCGAAAACAGCCCAGCCTAAAAGTGCTAGGAGAATCCAGAGCACGAGGTTATTGCCAGCCCATTGCATTGGATTGGCCCGATTGGTATAGATGCCGAACAGGAGTCCGATAATCATTATCACCCAAAACAAAAGTCCGATTGACATTTTGATTTTCCTTTCGTTTTACTGCGGTTTGTTTGCCTCGATTGGCACGGACATGGTTTGAACTTTAGCTAGAGGATTGAGGGAAATTACTTGTTGCGGAACGAGCGACCCGCCATCGGCTAGTATCTGCCCCGTGTCACCGTCAGGGGGTAACGGATTGGCCTGCCACCATTGGAGAAAGCGGATTCCTCCGTTGCCGATGAATCCCGCGCCGAACATTTTCAGAAACGGCATGGAGAACAGCGGGAAGTGATCCGAATCCACCAGCGATGCGGTGATTGATGAAATCAGGGCCGATGTCCCGCCGTGGATAAGAACCTCCGTGCCGGCGCGAATCCATTTGCGGGTGCGATTTGTCATGAGTTTGCTATTTGATGATGAAATGGCTGATGAGGTAGCCGATGATTGCGCCAAGTATGCACCAAGCGAAATAAACGCCCTTGAGCCAGCCCATGCGCTCGAGTTCCCGGCGTTCCATCGCCGTCAACCTCGGGACGATGCCCTCCTTTTCGTCGAATAGGGCGTTTATCATTCTAACCTGATTTTGCAGCACTCCGGGCTTTCCGGTGAGATCGCCGCCGAGCACAACGCGGAGCTCCGTGCCGGTGCGATTCAATTCTAATTGCGCTTCTTCCAGATTTTTCACTCTCGTCTCAATGGACGTGAGCGCCTGTTCCATTGTGTGGTCATTCATCGCGGTTTAAGTGGAAGGATCAGTTCGAGACTTTGACGAGTCAAAGGTTTGGCCAACATCACCGCCCCCAGTCTCAGGACCGCTTCCACTTTGGGACTCAACGGATAGCCAGTGACTAAAATGAATCTTGCACCGGGCATAAGGCCCGCCGCCCCTAACGCAAATTCAAGCCCATCCAATCCCGGCATAACCAGGTCGAATAAAACCAAATCAAAATTCTTGTTCTGAATCGTATCCCTTGCCTCTTCGCCACTATGGGCGACGGTTACTTTCACGTTGAAAAGGTTGAGGATTTTCAAGGTGAGTAAAATGTCAGCCGAGTCATCGTCCACCAGGAGGAGCGTCTTTGGCGGTTGGAGCGCACGAATGGTGCCCTCGATGTTCTCCACCGCTTTCCGGTAATCGAAATATTCAGTGTCGGCCATTGCTTAAATCAATCCGGTTTTCAGCGCCCAGCGCGTGATGTTGGCTTGGCCCCAGATTCTTAGGCGGGCTTGACCTTCGGTGATCCCCTGCTGGATTCTTTTCGGGGAAAGTTTTAACCGCGGGGCTATTTCCCGCGCAGTGAAGCCCATTGCCCAATACATGAGGCAGGCGCTCTGAAGGTTGCTTTGAATGCGCTTGCGAATCCGAGAGTAACACTTGCGGCACTTCATGTGCCAGGGGTGTTTCGCTCCGTCGCAAAAAGGGCAGCGGGACGCAACTTTTGTCGCAGGCTTCATTTTCCCTCGATGAAGATGGCGAACAGATTATCAACCAATATCAGCGCCACTATGAGCATAAGAGAATGAACATTATTTGTGCGGCATCGGTGGCGGAGTAAGTGTCAGCGCAAACCCACGGTCCACCTTCAGCCGGTAAAATGCTTCAGGCCCGCCCGGGTCATCGCTGTAGGTCATCTGGGTATCAGCAAATGTGCCTTGGCCGGATACTGATTTCTGAACCGTTAGGACGACAAGCGGCTTCATCGTCGGCGCGCTTGGAACACTGGCGGGCGTGAATGAAACCTCGTTCGAGAAATCGCTTTCCTGTCCACTGGCCCACGCCGTAACGGTGAAGTAGAAAGTCACCCCGCGGGCCGGTAGTGTTATTGTGGCGCCGGTTGATGTTCCAAAGGCCAGACGGTTCGTGTATTGCCGCGGGCCGACTCCGGTGTAAATCGAATAATTCGTGATGTTTGGCGACGGGCTTGGATTCCACGCGAGTTGAATAACGGGTGGGGAATTGCTAGGGAAAAGGAATTGCTGTGCGCCGGCCAGATTGAGTGCGAAGCAGATAAGGGATAGGAGGGTCAGTTTTGTTTTCATTGTGATATTACGGTTAGATTCAAACTTTGAGGCGGTGGAATCGGATTGGTAGCCGTGGCGATTAAGTTCGTCCCGTCCAAGTAGTATTCGACGCGCACAATCGGAGCCGCGCTGCTAAACGGAGTTGCTGACAGAGTGACGGTGTTTGAAATAACGCTGCCGTCGGGCGGCTGGTCAAGCGTAACGGTTATCGGATTGGATGCGCCAAGGTCCATCACGATGCCGGATAAGATGAGGAGTGCGGCGGTTTTCATGGCAGGGGGAATCCCTCTCCATCGCCGCCATTCCAGTCGAATGTCCGGTCACCGGAGGTGAGCACGTAATTATCCCAAAACGCAATCTCGTCAAGTGTGAGCAAGGTTCCGGGAGTCCCGTTGAAATCAAAAAATTGACCACTGCCCGGGTCATACATATCGACGCTCGATTGTGTTGTTGGAGAATTATTGTCCACCTGAATACCGGCCACGCCGCTGCCAAGGTCGAACCAGCAAAAGATTTCATGCCAGTTGCCATCGCCAATCGCGGTGCTCACCAGGTCGAAGCTCAAACTCGCGCCGTTCAGTTGGAAATCAATCTTGCTGTCCCCTCCGCTGGGTGGACTTCCAAAAAGCACTTCCCACGGTCCGGCTGGGCCAATCAGGTTGTCATTGGCTCCGGTCGCACTGGTCTTTATCCAAAATCGCAGCGTGAAGCTGTGACCGGGAGAAAAATTGAAAGCCGTTGATGATCCATAGCGGAAGTCCAGCGTCGGACTTCCAAGGCCAAAGGTGTATCCTTGGCCGATTTTTCCAGTAGCGTCGGCTCCGGTTTGGCTGCCAGAGTAAAGGCTCCAATTGCGAGCCCCCGCGGTTGAGTCGTGCAGGCCGGTGTTACCTGAATCCTCGCAGGCATAATAAGCGAACAGGCTGGACTCGTAGCCGTCGCCAGGAGCGCCGCCGCCACCGGCTGCAGGGCCGCCGGGGGTGATGACGGAAGAAAAAACACCGGAAGTGAAAATGCTCTGAGCGTGCAGCGATAGCGCCGAGACGATGAGTGCGAGCAGAATCCTCATGGGCTGGACGCGGGGAAATTGGTTCGAGTGTTGGACTTGTAGTAAACCCGCAGCCGCAAAATGAAGGCGTCGTAATTCGTCTCTGTATCCCCACCGTCGCCACCATGCCGTTGGATTTCCCAAAGGATTCCATTTGTTGCTGACGGTGAACCGCCGACGGTCAAGGCGGCCGTAATTCCCTCAACGCCGTTTGTCCAGGCACCTATGGCGACGTTGTTGGTGACTCTGGCAAGGCTTCCGAATGTCGGGGTTGTTAGCCCTGTTCCAAACGGTATCGCCGCGGCCCTCGCAGCGTAAACCAGATTGGTCGCCAAGACTGAGTTGGTCCCGGAGCACACAGAGACGATGCCGACCTTCACGGTTCCGCCGTCCCAATCCCATGGCAACGACTTCCTAAACCTGACGGTATTGGTCACCGCCGATGTCCCGTTCGTGTGCCACAAGATCGCGCCTTGGCCGACGTTGGTAATACACCCGAAAGCGCCGAAACTAAGAGTCGCGCCGTCCCCGATATTGTTTGAGAACAACTCAGAGGCTGGAACATCGAAGCTCGTGACCAGAGGAAGATTGGTAAAGACCGAGGCGTCGTCATTGTTGGTAATAGGCCCACCCGTCGGCTGGAAAAGGAAATGGCCCCCGGCAACGTTGGTAATGCGCGAGAGGCCGATGAGATTTGTTCCGGTGCCGGTCGCGGTGAATGACTGCGCCGTCACATTGCTGCCGGTGATTACCACCGCGCTCCCGGAGCCGTCGTTGGTCACAGTCGCCGATCCGTGGAAAACCGGGTTGGTGCTGCCGATATTTGCCGGCAGCTTGCTAACCGCGAGCCTATTTGTGTCAGCGTCGGAGTTGATGTCGGCCATCAAACCGCTATAGACGTTAGTTTTTTGCTGTGGCGTATAAACGTCCGGAACAACGACTGAGATATTTGTCCCAAAGCTATTCGTGACGTAGGCCACGGTGGCCCACCCGGAGGACACGGAAACCGTTAGGGCGGTATCCGCCGCCGATTTCAAAACGACATTCGTTGCCGCGGTTTGACCCAGGCCGACACCGGAGAATGGAAACGTGGCAATCTGGTTTAGGAGATTCGCCGCGCTTCCAGATTGCGTTGTGTTGGTGAGAATCTGAGTCGATGCGTCCGCAACTTGGTTTGTGAAGTGGCGCGTATTGCCGTTCACCGTAAGGGTGTTGTAATTGGACGTTCCCCAAATCGTGTTAGTCAGAGCAACCGTTGCCGTGATGAATGTCGATGCGCCCGCCGAAAGGCAGGCGAGACAGAGAATCAGGATTGAGAGTAGTCGCCTCATTTAGTTCTGGCCTGTAACCCACCAGTTCGCATTATCAGAAACCACGCTGGTAAATTTATATTGCGCCGTGTTCGTCCATGAGGTCGCGCCGTTGATTGTCTGTGCGCTGGTGGTTAAAATCGCGTTTGTTCCGTTGCCAGTGCAAAGGATTGTGAAAACCTTTCCGGGTATGCCGACTGCCGTTGGTAGCGTGGCGCTATGGGCTGCAGATAACAGGATGTAGCTGTCAGCGATGGTTATGGGGTAATTGGCCGCCTGCGTGCTGACATTATTGGTCTGCTGGCTTGCGTTTCCGTAATAGGTGCCGCCGATTTGCAAGTTGCCAGAAAGGAAGTTAGTCGTTCCGGTAGCCGTGACCGTGCCGTTGGTTGAAAGCAAATATTTCCCGGTGACGGCGTTGCTAATAAGCAGAGAACCGTTTGTGTAATAGAGAAAGCTTCCGGTTACCGCGTTACTTGCAACGAACCAGCCAGCCCGAATCAGCGTATAGCTGCCGGTGGTCGAGTTTGTATCGGTGACGCCTCCGCTGAAGGTCGTTGCGCTTTGGCCTGCCAGAGACTTCAGCGTGGAGCTGCTAAGCGTCCAATTTCCGTCCTCGTCCGCAATGCTGGCGGTCGTGTCCATCGTAATTGCGCCCCCACTGCGGAATCTCAAGGTGCGGTTTATATCTTCGGCCCGGGCAAGAAGCGCGATGGAAAGGGCTGCAAGAAAAAGCATTTTGGATTTGTTCATAAATGATTCTGTTACTGGTAAAGCGGTAGTCGGTAGACGGTGGATTCGCCTTGGACTCGAACGGAGATCCATTTTGTCGGAGTCGTTGCGGAACCCACCGGGGCGGTGTTCGTCCCGCCAAAAATAATCTGGTTGGTGGTTCCAGCGAGTGTGATATTCCCATTTGTGCCAAAGGTTATTTTAGAAGCTCTGCCCAGCCGAAAATCCGCCAGGACCGCTCCGTGCGTCGCCGGTGAAATGGTGTCGAAAACATAGGGGGCATCCCCGTTGTCCTGGGCGGGGTCAAGCAGGGTAAATAGAGACGAGCCTTCATACTGCGCAAACGCCATAACGCCATTGGTGCCCGTCGTATAGGTATAGTGCGTCGAAACGAATGTATTTCCGTTTATGCTGTCCGTGGTTGAGGCTTGAAACCCAGAACCAGAATCCCTCGTGCGGGCGTAAAAGAACGAAGATGAACTGGCATCGGCGGCATTGATCTCGATTTTGCTGGAATTGGTATCAACTAATACGGCAGGGGGAACGTTTGCGTCCGATGATAATTTGATTAGAGCTCCGTCATTGGTCCATACCTGCGGGCCTCCCGAAATTGGGGCAAACCGCGCATCAGCCGAAGCCATCGAATAAGCGACCGCCCCAGTTGGCGTGTTCGTGGGCGCCGAGATGAAATCCTTCGCGTTCAGCGTCACGCCCGCATTTGTTTCCGGGAAAGTGTTTGTGAAACTCAGCGTTTGAAATCTGCCGACGAAATCCACCTCATAGCTTCCAGGCGCTACAAGGTTTGTGACTATCAGCGCGCCGCTTGAATTGTTGGTGAAACTGAGCCGGTCCCCAGAGATGATGTTGGTATAAACCATTGGCGCATTTATCGGCGTGATGTTGATTCGCCGCACGCCTTGAGCGTTGAGCGTGAAGTCCGAGAAATCGTAACGGACGTTCACCGGGACTGAGGCGGCCAATGCGCCGAAGCAAACAAAAAACAGGATGATGGCTAATCGGTTCATGGGGACTGCGTATCCAATGGCGTTCCGTCGTTTTCTTCTGACAAGCGTCGGCTGTGCGTGCCATCCGGGCTTTCAATCGTCACGCTCTTTGTCGTGATGTTTTGCAGCAAGGCGCGAACAGTTTCCATTGTGGCCCACGTTTGCCCGGGTGTTGCAGAGGGCGGCGTTCCAATGATGACCGCGCTCGTGAGTGTGACCTGGTCTTGGAAGATGGTTTTGGGAGTGCCGTCGTTGAGGATGATTTGAAGGTATTTCCTAGCTGTCTCCTCATTCGTCAGCAACGTCGTCATTTCGGTCGTGTTAAACGAAACGTCGGCATAGAAAAACGGGTCGCTTGCGTTGGCGTCATTCCCAGTCCACACGTATTGACTCGCGTAAGGCCCGCCGCCGCCGCCGCCAAGATTACCGACGGCAAACTCGATAGTCTTTCCAGCCGTTAAAATCGGCGCGTAAATGGTTCCAATGGTTTGACCTGTCGGCTGGAGGGGGTGAATCCGTATCGCGTAAGTATCTCCAAGGGCAAACGGCGGCATTGCCACAATCGAGGAGTCGGATGAACTCCTGACACGTTGCCGTCGGTCAACGTCGAAATAGAAATCTAACTGGGCCATTGTCCTCCATTGGCGTCTTGTCAACCTTTGGTTATGGCAAAAGCGTAAGCGTGGCCGGCGCGCCCGGGTAGAATCCGAGATCGCCGGTCTTATCATAAAGCCCGCGCGGGCAGTGGATGCCATAGCTGTCGTCGTGCTTCACGTAAAGAAGTCCAAGCCCATCCATCTGCCAGGCCCCCGAGGTGTCGTGCCAAACGCCGAATGAATCCCTTGGCACTTGCCATACCAGCAGGCTTGATCCGGTGTCGGTGTATCCCGCCGATGTCACCCCGAGCCCACCGCTTAGAAATGCCGCGGAGCCGGTCAATGTCCCAGTCGCAGAGATTCCAGCGGCTGCATTTACCCAGGAAATAAAACCCCCGTCGCAATGAAAGAGCCCGGGGTCTGTGATGACCATATGAACCACATTGGAATCGTCGGCGCCTGGGGAATGTCCAATGAATTGGAAGTCTGGGCCGATGTCCAAGCTAGAGATCAGGGCCGGGTTTGCTGGCAAAATTCCAGAGACGTACGCGACCGAACCAGCGCCCACCCCATCGAGTGAGACGGTCGCAACGCTCAGCCTAACGCCAGGGAATATTTCATCAATGGCGACACTTGGGGTTTCTAAATCCGTGGAGGTGACGATGAATTGGAACTTTTCGCCAACGAGAATTGAAGATTTGTCCGTGCTTAAATTGATTGTGCCAGCACCCGATAAAACATGATGGGTGCTTTCCGTTCCGCAATGGTGCGCACTCTCCGATGAAAGGACGTGGCTCATCCGCGCTTTTTAGCCCATTGGCAGGAACGGCCGATAATCAGAAGCCCTATCTTTATAGGCGTGTCATCGTCATCGGATGTCGGCCGAGTGGCGTCCGTCCTCGCCGTTATGGCATGAATAACCAGGCCATCTTTCCAGGGCGGGACGATGCGCTGGTCCTCGGTCGTGCTTCCGTCGTTATCGTGGCGCACACGATTGAATCGCGCCGCGGTTTCAACGTCCCAGTCCTCACTTGGCCCATCGGAGTATGTGAAGGTATGGTCAACCCCAAGGATTGTTTCATCGGTGACGCTTTCGCGGTGTTCGGGTTCCTTTGCGATGTAAATATCCTGCGTTCCCTCGGTATCTCCGTCCCATGAATGCGCAACCAGGTAATCGCCTTTGACATCGCGCAGCAGATACATTTTAACGACTGCGCCAGATGCCATCGAAGTTTGGTCGGGGATGACCGCAAGCCCTTGCGTGGTGTTCCGCATCCCAGTCCCCGCCACCCTTTGCAATCTCAGAACGTGCGAAATGGACTCATGCGAGAACTGTGCGTAAAGCGCCTCAGGGTTAGAACCGTCGGGACGCTTGGGTGCTTGTATGGACATTTAGGCGTAGGCGTAAAGGTTCGTGTTCCAGAGTCCGAGCTGCCATTCGGTTGAGACTTCAACGCGATTTCTGGCGCTCGTGACAAGTTGCGATGGTAATTGCCTCCAGGTCCAATCGTATGGCGCGCTGAACGGCGGTGCGGCGATGCTGCCAATCTTGGCAATCAGCGGCCCCGGCAATCCGAATCCAAGTATAGTCGCAGTGGTCAGCAACTTTTCCGCGGCTGCATCGCCGGGGATTGTTCCGCTGAAGAAATTTGAGATTGAATGCGTGCGCTTAAGGACGTAACCGGCCACGCCGAAGTGCGTCTCGCCGTTTTTAATCATCTGGATTATTGCACGGAGCGCGCCTTCTTCTCCCGGGACAGCCGCAATCGCAGTATTTATAAAAGCGTTAGCCCCATCTGTATCGCCCTGGTCCCATAGCGAACGCCATTGCCTGACATCATCCGATAGCGTCGGAAAGTCGTTGCAGTTTTGCAGCACGAAAGGATTCTTGAAAATCGACTCCTGGACATCGTTGCCGAGCAGTTGCCAATTAATTGCCGCGTCATCCGGCATACCCAGTTGTCCTCCTGAATACGTTGCTTGAATTGTTGAGACGACTGGGCTTAGGTGCCAACTGAATGCAACCCCGTGCGCCATATAAGCCGCAGCTTTACCCGCAAGGCTTTGCAACCCCGCCCCATGAAATGATTCATTAACGACAAGCCCGCGCACCGGATCGGAATCGACGCTTGCGGGCCTGCCGACTGGTCCAAGTGAGCCGTTGATGATGATTTTGCGACCTGCCATCAGAACTCCAATCCGTCTTTGTATCTGCTCCAGGCGTGCCATTGGCCTTTGCCTAAGCCAGTCCCTGCGGCCCATTGCGCGATGAATCGCAAGTGTTCTTCGCTCTTGCGGGTATTTTCCTCGAGCTTGGCTGCGGCGGTTTCAGGACCGGAGGCTAAGAGCAGGTGGCCGCCGAATTTCGACAATGAATCTCCTTCTTCCTTTTGGTGTGACGCCTTTTTGGTCGCCATTTCGCCCTTTAGCTTTTGAACTTCCAAATCTTCAAGGAGTGCTTTCTTTTCGTCTCCTTCGCCAAATCGAAATTCCATCGCCTTCTTTTCGTGCTCCGCAATCTGCTTTTTGATTTCCAATTCCCGCTCCGCTGCGGTCATGGACTTCATCTGATTTTGGAGAATCTTTTCGGCAAGCTGAGTTCGAAGCTTTTCGATTTCGGCAGCATCTTTATTCAAATCGACAGTCGTGGTCCTGGAAAAGCTAAGGCCGCTTTCTGCGGCAGGTTGCGCTTTTGGCCCGGTGAGTGGGCGGCCTTTCAGGTCCGTTGTGGGTGCTGGAATATTCGGAACGTCTGCACCCATCTTCCAGCCGCGATTAATCATTTCGCTGAAGCTGCTCTTGCCGCCCATAAACTCACCTATTGCCGAAATCCTTCGCGCCAGCTTGTCAAACGCCGGGACTGTCTCGCCGACTATCTTTGCGGTTCCGATTGTGAGTTCATTCTTTAAGTCGCGGAGACGAAGCTCAGCCTCGTGAATATTATCTATGTCATCTTTCGGAATCAGGTGGACGGGGCCGAGGTTGTTAAGCTGCTCCATCACGGAAAGAATCTTTGCCCCGCTCTTGCCCATCAACTCCATGCCCGCAACATCTTCTTGGTCGGTGAGTGGATGGCCGGCGGCCGCTTCCCGCATCCGCATCAAAATACCTTCAGCGTCCAGCGCCTGATTCTTTATATCCGCCATTCCTAATCCGAAAACTCCAAAGCCGCCAACTTCGCCTTTTGAAATAGCAGCCTCCCTCGCCTTCTTCAGCCGGTTCATCGCATTGCCAACATCTTCAGCCGTGAGTCCGACGCGGATTGCGGCCTTGTCCCACATCTGAATAGTGTCAGTGGAAACGTGGAACAGTTCCGACAATTCCTTTACGCGGGTAGCAACTCCCACCATTTGCTCAACCATGCTCGCCGCGCTGAATCCCGCGAATGCGCCAAGCGCCAGTTCGCCGATGGATGAAGCGGTTTCTCTCCCGAACCGTTTCGCGGCAAGGCTCGAATCATGCAACGTGTCATTAAACGGCTTTGCGTTCAGCCCTAGAATTGCCATTAATGTCGGCACTGTTCCGCTCCTTTCTTTTCTTGCTCGAGCACAAATGCGTCAAACTCCTCATCGTGCGCGTTGTAGATTTTCAAACCAGCTTCCTGCTCCCAGTAACAAGCCCATCGGCATTTAGCCAATCCGTACGGATAGTCCCACGCTTCAGCCTCGCTAAGTCTCAGATGGAGCATGAGCCATTGGTGCAACCGGAGCAGGAAGGGGCAGCCGGGGATGCGCGAGGGAGATCGTGAAGCTTCGGGCACATCTGAAATTGGAAACTCGACAGTCCCAGCTTTTCGGTATTCAACGAATTTCTTTATCTCCGCTCTGAAATCCAGCTTGTGTGCTCGCCATCGCCACAGCCACAGTTTTAAGCCAAGCAGCGAGTCGAAAGGCATCTTCTCAGCCTCGCGCCAGGACTGGGAACAGATTAGGACCGCTTCGGCTATGTTTTCCGCTGTGCCGGAATCAACGTCGGCCAAAGGGTTGTTTAGTGCGGTGAGGCGTAATTCGTGGCCGAGCGAGTAGGGACGCAGAAGCATCCCCATGACAACTTTCGGGCTTGGCCATGCGGCCTCAGATAAAAGCCGCTCGTGCATAAAATTGAAAACGTCCTGGCGGTTAAGTCTCGATGGCCAGTAATTGAATTTGGGTTCCGGCCCCCGATGCGTTCACGTAGATAGTTGTAGTCGAGGCTGGAACCATGACGATTGCCCCGGACGTTGAACTCGCAGATGGGGCCGCGGGTATCGACGCTAATTTGTTAGTGCCGCCGCTGTCGGAATAAACCGTTACGGAGTGGGTGGTGTCGAGGTTTTCGACTAGGAGCCATCCAAGGCTCGTAACAGATCCGGCGGTCCCGATGTCCAATGCTACGACAGCGGTTCCGATGATTTGAGTTTCCTGGACGTAATTAGTTCCCGTCTGCGGCAGTGTCCAGCTCAGGGACATTGATGGGTGAGCCCGGGTTGCGGTAAGCCCCAGTGTCAGAGTGAAATTGACTACGTTTGCCATAAAAACCTATTAGCCGGTGACGGTTGTGGTTAGGCTGGTGTTCTGCGTGGAATCGTCGTACTTGCGCACCTTCAAACTCATCTTCCCTGCGCCATGAGAAAGGTCGATTGATTCGTCGCCGACATACACATAATCACCGTTGAAGGCGGACACTTTGAAGTTGGCGAGTGTGACCTTGGCGAGTGGGAGCAGGAAAGCAGCAGTCGCCGCAGCCGCTGCGCGCGTTGCGCCAGATGGGGTCCAGGTGATGTCTAGTTCGATGTGGCTGTTTGTCGCAATCAGCGTGGTATCAAATTCGTTTTCGTCCTCGATTGCGGTCAGCTTGAATTTGTGAGCGCCTTTGGCGGTGTCCAAAATGAAAGTGGCATAGCCGGTCATGCTGATCGGGCTTCCCGAATTGGTAATGCCAAATAGAGTGCCCTTGCCGTTTTGGACTTCGCTTGCCATATCGGAAATGGCAAGGCGTCAACAATCAGGATGTATCCCCGGGACTGACGAGCATTTCCAGGTGTATGCAGTCCACCCAAATGTTGCCAAGGTTGCGGTTTGGATGAACCGGATTGAAGCCCTGGCTGACTTCCTTTACGCGAGCGTTTATAATCGTGGCTGTCTCGCCGCCGCGCGCCTGGGTAATCGCTTCGCCCAATCCTTCGCCGGTATTGTTGTCAGTGAACCGGAACAGCTTAAACGTGGCGTCGGTGCGAGACTCAGCATCGTTGCGCGGCCGGTCCTCGGATGCTGAGGGCTGGATTATGCCGCTTGTCCTAACCTCGACATAGCCTTGCACCATTAGATTACCAGAGTAGGGATCGAAGTCCGGTGGTTCGCCTGAGTGGCAGTAGCAGACTGTTACCGGGGGAGTCTTTTCAAGACTCGCCTTCGCGGGCAAAACGTCCAGAGATGTGCCAGCCCCACCGTTTATGATGTAAGCGGCTAAAACGCGGTCAACGACTGATAGGGAAAAGGCCATTAGCGTCGGTTGAACTCAAAGACCGGCTTGGCCATCTCCTCTTCCAAATACTTCGCCATATTGTTGGCTTCTTTGTCAATCCCGCGCTGTAAAGCTGGTTCGCCGTAGCGGATTAGCCCGCTGCGGTGTTCTGAGCGCGATTGGGCTGTATTGATGATGGTGCAGTTAAGATTGTTCGCCGTGGCGGGTTTTACGCTTCCCTTGAAGGCTCCCCGCACGTTTGGGGCAATTCCGCGATTATACCGCCCGCCGATTAACGGCCCGAGTTGCGTAAGGACCGCCGCCCAGCCAGCCCGGATGAAAGCCGCGGACTTCCGACGGCCGCCGAACATGGATTTCAGCTTCTGGTCTATGGCCGCCTGCCAGAACTTGCGACCATTGAATCCGCGCTTTGACTGTATCGCTTGCCAAGTGCGGATGGCGCGAATTGCGCCGAATTTCTTGGAAGCCCGTTTGGCTGCGATTACGAAACCGACCGGGACAAGACCGCTTCGACCGTCTTTGCGTTTGGCGGTTATCTCGCGCCCCAATTCGGCGGCAATCTTTAAGCCTGGGACAACCGGAGTTTCATTAAGCGCACCGAGCGCGGTATAGAAAGCGTGCTTGTTTACCGTCCGGGGCCATGCGCTTGAATAGCACTCGGCCAAAAGCTTCTTCACCTCGGCCTCATACTTGGAAGTGTCGAGCGAGCCGGTTATAGACCCTTTCCTGGACGCCAGCAGGTGTAAACAAGTGAACCGCCAGAGCCGTCTTTGATTATCTGGATTTCGTAAACGACAGCCTCGAAGGTGACTTGCTGATGCAATTCTGGTCCAACTGTCGGAAGGTTTTTCCTTTGCACCGTTAGCTGCAAGTCGCCAATCGGAGACTCGCCACCAGGATTCAAATACTCCTGCTGGACGCGAACGTAGGTGCAGGGATACTCAGCACCATTCCAAGTGAAGGTTGCATTACCTGAAGCCGCACCAAGCTCAAGGCTGGCACGCTGAAGCTCATACTCAAGGAGGCTTAGGATGTCGGTGGGCACCTAATTCCCCCCGAGATAAATCACGGCCATTGCGTCATTTGTCCCAAGCTGCCGCGCGCGCACGTAAGCGTATTTGCCGATTGAGGTAATCCCCGCCGTCGAAGTAGCAGCCACCGCGTTTGTGGAAATGGGGACGAAGTTCGTATTGTCCAGGCTCCAATCAATGATGAATTGCTGCGCAGCCGCCCCGGAGTTTACGCATTGGAAACTGTGATTCAATACGCCTTCGACATAGAGTCCGGTTCCGACCTTGTTCGTGGTTGTGGTCCCGGATGCGGTGAGGATTGTTGAGTTTATAGTGTCGGCGCGCATCCCGGTCGGAAAGCTGGTCGCGTCTGACTTGGAAAGGAATACGGCCGCAACCAAAAGCACCAGGGCTCCGCAAAAGACGATGAATCTTTTCATATTTTCAAATTAAAAAGGCCGACCGACAATTGCCGATCGGCCTTCAGCCACAACCCAAAACAAATCAGACCAAAATCGAATACGTCGCAGACACCGCGGAGCAATCGTCGGTGGTGGCGATATTGTGGAACGCGATGTAACGCTTGGTTCCGGGCGGCAACTTGAAACGCTTCACCGTTGCTACGCTCCCGGTGGATACAACCCCAAGCACGTCCACTTCAATCAATGGCGTAGTGACCGCCAGCGAATTTGAAGCGTCACCGTGGTAAAGCTGAATCTGCAAATTGTTCGCTGTTGTGTGCGCCGCGATGGCCGGCACGGAAACTTCAATCTCGATTTCCTCGGGGTTGAATGGTCCGCTGCCGATGTCGATGGCATCGCTGGTATTGTTGGTGTTGTTAGGCAGCGCCTTGGTGACGGATAGGCCCGAATCACGAAGTAGGCGTGTGTTAAGAACTTGAGTTGCCATAAATTGTGTTAGTAAGGCGTTCCGGCGGCAGTTGCGGTTTCGGTCTGAATTAGCGAATCGGTGACGTGCAGCGGGATTCCGTTGGATTCCATCGGCACGGTCGAGAACTTGAGGGCATCCGTCGCGGTGATTGCGCTGCCGCCAGTGGTGCCGTAAACCGGGGAACGCGAGAGCTGCAAGTAAAGCCGTTGCGCACGGTTACAGAACAAGTGAGTTGGAACAGTGCCGACGGGGAATAGTGCGAGCGCACGGGCTACTAGCGCATCGGTCAACCCGGTATTACTGGCGGTCCCGAACGATACGAGGTTTTTGATTCGGCAAGCAGCCTTGGTGTAATTGAAGGAGAGGCCGACGTAGCCGCTGAGGTTGTTCAGGAAGGCGCGATACTGCGAATTGGTCGCGCTGATATATTGCGGAACCCACTGCTTCAACTGCAACCCCTGATTGTTGCCGTAAATGAACTCGACCGAATCTGGCATGTTTACCACAAGCCATGCGCTCGAGGTAGTGGCCCCAAGTGAGCCCGTCGCGTTCGCGGTAATTTCCATCGCGGCGGGGTCGTAAAGGTAAGTCAGGCCGGCGAAACCAAAGTCGGTCGTGCTGGGGTTGCCGTAATAAACCTGCGTGCCTAGGGCAATAAGCTTCTGGCGAATGATGCCCGAGGCTTCGTTGGCCAGCGCCCATTCCGGGCCGAACTCGGAAGCGTCCAACACCGCTTCGTCGACGCGCATTTGGCCGTCGAAGAAAAAGCATTGATTCACGCGTTGGTCCCAGTTGCTCTTTGCAACCGCAGTGCCTTCGTTGGCGCGACGGAATGTCGGAGCACTTGGAAGCGCAGTCCGCACAAGACCCTTGTAGGTCGTGCCGCGGATTGTCCTGCCGCCAATCACATTGGCTTCAGGCGCGAAAGTTCGGACTTCCTCGATGATGCCGACTGCCGGGTCGGTGCCATTCATCTTGGTGATGTCGAGGAGTGTTAAGAATGAGTCTGCCATAGATTTTTAGCGGTGGTTTTCGACTTTCGTAAATCAGGGGCTTGGAGGCTCCAACCTTATGAGTGCCGCGATTTTGCGGCCGCATTCCAGTCCCAACCCTTTGACCACATCCATTTGCTTCCTAAATTGTGACGTTGTTGGCATATCCATCTGATCGGCTTCGCCCAGGGCGCTGAATAGTTTTTCGTGTGCCGCCTGAATGTCCGAAAGGGCTCGCTTCACCTTATCGTGATGGGCCTCGTGCTGTTCGGCAGTGGAACGCTCATCAACCTTGGTTGCCGCGGCGGACAGCGCTTCGGCGGCTTCAGCTTTCGC
>Ga0073909_10000058_pt1 | contig 42538 bp, 61 predicted proteins | sample Coa_R1_6_FD_66439 | JGI IMG/M metagenome (GOLD analysis project Ga0073909, IMG submission 66439) | Surface soil microbial communities from Centralia Pennsylvania, which are recovering from an underground coalmine fire. - Coalmine... | ecosystem: Environmental > Terrestrial > Soil > Unclassified... | reverse complement strand
CCGATCGGCTCGGTATTCCGCCATTGATGGGCGGGGACATGACCGGCAACCCGGTCATGCAGCAGCTCCAGGCTTACTCGCAGACATCTCCCGGCGGCGCTAGCCGGATGGCTGGCGTCGGCCGCCAGGTCATGGGTGCCTTTGACGACGCGATCGAGAACACGGCAAGCAATCTCGGCACGGCACGAACCGCGGAGCAGGCGGGGACTGCGTTAGGGATGGGGGAGAGAGCTTGGGTGACCCGGTTTGCTAACAACCAAAAAACAGATTGGAACGCGGTCGACATGTATCTGCCGAAAACAGACCCGGCACCGCTGACAAATTACGCGAAGACACTGAACCAGATTTCGCAGGATATTCCGGTAATGTCAGACACGGCGGCAACATTGCAGCAGCCGCTGACTCAGAAACTTCTAGAAAACCTAATCTCCGACTCACAAAAAGGTACGCCTACCGTGCAGGATCTGCGCGGCATTCGGACGAGGATCGGCGAGAGGCTCGGCGAGCCGGTTATCGCCGGAGATACAAGTCGGACTGAGTTAAAGCGCCTATGGGGGGCTTTATCCGATGATATTGAAGCCCTCGTCGCCACCCGCGGCCCGGCGGCGCAGGCGGCTTTCGCCAAGGCTTCAGCGACAAGCCGCAACGGGCATCAATTCATCGAAAACGTGTTGTCGAAAATTTCGCAAGGGACGGACGCTCAACCAACGGGTCTGTTTGCCGGGCCGGCAGCGGACAGAGCCTTGAGCACGGGCGGCGCCGGCGGTCAGTTCCTGCAGGCGATCCGCAATGAGATGCCCGATGCGGCAGACGCCTTGGCAGCCTACAAGCTGCGGGACATGGCGGCAACGGCACCGGGGCGACCGAACCCGACAGGCTCGCAATACTCGCCGAATCGGTTTTTGACCGAAAGCCACCCGAGCAGATTGTCGCCGGAAGCCCACGATGCACTGTTCGGGGCCGATCCTTACGTTTCGCAACAATTGACTGATCTCGGCGCCGTGGCGATGCCGATGCGAAATACCGAGGTCTTTGTCAACAACAGCCGCACGGCCCCAACGGCGCAGCTCGGCTCGATGCTCTCCAACCCGGTCAATTGGTTTCTCGGCCCAGCCAACTGGCTTGCCGCGCGCGCCGCCTCAAGCCCGGCCGCAAACAGGCTGATCGGAGCGCCTTCGGCGTTGCCGGGCACACCTTTAAGCCGGAGTGCTATTTTAGGTGAACTGTATCCGCAATTGCGGGGCCTGCTAGCGCCCTAATGCCTGCCCCCGACACCCATCAAAGCCAGCAACAGCCCCAGCACAGTGCATGTCAGTACTATGGCTGGCGGCACTAGCAGGATGATGAGAAACAGCGTGAAGACGCTCATTCCCGCCCCTCACTCATGCTGTCGCGACGAGCGGCCTGATTTCGGCGAAATTCGGCAATGGCAACCCTGCCTGCCGTAAACCGCCGGTCCCACCAGCCGTCACGCCGCCGGGGCGCCGTCGCAAGCATGCTGTCGGCCGCCACCTCATAGGCACCCCAGGCATCGGTTACGACATGAAGGGGGGGAGCGGGCTGGTCGCTCATCACCAATGCTTGACCAGCATTGCGATGGTCGCGGCGGCGTTGATGCCGATCGCCCACATCGCGACGGTCATCTTGCTGTCGAGCCGAGAAATCTCGGCCTTGACGCTGACGATATCGGCCTTGGTGGCAACGGAGAGCGCGCCAATTTCGGCTTTGGTGGCGACTGACAGGCTAGCAATCTCGGCCTTTGTGGCGACCGAGAGGCTAGCAATATCAGCCTTGAGATCGGCAATATCAGCCTTAGTCGCGACCCCGCTGGCCAGTGCCTCGTTGATCGCCTCTGCAGTGGCCTCGGCGGTCTCCTGACTGAACCCGCCCTTGCTCTGCAGGCTGCGGGCGAGCTTAAGCGTGTCGATTATCGTCATTGCCGCGCCTCGCTCATAACGCGCCCACCTTAGAAGCGACGCGCAGCAGCAGCCAAAGGGCTGGCATGCCGACAGCGGCAACCAGCGCAATCGTGCTGCCGACCATCCAGGTCAGGACCGCTAGCCGGCTTTCAATCGCCGCCAGCCGGTTGTCGTAAGCCGCGATCTCTTCGGCCGCAGCGGTCGCCTTGTCCTCGGGCACGTTGGCCTCGCGCAACGCGGCGTAAAGGCGCCCCATCATCACAGCCATTATTGCCGCACCTCGCTCATCTGGCACGGCAGTCCGTTGCGGATGTTGCTGACCGCCGCCTGCAGCCACTCGGTCGGGCACGGCGTGTCTTTCGGCCAAGACGCCAGCGCGTCGAGGCAGCTCTGCAGGTTGCGCGCCTTCCTCTCCGCGTCGATGCACTGCTGCATCGCGACGTAGCTGCTGCTGGTCGAACGGCAGGCGCCGACGATATCGGTGTTGGGCTCGGCCCGCGCGGCGAGCGCGAGGCTCGCGGCGGCCAACGCGCCGAAGATAAGGTGCTTCATTCTGCTGCCTCGTGCTGCTCCAAGAGATGCCGGATCGCCAACGCGACGACCGTGCTGATCGGCGCCTCGCCGTTTTCCCACCTGTTTACCGCCTGCCGTGTCACGCCGAGCGCAAGCGCGAGCTGCACCTGGGTCACCCCGAGCCGCTGGCGGGCCTCGCGTATTTCTTGCCGATCCACCCAATCGCTCCTATGTTCCAGGGGCGGCCGGGAGAGTTGCTGCTCCCCCGGCGCCCTGTCGCTATAGGCGGATACGGACCTTTAGCCGGAACCGCATCCATCGAAGCGACAGGAAGAGCTGGATTTGCATCCGGCCCTCCCTGGTAAACCGCGGGGCCCATTCCCCGCGGCACCGAGACACATAGTAAACTCAAGTTACATTGGCAATCGGCAAATAGGGTTAATGCCCTGCGCTGCTGGCGCTGATGGGCACTGCATCCGCTGGATCTCCGCCAACGTCGCGAAAATGAAATCAGCGAGACCGCCGGGATACTGTGCCATCGCGCACGTCATGTTCGCCTGCGGGTTAGGCGCGCGCCAATCCTCGGCGAGGGTGCCGGTGATCCGATGCAGCACCACGCACAGCGCGTCAACCGCCAGCTCCAGAGCGTCGATTTTCGCGTCTTCCTCTCCGGGCATTCTGTCTCCCGTGGTGGGCGCGGCAGGGATTGAACCTGCGACCCCCGGCATGTGAGGCCGGTGCTCTGCCGCTGAGCTACGCGCCCGGATCAGCCTCTATCCAAAATTTATATAAAGAATCAGACCCACAATTGAAAAAATCAGAACAAGGAATGTTATTCCCACACTAATTACAGAAATACGCGCTAACTCGTCCCACCTGGGATCATTGCAATCCCACATTCACTTTCCCTCTCGCACCGTGATCTTCAACGTACCCTCTTCGTATGAGTCATAGTGCTCTCCCGCTGAGCTACGCGCCCTAATGCTGGGCTTCCCACCCAGCCGAGGGTTTCAGTTCTTCTCAAGTCCTTCAGCTTCCGCCTTGCTTCCGCCTTCACTCACACAACCCCTAAGTCATGCTGAGACCGGTGCTCGCCGCTGAGCTACGCGGCCTATTCTAATACCGCAAGGCAAACGAAGAAGACGGCGACAGCTAAGGCTAACGGTAGCCACCGGACAAGGCGTTGCCGACGGTCCCACTTAGCTTCGATCGCCGCCATGCGGAGGTGATGTTGCTGCATCTCACGTTCGATCATTTCTCTAGGTTGTGCCTGCATCGCTAACTCTCGCAACATTCTCCGGTCGGTTATTCGGACATCCCTCGGCACGCTATTGGTTTCATTCACAAAAATACCCGTGGGATCTCCCGTGTGAAGGGAGGGACTTCCCCCATAAGTCATTGATTTGTTTGACGCTGGCGGCGGTGTTTGACAGCGTTTTTCGGACAAATCCGGGGATTATTGGGACATTCTTCGGACGCTGAAGGAGATCACTTCCGTCTGAGGGAGCGGGGCTCCGGCGCTGCGTGCTCTTCAGACATTCTTCGGCCGTTTATCGATAGTCTTCGACTATCAATCCGGCACGCAACGCCCGTTGAACCATGTCGTCGGTCCCGCGCCCGCCCGGAAACGCGACACACGCCGTCGCTTCATATTCATCGATCATTCGTTGGTTGCGGCGCACTCCTGCAGCTCGACCCATTCTTTTCCATTCTGCCGAAACCCTAATAGTCGATTTGCCTCTGGCGAGTGCCCATTGATGCGCCCAGTAATCGGCACCGATATAGGGACCGGTTACGTCGTCGGATGCACCGTCGATGACGACCCGGATGCCGCCCTTCGGTTCCCATTGTTTATCCAACGCATCTAGCCGGCGCCATAAAGCTCGGACACCGATGTAATCGCGCCCCCCGCAGATAATTACGCGCATCAATCCATCACCTTACGCGCCGCCAGCAGGAAGTCGGGGCTGTGGTGCGCATACAATTCGGTCGTCTTCTGCTGGCTGTGTCCAAGCCAACCGGCGATCGTCCAAAGATCGACGCCTGCCTGTGCTAGCCAGGTACCTGCGGTGTGCCTCAGCGTATACGGCACAACATCCGGCCCGAGCCCGGCACGCTCTCGTGCCCGGCGGAATGACTTCTTCACGCTTTTGATCTGTTTCCCGTTGTACGCCAGCACATACGTCGACGAGGCGCGCGCCTGCGCCTGCAGCAGAAACCAGCGCAGTCGGCGCGGCAATGCAATGATCGGGCGATGCTTTGCCGTTTGTTGCCGGCCCGGTAGGTTGAAGTTGATGCGGTTGCGGGCGAAGTCGATCTGATGCCAGCGCAGATCGAACAGCGCCCCGGAACGCGCCCCGGTTGCCAGCGCCAGCAGGATGAACAGCGGGAGATGCCCGCGGGCCTGCGGGTCGCGCCGGCTCTCCCAGAGCAAGCGAGCGACTTCCGATCGCGTTAGCCAGCGGTCCCGCCCCGGTGGGCGTGCCGGCACCTCCACAAACGGGCGCTCAAGCAATTTGCCATCGGCATGAGCATGCCCGAGCGCCGCGCGCAACACCGTCAACTCGCGAGCGGCGGTGCTTTCCTGCCGCCCCTCTGCGACCCGGTCGCGGACATAGGCGCGGCATGTCTCGCGCTTGATGAAGTCACAGGTCCGGTCGCCCCACCAGCGAAGCAACGCATCAATCGAGAAAAGTACCGTCGCCTTTGCCGCGACACGGTCGATATTCTGGTCGGCATAGACCTTGAGAACGTCGGCTATTCTTGTCTCAGAGGCACGATTTGGCCCGGTCCATTCGAGGGGGCGGGCTCTTGTGTCGAGCCACTCCGCAAAGATTGCCGCAGCCTTGCGGTGGTCTCTAGTGCCCGTCGAACGCTCGCGGCCCCGTCCTCGCTCATCGGTCCAGTAGATGTAGTATATGCCGTCGCGTTTCGGATTCGCTCTAAGCTTCGGTCCTGTGGAAGGACGGGGCATGCAATGTTCTCCTGCCAGGCGGTTAGATCGTCGGCGCGGTACATGATCCGGCCGGCCACTTTGCGATAGGTGATCCGGCCGGCGGTGCGCTCCGAGCGCAGCGCACGCGGCGGCACGCCCAGTATTCTCGCAGCCTCGACTTCGTAATACAGCGGTTCAACCTGCGGCCGGTTGGGGGCGGCTGTGGGGGCAGCCATCGGCGCTCTCCTTTAGCCTGCGCGTTGATGCGGCTTGCGTAGTTCCAGCCAGGCTGCCGCCAACGCGTCCATCTCCTCGGCGAACAGATTCGATCGCGTCGGCCACAAATCATTGTTGAGCAGCAGGGCAATCTGTCGGACATAAAACAGCGCCGCGCCGCCGCCATAATGTCGCTGCGCTTTTTGCTGGCGCTCTGTAAGGTTTTGCCCGCGCAGATGCTGCAGCCCGCCTTTTAGGGCGACCGGTGCATTGCCGGCCGGTCCCACGGCAAAGCCGCGGGTAATTTCTTCGATATTCGCCGCGGGCATGCGAACCACCTCCGCAATCTCGTCTCGTTGATACCCGAGCTGCATCAGGCGTGCGATGGAGGCGCGGACATCGAACGAGCTGAGCGGCTGGCCATGCTGGATGTTGAGACGTACCGCATCGGCGAAAATGTCGGCTTCGCTCGCATACTGCTTTACCGTCACCGACACCTTGTCGACACTACGACGCCGATAAACCTCGACCCGGTGCCAGCCATCGACCAGGCGATAGGTTTCCGCCGTCACCGTCACCGGCGGAAACTTGGCGCCGGCATCAAAATTCGCCAGCATGCGCGCGATCGTGAACTCGTTCGCGTTGTTGCGCGGGTAGATGGTCTCGTCCCGCACGATTTTGCTGATCTCTAATTGCATCGGTCTAAATCCTCGCCATGCCTCGCCCAGCCCAGCCGTACCGAGCCGTGCCCCGCCCAGCCGCGCCTGAAACTCACTCAACAAATCCCTGCCATGCCCTGCCTCGCCCTGCCTTGCCAAGCCATACCCGGCCGGACCAAGCCACACCCTGCCGTGCCGCAAATCCTGCAAACAAATCCCTGCCATGCCTTGCCCCGCCGGGCCAATCCAGACCTCGCCCGACCACGCCAAGCCTGGCCTCGCCACAAAACCAACAAACAAAATCCCTGCCCTGCCCTGCCTCACCCCGCCTCGCCCCGCCCCGCCGAGCCACGCCCCGCCGCGCCAGGCCTGCCCCGCCACTTTCATTCCGCCGCGAGCGGCAGCGCCGCCGTCCAGGCAGCTTGATCAGAGGTAGCAAATTTTCCAAACCAACCCTTTGTTTGCGGCCGATAGTCACCGACACCAAACCGCCGGCCGGCGTCGTTGGCGATCTCCTTAATAATGGACGGTTGCGTTAACAGCACCTCATCAAACCCCAAGATTATGCTGGTACCCCATCGCTCGAACCTCGGTCGAGCCCGCATAACGCCGGCACGCTGCACCCGGACACGGCGCCGGTCGATGACATATGACGTTAGCGGCGAGCCATCGTCGGGGTTCCACAGCGGCAGCAGCTCGTCTTGGACCTCGATGTGGGCTAGAACGGATTTCATGGAACTGCGCCGGCCCGCCGCCTTCCAGGCGCCCGCCGCCTCGATGATCGCCGAGCGCAGTGCGATGGCCGGGAGCGCGCATTGCCCATCAGCCAACCGATAAGCCGCAGCCTCGGCCTCGACTTCCGGCAGCGGAATGTTGGAGCCTCTCGTGCCCACCGCTTTAGGGATCGCCATCGATGCCGGGTTGTGTGTCAACAGCGGCGATAAGCCCACGATATGCAATACAAATTCAGCCATTTGTCACCTCCTTCGTTCTTGCCGCCAGCGCATCAAGGATGGCGCGCGCCGCATCGCCGTTCTGGGTCCGGCACCGGCCGAACTGCGCCAGCGACGATATCCGCAATTTCTCGCAATCCCCCGGGCTGGCGCTGGCGATCAGCTCGACAAACGCATCGCTCCACGCCTGCCAGTTCAGCTCGCCGCCCTCGTTGGCAACTGGCATCAGCGCCCGCACCGCCGCCGCAAACGGCACCGCCGGCGCCTCGACAATCACTACTTCCCCCGGCATCTCGTCGTCGGCGTACCTCAAGCGGGGCTTTGCCGCCTCGGGCAGCGGCGGCAGGCCGAAGGGGTCTTCATCGCGCGCACGCTCGTCGGCAGTTGCGGCGGTAGCTTGATAGGCGGAAAGCGCGGGGCGCAGCGAATTGCGCATGGCAGGGTCTAAAGCCGCCCAGAAGGCGCGAAACGCCTCGGCACCCAGCATTGCTGCGCTGTTGGCCTCGTTTTGCAGCGCCACTTCATCGATCGACGCCGTCATGCCGGCGAAGGCATCGAGATCGGCCGCCGTGTCGACCGGCGCGGGCGGCGGCGTCACGTCGATCGGCTCCGCCCGCATCTCGGCCGCCTCCTCGGGCGCGTAAAGGCCCCCCGTAGCCATCGGCCAGATCGTGCGGACACCTTCCGACACCACCCGCGAGCGCAGCATCTGCCTGGGAAACTTGCGGTGCATCGGGTTCGACAGTTGCGCCTGCGCTACGCGGGCCGCGTCCCAGCGGATCTTCGCTTCGCCGCCCTGCGGGTGCGAGAACGTCGCCTCGGCAGCCTGGTCGCTCAGCTCGTGCCACTGCACCCGGCCACCGGCCCCGAGGAAGTCCCGCAGCATTGCTTCCGATTTCTTCGACGGGCTGCCGTTTATCACATGATAATCGCGTGCGGCCAGAACCGCCGGTCGCCCTTCAGCGGCGGCGATCGCCATCAACACCATCGCTTGATCCGGTGTCTTGATCCCGAACATGCCGCTGCGCGCGATCGACTGCGCCAACGCCTGCATCTGTTCAAACGGCAGCGGCGCTAACTCATTGGACATCGGCTCCCTCCTCCTCGGCGGCGGCCCGCACGCGCAGCACGCGGATATCGCGCTCGGGGATGACAGTCTCGCGTCGGTGCTGGGTGCGCCAGGTGATGTTGTAGCCCGGTAGCCAGCCGCTGCTCGCCGGCCCCAGCGCCGCCTTCAGCGCCGCGTCAATCTCGGCGACACGCTTCTCGGCTGCCGAAATCTCGGATTTCAGTTGCTCGCGCTCCGGCAGCGAGGCGCAGAGGAAATTGTCGCTCGATAAGTCTCGATACGAACCATCATCCAAGTCGGCCGCTAGCGCCTCGCTTGGTGCAGCGCCAGGAAGCAGGCCGGCATCGAAGTCGCGCCACCACGCTGCGACAGCATCGAGGATCTTGGCCTCAGCCGCTTCGTGACGCGGGACTGAATAATAAAAGACCGGATAGCTAGGCGAGCGCACCATTACCGCCAAACAACCCCACGTGCGCCCGGTGACAATCAATTCTGCAAGCGTCTGGATCAAGTACCCGGTCGGCGGACGGCCGTGCCACTTCTCAAACTGATGCGGTCCGACAGTCTTAATCTGAATGAGCCCGTCATCCTCTTCTGCTGCACACCAATAGTCAGGCGTGCATCCAAGCCGGTGTTCCGGCAGCCGGTGATATGTCGATGCCTTCCGCAGCGTCCATTCGGGTTTTTCTTCGCGGATAGCAGCGGCAACGGCAGGCTCTAGAATACGGCCAGCCCGCATTGCGGGACTATCGGCAGGGATCGCCCCGGCGCCGCTCGATACCGCGCCGCGCATGATTTCGGCGAGTTGCTCAAGTGACAAATATGGATGCAATCCGAACAATGCCGGTAGCCGGCTCGCTGTTATGTCGGCACGCCGCCAGTCGAGCCAATCCCCAGTAGACGTAATTTCGCGCACTTCACGGTTCATTGCGACCCCCGCTCATGAACCGGCCAGATATTTCATTCCTCGTTATTCGCCCCTTATGGAAGGCGTCTCGCATGTTAACCGCATGTGTTCCAAGGAACAGGTGGGACGGGTTCACGCAGCGAGGGTTATCGCATTCGTGACAAACCTCTATCCCGCTCGGGATTTCCCCGAAGTGCAACTCCCACGAGACGCGAGATGCTCGCATCGGCCGCCCTTGGCTGCGACGGGCTGATAATTGACCGTATCCGGCGGCATCTAATGATGCCGTCCATAACCAGCAATTCTCAGTCTTTTTAACCTTCTCCCAAAACCTAACGCTAATCGGTTTTGGCTTTGTGCCAAGCCGTTCGCCATTGGAATGGCGCAGGCGTGTTGCGCATGATTTAGAACATGTTGTTTGTCTGCCCCATTTGTTTCCTGGCTTTTTGTAGAACACCCGCCCGCATGAGAGGCAGACCTTCTCGTGGGCTTCGCGCACCGGCCCGGTCACGACGCCACCCGCACCAGCAGCCAGACGATCGCCGCCGCCCACAGCGCGACGCCGGTCGGGATGGCGAGGCGCGCCAGCATGCGGCGGCGGCGGATCGGCTGCTCAAACACGACATTCGAGAACGAGATGGCGCCCATTGTGGCTACTCCTCGTCCGCCCGTTTGTTGGAGATCGTGTTGCACTTGTCGCAGTAGGTGTAGGAACCAATCCCTCCACCAGCAAACCCATAGCCTAGCCGCAGATATCCACCGCAACCTTCATGCAATCCCTGCGCTGTACCGAGAGCGCACTCACAATCATCTGGATGCGGGCACCCTATGCAGTGGTTCATCGTCTCCGCTCGCAGCTAAGCCCGTGTATGCAAAACGCATCCGCCGCAAACGCATTGCCGGTGGCGCAGCTCGCGCTCAGCGGCGGATCGGGCTCGCCGACCGGCCGCCACAGCCCCGTCATCAGCGCCGTCACCGCCAGCGCGCAGATCGCCGCGTTGGTCGCCGCAACCACCTCTGTCCGCCCGTCCGGCCACTCCACGGTCAGCACCTGCGGCGCCACCGTGTCCATGTCCGCGGCGGCGAGCAGCAGCAGCCCGGCGAGGGCGCTAGTCATCGGCGCTGCGCCGTATCGCACTGCCGAGCCAGCCGCGGGCCGCCTCGTCGCGGACATAGAGCAGCGTGCGGATCAAGTCGCGGCGCAACGCCCGCACCAGTTTGTCGTCGATATCGGCACCGTAATAATGGCGCACGTCCGTGATGATCTCGTCGGCCAGCGCCGCCAGCTCGTGCCGCGGCGGCGACATCGAGGGCATGTCCCGGTCGGTGATCATTCGGGTGGCTCCGAGAGATAAGCCTGCGCCCACTCGAGCTTAACGAGCAACCGACGATAGCGGGCGATCAGATCCAGATCGTCCGGCGATCCGCCCCCGCTGCGGACGCGCGCTATCTCGTCGAGCACCGACTTAACGTCTGCAAGCAAGTCGTCGATCCGCTGCAGGCTGTCCATCAAAGCCAGCCCATCCGCTGTGCCGCCCGGTCCTCGGCCTCGGCCGCGCGCTGCTCGTGATCCTCCACCGCCTCCACCGCCCGGCTCAGCGGCAGCAGGTGCGCCGCCAGGTGCTGGTATTGCCCGATCTCGACCCGCTCCGCCTCGCGCAGCAAGGTCTGCGCCTCGGTAAAGACGCGCCAGAGAAGGGTGTCGAGGTGCGGGCGGGGGTGCATTTTGACGAAGGCCTCTTCAGTGAGCCTCCGTTATCCTAAGCGGAATAAATTCCGTCGTCCAGCCAGTTTGAAAAATTTCCGGATTTATTCCGGCAGGCAGTTGCGTTGTCCAGTACGGGGTACGTATGCTACCGGAAAGGGCAATAAACACTGCTGAGCAGGCACAATGGCAAAACCGTCTTTGGGGCCTCTGCTACCGATTGCTAAGGCTCCCACCAAACCAAACGAAATTTATGGCCCGTGCTTGGTCTCCCCAGGCGTCAATGGCAGTGACTGGGCGCTCAGCGAATGGGATGGTAGCGACTGGTTTACCCTTGATGGCGAGTGCCGCCTAAAGCCTTGCTTTTACATCCCCTTGCCGCCGATATCCTCACTCACCGAGTGATTGCCATTGATCTCCTGCAGCACAAATTTCATCAGCACTGCGGGGTCGGCATCCGATCTATCGCTCGTGCAATAGACTAACGCAGCGAGCTGGAGCGCGATCGTCTTTGCTACAATCTTAAGCTGCTGCAATCGTTCACTCTCTGTCATTTTGCTGACCTTGGGGACCTCCATACCGAGGTCAAAAGGTGCAATCCCCATTAAGAGCGCGGGCGAGATTTCGAGATGCCGCGCAAGCTTTAGGATCGTGTTCGTCGATCGTCCTTCGATCGGTTTGTCCAGATAATTGCGAGACGCGCCAACCGCGAGCAGAGCCTTGGCAACACTCGTCCCCTTGCGTTTCGCCGCGATGCGAAGACGCGCCTTAAACGCGGGGTCATCCCACAACTGGTCTTCCACGTCTCCCCACATCCTCTGATCGGCCCAGAGGGCACGGTCTAAATCTTCCAAAAGGGGCAATTGCACGATTCCAATCACGCTACTCATATTGGAAAATATTCTAATATTCCACCCAAATCATTCCCGCTATCAGGCCGCTCCTGTCGAGCAAGATGGGTTTTGGCCTTGTCTGACGGAATAAATTCCGCGTATTCTGACGCCTATGCTGAGTCCAAACGAGATCCTGCATCTGGCCCGCCGCTATGCAGCCGCAGAGGATGTCGCGCTCAGTACGGTCGCTTTGCGAGCTTGTCCCGGAAATCACAAAATCTTCAATCGCCTAATTGAAGGGCGGGGTGCCAACAGCTACACGCTCGCCACGATAGAGGCATTCTTTTACGAAAATTGGCCATCAGGAGTGCCTTGGCCTCGCGGTATCGCGCGTCCCAAGGCGGCAAAGCGCGCCGATTGCGCCGCCGAATGACCACCTTCGCCCTCATCGTCGCCTTCTACCTCGTCATCACCATGCCCGCGGCCGTGCTGCTCTGCCTCGCCCTAAAACGCTGGGCGCGGTGATGGCAATGACCAGCGATCAAGTCGCCTTCATCAGAAACGTGATCTCGCGGGAGATTGTGAAGCGGCTGACTTCGTCTGCTAACGTGAAACGCCGGTCGGAATGCCCCGGCCGGCGCTTCGAAGGAGCGAATGATGGCTCGTACCCATCGGCGGCTCCTGCACCTGACTATGGTGATCTGGCGGGTTTCCGTCAACCTCACCATCGTCTGGTAGCAGGGAGGGAGGCTGGCCTCGCGCCAGTCTCCTTCCCCCGGGCCCGCTGATGGCCACGCGCGTTGAACATATCGGGGCCGCCACACTCTATCTCGGCGACTGCCGCGAGATATTGCCGACACTGGCAAGCGCCAGCATCGACTTCATATTCACCGACCCGCCCTATGGCCACAACAACAACAACGGCGACCTTATCGAGCGGTGGGAGAAAGCCTTAGGCCGACCAGCTAATGAAATAGAGGCGGCTACGCCACGCCCCATCGACAACGATGGCCCGGAAGCAAACGAAATTGCGCGGTGGCTGTTTGCCGAAGCTAACCGGCTCCTAGCCGCCGGCGGCTGCTGCTGCTGCTGCTGCTGCTGTGGCGGCGGCGGCCCCGATCCCCAATTCGCCCGCTGGTCGCTCTGGCTCGACGAGGCCCTCGGCTTTAAGCAAATGGTGGTGTTCGACAAAGGCCCGATGGGCATGGGCTGGCACTATCGCCGCTCTTACGAAACAGTCCTCGTTGGGCAAAAACGCGGCGGCCCCTGCCGTTGGTACGACACAACAAATGCCATCGAAAACGTGCTCCGGCCTGGCGCGCACGGGATCAAGAAAATAATCCCCGGCGCTGGTGACCACCCCACGGCTAAACCCGAAGCACTGGCCGGGTTGTTTATCCGTCTGCACACCGAGCCCAGCCACCTGGTCCTCGACCCCTTTATGGGGGCCGGCAGCACCGCCGTCGCCGCCGCGCAACTCGGCCGCCGCTTTCTCGGCTGCGAAAGCGACCCGAAATGGTTTGCCCTTGCCTGTAAGCGCGTAAAGGCCGCCTACCGCCAACTTGATCTGTTCCGCGATTACCGGCGGCCACACGCCACGGCATGCCAAATTGAGGCGACGCTGTGACTAATCGCATCTTCGATCCCGAGCGCGACTTCTACGAAAGCTATATGGCGGTGATCGCCGAGCTGCGCCGCCGCTGGCTCGCGGGTGAATATATCCCCCCGGAATGGCGCCCCGACACCCGCCGCGCAGCGCCTCCAGCGACCGGGCGGAGCCGCTGATGCCCTGCCCGCACTGCCAGGCCGCCACCCGCGTCACCGATAGCCGGCTGCAGCCGCAGTCCGGCTATGTCCGCCGCATCCGCCGCTGCCGCCGCTGCGGCCACCGCATGGTCACCTGGGAAAGCACCCTGCACCCCGACGCCATCGCCGCCGCCGCCGCCAGATTGCGCGCTGTTGCCGACGAGATGGAGCAGCCGCAGACGGTGCGGGCGCCGGTGCCCCGCCTGGTGCCGCCGACCGAGGCCGCCGCATGAGCGCCGCAACCCCATCCCCACCCGGCCCGCGGGCGCTTCGGGACAGCCCGCACGCCGGCTGCCGGCAGCCGCTCACCGCGCACAACCTCCGCGCGGCGCTACCCCCTAGCGGCGGCTGCCGGCACTTATCGCCGGAGGCGCTGCCGTGACCGAGCGCGAATACAACGCCAGCGTCGACCTCCACGACTCGTACTACGCCGCCGTCGCCGAGCTGCGGCAGCAGCGTGAAGCCGCCAAAGTGCCGGCGGTGCTGCCGGTCGTCCATGTTCCCGCGACCCTCGCCGACGCCGAAACCTCGCTCAAACAGATCGTCGTCGCGGAAGCCGCCGAGAAGCACTGGAAGGCCGCCAAGGACCCTGAGAAGCTATTCGAGGCAGTCAAGCTGAAGCTGACGAAGCAGGCGGGCTATGTGGTTTACCGCCAGGATGTTGCCGTGCCGTCGCAAGCGATCGGTGCTCCCGGCCGAGGAAAACGGGTCGCAGTTCCAAGACCCGTTTTGCCAGACGCCGACCCGGGCAAGCGTATCGTCCACCGCTGGCGCCAGCGCCTCTGCGAGAAAGAAGGCAAGCGGTGGGTGGTATCGGATGACAAGCTAGGTGCCGCTCTCGAAGAGGCCGGTCGGCGTAGCGTCCGCATCTGCGAGCAGGAAAACGCCAACACCATCCGCGGCACTGAAGGCACCGGCGAGTTCGAGCGGTACACGCCCGCCGAATACATCGAGCGCGCCCGCCGTGTCCTCGGCACCATCGACCTCGACCCGGCCTCCTCGCCAATTGCCCAGCAAACCGTCCGCGCCACCCGCTTCTTCACCGAAACCGATAACGGCCTGGAACAACCCTGGGACGGCAACGTGTGGCTCAACCCGCCCTATCACCGCGAGCTGGCGCCGCTGTTTATCGATAAGCTGATCGATGAAATCGCCGCCGGGCGCACCCACCAGGCGATCGTCCTCACCAACAATTCCACCGACACGCAGTGGTTTTTTAGAGCCGCCGCCGCCTGCTACGGCATCTGCTTCACCACCGGCCGCATTCACTTCACCGTGCCCAATGCGCAACCCGTGCTGCCGACCCAAGGACAGGCCTTCTTCTATTACGGCCGCAACCTCAATCAATTCGTCAAGGTGTTTAGCGAAATCGGCTTCTGCGTCGAGCCAATTTACCTGGGCGCACCCCTATGCTGACCAACGATTGGCTCAGACAGTTAACCGAATGGTCGGAAGGCCAAGCCGCCCGGTGGGCTATCGATAATGGCTGGCACGTCCTGCACGTCGCCGACCTCGGCCGCGGCGCCTCGATGGCCGAAGGCCGAGCCGGCAAAGTCATCATGCCCGACCTGCAACTGTTCGACCTTGCCGGCATCCGCCACTCACGCCTGGTGGAGGTCAAAGCCAAACCAAACGGCGCCTACAAATTCCAGAAGCTCGGCATCTGGTGCACCGGCACCGACCGCCACAAGTGGTTAGCCTACAAGAAAATCAATGCGGGCGGCGTCCCGGTCGACTTGGCTTTCATCCACTTAAAGCCGCGTAAGGAAGACGTGGACTTTAAGCCGCATCTGCTGTGGGCGCCGATCAGCGCGCTCCCTGTCCCGATGGAGATTCCCCCGAGTTGGCGCTTCCCCAGCGGCGGCGTCGTCTGGGATGTCACCGATGGCAACGGCCCCTTCCAATTCCTCGGCTGGATCAAGGTGCCGGACCACATTCTTAATGCCGCCGCTGCGGCGAAAGTCAAAATCTACCCTTGGGATAAGCCGCCCAAAATGCGCCGGCCCAAAGATCTGCCAGGGCAGTTGTCACTGTTTGACGCGGTGAAAAAGACATGACCGCGCAGCCGGTGACAGTGGTGTTGTTGGGCGAGCCCACCCCCTTCGCCCGCATGCGCATCGCTGCCCGCACCGGGGCCCACTTTGTCCCGGCGCCGCAGCGTAACGCCATGGCCGCGCTCCGCATCGAAGCCGCCAACACCATGCGCGAAATGGGTGCGGCAGTCCTCGACGAGCCGGTGTCGGTCACCCTTCTGGCAGAACTGCCAATTCCTGCCAGTTGGAGTAAAAAACGCCGCAATCTCGCAATCTTAGGCATTATAAGGCCCGGCACCCGACCCGACATCGACAATGTCTATAAATTGGCCGCCGATGCCATGCTAAATGGTATCGTTGTCACCAACGACGCGCTCGTTGTCGACGTGCACATGACCAAGCGTTACGGCCTGCAGCCAAAACTGGTGGTGACAGTGGCACCATTGCCGCGCGCTGGTGAACTCCCCCTGGAGGCCGCCGCATGAGCACCGCCTACTACAACGAGGTCGATCCCTATGCCGCACAGTGGCTCCGAAACCTCGTCGCTGAAGGCCATATCGCGGGCGGCGATGTCGACGAACGCTCAATTGTCGATGTTCGAGCCGACGATCTTCGCGGCTACAGCCAGTGCCACTTCTTCGCCGGAATCGCAGGCTGGTCAGTCGCCCTCAGACTGGCCGGATGGGATGACGCTCGACCTGTTTGGACAGGTTCGTGCCCCTGTCAGCCGCTCTCAGGAGCGGCGCGAGGTCGGACCATTGCACAAGACCTCTGGCCGCAATGGTGCCGTCTCATCGCTGCAACTCGCCCTCGAACGCTCTTTGGTGAACAGATTCCCCAGAAGGGAAGCTGGCTCGATCGCGTCTGCGATGATTTGGAAGTTCTGGGTTACGAAATCGGGGCGGCAGTTCTTCCGGCTGTCGCTGTCGGCAAAGACCATGCGCGCCCTCGGATTTACTTTGTCGGCAACACCAACGGCAACAGCCAACCAATCGTGCCCATCGATGGCAAAATGGCCGGGTTGCGCCGGCATCGAAGTGACGCCGGAAACATGGCGCCAGCGCATGGGGTTTCCGCCCGAGTGGGACGACTGCGCGCCTACGGCAATGCGATTGTCGCCCCGCTCGCTACCGAGTTCATAAAGGCTTTCATGGAGTGCGCTCCGTGAGAACCTGCACCGCATGTGGGCAAACAAAGCCAAGGACGGATTTCTTCGCGGATCGCCGCAAGAAACATGGCCTACAGGCGCGTTGCAAAGTCTGCAAGATGGCCGCGACTCGCGAATACATGCGCAGGACAGATGGAGACAAACGCCGCTACTGGGCTAATCCTGAACGAGAGCGCGAGCGGCATTTAATACGAAAATACGGCATTGATCAGGCCGGGTACGATGCGTTGTTTGTACGCCAAAATGGCCGATGCGCCATATGCCAAAAGACGCAAGAGCGAGCCTTTGATGTTGATCACGACCACAGCACTAGTCGTGTCCGCGGTCTTCTTTGCACTAACTGCAACCGAATGGTCGGCCACGCCGGAGATAGCGCCGCTCGATTAGAGGCGGCCGCTAACTATCTTCGCGCCATCACGCCGCAAGCCGCCGCCGAGTTCGTCGCAGCGGTGATGGAGTGCCGGCCATGAGCAGGATCGGCCCCATCTGGCGACAGCGCCCGTCGCCGATCACAACATACCAGGAATGGATGTGGTGCTGGCTGCTGCTCGACAAGCAAGGGCGAGTGTTTGCCATCGAATGGTGCGAGCCATGACCACCGCTGCGTTGCGCGCCGACGTCGACGCCACCATCCGCTACTGGCGCGCCGCCGACGATCGGGTGCGGCCTTGGGCGGCTTGGGAAGCCCTCACCGGAAAGTATCGCGGCTCCGCGACCTGGGGCCAGGTCCGCACCTTCATGCTCGAATGGCTCGCCGCTCGCGAGCAGAGCTCCCTCCAACGTGCCGGATAGGTGCGATGCCCAAGCCAAGCGATACTTGGATGCCCCTCTATATCGGCGACTACCTCGCCGATACCCAGCATCTGACCCCGCTTCAGCACGGCGTCTATTTTCTGTTGATCATGGCCTACTGGCGCAACGGCGGCCCCCTGCCCGATGAAAATAATTCACTCAGAATGATCACAAAAATGTCTCGTTCTGAGTGGAAAAAAATGCGCCCAACCATGGAACATTTCTTTGAAATTTCTGACGGCCAGGAATGGCGCCACAAACGCATCGACGCCGAACTTGAAAAGGCCGAAACCCTAGCAAACGCGCGCCGCTCCGGCGGAAATATGACCGCCGCCAAACGCTGGGCTAACGGTAGCTCAGCTAGTAGCTCAGCTAGTAGCACTGCTGGTAGCTCAACCCATAGCTCCCCCCATAGCTCAAGCGTAGCTTCGCGCGCGCGCGTCTTACCTTCACCTTCACAAAGTAAGAAAGATAAGAAAGAAAGAGTAACCCCCCATAAGCCCCCCTTGGAGGGGGGCCTCGTTGGTTGGGCGAACTTCTGGGATTTATATCCCCATAAAGTGGCAAAGCGCGCCGCGGAGGCCCAATACCGCAGAGCCGTAGCCCGCGCTCCGCCCGAAAAGATCAGCGCCGGCCTCGAAAACTACATCCGAGACAAACCCCCGGACCGACCCTGGTGCAACCCCGCTACCTGGCTCAGCCAGGACCGCTGGCTCGATCAACCGGACGAAACCCCGCGGAGCAATGGAAGTGGCAGAAATCAACGACTTTCCCCCGTCGAAAGCCTCTATCTCGGCGCTGCGAGAGCCGCAGACGCCTTCGACCGCCGCCAGCGCGAGACCGCTCGCTGCGCTGATTGCAAACCTGCTGAGCCACTTCTGGACCGCGGCTGACCCCCCCGCAACTCGCCAAGCCCAAATCGCAGACTGGATCGAAGACCTCCACGAATTCCCATACCACGACGTCGCCGCCGCCTGCCGGGAATGGCGCCGAGCCCATGCCAAACGACCCTCGATCGCCGAAATCCGCAACCTCTGCCGCGAAGCCCAACAGCCCATGCCGCCTCCCACCAACCTCGACGCCTACGCCCGCAGCCTCGGATGGCGCAGCAATGCCGAGCGCATGACCGCCATCGCCGAGGCGCAGCGCAAAAAAGCCGAAACCGAAGCCCGCCTCGCCGCCGAAGCCATAGCCCGAAACACCGCCGCATGAACCCCCTCGCCCCATCGGCCGAGCGCCGACAGCACAACCGCGTTACCCGCGATCGCTCCCAGCTCGCCGATAGCCTCGGCCGCATCGGCAACCCCTGGCGCGCCGAAACCCTGCTGGCCCGGTTGGAGAGGGCCGGCGATATCACCGCCGCTCAACGCGCCGCCGGCGAGCAATTCCACGCCATCTTCCGAGCCGCCGCTCGCGATCCGATCAAGGCCACAGACCCCGCCAAAACCCACGTCAGCGGCGCCCACGGGCTCGCTCAGCCAATGGGGAGCCTCTGGGCCAAAACCGCGCTCGACCGCGCACTGGATGCGCTGGGTGGGCTGGCTTCTCCCGCCGGAAGCTGCGCCTGGCACGTCCTCGGCAATGACTGCTCGGTCCAAAGCTTCGCCCGGCGACAAGCCTGGACCGGAAAACCTATCCGAAACGAGGTCGCTAAAGGCGTGCTCTTGAGCACGCTGGGCACGCTCCAACACCACTTCCGGATGTGATTGGTCTTGACAATGGCTCCGAACTTACCCAACCAATTGCGGTATCCTATGCAGAATGACGCTAAATCTGGCGTCTCACAGAGCGGCGCAGTCCGTAAGCGCGGCGGCCACAACGGCCAACCCGTCTATTCCGACGAAATCGCGGAGCAGATCCTCGACCGCCTCGCAACAGGCGAAAGCTTGAGAAGCATCTGCCGAGACCCAGCCATGCCGGACGAAAAGGCAGTGCGCAAATGGGTGCGAAAGTTGGGCGACACCTTTGGTCCGCAATACGCACAAGCCCGGGAAATGGGCTTTGAGAGCATGGCCGAGGAGATCATTGAGATCAGTGACGCCGACATTACGGTGAACGGCATTCCTGATAACGCCTTGGTACAAAAGGCAAGATTGATGTCCGACAACAGAAAATGGTTTCTGTCGAAGATGTTGCCGCGCCAATTCGGCGACAAGGTCACGCAGGAGCTGACCTCGGACCCCGATCGGCCATTGATCACCATGATCCAACTTGTCCCGGTGGCGCCGAAGCGGCTGCCCAAGCCGGACGAGAGCGAGGATTGAGCCGCGGTGCGGACATTCTATCCGCCCCTATCGGGCCAAAACCCGCAGAAACATTGGCGATTTAACCAGGCGGCCTGATGTGGTCCATACTATGGTCCATCTCCGCAACAGCATTGAATGCCCCTCTGCGCGCGTAGCCTAAAAGGCAAGCCGGCATAGACGGGGCCTGGCCCGGCCGGGCCACCCCCGGAAACGGATGGTTCCATATCGGCGGCTGACGGCCCCATTCCGTATAGGTGTTTTCGGTATACCCCTCGAATATTTTTTTTGCAAATTCCGCCCGAGTTTCTGTCACCAGTGACGGCGGCCACATGGGAGTGTACCAGCGTCACTTAGCGGTATCATTGATGGCATCTTCGCTGTTGGTGAAGCCGTGATCTGTCTGGTGGTGGAGTTTGTGGTGGTGAATGCGGTGCTGTGGTGGTTTATTGGCAGTCAGTGTCAGCGGAAGCGGTGACGGTTCGATGAGCAATCAGTCGATTGAGCTTCCGGAGAAGCTGATACCCGTCTTTTCGGGGGAGGCTTTGTTTCGGGGCGCGTATGGCGGTAGGGGCAGTGCGAAGAGCCGCAGCTTTGCGAAGATGGCGGCGGTGCATGGGTTGCGGTGCAGTCTGGCGGGCCAGAGCGGCGTGATTGTGTGCGGTCGGGAGTTTCAGAACAGCCTGGATGAATCCTCCCTTGCCGAGATCAAGGCGGCGATCGCCTCGGAGCCTTGGTTGGCGGCGCATTACGAGGTTGGCGAGAAGTATGTGCGGACGCGGGACGGGCGGATTGATTTTACCTTTGTCGGGCTGCGGCGGAACATTGAGAGCGTGAAGAGCACGGCGCGGATACGGCTGTTGTGGGTGGATGAGGCGGAGCCGGTGTCCGAAACCGCTTGGCAGAAGGCGATTCCGACGGTGCGGGAGGAGGGTGCGGAGATTTGGGTGACGTGGAACCCGGAGCGGAGAGCCAGCGCCACCAATCAGCGGTTTCGCGAGCATCCGCCGGAGGGGGCGAGGATCGTCTCGGTCAACTATCGGGACAATCCGTGGTTTCCGAGTGTGTTGGAGGCGATCCGGGCGGAGGATGAGGCGAAGCGTCCGGAGCAGTATGGGCATGTGTGGCTGGGTGAGTTTGCCACCGGCGCCATCGGTGCTTACTACGCGAAGCTGCTGAACGAGGCGAAGGAGGAGGGCCGGATCGGGCACGTATCGAAGGACCCGCTTCTGCCTGTGCGGGTGTATGTCGACATAGGCGGCACGGGGGCCCGGTCGGACGCTTATGCGCAGTGGGTGTGTCAGTTTGTCGGGCGGGGTGAGATCCGGGTGCTGGATTATTACGAGAGCGTCGGCGAGCCCTTGAGCGTGCATGTTGCGTGGCTGCGGGAGAAGGGCTGGGGCAAGGCCGGGATATATTTGCCGCATGACGGGGCGACGCACGATCGGGTTTACGAGGTGAGTTTCGAGAGCGCGTTTCGGGAGGCGGGGTTTAGTGTCGAGGTGATACCGAACCAGGGTCGCGGTGCGGCGCGGGCGCGGATAGAGGCGGCGAGGCGGCTTTTCCCGAGCGTATGGTTCAATGAAGACACCACCACTGCTGGGCGCGAGGCGCTGGCGTGGTATCACGAGCGCAAGTCGGAGGATGTGCGGGACGTCGGTCTCGGTCCGGAGCATGATTGGGCGTCGCATTGCGCCGACGCCTTTGGACTCATGTGCGTGGCGTACGAGGCGCCGCGGGGTCGGGCGAAGCCGCTAAAGTATGCGCAGTTGGGGATCGTTTAGGCGGCGATGACCGAGGTGCCGATTATCGACGCCGCCATCATCGCTGCGCTGCGCGCCGCGCTGCCGTGGGAGCCGCCGGCCGAGGTGCTCGAGGCGATGGCAAAAGCGTTGTGTGACACGATTACCGGATCGGCCAACTCGGTCTGGGATAGCCCCCTGACTGATAGACAATACCGGATGGATCAACAGCTTGCGGCCTATCGCGGGCAACCGATCATGCGCGAGCTTTACGACAGTGAAGGAGGGTCGGCGATGATGGCCGATCCGGCGTTGTGGCGGCGGCATGTGGTGCCGCTGGGGGATGTGCGGGAGCACGAGGCGAGTTTGGCGTGCTGGTGCGGTCCGGTGTGCGACGGCGACGGTGTGGTTGTGCATCGGGCGCTGGACGGGCGGGAGCGGCGCGAGGACGTCGCGGCGTTGCAGGGTGGAGAGGCGGGATGAGCAGCAGCGACGTGCGGGAGTTCGAGGAGTTGCGGGCGCGGGTAGCGGCGCTGGCGGATCGGGTATCGGAGCTGGAGGCGGGGCAGGCGCGGTTGACGGCGGCGTATGGCGAGCAGGGGGCGCGGCTGTTGGATCTGGCGGCGTTATTGCCGAAGGATGTGTCGGGCGAATTGTACGGGGCGCAGCCGGATCACGCGGCGGATCGGGAGGCTCGGGCGGGTTTGGTGCGGCGGCCGCCGCGGGGGGCGTGATGAAGCTGCGCTGGCTGATCTACCCGGCTGAGCGGTGGGGTGGGGAGACGGAGTTTGACCCGGCGTTTTGGCTGCGCGAGGCGTGGTTTTGGGTTGCGTTGCGGCCTTGGTATGGGTTGCGCGAGTGGTTGTGGCCGACTCCGGCGGGGCCGGATGATGGGCCGAGCATGCGCGGTTTGCGCGAGGATCTGTCGGCTTTGATTTACGGGCTGGAGCCGGGGCGGCGGGAGGAGCGGTGATGGACATGTTTGCCGGCAAATCGGCGGCCAAGCCGGGCGGCAAGCCGCAGAAGGCGAGCGCGGGCGGGTTGTATGCGAAGCCGGCGGTGACGACGGGGCGGGCGGCGGACCGGATCACTCGGGAGATTGTCGCGAAGGCGAAGAGCGGCCAGGGGACGCTGACCTACACGCCGCGTCGGGGTCCGCGCGGGGGCTGAGCGATGGCGGACGTGCTGAGCCTGCTGCAGCGGTATTTGCAGCGGCCCGGCTCTGGGGATTTTGGCTCGCCGGAGGCGGCGATGGCGCCGGAGGCGGGCCAAGCGCCGCCTTATGGCAGCCCGCTCAATCAGCTGCTGTCGCCGGCGGCGATGGCGAAGCCGGAGCCGCTGCCTGCGGTGCCGGAGGTGGCGCAGCCGTTTCTGGCGGCGATCTCGTCCGGGGAGTCGCCGAGCTACAACATCCGCTACGACGGCGGCCGGGGGACGACGTTTGACAGTTTTGACGATCATCCGCGGCAGTTGGAGCGGATCACGGCGGGGCCGTATCGCGGGCAGTTCTCGGATGCGGCTGGCAAATATCAGATGATCAGCACGACCTGGGACCGGTACGCGAAGAAATACGGGGTGCCGGATTTTTCGCCGGAGAGCCAGGATGTGGTGGCGTGGCGGCTGGCCAACGATGCGTATGGCCGGGCCACCAGGGGTGGCGATTTGTTGGCGGATTTGCAGGCCGGCAAGCACGCCGACGTGGCGCGGGGCTTGTCGTCGGAGTGGGCCAGCATCGCGCGCGATCCGCGGAGGTTTGTGTCGACGCTGAGCAATTTGTACCCGCCGACAGCGGGTGGGCGCTGAGCCATGGCGGGTGCGCTGGAGATGCTGCAGGGTCTGTTGGATGCGGCGGGTCCCCTCGCGGGGTCCTTCACGCCGCGGCCGTATCCGGGGCTGATGCCAGCGCCAGGCGGGCTGGCGGCGGGCAATGCGTTTGCCGGGTTGCCGGGATTGGCGCAGGCGGGGCCGCCGGGGATGGCGCAGCCGCAGCCTGGGGCTGGTTGGATGCAGCCGATGCCGCAGCAATCTGCAGGGGCGGTGGATTTGCAGCAGTTGATCAAGCTGCTGCGCGATGCGGGGATTGGGCCGGCCGGCGCGGCGCCGTTGCCGATTCCGCCGCTTAGCGGGTTGGGCCATGAGCTACGCTGATTTCGGCAATGACCGGCCGAGCGGGGTGCCGCAGGGGCTGGATCTGGGCGGCGATTGGGACGAGGACGAGGTCAAGTCGATCGTGCAGCGCGAGCTGGACGATGCGCTGGGCCAGGATGGCGGCACGCTGTCGAGCGAGCGGCTGAATGCGCTGAAGTATTACCAGGGCGAGCCGTTCGGCGACGAGGTCGAGGGGCGCAGCCAGGTGGTGGCGCTGTCGGTGCTGGAGGCGGTGGAGTGGGTGCTGCCGGCCTTGATGCGGATTTTCACCGCGAGCGACCAGATTTGCCTGGTCGAGCCGGGCCGGCCGGCGCCGCCGCCGATGCCGATGGGCATGGGGGCTATGATGGGGCCGCCGCCAAAGCCGCCGGAGGTGCTGGCGCAACAGGCGACGACGTACATCAACCACATATTTTATAAGGACAATTCCGGCTTCCTTATACTCCACGATTTCTTGAAGGATTGCCTGCTCGAGAAGCTTGGCTGGATCAAATACTGGTGGGACGAGCAGGAGAGTGTCGAGACCAAGAGCTACACCGGGTGGACGCAGGCGGATTACGACGCGACGGTGCACGATCCGAATGTGGAGATCGTGAAGGAGCGGCGCTATCCGCAGCCGGCGGGGGATTTTTACGGCGATCGGCCATTGCCGGCGCCGCCTGGGGTGCCCGTCGAGCTGATCGACGTCACCTTGCGGGTGACGCGGCAGAACGGGTTGGTGCGGATCGAGAATGTGGCGCCGGAGGAGGTGCTGTTCTCGCGGCGGGCGAAGCGGGGCGACATCCCGTTTTTGGCGCACCGGCGGCGCTGGACGTACAGCGATCTGGTGCAGCAGGGTTATGACGAGGACACGCTCGACCTGATCCCGTCGCACGATTCGATGGAGATGAACATCGAGCGGGTCGAGCGGTTCGGCGGCGACGATCTGCCGCCGTACAGCGACACGCGCAATGACGATCCGGCGCGGGTGATCTGGGTCGAGGAGAATTACGTCCGGCTGTCGCGGGACGACCGCACCACCGAGCTTTATCAGGTGATGACGGCGGGGAAGGGGCTGATCATCCTGACCAAAGAGGGCGAGCCGTGCATCGAGTGCGTCGACGAGGTGCCGTTTGTCTGCGCCACGCCGATCCCGCTGCCGCACCGGCTGGTCGGGCTCAGCCTGGCGGATCTGACCAGCGATCTGCAGCGGATCAAATCGGCGATCCTGCGGCAGATGATCGACAACGCCTATTTGACCAACTGGCCGCGGATCGAGGTGGCGGATGACAGCGTCAACGAGAACACCTACGACGATCTGCTGACTCTGCGCCCCGGCGGCATTGTCCGCACCCGGCGCAGCGGCGGGATCGGGCCGATGATGATCCCGTACACCGCCGACAAGAGCTTTCCGCTGCTGGAATACATCGACAGTACGCAGGAGATCCGCACCGGGGTTGCCCGCAGCAACCAGATGATCGGGGCGGATGCGTTGGCCAACACCACGGCGAGCGGCATCGCCATGGTGCAGCAGGCGCAGGCGCAGCGGGTTGAATTGTTTGCGCGGATCTTCGCCCACGCGGTCGAGGCGTTGATGCGCGGGATCATGCGGTTGGTGCGCAAGCACCAGCAGCAGGAGCGGATCATCCGGGTGACCGGGGACTGGCTGCGGGTCGACCCGCGCGAATGGGGCGAGGACATGCCGGTATCGGTGTCGGTCGGCCTCGGCACCGGCAACCGCGATCAGATATTGCAGCATCTGGGCACCATCGTGCAGTTGCAGGGGCAGATCGTGCAGCAGCAGGGCGGGCCGAAGGGGCCGCTGGTGTATCCGCAGAATGTCTACGACGCGCTGAAGGCGATGCAGGACAATGCCGGGTTCAAGCAGTCGTTTTTCACCGATCCGAGCCGGCCGCCGCCGCCCGGGGCGATGCCGCAGCAACCCGAGGCGCCGCCGCCGAACCCGGCATTGATCGTGGCGCAGGCGCAGGTGCAGGCGACGCAGATGAAAGCGCAGGCGGCGTTGCAGGCGGGTCAGATGAAGGCGCAGGCGGCGGCGGCGATCCAGCAGCAGAAGGCGGAGCTGGAGGCGCAATTGGCGCAGCAGAAGCAGCAGCACGACATGATGCTGGAGGCGCAGAAGGCGCAGCACCAGCAGCAGCTCGAGCAGCAGCAGGCGCAGCACGATCTGATCATTGCGCGGGCCAAGGTGGAGGCCGAGGCGGCGGTGAAGCAGCGCGAGGTCGAGCTGAAATTCGCCGCCGGGGCTTATGCCGCGGGCCAGGGCGGGCCGGGGACCGTAGCGCCGGCGCTGGGCAATGGCGGGGCGCCGCTGTAGCGAATGATCTTCGCCCGCTTCGCCGAGCAGTATCTGGGCTTCCGCCTCCACGGCAACCCGCTGCGGCCGACGTGGCGCTCGTCAGAGCCGGCGCCGAGCGATCCGATGCAGCTCGGCGAGGCGGCGAAGCGATTGCTCGACGACCCGACGCTGCACCTGGCGCTGACGCGGGTGCAGGCGAAGCTGATCGAGACGTGGAAGGCGACGGAGATCGACCAGGTCGAGGCGCGCGAGGCGGCCTATCGGCTGCACTGGGCGGCGGATAAGTTCCGCGAGGAGCTGCAGCGGATGGTCGGCAACGCGCGCGGGATCGAGGCCAAGGCCCGGCTGGACGAGCGGCAGTGACGCGACCGCCGCGGCCCTTCAGCAACCGCAGCCTGGTGAAGACCGCGATCGAATTGCTGATGGCGGAGATCGCGCCGGTGACGCCGCGCGCCGATGGCGCCCGCTGGGTGAAGATCAGCGCCGAGACTTACGACGCGGCGCTGATGGCAGCGGCGGCGATCAATTGGAAGCACGGCGGCAAGGACGTGCTGATCGACGCGCTGGAGCGGATGCACCGGCGCGAACGCGGCAAGGCCGCCGCGGCCAAGCGCGCCTGATGTGCCCGGAGACGATGACAACCGCCTGATCTGGGCGACCTTTGCCATGGTTGGGGTGCTGGTCGCGGTGACCGGCGCGCTGGTGTTTACCTCGATATTTTTCGCGCCGCACACTGACACGACAGTCGGGAAGATGATCGAGGGGCGGATCATCTCGCGGGCGATCGTGCTGTTTCTGATCGTGCCGACGATCGCGATCTTGTGCGTCCGCGACAAAATTTCCGGCGAGGCGGCGTTGGCCGCGCTCTCCGCGATTGCCGGCTACATCCTCGGCGGGACACAGCCCGGCAACGGCAACTAGCTGACATCATAGGGTTTGCAATATGAGTGAAACGCGCCAGGCGACCGGCAGCGAAGGCGCCGCTGCGCCCGCCACCGAGCTGAGCGAAGCGCAGGTGATGCAGGGCATTGAGGGGCTGCTCGACGAGCGCCCGCGCCGGCCCGCACGCCAACAGACACAGCCGCAGGAGGCGCCCGAGGCGCCCGCGGCAGCGGAAACCGGGGATGACCCGGCTGCCGGCCCGGAAGACCCGGTCACCGGCGATACCGACGAGGAACCACCTGCCTCGGATGACGGCGACGACGCCGAGCCATCCGACCAGCAGATCGAGCCTCCGAAAAGCTGGACTGCCGCCGACAAGGAGATGTTTCAATCGCTCCCTCCCGAAGCTCAGGCCGTCCTGGCCCGCCGGGAAAACGAACGGGACAGCCTCCTAGGCCGGAAGCAGGCGGAAATCGACCAACACCGCCAGGCGTTGGAAGCAACCTTTGGCGAGATCCAGACCGAGCGTCAGAGCTACGCCAAGAACCTTGAGCAATTGCTCTTCGTTGCCGCGCCCGAGGCGCAGAAATTCGCTTCGATCGATTGGCAGCGACTGGCAAGCGAGCAGCCTGCCGAATACGTCCGACTGACCGCCGAGCGCGACGCGCTCCGCGGCCGGATCGGCGGCATCCAGCAGGAACTGCAGCGGGTGCAGCAGCAATCCCTGCAAGCCCAGGCGCAACAATTCGCGGCGCTGCGGCAGGCCGAAATGGGCCGGCTGGTCGAGGCGCTCCCGGAGTTCGGCGACGAACAGAAGGGGCCGAAACTGGCCGCCGACATGCGGCAGTGGCTGCAGCAGAAGGGCTTCCGCGACGACGAGATCGGCCAGGTCATCGACCACCGCGTCTTGCTTGTCGTCAACGAGGCCATGCAGGCCGATCGGGCTCGCTCCGCGCGTCAGGCGGCCGAGACTAAGCGCAACACCACCGCGCCCGCGGTGCAGCCGCCCGGTGCCGGAAGGCAGCGGAGCGACACGCGAGCGGCGCAGGTAAGGGCGCAGAAGATGGCGGCGCTGCGGCGCTCCGGCTCGGAAAAGGACGCGATTTCCTACCTACTCGACGTGCTTTAACCGGCTCGCCCCTGGGAGGACCAGGCGTGACCACCGGCTCCATACCGCCTCATCCAGCCGACAGGCGGCGGCGACTTCCTCTATGGAGCCAGATAATGGCGATTATTACCGGTACGGCGACCACCTTCAGCGGTTCGCCGGGAATGCAGGGCTTGAGAGAAGATCTGTCTGAATAATCGGACCTTTAGGCGGTGACGCCTATAGCAAACCGGGTGAATTGCGGGGACACCCCACCGGCTCTGCCGAGGGCAATCCGCAGCCAATCCGCGCATGTAAGGGCAACCCCAGGGGCGCGGCAGGTTCACAGACTAGGCGGTGACGAAAGGATACTCCGCCCACGAGTGCCCGGCATCTCGGCCGCCACCGAGATGATGAGATAGTCGGAGCTGCCGGGTAACCGGCAGAAGCGCGGATAAAGAGCCGCGCGATAACAACACTGGATATGATCTATCTTCTCTCACCAAGTGACACACCGTTCACCAGCAATGTCGGAAGAGGCACGGCTGACGCGGTGCTGCACGAATGGCAGACCGATGCGCTCGCTGCGATAAACCTGAACAACGCGCAGTTCCAGGGCGACGATATCGCGACGTTTTCGGCCGCGTCGGTGACATCCCGCTTGGGAAACAGAACGCAGATCAGCCGGAAGGAAGTCATCATCTCCGGCACGCTCGACGCGGTGAACAAAGCCGGCCGCCGCACCGAGCTCGCCTACCAGATGACCAAGCGTGCGAAGGAGTTGAAGATCGACATCGAGGGCATTTTGCTCTCGAACCAGGCCAAGGTGGTTGGTGCGGCAGCCACCGCGCCGCTCTGCGCCGGCATCCTGGCGTGGTTGAAAACGAACGTCGCCAATGTGGTGGCGGGCGGCTCCAACCCGGTCGGCGACGGCAGCAACGGCCGGACAGATGGCACCACTCCGGTCGCGATAACCGAGGCGATGCTCAAGACGGCGATGAAGAGCGTCTACACCAACAGCTCGGAAGACCTCGATGTCATCATGGCCGGCGCCAGCAATAAACAGGCGATCTCTGCCTTTACTGGCGGCGCCCAGAAAATGGTCGATGTCATGAAACGCGAGACAGTGGCCACTGTGGATGTGTACGTCGGAGATTTCCACACCGTCAGGGTTATCCCCAACCGGTTCCAGCGGGTGCGCGACGTGTTCTTGCTGAACTGGAGCTACTGGTCGGTCGATTGGCTGCGGCCGATTACGCAAGTGCCGCTGGCAAAAACCGGCGACGCGGAGAAGCGGATGCTGATCGGCGAGTACACGCTGGCGGCGAAGAACGAGGCCAGCTCAGGGGCTGTGGTCGATTTGACGGCTCCGTAACGAGAGGTGAAGCATGGCTCTTGTACTTGAACAGCCGAAGAAACCGACCGTGACCAAGGCGCCGGCAGCGACCAAGCCGCCGGTCGGCAAGTCTGCGTCGGCCAAGGCGGCCCGGCCGCACACGCCGAAGCGGCGGTAAAGGAGGAGGCGCCCGACCGTGAGGCCGAGCGCCCACCAGCTACGGGATACGCGCGATCTTGATCTTTATGATCAGGACCACGATTATCCGCAGTCGGAGACGATGTGTAGCCATCGCTTCCTCCTTCGAGCGGGGTGCTAATCCACCCCTGACGCCGGTCAGACCCACTCTGGCCGGCGTCGCCATTTTAGCAGGCGACCCGTTTGGGCCGCCTTTTTCTTTGAGGCACCGATGGCGCGTTACCTGGATCACGACCCGCTCACCGGGGCGGTCGAGACCTTTGAATATGACGAGATGGCGGATCGCTGCATCATCCATCGCAAAGCCGATGTCGGCCCGATCATCGAGACCAACAAACGGCTGCAGACATCCGACCACACCGGCTGGACCGGGCCGGAGAAGGACATGCGCCTGGCGGCGCGCATCCCGATCGACGTGGCGCTGTTGTGGAAACAGCTTTACGGCATCGATGTGATGAAGGCCGAGCACGGCCAGGCGGTGCTGCGGCTGCTCAATTCGAGCGAATGGCGCTACCTGCGAACCAACACCTTCAGCGTGTAGGCCAACCGATGCCATTCTCCTCGTATGCCGAGCTGCAGACAGCGGTGCTGAACTGGCTCGCCCGGCCCGGTGATGCGCTTCTGGTGCCGTCTCTCCCTGACATGATCACCCTCTTCGAGCGCGAGGCGCGGCGACGGCTGCGCTGCGGCGATGCTGAGCAGCGTGCGTATATAACAGTGAGCGGCACCGCTGCGGTGGCATTGCCGCAGGACTGCCGCGAGTTGCGGCTCGTTACCAGCGGTGGGCAGCCGCTGGAGTATGTGACGCCGCACGAATTGCCGGGCGGGGCCGGGCCGCCGTTCAAATACACCCTGCACGGTCGCGAGCTGCGCCTCGGGCCTGGCCCGAGCGGCGCGGTGACGATCGAGATCCTCTACCAGATCGGCGTGCCGCCGCTGAGCGACGCACAGCCGACCAACTGGCTGCTGCAGGAGCATCCCGACGCCTATCTGTTCGGGGTTCTGGTCGAAGCTGAAGCCTTTATCGGGCACGATGAGCGCGCTTTGGCCTGGGGGCAGCGGCGTGAGTTGGCCTTCGCCTCGATCGAGCAGGCCGACCGCAAGGCCCGCTGGGCCGGGCAACTGACCATCCGGCCCGATATCTACGGAGCGCCGATGACCAATGCGTGGACGATCGTGGCCCCGGCCTCGTCGCCGGCTGCGCCGATTACGGTGAGCGGATCGACCGTGCTGCCGATCGGGTCTGCCGGCGACGTGTCGATCAACAACATCGTCGGCGCGCCGATTGCGATCACCCTCCCGTCAACTCCGGCGCTGGGCCAGGCGCTGAAATTCAAAGACACCGCCGGCAACGCCGGCACCTACGCCATCACCCTGTTGCCGGCCAGCGGCACGATCGACGGCAATCCGAGCTATCAGTTGATGAGCAATTATATGTCGGTCGAACTGTATTGGATGGGCACGCAGTGGGGGTCACGTTGATGCGCCGGCTGTGGCTGGCCCTGCTGTTGTTGGCTTCCGGCTCGGCTGCGGCCCAGAATTTCGGCAACATCAACCCGCACACCGTCCTTGGCAACCCCGACCCGACGGCAAGCAAGCCGGCCGTGCCGATGCCGTTTACGGCGCTCGGGCCGAGCCTTGTTCCCGGCGTGATGCCGACGCAATTCGGCTGTGTCGGCGACGGCGTCGCCAATGATACCGCCTGCCTGCAATCGGCTATCACCGCGGCCGCCAACGGCACCCTCTACTGCGGCCCCCACACCTACGCGATCAATGCCCCGGTCACGATTTCCGCCCCGATCATCCTCCAGGGAGTCAACGAAAACACGCCCTGCATCAAGCAGCTTGTCACCAATATCAACCTGATCAACATCACCGGCACCAGCTACACTGAAATCCGCGACATGAAGATTGACGCTGCGGCTGCGGGCGTCAGCACCAGCGGCGTCGCCATCCGCATGCCGGCCGGCAATTTCACCAACCGGGTCGACAAGGTGCTGATCAGCGGCGGTTGCGTCGGCGTCGATCTGCAGGGCAACCAGTCGATGATCCTCAACAGCCGGATCAGCGGCGCGTCGGGGGCCAATTGCTACGGCATCCGAGTCGGGCACGAGATGACCGGCAGCTCCAACACCGATCCGAAGATCGTCAATACCACGGTGGATCTGCCGGCGAGCGCCGGAGCCGCGGTCCTGGTCGAGGACAGCGGCGGATTGCAGGTCAGCAACAGCAGCTTTCTTGGCGGCCTCTACGGCACCAAGGTTTTCCCAGGGCAATGCACCGGCACTTGTTATCCGAGCACCGGCGCGCAACAGGCGATCTGGGGAACGATCGTCAATACCCATCTGGGTGATGTCCCCAGTGCGAACGCCGCCCTGTTCTTCGATACTGCCTTTGCCGGGGCCGCCATCAAAGGATGGTCGGTCAGCAATTCGTGGGCCTCCTCGGCCTCGGCCGGGGCCGGCATCAGCATCAACAACACGGCTGGCGGCACGGTGGCGGGCTTCACCCTCTCGGCGATGCGGATCTACAGCAACAAGACCAACGGGCTGGAGATCAACGGCGGCGCGAGCGGCGTGAGCGTTGCCGGCAGCCGGTTCTGCAACAACAACACGCCAAACACGGCGAACGGCACGGCCGATATAAAGGTCGCGTCCGGGGTCAATAATGTCTCGGTGACCGGGTCCCTGGTCGGCGGCGCCTGCGACGGGGTCGGCTCGGCTTCGCCGGAGTTTTCGGTCGCCTTGGCCGGCAACAATCAGGCAATCACGCTGGTCGGGAACGATTTCGGCACGGTGCTGAACGCCGGATATGTCAACGGCTCGCCGACCGCGAACAGTGCGGTTGCCAACAATGCCGGGTTTGACGGCTCCGTGCCGGTACAGACCATAAGTGCCAATGCCGTGCGGATCGGGGCGCAGGCCGCACAAGCGGTGTCGACCGGAACCGTGAAGTTTATCTACAACGGGCCATCGGGCACCGTAGGTGGTTGGAACGAGCGCAAGCTGGTGCTCTACTCCAATGGCGGCGCGGTGACGTATGACGACACCGGCGGCGGCTCCGGCTCGATCTGCTTTGGCAATGGGGTGATCGTAGTGCCGCAATACAATGCCGCGGCATTGCAATACAACTCGACCAATTTCTGTTGGACCGTGGTGCGCTGATATGACCCTCGCACCCTGGCCCGAATGGCTGCCCGATCAGGCCGATTTCGGCAACCAGGGCAGCCCGCTGATCAAGAATTGCGTGCCGTTGACGGCGAAGAGTTACGGCCCGATGCCGACAGCCGTGCCGCTGTCGACCAACACGCTCGACGAGCGATGCCAGGGCGCCTACAGCCTCAAGGCACCGGACGAGAGCATCTACACACTGGCCGGCGACCGGCAGAAGCTCTACCGGATGCCGCCGGGCTCGCTGGCGCTGGCCGACGTGTCGCGCACCACCGGCGGCGCCTACAACACGCCGGACGGCGGTCACTGGAGCATGACCAGCTACGGCACGCGGGTCATCGCCACCAATGGCGTCGACCCGATCCAGACTCTGCTGCTGCCGGCCGACACGCATTTCTCGCCGCTCTCGGCCGACGCGCCGATCGCGAAATACTGCGCGGTTGTCAAAGACTTTCTGATGGTGGGCGCCACCACCGACCCGGTCAGCGGCGAGGTGCCGTATCGGGTGTGGTGGTCATCAATCAACGATCCTACGTCGTGGCCGACCCCAGGAAGTGTCACCGCGATACAGGTGCAGAGCGATTACAACGACATGCAGCAGACCGATCTGGGTAACGTCACGGGTTTGGTCAGCGGTTTTTCGCAAGGCGCCGACGTCGTCATCTTCATGGAACGCGGCATCTGGACCGGTAACTACGCCGGTCCGCCGCTGATCTTCAGCTTCCGCGTCGCACAAGGAGCCAGCGGCACCGTTGCGCCGCTGTCGATCGTGCAGAGCTTCGCGCGCCAGCAAACCGGGGCTGTTATCCCCGTCGTTTATTATCTTTCGGAAGACGGCTTTGCAGCCTTCGACGGTTCGACCGCCTACCCGATCGGCGCGCAGAAATTCGATCGCGAGTTCTATCGCCTGGTCGACGACGCGTACATCAACCGCGTGCAAGGGGTGAGCGACCCGCGCACCCGCTCGATCCTCTGGGCCTTCCCGGCGATCGGCGGCGGCGGGCTGCTCAATCGCATGCTGGTTTACAATTGGGAATTAAGTCGAGGCGCGCTGATCGAGCTGGAGCCGGAGCAGGTTGTCGAGTGGCTGAGCAAAGCCATGTACGGCACCTCGTACACGCTCGACAGCATCGACGGCTTTGGCGACCTCGATACCATCTTTCCCAGCTTTGACGATCCGTTCTGGGTCGGCAACCAGACATCGCGGCTCAGCCTGTTCGACGTCGACCACCGCCTCAACATCGGCGGCGGCCCGGCGCTGGCGCCGACGCTTGAAACGGCTGAATTGCAACCGGCCGAGGGGCGCCGCGCTTGGATCGATCTGGTGCGTCCGCTGATCGATGGCGGCGTTGCCACGGTAGCCGTCGGGCACCGCGAGCGGTTGCAAGATCCTGTGATCTGGGAGCCGCCGGTTGCCATCAATGTGATCGGCGAATGCCCGCAGCGGGTGACCGGGCGCTATGTCCGCTTCCGCATGCAGATGCCGGCGGGGCAGGGCTTCCGCCATCTCCAGGGTCTGGATCTGCGGCTTCAACCGGAGGCGAGGCTGCGCTGATGGCCGCGCACAGCTCGGGATCACCGGTGGTCGCCGCCGTTCTGCCCGATCAGCCGCAGACCGGCTGGGGCGCATGGCTGCGCGAGATTGCCGGCACTCTGAACGGGCTGGCGTCATGGGCCAATCGCCCGACGCTGGCGGCAACGACCTTCGCGGCATTGCCGACCGCGCCGACTGCGGGAATGCTGGCTCATGTCAGCGACAGCACTGTCGCGGCCTGGGGCGGCGTTGTCGCGGGCGGCGGCACCAACAAGGTGCTCGTCTGGTACAACGGCACCGCCTGGAAAGTCATCGGCGCCTGATGACCTTGACGGAATGGGACGAGCCGCAGCCGGTGATCGAGGCGCGGCGGGTGAAGCTGTGCCTGCCGCGGGTCGAGGTGCGATTGCCGCCGATCGAGGAAGTTGCCGAGAAGTGGCACGAGATCGCGCCGATGCTCCGCCGGGCGACGACCCGCACCGGCTGCTACGAGCCGATCGATCTGCTGCAGATGTCGATGCGCGGCCAGGTCGGCATCTGGGTCTGCGAAGTCGAGGGCGCGGTGCAGGCGGCGATCGTCACCGAGATCAAGCAGTACCCGCGCAAGCGCGTCCTTGAGGTGATGTTTCTCGGTGGCGGCAATCTGCCCGAGTGGCTGGAAGATGCCATGGATGTCTTGACCGCGCACGCCAAAGACGCCGGGTGCGCCCACCTGGCGACACTGGGGCGGCCCGGCTGGGCGCGGGTTCTGGGTGCGCGGCGTACCGGCGATGTCGTCCTGGTGCGCGAGCTGAAAGGCAACAGATGAGCGGTGGCAAGGGCTCCAGCAGCACGCCGGTGACGAGCACGGCGACGCAGACCAACCCGCTGGCGAAGTATGTCCAGGGCGCGGCCGATTATCTGACGCCCTATGCGCAAGATCCGAACCGACCCTACACGGCGCCGATAAATCCGTACCAGACGGCCGGCTACAATGACATCGCCAATACCGCCGGCAACGTCCAAGGGTGGCCGACCGCTCGCAGTTACGACGCCTATGGCAACCTGATCACCGGCGGCGGCACTAGCCCGGCCTATGGCGGGTATGCACAGATGGCTGCCGGCGGCAGCGGGCCGCAGCAGACCTCGGATCGGGTTGTTAACAATGCCGTCAACGCCGCTTACGGCTACGGTAACACCATTGCCGATTACGGCAACAAAGCGGCGGCGTCCGGCCAAGGATATGGCAGCACCATTGCCGATTACGCCAACCGCGCCATTGGCGGCAGTCCCGGCACGGCGGAACTGGAGGACGTGGCGAGCGGCAAGTATCTGGGGACCAATCCCTATTCCGCCAGTGTGTTGCAGAACATACTCGATCCGATCACGCGCAATTTCCAGACATCGGTGATGCCGTCGATCGACGCGGCGGCAGCAAAAAGCGGCCGCTACGGCAGCGGGGCGCAGTTGGGACCGGCGGGGTTATACGGCAACGCCCAAACCACACTCGGCAATCAGCTCGGCCAAACTACCGAGCAATTCGGCTTCGATCAATACAAGTCCGAGCGAGCGGCAATGGACGCCGCGGCGCAGAATGCCGCCGCCGGCAGAAGAGCTGATCTCAGTCTCGGCATCACCGGCAACCAGGCCGCCGCCGAGGCGGCGCGCTTGGGTTACGGCACCGGCATCACCGGCAACCAATACGCCGGCAACCTCGTCGACCAGGGCGAGCGCACCGCGCTCAACGCGGCGGACCTAACTCAGCGCGGGCAGACTACCGGCCTCGCCGGGCTCGACACCGGTTTCCGCACCGGCTTGACGACGCAGGAAGCCGCATTGCGGGATTTCCCGAGTTTTATCCAATCGCTGTTCGCCCCTGGCACGGCGACGGCGGGGGCCGGCACCGCTTTGCGCGCGCTTGATCAGTCGCTGTTGTCGGAGCCGTACGATAAGGTGAACGCCTATCTCAAGGCGATCAGCGGCGGCGGCTCGCCCGGCAGCAGCACCAGCAGCACCACGCCGTATTACACCAACGACGTCGCCAGCGCGCTCAGCGCCGGCAGCGGCGCCCTCAACCTCGGCAAGCAGCTCGGGATCGGGGGTGGCACTGGCGGCTTGTTCGGTGCCGGTGGCACGCTCGGCAGCCAGGGGCCGCTGTTTGGCTCGCTGGCCGACGCTTCGATTGCCGCCGGTGGCCCGCCACTGGCCGCGGAGTTGGCAACAACGGCCGGACTGGAGGGTATTCCCGCAGCGGCAGCGACTGCTGGGTTTTGGATTGTCTGCACCGAGTTGATGCGCCAGGGACGAATGAAAAAGGCGCACTATCTCGCTGGTTGGCCGGTTTTCGCCGCCTACCCCGAGCGCGGCAAAAACGGCTACTACATCTGGGCGATCCCGCTGGTGCGCCACCTCCGCCACAAGCCCGACAGCCTGCTTTCGCGCGCCACCGGGGCTGTCTTCCGCTGGCGCGCCGAGGACATCGCCGCCCGTGCCGGGGTCAAGGGCGCCCGCAAGCTGTGGCGCGGCCGGGCTGTTACCGCAGTCCTTTATCCGCTGTGTGCCGCGCTCGGCTGGTTTGTCGCGCCGCAGGATTGGGCCGCCGTGTACCGTGAGGAGCAGATCGCATGCAGCCAGTAGCTGAACCCGCTGGCGATATCCGCGCGCAACTGGCCGCGGTAATGGACCCCCAGCATCCCAAGCTGGCGTGCTTTGTGGTGCCCGAAGATAAGTACCTCGTACCCTTGGTACTGAATGCCTTTATCGAAACCCGGTCTGAGGGCACGTTGGTGACGACCAACGAGGATCTGGCGAATGCGTTCAGATGCGCGCCAGAAGAGCCTTCCGCGTTCGATCGTATCATGGCCGATATCCTCGGCTATCCCGAAGACAAGGCGCTTGTCGTCTCACGCTGCCGTGGAGCGCCGGCCGCCAATGCGCGAGCGGTGCAGGCCCGCGACGCTGTCGGGCATGTTGTCACCGAGACGTTCGCCAGTCCGATCGGGCTACTCGATGCCTGCGCCGAGATGGCCAGGCATGTCCCGCCCGGCGGCGAGCTGGTGATCCTGGGCTCAATCAGCGCCATCGCGCGCCGCATTGCAATGAGGTGGCTGGATGTCTGAAGTTTCTACCTGGGACCCGGTCGACGACAACAACACCGCCGCACCACCAGCGGGGTGGCCGGAGGGTCAGAGCCCGGCGAGCGTCAATAACTGCGCCCGCGCGATGATGGGCGCGATCCGCCGCTGGTATGACACTATCACCGCGGCGATGGCTCAGTTGCCCTTCACCTATCTGAAGCTGACCGGCGGCACCATCCGCGACGGTTTCGATATTGCGAAATTCGATACCACAGGCACCTACAACCAGTCCGGCTCGTGGATTGTCATGAGCGATGCGCGGCTGAAGCATTCGGTGCAGCGGTACGATAAAGGATTGCAGGCCGTGCTGGCGCTGAAGCCGGTGCGTTTCAAGTACCGTGGCAGCGCCGACCCGCGCTTCGGCCTGATGGCGCAGGACGTAGCGCCGGTGGTGCCGGAGATGGTGGGCGAGGTCGATGGTTTCATGACGCTCTCGCCGACACACACAAACTATCTGCTGATCAATGCCTGCAAGGAATTGGCGGCTCGCGTTGAGGCTCTGGAGGGGCGGCGATGATCATCCAAATCTTGCTGATAATGACCCTCTTCCTTTGGTTTCTCTCAATCCTGCCGGTGCCGCAGATCACGCCGTATGTCTGGGCCAGCAACTGGCTGGCCTTTATCTGCGTGCTGCTTATCACACTGTTTCTGTTCGCACCCGGTCTGCGAGGAGGCTGAATTCAATGAGCGATTATGGAATGCTGCGCGAGCAGGTGCGCACCGCCGCCGGGCGCATCGCGCCGCAATACATTGACGTGCCGGCGATTTACCCGACAACCCCGCCGGCCGTGGTCGGCTCGGTGCTGAATTGCACGCTGGGCAATTGGTTCGGGGTGCCCACCAGCTATGCCTACCAGTGGAAGCGCGGCGTCACCAATGTCGGGACCAGCGTCAACACCTACACCGTCGTTGCCGGCGACGCCGCCAATACCATTACCTGCGTCGTTAGCGCGACCAATGCCAACGGCACCACCGCGGCGCCGGCGTCCAACGGTATCGCCATACCTTAACCAAAGGAGGAAACGATTATGTCTGATTTCGGTGAACTCGCCAGCCGGGTCCACGAGCTGGAAGGCCGCCTGCCGCCCGAACTGCGCGGCGACGGGCCTTACGTCTCAGGCAACGGTGAAATCGGCTCGACCTTGACCTGCAGCCCAGGAAGCTGGAGCGACAGCCCGACCTATGCCTACGCCTGGAGCGGCGGCGGCACGGTCGGTCCCGACGGCACCACCTACGAGGTCGCGGCGGCCGATGCCGGCACCTCGGTCACCTGCACCGTGACCGCGACCAACCCGCACGGCACATTGGCGGCGCCGCCGTCGAATGCGGTGGCAATCCCCGCCGCCGCCGGCACCACTGCCACGGCAGCGTCCGCGCCATCGGCGCATGCCGATGCAGCCAGGGCGGCGACCCCGCACGAGACGCACGCGGCGAGCGCACGCGACAAGAAATAAGGAACCTGCCATGGCGGGCCTGCTCGACTTCTTCAACACGTCCACCGACGAGGATCTCTACGGCGGGCTGCTGTCGCCGCAGCAGCGCAGCGGCCTCGCCGGGCGCAGCCTCGCCGCGATGGCCGAGAAGTTCGGGCAGCTCGCCATGCCGCAACGCGCCCCGATCCCGCTGGGGGCTATTCTCGGGCAGGGCTTCGGGGCCTACGGCGCCGGCAACGACGAGGCGGTGAAGACGCTGTTTGAGGGGCTGCTGCGTCAGCAGCAGGTTACCGATCTGAAATCGAAGGCGAAGGCGCGGGATCTGTTTACGGAGATCCTTTCCCGTGCGCGTGCCGGCGGCGGTGATGCCTCTACTCCTGCTGCTGTCGGCACGGGCGGCCCGCTTGCCGTGCCTGCCGCTCCGGGTGGTGGGGCTGTGGCCGCACCGGCCGGCGGTGCAGCGCGCGGGTTGCCTGGCCTGCTGCTGCCGGAAATCAAATCTACGGATCTCAGCGATGCGGGGGACGGCGGCACTTCCAAGTTTCCCGATGCGAGAGCGAGCATCGACTATCCCGCAGCCGATAGCGGGCTTGCGGCCGGCGGCGTTCTAAGACGACCGCAAACAGCAGCGACACCCGCTCTCAGTGCGAATCTCGCGCCGTATCAAACCGGCCGGCTGCTGGCGCCGCAGCCGGCCGAGTTGCCGCAACTGGCGAATTATGCTGTCGGCAATGCCGTCGCGGGCGGGGCTTCCCCGATCACCGGTGTCGCGCCTGAAATGAGCAACCGGGTCGAGGCCATGCTTGCCGGCATGCCGCCGGATATCCTGCAAAAGTTCAATGTCCTCTCCGGATACCGCAGCCCCGAACGGCAGGCCGAGGTCAATCCAGGCGTAACCAACTCGCGGCATACCGCCGGCACTGCGGTTGACACCACCACCGACCCGGCTGTGCTGGATTGGGTACGGCAGAACGGCCCGCAATACGGCGTCGGCTACACCCTCGCCAACCTGCCGGGCGAGGCGAACCATCTGGAGATGCTGGGAGCGGGCGGCGGCCGTGCGCCGATCCAGACGGCAGCCCTCCAAACCGGCGGGCCACTCAGCGGGTCGGCCTGGGAACTCGCCAACAACAATTTCGGCGGTCTGCGCCGGCCGGGCGTCGTTGCCGGCCCGAGCCAGGGCGGCTTTCAGTCGTTCGGCTCGCCCGAGGAAGGGATCTCGGCCATCTCCCGGCAACTCGACCGCTACGCCTCGGGCGCAACGACCGGCAAGCCGCTGTCAACGATCCGGGAGATTGTCTCGACCTGGGCGCCGCCGAGCGAGAACGATACACCGACCCTGATCCGCCGCGCCTCGCAGGTGGTCGGCGTCGATCCCGACACGCCGCTCGATGTCAGCAATCCGGCCGTGAAGGCGAAGCTGATCGAGGCCACCATCCGCAACGAGCAGGGTGGGAAACTGCCGGTTCCTGCCGATCTGATCAATCAGGTCGCCGCTGCGCCCGCGGGCACGGTGACGGGGGGGGCGGATACGGTGGTGCGGACTGGAGGTGGGCCGGCATTGCCGATGATGCGGACGCAATACGCGCCGGCACCAGGCGGGCTTCTGGCGGCTCCCGCTGCGCCCGGCGGGCCGGGGCTGCTGACGCCGCAGGGTAAAATCCCCGGCTTCAACCTCACGCCGGCCGAGGCGGCCCAGGCTGATGCGCTCGCCGAGATCGCCGGTCTCGGAAATCCGTTCAAGAGCATTCTCGAAAGTTATTACAAATCGCCGGAGTATCTGAGAGAAGCAGCCGGAGCCGGCGAAGCCGGGAAACTGCCTTACGTTGGCCCGGCTGCAGCCGCGACGCGTGGGGCGCAACAGCCGTACATCCTGCAGGAAGAGCTATACAAGAACCAGTTGAAGATGCTCGGCGAGGGCCGGGTCTTTGATGAAAAGACCGGTCAGTTCATCTCGGCGCCCGGCTACGCCAAGACCGTGCTGGATCAAGAGATTGCTAAGGCCGAGGGGGCAAAGAGCCAGGATACAACGACAAAGATCGTGCGCGGAACGGACGGGCGCGACTACACGGTAACGATCCCGGTCGTCGAGTACCTGAAGGAACTGCGGGAAAATCTGGGCAAGAACCAGCAGGTTGGAACCCCTCAAGCTACAGGGGAGGCGGTGCGGCCCGGGCAAATTTCTCCGCAGCCGGTTGGTACGCCTGAAGGCCAAACTTACGACGAATATGCAAAGGACCAGCAGATGCGCAATCTGCCGGTTCTGTCCCGGTATGATTGGGCACGGACCAAAACGCAGCCAGATCCCGTCAACGCCGCCCGGATCGCCTTCGACGTGAAGACGGCCGAACCGATCATGCAACAAGCGATAGCCGGTCAGCAGACGAGGCCGCTTCTCGATGAAGTGGTGCGTTTGGCTTACCAGACGCCGGAGGGCATTGCCGGTGAGAGCGGCGCAACAATGGGTAAAGTGCTGGCTGGGTTTGGCTTTGCCCCAACCGATCGGATGTCCAACGCGGAACTACTAGGCGCAATACAGCAACGGTTGATTGGCCCGATACGTGAGCCTGGGACAAGCTCTGATCGTGATGTCACCCGGTATCTGGCGGCCTCACCTGGCTTGATGTCGACCGGCGACGGACGCGTCAAGCTGGCCGAGATGACCAAGGCGCTGATCGATCGCAATAGTGAAATTGCCAAGGTCTACCGCGATAATCTCGGTGCACCCGATCTCTCGCAAAAACTGATGGCGATCCACAATAAGCCGCTGTTCTCTGACGAGCAGCGAGCGGCGATCGACGAGACGATCAGGACACGCGGGGGAACCGTTCCCGGCGGGGTAACGCCGGGGCAGCAGGTGCCGGCAGCCACAGCCCCACCGTCCCCCGCAGCGCCGCCGGGGGCAAGACAAGTTGGGACGTTCCAGGGTAAGCCGGTCTTTGAGATGCCAGATGGCAGTCGAAAGGTTCAGCAGTAATGCCCCTTGTCGATCTCCCCGCCGATGCCGTGCTCGATGCGCCCGCCGGCAAGCTGCGCGACCTTCCTGCGGGTGCGCAATTAGACGCGCCGCAATTACAGGGCTGGTATCGCGGCCCGGCGATCTTCGGCAGCGCCGCCGCCAAGGGCGGGTTAGGTGCTGCCGGCATGATCGGCGATCTGCAGGACTTCCTGCAAGGCCAAGCAGACAAGTGGGTCATCGACCCAACCCGGCGCGTGCTCGGTTTGCAAGACCCCGTGACGCCGCGAACCCTGACCGGGAAGGAACAATTTTATCCGGGTGCGGCAGGGCAATCGCTGCAAAAGCTCTTTCCCGGCGCGGCCCCGGAGCAATTACCGGATTACTTGCAAGCCAACCGCGCCGCGCTCGGCCGGGCGCCAGACCCGACGACCCGCTTGGACAGTCCAAACTTGGTGGCACTGGGGGAACAACTCGGAGGCGTCAATCGTCTTGATCTTCAACCGCAGAATGCGGGCGAGCGATATACCGCAGCGGTCGGCGAAGGCGTTGGTGGTGCCTTGCCGTTTCTTGCGCTGGGTGGCGGCGTGCCGAACGCAATCCGCATTGCAACGCAAGGCGCGGCGGCCGGTGCTGGTGGTGAGCTGGCTTCTGAGTATAGCAATAACCCATGGGCGCGCGCCGGCGGCGGGTTGCTCGGCGCAGTAGGCGCTGGCGGCCTGTTGTCTGCCGGCGGCACGGCTCTCAACGCCGCCAGAGGCGTCAGTGGCCCGGTGATCGCCGCGGCCGATCGGCTCGGTATTCCGCCATTGATGGGCGGGGACATGACCGGCAACCCGGTCATGCAGCAGCTCCAGGCTTACTCGCAGACATCTCCCGGCGGCGC
>Ga0073909_10000057_pt1 | contig 42659 bp, 35 predicted proteins | sample Coa_R1_6_FD_66439 | JGI IMG/M metagenome (GOLD analysis project Ga0073909, IMG submission 66439) | Surface soil microbial communities from Centralia Pennsylvania, which are recovering from an underground coalmine fire. - Coalmine... | ecosystem: Environmental > Terrestrial > Soil > Unclassified... | reverse complement strand
CTTCTTCGCGGGCTGCCTCGCCCAGTCCAGCGTCCAGCAGCGCGGCGGCGATTTGAAGATGATGCACCGCCTCCTTGGGGTGAAGCTGGATCAGGTCACGATAAGCATGGAATCCCTCCTTTGTTTTTCCTTCCCTGAAGAGCGCCTCGGCTGCGGGTTCGAAGTGGATCATGATCGCTTCGGCCTGTTTCCAATCGGCCACCTGATTGCGCAATTCGGTGGCTTCCACCACCGTGAACCGCGATTTGACCGTATCAAAGCGGATGGTGGCATGAACCACGCCTTTGTCGTCAGCGGAGAAATCCTCCGTCAGTCGTGCGGGACCGGCATTCATCTGCGAACTTTTCGGTAAAGCTTTGGCGTGAAATCCGGCTGGCGGAATAATCGTGTATTGCCACTCCGTTGAAAATGCGGAGCGCAATTGATAGTCGGATGTTCGTTTCTTCTTGGGCTGGGTTCCCGCAGTTCCTTCCTTCTCTTCGTCTGCCTCTTTTGTCTGAAGGCTGTCGGGCAGCCGTTCAAAGATGCTCTCCAGCCGAATTGCAGCCACAGCGTCTCGCAGATCCGTGTAGCCGCGCCGCGCCTTCTTGGTTTCAAGCGTCAACTGGAAGGGCTTTGCGAAATCTCCCGGATCGCTGCGATCCATGCGGTCGAGTTTCTCGGCCAGATACTGGTTTTTGATGTATTCCGTAAGTTGCTTTTTCCTGTCCTCATTGTCGGGGTCGGCGTAGGCAGAGCGGAAGACGGACTCGAAACTGCCGCGTGGCTCCGTGGTTTCGACGATCCGAGCCGGGCCATATTCGGCGAGGTAGAATTCGCGTTTCTCGACCGTGGTGTTATCCCGCGAGCTACTTTCCGGCGTGCGCAGCAATTCGGTGGTGCCCGATTTCGCGATTAGAGCCAATCGTCCCTGATCGGCGGTGGGCATTTGGCGCAAGCGGGCATATTCGTCGGTCGTGTCGACCCACAAGGCATCGGGCGCGCCTGGCACATAGACGATCGCGTGATCAAACATACCTAGTCCAGGCAGGATGGCCGAGACGTCTTCCCCGGGACCGGCGTCGAGCAGAGCCATATACGCGGGAATGCCGGCTGTTCGGAGCATTGCGATCAGGAGGGTCGACTTGTCTTTGCAGTCCCCGTACTTCTGCTTCAGTGTTTCTACTGGAGAATGCGGCGAGATGTTGTTCTCTCCGAATTCAATCCCGGTATAGCGAACTTCGTGATTCAAATAGTCGAGAATGGCAGAGGCTTTTTCGTCGCGGGAGGAAAGGCCAGCCGTTAATTTGCCTACGGTCGCTTTCAAATCAGCCAACTGCGTCTGACTGTCGACCAAGTTGCTATAGGCTTCGGCTACGACTTGCCATGATTTGCCGGTCGAAAAAGTGACGGTTGGATAGGCGGGAATGTCGCTGGGAAGAAGATTGTCAGCGTCTTTAAGAGCCTCGATCGGGCCGGAGTCGAAGACGATGGACTTGATACCGTTCGCTTCTCGAACGTCGGGCTTAAGGTTAGGCAGCAACCTGGATTCGTACTGAAGTGGAAATGAAGACGGTGCTTCGAGCGTAATCCGCATATGGCGCACCGGCACCGATCTCCCCATATCGAGTCGGGACACCGAACCTGCGCTAAAGAAGGGACTCTTTTCGTGTACGACGCGCTCTTCTTCAACAACCGAGCCCGGGCCAATCGCCGGGAGTGGTGCGCGCAGAATGCGCCGATCGCTATAGGTGTCATCTTCCTGGCTGTGCGCCGGGGAGTCCGTAAAGGTCCTTTCCTCCAAAGGATGAACTTCATAGTCCTTAGTGATGACGCGCGCTCTGAAGGCAGGACGGTCATCATGCCAAGGCTCCCAGTAAGAGGCGAGGACGTCCCAGTTTTCGGCTCCGGCCTGCGTCAAAATCTTGTAGAGAGAATAGTGCGTGTAGGTCTGGCGGCCTTCTGCGTCGAAGCTGTACTGGTCCTGTTCTTCCAGCACTAAGACATCGGCGCCCGTCGATACGGGAGCGGCCGAAGCTGCATCGTAGATGGCCTTCGGGTCTCCGGAAAAGTGCTCTCCGTCCCACGGAAGCTTGTCGGGACTACCAGCTTTGAGCGGAAGGACGCTGATAAGAAGAAAGAAAAGAACTTCAACAAGACATAAGTAAGCAACTTTCGGGATGTTAGACGAAGATAGGCGCAAGGCAGACCTCGATCTCAGCAATATGCCAGAACTTATCGTGCTTTCGTCAATTGTGCAAATGCGGCAGTTTAGGAACAAAAAGAGAGAGCTACCCCAGTTCCTGCGGCGCTTGAGTCATGAGCATCGCAGTGTGTCGCCCGTCACAGAGTTTCGATCTCGCGGCCTGCTAGCCTGCGGTGTTCCCGCGGAGGTGTGCTCCCATGAACACTCGCACTCGCTTGATCGTGTTCGCCGCTGTGGTTGCCTGTCTAGTATTCGCCAGTAGCTTCCAGGCTCAAACTGGTGTTGGTTCAGCTTTGCCGGTTGGTCAATCCGTCACCATAAGAGCCCCGTTGGGACTGCGTGCGGTGCCGATTCCGGCGGACAATCCACCTACGAAGGAAAGCATCGCGCTGGGTCGGCGTCTCTATTACGATCCGCAACTCTCAGCCGACGGAACGATCTCGTGCGCATCCTGCCACGCGCCTCAGTTTGCCTTTGGAGACTCGCATCAGTTTTCCCTTGGTCGGTGAGTTCCGAAAAGAGAGCTGGCAACTAAACCACCAAGATGTGAGCGAGGCGCAGCCTGCGTGAAAACGCGACTGCGCCTTTTTTCGTGCGACGCTCGAGGTGGGCGTCAAAGCACCCGTATACTTATACAAATCCGGCACCGTGGGCGTGCAAACCGTTTTCGTTGCCTGCCGTCCAATACCCGTCGGTCTCAATTTTTCACGGAGAATGGATGAACATCCGGCGCGTTCTGGCGCTCTTCCTCATTCTTGTCTGTCATACGGCGGCGCAAACCCAGCCGCCCAAACCCGAGCAACCACGCACCGCGCCCAAGGCCGATGACAGGTTCAAAGCGGACCTGCTGCTGATTGTCGCGCACCCCGACGACGAGACCGGAGTGTCGGCGTATCTGGCGCAATTGCTTGATCAGGGGAAGCGCGTGGCAGCGGTTTACCTAACCCACGGCGAAGCCGGTCACAACAACATGGGACGCGAGCGCGGACCGTCTCTGGGCGTGGTGCGCGAGATGGAATTGCGGCATGCCATGTCGCAACTCGGGGTACAGAACGTGTGGTTACTCGATGGCAAGGACACGCCGAGTCAGGATGTGCTGCAATCGCTCGCCAACTGGGGACACGGCAAGAATCTGGAAGAATTGGTTCGCATCGTGCGCCTGACGCGGCCCGAGGTCATCATCTCGTGGCTGCCCGGCTTTTTTATTGGAGAGAATCACGGCGACCACCAGGCGGCCGGCGTGATGGCCGTGGAAGCATTCGACTCCTCGGGAGATCCGTCGGTGTATCCGGCGCAACTGGCGCAGCCGCGCAAAATCAACGAGACGCTGCTCGAGGGCCTACAGCCGTGGCAGCCGCAGAAGATTTACTTCTTCTCGGACGCGAGTGACGACAAGAATATTAAAGGGAAGGGGCCGCAGTATCCGACGACCGGCATTTCTTCCAGCCATCACGTGCCCTACTGGCGCGTCTCGATGGACGTGTTTCGCTTCCACCTGACGCAGTACCGGACTTACATCGAGAAACTTCAATCTCTGAACGACGAGCAATTGGAAAAGCTTGCGGGTGCCGATCAGGACAGCTGGTCGACTCCGGTGGAACTGGTTTTTGGCAAGTCTCTCGTGCAGGGTACGACGCCGACTGGCGATGTCTTCGAGGGAGTGCAGGCGCAGCCATTGCCATTCGATCGCTTGCCCAGTCCGAACCCGCAGCAGCATAAGGGCTTGTCTATCGAGATTGGCGGGCCATGGTCGTTTTACGATGATTTCCGGGCGGCGCATGACCTGCCGGATCTACCGAAAGCAGCGGCTCCGGAGATCTCCGTTGCCGCGGGATCGATTCTGCAACTGCCTGTCGTTCTGCGCAATGACGACACGACGCCTGCTGAGGTGACACTTTCGACGACACTGCCCGATGGATGGGCACTGAAGAATCCTCTGCCGCATTACAGCCTCGCGCCTGGAGATGTGTTCCCCATTGAAGTTGAAATTACGACGGCGGGGAAGAAGTCGGATCAGATCGGCGAGGTGATTTGCCGCGCTGAGGCTAGTGGGAAAGAGATCGGAACGGTGAAGTTGCGCGTGAAACTGGGAAGCGGTGGGCTGCCGCAGTAGATAAACTTCGATCTACAGCGCAGTTCGTCTGGTCGCACGTTTCCAGTAGAGATAGAAGGGGACGCCAACCAGTACGATGATGCCGCTGGCGAGGGCTTCATGCGGGCGGCGAAACAGCGTGTTGACTACCCAACTGCCCGCAAGTAGAAGGTAAATGGCAGGCAGCCATGGATAGCCCGTACAACGGTAAGGCCGGGGCATGTCAGGGCGTCTCCAGCGCAAGACGAATAGCCCAACTACTGTGAGTGTGTACGACACCACCATCCCAAATATCACATAGGTGTAAAGCTGGTCGTAGCGGCCGCTCACGGTCAGGATAGCGCCCCACACAGCCTGGCCGATCAAACTCAGCGCAGGCGTTCGCCACTTGGGATGCACCTCAGCCATGCGCTTGAAGAAAACTCCGTCGCGAGCCATCGCGAAGTACACGCGCGCGCCTGACAATGTGCAACTTGCCATGGCACCGAAGCAGGAGAGCGCAATGACCGCTGAAAGCCAATACGCTGCTGCCGGAGAGAATAGAACCTCAGCTGCGGAGGCCGCGATGGTTTCGTGCTGCGCGACATCGGTCAGAGGCATGGCGTATACGTACGTGAAGTTCATCGCGAGATAAACGACTGCCACCACGATGATGCCGAGAACCATGGCGCGCGGAACATTGCGGCGCGGATCCTTTACTTCGCCGGCAACCCAGGTGATGTAGACCCAGCCGTCGTAAGCCCAAAACACGGCGATCAGGCCCACGCCGAGTGCAGAGACCAGCGTGCTCGCGCTCATGCCCATCGTCATGCCCGCGGACGGGCTCCCGCCATGTTGCGTGAAATTGCTCCAACTGCCCTTGCCGAACAGGATTCCCAAAACGACGAACGCGGCCATTGCGACGAATTTGGCCCAGGTCGACACATTTTGCAGGATGGCGCCGCGGCGCAGACCAATGACATTGATCCACGTGACGATCAGGACCAAACTTAGGGCGACGATGTGGACGCGTGTCAGCGTGATGCCAGCAGCGGAAACAATCACATGCTGTTCGGAAATCGCCGGGAAGATGGCGCTCAGATAAGCAGCGGAAGCGACTGAGAGCGCGGCGATCGTGCCCCCGTTGCCCACGGTGAAGAGCATCCACCCGTAGAGGAAGGCGACAAGGTCTCCGAAGGCTTCGCGCAGGTAGACGTATTGCCCACCCGAATCGGGGAACATGGATCCAAGTTCGGCAAAAGCGAAGGCGGCGCACATCGAGATCAAGGCGCCGATCACCCACACGAGGAAGAAGAGAGCCGGGTGCGGCAATGGGCCCGCAATGTCTTTCGCGGTAAGAAAAATCGACGACCCAATAATGCCGCCGGCGAGGAGCAGGACGGAGTCGAGAAGGGACAGCCCGCGGACAAGACCTGGAGAAGAATCGCCCGAAGCTGGACCGTTCGCGGTACTGGGCTTTTCGGTAGTGGCGCTGGAGGGTTCCATCGCGCTATCCAATCCCAAGCTCGTCTGGAGATTCCAACGGGGAGCCGCATTGGCGGCAGATAACCGCCGCGCAATCGCCGCAGGTGAGAGGATCGGTTACTTCGCGAGCGCATTGCGGGCAGTACAGCGCGGGAGGCGTAGCGTCGGCTTGCGCGGCCCCCGGCTCGTTTGGTCCCATGAGGATGGCAAATGTAGCATAGGAGAGCTGCGAGCCGCGAGCTTTGAGCTACGAGCTACGAGCTACGAGCTACGACTTCAGGCCGATGCAAACGAAATGGGTCTCGACCTCGTGTCTTTTGCCGGAAATGGTCGCTCGAAGCTCATTGCTCGACAGCCCGCAGCCGATACCACAAAGATTCTGAATTGAGTACCCACATTGAGGAAGCCATCATGCCCGAGAAATCCCACACTCCCGACGAGAACTTGCAGCAGGAATTCAACCGTTGGGCCGAGGCTGGCGAAGGCGAGAAGATGCGCAATCACCACCTCAACATTACGGAGAAGGCTCTGCGGCACATGGAGCTTCGCCCGGGCGAGCGCGTGCTGGACCTCGGCTGCGGCTCAGGCTGGGCGACCCGGATGCTCGCTCGCCTGGTATCGGATGGACCGGAAGGCTTCGGTCAGGTGGTCGGAGTCGACATCTCCGATGAAATGATCCGGCAGGCACGCGCGGAGTCCAAAGAATTCGAGAACGTGATGTACGTGTGGGGATCAGCAACGCAGATTCCGTGGGAAGAGAACTTTTTCGACAAGATGCTTTCGGTGGAGTCGTTCTACTACTATCCCGATCAGGATCGCGCGCTCGCCGAGTTGTTTCGCGTGATGGCGCCGCATGGGCGGATGTTCATCCTGATTAATCTTTATCGGGACAATGAGTATTCACTACAGTGGGTCGACAAACTGAAGGTTCCGGTGCACGTGCGCTCGGCCGCCGAGTATGTTGAGCTACTGAAGAAACATATGTTCGAGAATGTGGAGTACCTGCAAATTCCCGATGACACGCCGACGCCCGATGACTATGTGACCAAGTCGTTCCGCAGCCTTGATGATCTGAAGGCGTTCAAACGAAAGGGAGCCCTGCTGCTGATGGCTTCCAAACCCGACTTCCGGACGCCGGCACCGGGGTACACGGTGTACTGAGCCGAATGATGAAGCGACGGGGCTGCGCCATTCCGGCGGGCGAGGACGCCCGCCGCTCCCTCGATTTGATCGACCACTGCCCACTGACCATTGACTAAATCGTATCGTCGTCGTCCCGATCGCGATCCATGTTCCTCGCTGGGCTCAGAGGCTTGTTATCGTTCGCGTGACGGATTTCGATACGGCCATTCACATTGCTCACGCGGACGCGTGTGCCGCCACCACCCAGTTCACCGTTCAGTTCGTGTCCTACCCACTTATGATTGGCCACGCGGATTCCGAAGTCATTGGAGATCGAACCCGAAACCGTGCTGGCTTCAATATCGGCCTTGGCATCGGAAGGCAACGTGAGAAGCACTTTGGCGTTGACGGAGGAAACTTCTATCGGCGATGACAGCCGGTCGAAGTTAGCCTCAAGGTTGCCATTCACCGTGGAAAGCTCCGCGCGCCCGCTCAGGCTGCTGGCTCGCAACCGGCCATTTACACAGGAGGCACGCACTTCGCCGCCGATTCCTTCGATCTCGAGGTCGCCGTTGACCAGATTGATCTCGTCCAACCGCGAGTTGCGGGGGACCATCAGCACGTAGTCGACGCTGCCGGGGTCGTTGCGCGTCCAAGTGTGTTCGTGGCGGGCATAGTCGGTTCGGATGGAAAGAGAATCTTTGTCAGAATCGATCTTGATCTGGACTTCATCGAGGTCGTGCTTGCTGCCTGCCCGCTTGATCGCATCGACCTTTACTTCGTTGCGATCCCACGCTTTGATCTGAACTGGGCCGTTGATGTTTTGCAGTTCAACGCGGCCGTTCGCGGACAAGGGATAGGTCTGGTGGAATTCTTCGGTTTCCGTGCCGTCCCACGCAAACGCCCTCGCCTGCAAGGTGAACGCCAGGAATGCGGTGAGGGCGCCAAGTACTGCGCCTATCCAGGTCGCGCGTCGCGAGAATCTCGTCATACGGCCTCCTTCATCGGCAGATGCGGGTTAGACGAAACATTCGGCTTTTGGTGAGTCGAGTTTTGAAGGAACACGTTCGAGTGGCGGATTGCACACAGTCATAGCAGAATCAGTCCTTTGCGGATACCCACCGTCACCGCCTCCGTTCGGCTCGAGGCCCCCAACTTCGCAAGGATCGAGCTGATATGGAATTTGACAGTGTGGTCAGAAATCCCAAGGCGAGAGGCGATTTCCTTGTTAGCAAACCCCTCCGCCAGCATGCGAAGAACTTCGACCTCGCGCTCGGTAAGTTCTTCGACCAGATCGAAGTCGGTGTCGGCCGCGCGCTGAGAACCTATTGCGATTAAATCGCGAATGACTTCGGGCTCCAGCAGGAGCAGTCCTCTTCTGGCTGCATGAATGGCAGAATGAATTTCTGCTGCAGCAGAATTTCGCGGCAAGATTCCTAAGACACCGGAGCGAAGAACCTGTCTCGTCCAGTCCCGCGCCGGATCGTCTACCAGCACAACTACCGCCGCGCCTGCCCGTTGCAGTGCAATGCTCACGGACGGGAATTGAGGATCGGGCTCCCCAAGATCTACCAGGGCGACGTCCGCACGGGAATCCGCCACGCGGTGCGCCATTGCCGAAAGATCGGTCACAGATCCGGCGAACAGCAATGACGAATCCTCCTGAACGATCCGTTCCAGTTCGGCCCGGCGAACCGCAGAGGCGGCTGCGATCAATACCCGCGTCTTGCCGCCTCCGTTCCCGCTCGACATTCCGTTTACCTCGCAGGCCGATCTGCGAGCGTTAGGGCGATTTTCAGCGGAGATCCGGCGCGCAGCAGATTGGCTTGCACTACGTCGCCAATTTTGGCTTTACCCAGTAGATGCTGAATGTCGGACGTGTCTTCGAGCGCATTGCCACTGAAGTCGGTGAGGAGATCCCCAATCAGCACGCCAGCTTTCTCGGCGGGGCCGGCGGGCTCCACGTGCATCACCAGTAACGCCGTGTTCTGCTGCGTCCCAAGTTTGCTGCGCAACGACTCGGGAAGTGAGACGGGCTGCATCGCGAGGCCTAGATACGGCCGCGCTATGTGACCTTTCTCCAGGAGTTCGGCGACCACGCGGTTCACAGTAGCGACCGGAATCGTGACCGCCCGTCCGCGGGCGAGGCCGCGCGTATTAATGCCGACGACCTTGCCCTGCGTGTTCACGAGCGGGCCACCCGAAAATCCCGGATACAACTCGAGGTCGAGCCGAATGTGCTGATCAAGTCGGCCTCCACGTCTCGGTTCCCATTCCCCTCCGAGGCCTCCGACGATACCGGCGCTTGCGACGAGCTTCGATCCGCGCGAGCGACCGAGTGCCAACACAAAATGCCCGATCTTCAAGGCACTGCTATCACCGAACTGGGGTAGGGGACCGGTGTCCCCGTCGACCCTCAGGATCGCGAGGTCCGTGCTTGGATCGCGGCCAGCCAGTCTGGCTTTGAAGGGCTTACCTTCTTCCACGAACAGCGGGATGTCTTCCTCGCGTCGAATGGTGTGATCGGCCGTCACGAATATGCCCTTTTGCCATTGGATGCCGCTCGAGGGCATCCAGCGTCGGCCGTAGATTGCCGCTACCGCCGCGGCTGCTTCGCTGGCTGCCGCGGCAAACTCGTTCGATAAAGTTTCCAGTACTGATGTCGTCATGACTGCTGTTCTCCTGCGCCTGCAAAATTCGATCCGCAACATCAGGATGACGCGCGCTGCGTGACTGCGCATCCGCCAATCGGGTAGGTGAAATGGCTGATAGCTGGTGGCCGGTAGCTGGTGGCTTACGGCTCAGAACTCTTCGTATACACGGTGTGCTATAGTGCCGCCCAATTTCGGTACGAGGAGCCCTCATGCGTCGTGGTCGTTTTCTCTTTGCGGGTGGAGTCGCAGTCCTAACCATTTTTTTGAGCGGGATTACCTTTTCACAAACGGAAGCCAAGCTACCTCAGGATCTGTTGAGCAAGATTGACGGCGCCGCGCAGGATGTTCTTGGACAAACCGGGGTGCCGAGCGCCTCAGTCGCGGTGGTGAAAGATGGTGCGATCGTTTATCTCCGGGCCTACGGCGCCGCGCGGCTCGAGCCAAAGACTCCCGCGAAGTCGGAGATGCGTTACAGCATCGGTTCCATCAGCAAGCAATTTACGGCGGCCTCCGTCTTGCTGCTGCAGGAAGAAGGGAAGCTGTCGCTCGATGATTCGGTTGGAAAGTACATTCCGAGTCTCACCCGAGCGAATGAAGTGACCATCCGCCAATTGCTCTCGCATACCTCCGGTTACCAGGACTACTGGCCGCAGGATTACGTCCCTCCATTCATGTTGCAGGCCATTACGTCGGAGAAGATTCTCGACATGTGGGCGCGCAAGCCGCTCGATTTCGACCCCGGTACGCGTTGGCAGTACAGCAATACCAACTACGTGATTGCTGGCGTAATTGTCGAGAAGGTCAGCGGCATGCCCTTGCTGCAGTTCCTGCAAACGCGCGTGTTCAACCCGCTGGGCATGAAGAGCGTCGCCAACATCGACCAGCAAAAACTCGGCGACACCGATGCGACGGGGTACATGCGCTATGGGCTGGGCCCGCTCCGTCAGGCGCCGAAAGAAGGCAAGGGCTGGTTATTTGCGGCCGGGGAATTGGCCATGCCCACTGCGGATCTGGCGCGGTGGGATATCTCGATCATGGATCAGAAGTTGCTCAAGCCAGCGTCGTACCAAGATTTGGAGACGGAAGTCCGGCTGAAAACCGGCGTGGGCACGCAATACGGGTTGGGCGTCGATGTGACGATGTTTTCCGAGCACCGCATGCTCTCTCACGGAGGGGAAGTATCGGGTTTCACGACGCAGAACAATGTGTTCCCCGATGATCGCGTAGCGGTGATCGTGCTGACCAATCAGGATGCCGCGCGAGCATCGAGTGACCTGGCGCGCCGGATTTCTTCTCTTCTATTCACGACGGTCGATGCCAGTGCGCAGGCCAAGACGGAGCAGGCACGGAAGATATTCGGAGATCTGCAGCAAGGGAAAGTCGATCGCTCGTTGTTCACCGACAATGCCAACAGCTACTTCAATGAACAGGCTCTGAAAGACTTTGCCGACAGCCTGGGACCATTGGGGATGCCATTTGAGTTCGTCCAAACGAACCAGGCATTGCGGGGCGGGATGACGCTGCGCGTCTACAAAATTAAATTCCGTCAAAACCAGGAATTGCGGGCCTGGACCTACGAAATGCCGGACGGAAAGCTAGAGCAGTACCAGATTGCGGGCGAGTAGGGACTCGCACCGCCTCACTGGCATCCCTAACCGTGCCGTTCTTCCCGGCCATGACTCGGATTTGCGGCTCCGTTCGCGACCATGCCCGGAAAATCGGCTCGTACAAGCCCTTCCGTAACCTTCTTTTCGTGGTTACCTAGAGCCATACTGCTAGCCTGAATATGAGCGCCCTCCCCCATCGTCACTCAGTTCCACGTACTCCGCGCGTTCATCTGGAAAACAACACTCCTGTCGTCCTTCGGTTTGATGGCGGCAGTAGTGTTTCCGGAGAACTTCAGGTGGTTTCGCTGACTGGCGGCCTGCTCTCGCTGCCACGTCCTCTGGCGCAGGGTTCCCAGGTAAAAATGATGTTCTTGCTTCGTGCGGGATCCGTCCTGGCCGGGGCTGAACTCCTCAATCCTGTTAGCAATACGCTGCAGCCATTCCGCTTCGTATCGCTGGGACAGAAAGACCGACGCAAGCTCGAGGCCATCATCCCGCTGTCGGTGTACGAAGACATTGCCGAGCCGAACTGGATGAAGAAGCTGCGGGTTGCCTCCGACCGCCGCTACGAACCGCGCAAGTGGCGCGGACGTCTGGCTGCGGTAGCGGTCGGCCTGATCACTCTCGGACTGGCGAGCGCCATTTACTTCCGCCATCTTCAAGTCCTCAAATAACCGAGGGACCATGATGGGATTGACTCCCAGCCCGCGGCAGCCATTGAACACCCGGCGTTGGCCGAGATTCCAGGTCCACCTGCCCGTACTCATCGCAGCCGAAACTGCTGATTCGCAAATCGCCATTCCGGGAATGGTCAGCGCGCTGAGCCGCGCGGGAATGGAAGTCTATGGCGGCGTGCCCCTACGCCCCGGCGATCGGATGGAAGTCGAATTCAAGACATCGGGGGGGGTGCGCATTACAGGGATTGTTCGCAATCGTTCCGGCTACTGCTTTGGGATTGAATTTCTGCGAGCAATGGTCAGTGAGATCGACCCCGAAGGCTTGCTGGCGATGGAAGAGAATCCAGAATGGGCCGGCTTCAACATCGGCGAACTGGGTGGGTTGTTCGGTCCGGAGCAGACAGAAATCGCGTCCGCAGACGAGACGCTGGCCGCACTCTTTATCGAGCGGCATCAGTCCTACCTGCGCGCGAAGCAAAAGGAAATCGAACACCTACGGCGAAGTGCTTTGCAGATCCGCCATATGCGCCAGGCCATGGAGCGGTTGCTGGAAAAGCGCGCTTCCGAACTATAACTCCCTACTGCGAGGATTTTGGCAAGCGCAGGGAAGACTGTCCGAAGACGTAGATCCATCCCTTGGGCGTGCGCACGTACGTATCGCTGAACCACACCGTGTAGTCGAACGCCTTGCCGTTGTCGGTACCCTTCTCCCATAGCTTGGCGGTTACGACTGCAGTGTCGCCCCATACTCGGACGGTCTGCTCGGTGTCTTCCTGTTGTTCGTACTGGACGTGCCCGCCGCGCGCTTCGGAAAGTAAATCCTGCTTCGTATATTTCTTGCCGGAGCCGGTCGAGAGCATGAAATCATCGGCCAGAATGCGATCCATAGTGGCCGCATCATTGATCTTCACTGCCGCTTGATACTGCATGTCGAGAGCCGCGACCGCTTTCTGATCGTCGGACGTCGTGGCGTTTGAGGAATGCGGACGAAACATCAGATCGAACCAGGGCTTCCAAGTCCTGCCCGTATCGAGCGAGGTGACTGCGGTCTCCCGGACACCGCCTCCTACTGGCTTCCAGACTCCCCGAATCAGTTTGCTCTTGCCATCGAGCATATGCTCGGTTGCATTGAGCACGACCTCGTCGCCGTGAAGGGCGCCATCCAGCAAGAGGATCTGTCCGCGGTTTGTAACCCAACTCTGATGCCATGTTTTCAGCGCAGCGTCATAGATGCTGAAGCTCTGGCCTTTGTGACCCTCAGTGTCCTGATAGTCCTCGCGCAGAACGCATCCATCGAGGATGCGGTCGACATTCACGCGGGCCACCTGTGTCGTCGGATGGTCGACGTCAAACACGTCCCAATCGCCCGCCCAGAAATCGAGCTGATGAAATTCTGGCGCCGAGCAAGGGGAAGGCTTGGACGTGGCGTCTCCTGCGAAGGCAAAGCAGGATGCGAAAACTACAAGAACGCTTAGCCAAGGTTGCGGATTCATCAGGAAATCTTCCTTCGCGGAAATCTGGTGCGGATTGCCGCGCGGGTCGCGGCTGATTGCGCCGAACGCCTCTCGCCGACCGGAACGATCTCGGCGCCGCTCCCATACCCGCGCTCGTGAGCGGCCTTGGCAACAGCAAAGGCTTTCATGTCGTTCCACTTCCATTGGCTCGATGCCGGCGGACAACAGCAGGCGCAGTAGAGCGTGTACTCATCCGTAGACCCATGCGCTGTCGGAACCAGATACGAGCCGTTCCGGTACGGGCTGAATCCGATCAAATAGCGCGTAGAGCATTTCGGACATTCCACGCAACGCCGGATATGCATGGGCATAAAAACGTCTAACAAGATAAGGCGCGACCACGGAAAACAGTAGACGTTTGCGGACCTCGCTGTCCGTTCCTGTTTCAGCGAAGAGCGCGACGATCCAACGACAGGATCACAGTCGATCTATTTCGTGAACGCAGTCCGGTCCGCGGGACCGCGGTTGTCGGAGCTCAGTCCGAAAACGTCCAGTGCGGCTCTGGAAAGCGGCTATGATGACTTGCAGACGGTATGAAGCTCGACTTGCAAGTCTGTTCTCGCGCGCGCCTATCCCGAGACCCCCGCTTCGACGGTAAATTTTTTATCGGCGTGCTTGGGAGCCGCGTGTATTGCCGTTCGATTTGTCCGGCGCCGACCGCGAAGGAGAAGAACGTTCGCTACTTTTCTACCGCGGCAGCTGCAGCGGAGGCAGGCTTTCGCCCGTGTTTGCGATGCCGTCCGGAAGCTTCCCCGGGAACGCCGGCCTGGTTGGGTACTCCGACCACTGTCTCGCGAGCCTTGCGCTTGATCGCAGAGAGCGGACTGGACGATGGTGGAGTTGAGGGACTGGCGGATCGCCTTGGAGTCGGAGCACGCCACCTACGGCGCCTTTTCATTCAGCACCTGGGAGCACCGCCGAGCGCCGTGGCGCAAACGCGCCGCTTGCACTTCGCCAAGAAATTGATCGACGAAACCAATCTTCCCATGGGTGAAGTAGCGCTGTCTTCCGGCTTCGGCTGTGTACGCCGCTTCAATGCTGCGATTCGGAAAATCTACAAGCGCACACCAACCCAGATTCGCCGCTTGTCTCGCCAGGCAGGGGTCCAGCCAGACAACCAGTACCTGTTCCGCCTGAAATATCGGCCGCCCTATGACTGGGCAGGAATGCTCCGGTTCCTCGCAGCGCGTGCGACTCCGGGAGTGGAATACGTCGAGAACGGACATTACTACCGCTCCATTTCACTGAACGGCAGCGATGGCTCCGTGGATATATCGCTGGATGAGGACAATGATGCTCTGCTGGCGCGCGTGCAGTTTGGCGATCCACGATCGTTGTTCCTGATCGTCGAGCGTCTGCGAGCGATGTTCGATTTGAACGCCGATTGGTCTGCGATAGCCCCCAGCTTGCGAGCCGATCCGGCGCTCGGCGCGCGCGTTGACGCACAGCCAGGGCTGCGCGTTCCTGGATGTTGGAGCGGATTCGAACTTGCGGTGCGCGCGATTCTTGGCCAGCAGATTACCGTGAAAGGCGCTACCACTCTTGCCGGATCGCTGGTGCGAGCGTTTGGGCGTCCTTATGCTTCTCCGAACCAGCTGTCCCACTTGTTTCCTCGGCCCGAAGACCTTTTGGAGCAGGACCTGACCTCCATCGGCCTGACAAGGTCGCGAGCCGCCACCATCAGTGGCCTCGCGAGAGCGGTTGTTGATAGAAAGATCAGTTTCGAGGGGGTGGTGGCGCCTGAGGATTTCCGGTCGCGCATTTGCGAGATTCCTGGCATCGGTGCGTGGACCGCACAATATGTTGCCATGCGGGCGCTGGGAGAACCCGACGCGTTTCCTTCTGGAGATTTAGGGTTGCTAAGGAGTCTGGGGCTCACAAAACCGGCGGACCTTGAGCGGCGGGCGGAAGCGTGGCGTCCTTGGCGGGCCTACGCAACGATGTACCTATGGAGTGTTCCTTCCCAGGCAATCAATACCCCACAACCGGGTGCGAAGGGGGCTGTGGCACGATCGGGGGCCGCGAACCAGACAAGAGTTTCCCTGGAACTCTGAACCGCTTCAATATGGGTGTGGGGTCTAGCGGGATACCTTGCGCCGAACCATCCCTGCCATGCCCATCAATCCCGTTCCCATCAACAGCATCGTGCCTGGCTCGGGGATTGCTGCCGAGTTCGTGTCTACGATGAGGGCTTCGGAATTTGGAGTGATGAACTTGATCTTGCCGTCGACCGCCACCAGTGCGTAGAGGACGGTTCCCGCGGGAACACCCTTCGCGATCACGTTAAAACTCCCGTTCGCCGTCAGCGAACTGTGGAAGTCGATATATCCGAAAGCCAGCTGGCTGCACGAACCGCTGCAAAAGCCCAGACCGGCCAGGCTGCCTGTGATTGCGCCCAAAGCTCCACCTTCCGGGAAATTGCTGAGGCTAGTGAACGACATTCCGTTGAGAGTTCCCGAAAGCGCGCCTACGGAGGCACCGACGATAATCACGTCGTCGGCGGCCTTCCCGTTCGCTGTGAAGACCGAAAAGCTGGTGCCATTCAGAATCTGGCCAACTGATTCGCCGCTCGCACCGCCGCCGCCGAAGCGCACGACGTTTGGGTTTCCTTTGCCGCAGGCAAACGAGGCGAAGCTCTGACAGGTGTTTGCCGCTGAAATCCCGCTGAGTGAGACGGTGAGCAACGCGATGCAGGCTACATGAAGCAGGGGCCGAGAACGCATGGGGGAAATATCTCCACCCTGCAGATAAGCATGCGGCATGCCATCCTGATCCACAGGGATGGGATTCTGTGCACCGCTTCAAACCTTCAATTCATGCGGGATTAGTGAGTTCCATTTGCCAGCGCATGCAGCACGGGACAATCGGCGAATACAAAACATGTGCAATGAATTTCGCCCGGGAAGCTAATTTGTCTCATACAGTCTTAGATGTACCGGCGAAATGAGCAACCGGCACGGAGGCTTGTCGGAAAGTGTGCCCGGGGTAGGAGTGCACGTCTGGTGCCTGTCGGCGCTCATTGACACCGCTTTCCCAGCAACCTAGACTGATGGCGCGTCTTCATCGCATCCCAACTGAGGATTCATGAGCTGGCTCCAGAACAAGTTTGAAAAGAACTTTCTGATCACGACGGTGGACTACGTCTTCAATTGGGCACGCAAGTCGGCCGTGTGGCCCATGACCTTCGGGCTGGCCTGTTGCGCGATCGAGATGATTGCCTCTTCCACGGCAAGGTTCGATATCGCACGCTTCGGCTCTGAGGTATTTCGGCCAAGCCCCCGGCAGGCGGATCTGATGATCGTCTCGGGAACAGTGACGCTCAAGATGGCGCCAGTTGTGAAGCGAATCTATGACCAGATGCCCGACCCGAAGTGGGTGATCTCAATGGGGGCCTGCTCTTCGGTGGGCGGACCGTTCAATACCTACGCTGTTCTGCAGGGCGTCGACAAGATCGTGCCGGTGGATGTTTACGTGATTGGCTGCCCGCCGCGCCCGGAGAACCTTTTCTACGCGCTGCTTAAGCTGCAAGACAAGATCGACACGATGACGTTGGCGAAGAAGCCGACCGAAGTTCGCCTGCAGGAAGACATGGTCGAGAGCTTCAAGCGCCAGGTGATGATCGCGCAGACCTTGCAGCCGAAATAGCTGTTGGCCGCGATAACACGTTCGTAGCTCCCGCGCGAGAGCAACCATGCCATTCGTCAGAATCGCTTCCCAGGGCGAACTCCCTCCCAAAAACGAAGCCCGCGAATTTCCCTGCGGCGACAAAACGATCTGCGTTGCCAACGTAAACGGCACAATCACTGCCATGGACAATGTCTGCCTTCACCGCGGTGGTCCGCTTGGGCAGGGTGTGATCGAGAAGGGAAAAGTCATTTGCCCCTGGCACGGATGGGCTTGGGATCCAACGACGGGACAGGCTGCGCACAATCCAGGTGCGAAGGTCGCGGTTTATCCCCTAATGGTGGAGGATGGGGAAGTGCTGGTGGACATCTGACTGCAGCAGAAGCTCGATCGCCTAGCCCAAATATCTTAGAAACTTTCCTGCGGGATTTTCGAATTCCGGAAACACCTGCTCGAGGTGCGAATTTCCCAGATGCTTCGTTACTGCCTCGCCTAACACTCGGCGGAAGTCCGTCGTTACCGCGAGATCGCGGCCTTCATAAAGCTGCGACTGTTCCAGTCCCGGCCACGGGCCGTATACTTTGCCGCCTTTGACCGGGCCGCCCATTATGAACATCACATTGGCGTGGCCGTGATCTGTGCCGCGGTTGCCGTTCTCGCGCGCCGTGCGCCCGAACTCCGACATTGTGACCACGACGGTGTCTTCGCCGAGATCACCCAGATCGGTCCAGAACGCGGACAGCGCTTGCGAAAAGTCGCGCAGAACGTTGGCGATCTGCCCTTCCGTACTGCCTTCGTTGACGTGGTGATCCCATCCACCGATGTCGGCGAAAGCCACCTGCACACCGAGATTCGCCTTGATCAGTTGGGCCAGTTGACGAAGGCTGTCGCCAAACCGCCCACGCGGATAGTCGGCTCCCGGAGCCGGTTTGTATTTTGCGGGATCGGCAGACTTCAGCATCTTCACCGCGTCGAAGGTTTCTTGTCCCGTGCCGTGAAGGACTGTGTCGACTGACTGCGAGTACATGGCTTCAAAAGTGTTTGAGATGGGCGCGGCATTCGGGTTGCGGCCGCCGACGCCGAATTCGCTGATGTTATTGACCGCGAGGGCCGGCTCTGCGCCACTGAGAATTCTAGGCAGGGCGGGTCCCAGCGCGATGGCGCGAAACGCAGATTTGTCAGCGGCGGGCATGGAGTGCAGCGTGCGGTTGAGCCAGCCATCGATGGTCACTTTCATGCCGGGAGTGCCCGATTCCATGAAATCCTGCGCATCGAAGTGCGAGCGTGTCGGGTCGGGTGATCCGGCCGCGTGCACGATGGCGAGATGTCCCTGGGTCCAGATCGGCTGCAGCGAAGACATCGAGGGATGTAGACCAAAGAAGCCGTCGAGGTCCAGCACATCCTTACGCGGAATGTTGATGCTCGGCCGCATGGCGTAGTAAGCACGCTCGCCGTGCGGCACGACGATGTTCAATCCGTCAGCCGCTCCCCTCTGAAAGATCACTACCAGACGCTGGGGGCGGCCTGAAGGTTCCACTGCACCGAGAGCGGCTCGCGTCAGGAAACTCGGGACGGCGGCCGTGCCGACGACGGCTAGTGCGCTATTGCGAAAAAAGACGCGGCGTGTAATCGACATGATTAACCTCAGTTCTCAGTTCCCAGTTTCTCCGTTTTCAGTTTTCTGTTGCGACCGATTCTCCAGATGGCGGCGCAATTCCTATCTTCTCTGAAACTCCGGCGACCCGAGAAGCAAGCCTGCGATCGTGCCGGTGCTTGATGCCGGCATCTTGTCGTTCTTCCGAGAAGTTGCTTGCGACGAGCCTGTCGGGTTCTCGATCTCTTTCACGATTGCATCGTGCGTCTGCTTCGAGATGTCGCCCGCAAGCAAGGAAGATTCCAGCCGTGCCAAAGCTTGCTTCGGATCAGGCTCAACCTTATCGGTCGCGTTCGGTGAGGCGGAACCTGCAAGTCGATCCCCATCCGCTTGCACGCCTTTAATCCGTCCTGCCATCAAAGCTACCGAAAAATTCATGCGGCCGAGAAGCGCAGATGAATTCACCCACGCGTCCGATTTCATGGAGTAGCCGGTGGGCGGCTGCATGCCATACAGCGGCATGCCGAGAGTATTTAGCTGGCGCGCCAGGGGCGCAGCGTCGGAGACATCCGCGCCGATCGCGCGTACTGCCGACACCACAAATTCCAGCGGCGTCTTAAGCTTGGCGCGATACGTATCCGCGCCCCAGAAATTGGGCGAGTGGAACATGGTCTTCAGCACTTCGCGGATGTCGCCGTCTTTTTTCAGGAAGGTCTGCGCCATCTCCTCCACCAACGCTGGCGCCGGATCATCCGACACAAATCGGGTTGCGAGTTTGCCGCAGATGAAGTGCGCGGTGGACGGATGATGCGCGAGCAAGTGCAGCACTTCCGTGCCTTCTTTTTCGCCGTGCTCTTTGATCTTGTGGCCCAGCACGATCTTCGTGCCAGGTTCATGCATGCGCTCCTCGAACTTGAAGCCGCCACCCTTCTGGGGTTGGTCGATGGTCCAGCCAGTGAGCACGCGGGCCACTTCGGTGACGTCGTTCTGCGTGTAGCCGGCGTTCACTCCCAGCGTATGCAGTTCCATCAGTTCACGTCCGTAGTTCTCGTTGAGGCCATTCTTCCGTTTCCCGTTTCCCTTCGCCTGACGAGGCGGTGGGGGCGGGAATCTTCCACGTCGGCGACGCGGATACGGGTTCTTGCTAACGCCACGCGCCACGTCGGAGTCGGGGCCCACGCTCAGCCAGTTGTCGAGATAGAACAGCATCGCAGGACTCTTTGCAGTCGCGACCAGCAGGTCTTCGAATTTGCCGAGAGCATGCGGACGGATCACATCGCGCTCGTAGCTGGTAACGAGATATCGATCCGCTCCTTTACCGAGATAAACGTTGAAGTGGTTGAACCAGAAATCGGTCATCACCTCATCGAACTGCCGCTCGCTGTAGATCGCGCGCAGCAGCTTCGCTTGCATCAACTCATCGCCGACTACCTGCTGGGGATTGTTTAACGCCTGCAGCGTTTCCTTTTGCTTGGGGTTCATGCCCATCGTGAAATCGTCGCCGCGCTGACCCTTGAGCGACAAGGAGAGCGCCCGCTGTGCTTCCGGAGACAACTGGAGAACCTGCTTCATGCGCTCGTCGGGTGGAAGATCGAGCAATTCCTGTGCTTTCAGGTCCGCATAGAGACGGTCTTCACGGCGCTTCGAGGCTTGCTCGTCTTTGACCGAAGGCTTGCTCGTCTCTGCACTGTCGCTGCCTGTGGAGTTGTCGACCGCGCCCTGATCCTGAGTTGGGGATCCGGCGGCTGGAGGCGTCGTCGATGCCGTTGTCTGCGGTGCAGCATCCTGCTTCCGTTCCCGCTTCTCTTCGAGCTTTTCGATTTGCGCCTGATAGACCGCGCGCTTCACCGGATCGGAAGGCATCGGCTTTTTGCCTTCCGCGACTGCCTTGATCAACTGTTGCGGAGGGAAGTTCTCCACGATTTCGCGCGTTTCCATGCCCAGGGTGCGGAACCCCGAAAGCCTTGCGTTCACTGCGCTGTCGTCAATCTTTTCAGGATGAAGCTGCAGGTCGATCCACTTGTCGACTCCCATGGCCGCTACCCGCTCGGCGTCGCCGGGCCTCGGACCGAAGGTGAGTCGCTGCAGGGCGTGCAGGGCGCGTCGCGAATCATCCATCTGCGAAGGATCGCTCGCGTTCTTCTCTTTCTTTTTGTTAAATGCGAAGGCAGCAAAACAGGCGAGCGTTAGCAACAGCGATGCGGTCAGAACAAAGTTGCGACGCTGAGATGGCATGGGTACCCCGCGGCGGTGCGGTGCAATCTACAGTATGAACCCGGGAGACGGGAAAAGTTGCAATTCGCGCGCCACGAGAATCGGACTGTAAGTACTTCTACATCAATGCATTACGTTGATGGCGGCGTAAGGTACAGCCGGTTGCGGCTCATCCTGTGCTGGAGTCCCGCTGCCAACTGATCAATATCGGCGGGCGCAATGTTTGGCGCCATGCGATCGTCCAAGAGAGGAATTCGACTGCTTCCGACCGCATCACGGCGTACCTGAATTAGCAAAGCCTGGACGACATTCGGATCGTACTTTTGGGGAGCGAGGCGAACAATCTCGCTGAGTGTCCCCCCAACCGAGACGGGTTCACGATAGGGCCGCATGCTGGTCATCGCGTCGAATGTATCGGCAATCCCGATGATCCTCGCGGATATTGGAACTTCGTCCATCTGCAAGCGGTCGGGATAGCCAGAGCCGTCGCTGCGCTCGTGATGCCAGCGCACGACCTCGGGGATCATAGGCCAGGGAAACTGGATGCCGGCGACGATCTGGTGACCCACGGTGGTGTGATCCGCCATCGCGCGGAACTCTTCCGGATCAAGCGCTGTGGGTTTGCCGAACAGGTATTTGTCGACAGCGACCTTGCCGATGTCGTGCAGATAGCCGGCTGAGCGCAGGGCCGCGACGTCGTTCTGGTCCATGCCAAGCGCTTCGCCGATGGCGGCCGCGTAACGCGCCACGCGCAGCGAATGCCCGTGAATGTTCACATGCTTGACGTCAATGGCCGTCGCGAACGCTTCAAGTGCGTTGTCGTAGAAGCCATGCAACGAGGCTAGCAATCGCAAGTTTTCTGAGACTCGTTGCGTCAAGGTCTGGGCCAGCGTGTGATTCTGAACGGCCAGAGCGACGTAGCTTGTCAGCAAGCTCAGCGCATCGAGTTCATCGTCATCGTAGAGCGCGTCGCCTTCGCGACGGCCCAGGGCCAACAATCCTGCAAGCTTGCCATTTACCTTGAGCGGCACAATACACTTGAACAACTCCGGCGCAACATTCCCGTTGGAACTGAGGAAGACCGTGTAAGTCGATTCGTTCAGCACGACCGGGCCGCGTGCCGCGGTCAGTGCATGGATATGTTTGGGGAGCAGGGGAACGATGGCAGGATCGGGCAGCAGTGCGAAACCGCGCGATGCCACGGAACTCAGCAGCGACGGCTTGTCGCTGAAAGTGAACAGCGCACCCTCACACGCAGCGGATGCTTCCATCAGTGCGGAAAGCATGAGCTGCGCGGTCTGCGAAAATTCACGCTCCGCCGTCAGTTCAGGACCGAGATCAGAGAGCGTTTCGACCGTACGCAACAGTCGCCGAAAATTGTTGTTCTGCACCGCCACTGTGGGCAGCGAAAAAACCAGAGCAGATTGAGAGTAACACGCGCAAAAATCGCGGAGGCGAGCGCATTGTTGGTTAGTTTGGTGCGGAAAAACAGGATCAGCTGATAGTCGTTGGCTGGTAGCGAAGGATGTCGCTGGTCTAGAAATGTTCCCGTAACATTCCGAAGCTGTCTACGGTCAGCAAGCGACTTGGAGGATCCGGGACGGCAATCTCATCGTGTTCGAGAATCCAGGTGTCTCCATGGGGTACGAACACGGCGTTCAATCCTGCTGCCAGCGCGGGATTAATGTCCGATTTCGGACTGTTGCCGATCATCCAGGTGGAGTCGTTCGAAAGTTCGTACTTAGCAGCCACAGAACGGTAAACCTGTTCGTCCTTCTCGGCCACGATTTCGACCGCGGAAAAGTAATCCTTTAGTCCGGAGCGTTCCACCTTTCCTGACTGCTCGGGAAAAGCGCCTTTCGTCATCATAATTAAGTGATGGCGGCTCGCGAGATGTTGCAACGTTTCGGGAACATTGGGCAGGATCTCCACCGGATGGTCAGCGATAGCATGGGCGAAGCTATGAATTTTCGCATGCAATTCGGGAGTGATCGGCTCGGCCGAGAGGCGCTCGAAGCATCCGACCAACGCGTGCGCGAAGCTGTGCAGTCCGTAGCCGTGAGTCACGATGTTCTCCCGTTCCACGTCGTTCAGGATTTCACGAACTTGTTCAGGAGAATATTCGTGGTGATTCAGAAACGAAATGAACCGCGCAATGGCACGCTCGAAGTAGATGTTGTTCTCCCAGAGCGTGTCATCGGCATCGATGAGCAGCGTAAGCGCACCATTGGATTTTGCGTTGTCCCCCGTCCCCATATTTTTATGATAACGGTTTTGATCTGATTGTGGGATGACGCGTGACCGTAAGTCGGGCTCCTTTGCTCTGCTAGAATCGAACGAACATTCATGGGGACCCGAAGCAGCAGGCTCGTCGCAATCTTCTTTCTCCTCGGTAGTTCCTTCATCAGCACATCAACTGCCCAGCGAAAACGAGAATTGATGATCGGCTCGGCAGCGAAACAAGCAGAACCTGCCAACGTGAAGGTCGCGCCCGACTTAGCACGCCGCGTCGCGCGCTTTCGTTCGCTGCAAATGCCCTTGCCGCCGGGCCTCACCGTGAAAGAGCGCAAGCTGGCAGGAAAGCTTGTAGAGGCCTGCCAGTACCTGGAGAGCATTTACTGGCGGCAGATGGATCCCGAAGCGCTGACGTTGTACCAATCGCTGGAGCGAAGCACAAATTCGCGCGACGTGCAGTTGCGCCGCTATCTGTGGATCAATGCCTCGCGCTTCGACTTGATCGACGAGAACAAGCCGTTCGTCGGCAAGGAGCCCATGTTTCCCGGTCGCGGCTTCTACCCGCAGGGACTCACGCGCGAGAAGATCGAAGCGTTCGTCAAGGAGCATCCCGAAAAGAAGGACGAGATCTACAGCCCGACGACCGTAGTCCGGTTGCACGGCGATCAACTCGAGGCCTTGCCGTATCACATTGGCTATCGTTCTTTCCTCGAGCCGGCGGCGAAGTCTCTGCGCGACGCCGCCAGCCTCACTTCTGATTCTTCTTTTGCAAACTTCCTGCGACTGCGAGCGGATGCACTACTTACCGACGACTATTTCAAGAGCGATCTGGCGTGGCTGGATCTGAAGAATCCGAAGTTCGACATCATCTTCGCGCCTTACGAAACCTACAGCGACGACTTGCTCGGCGTGAAGGCAACGTACGGCGGCGCGGTCATGATCCGCAACGAAAAAGAGAGCAAGAAACTCGAGATGTTCCAGCAGTACGTGCCGCAAATTCAGGATGCGCTGCCGCTTGCTCCTGAGGACCGTCCCTCGAAGCAAGGGCTTGAGACTCCGATGGAGGTTATGGACACTCCCTTCCGCTCAGCGGATCTCACGCATGGTTACCAGGCGGTGGCCGACAACCTGCCCAACGATCCACGCGTGCACGAGCAGAAGGGAAGCAAGAAGCTGTTCTTCAAAAACTTCATGGATGCGCGTGTGAATTACGTGATTATCCCGGTCGCCCGGCAAATGCTGCGCACCGACCAAGCTGCAAAAGTCTCTGGAGAAGGCTACCTGCTTGGTACCATCATGCACGAGATCGCTCACGGCCTGGGCCCGGCGTTCGCGCGCACCGCATCGCGCAAAGTGAGCATTCGCGAATCAGTCGGCCCTATCTACGGGGGTCTGGAAGAGGCCAAGGCCGACGTTACCGGCATGTTCGGGCTGAAGTGGCTGGTCGATCGCGGTGCGCTTCCCCAAGCTAAGCTTGAGGAGTTCTACGCGTCCTACGTCGGAGGAATGTTCCGTACCGTTCGCTTTGGAGTTGCCGAGGCCCACGGGCAAGCGGAGATGATGGAGTTCAACTACCTGAACTCGCGCGGAGCTGTGACGCGTGACGCCTCGGGCCGCTACACCATCGACTATCAGAAAATGCCGGACGCGGTTGCGGATCTCGCTAAGGAATTGCTCGAGATCGAAGCTACCGGCGACCGCCAGCGCGCCGAAAACTGGTTTCAGAAGTACGGTTCGATGCCGGAAGACTTGAAAGCAGCGTTGAAGAAGAAGACCTCGGACATCCCGGTGGACGTCGATCCGATCTTTGCGTTCAAGCGGACTGTGAAGTAGGGCTTCCTTCTCCGATGAACTCGACCCTGGCGACCTGCGGAATGATTCCTGCCTTGTGCCCCATGTCGAGCAATCGTCGTACGGCTTCCCGTCCGTCGGAGCCGTAGTCGAGTGTGCGCTCGTTCACGTACATGCCCACAAACTTGTCGGCCAATTGCGGATCCAGATCACGCGCAAACTGCATCGCATAAGCCAGCGCTTCCTCGCGATGATCGAGCGCATATTGAATACTGTCGCGGAGCGCATTGCTCACACTGAGCATTAATTGCGGGCCCAGCGCGCGGCGAATGGCATTCCCTCCCAGAGGAAGTGGCAGGCCCGTCATCTTCAGCCACCATTTGCCGAGGTCGACAACACGATGCAATCCCGCCTTCGAGTAGGTGAGTTGTCCTTCGTGGATAATCAGCCCGGCTTCGTACTTGCCCTCAAGCACCTGCGGGATGATCTGATCGAACGGCACGACTTCGACCTCGATACCCGGTGCGAATAGCTTCAACGCAAGATACGCTGTGGTCAGTTTGCCCGGCACTGCGATCTTTTTCTTTTTTACTTCGCTCTGCGTAAACGCACGGGTGGCGACGATCATCGGTCCGTATCCGTCACCGACGCTGCCGCCGCTGGGGAGCAGAGCATAGTGGTCCTGGATATATGGGAACGCGTGAAATGAAATGGCGGTAACGTCGTACACGCCTTCCTGCGCCTTGCGATTCAGCGTCTCGATGTCGCACAGGGTATGCGTGAAGCGCAGGCCGGGTACACGCACTTTGTTGGTCGCGAGCCCGTAAAACATGAAGGCATCGTCGGAGTCGGGGCTATGCGCGATGTTGATTTCGCGGGCGCCCGCCTCGGTTGCCCCGTGGGATGTCAGCCGGTCAGTGGTGCTGGAAGCCGTCATTCTTGCACCTTCTGCGAGCGGCGGAAGCGCACTGCAAACGCGGCGGCCAGCAGAATCTTGATGACCTCAGCGAAAACGAACCAGTACAGACCGAAGCGGACAGCGGTCTTCATCGAACCCGTGAGAATCGCAAGCCAACTCAACCCGCAAACGAACAACAGCACTTCGGCCAGAAATCCGGCGATCGCGGCATTCGCAAAAGTTTTGCGACCGCGTTCCATAACGATGCCGGCAACCCCAGCCACGAAGGGGTAGGCCATTAGGAAGCCGCCGGTCGGACCGAGCAACTGCAGAATCCCACCCGGTCCGGTCGGATTGAAAACCGGAAGTCCGGCTGCGCCTTCAGCAAGATACAGGGCGAGCGCGGCAAAGGCGCGTCGAGGTCCCAATAGCAAGCCGACCAGGAGCACACCGGCGTTTTGCAGCGTCAGGGGCACGGGGGTGAAAGGCAGAGGAATGGTGACACGCGCACACAGTGCGACGAACAAACTGGCGCCCACAACAATCGCCACCTGCTTGGCCCATTCCGCCGCGCGATCTTGGGGGAGAGGAAGTGTTTGAGTTCCGAATTTGGACATATAACCTTCTATCCGGTGGTCCAGAAAATTATGGCTGGCCAGCGCGATTTGGATCGATCGCATCCGGGTCTTCGCGTGAAGCTGATCTCTCCGCAGTCATGTGATGGCGCACCCTTAAAAACAGGGCAATCGCCACACACACCACGACCAGCGCACTAAAACCCAGGATGATGAACCACCAGGTCATCCGCACGACAAGCTAGGATACCAAATAGCCGGTGTGATTCGTCCGTGCGGGCTCCGTTTTCGGGAAACTACTTTCCCGCCATGGCACGCTCCACTTCGTCGGCCGTATGCGGCAGGGCTGCTCCCAGATTGACCAACTTCCCGTTCGCATCCACGTAGAGTGTGTCTTCAACCCGCGCGCCCAGCTTCTCTTCAGGAATGTAGATCCCGGGCTCGATCGTGAACACGGCGCCCGGTCCGAGCGAAACCGAGTAGTCCCCGGGATCGTGGACGGCGAGTCCGACGTAGTGGCCCAGTCCATGAATAAAATACTTCCCGAGCGGTTCGCCGTGCAGATCCTTACCGTGAGTGTTGATGTAGTCGTAGGCCACCTTGAACAGGCCATTCGGATCTTCACGTCGAAGCGAAGACTTACCAGAGACGAACGCTGCGATGGCCGCCTGTTGCGCGCCTAGAACAATGTCATAGATTTCGCGTTGCCGGGCGGTGAACTTGCCGTTCGCGGGATACGTGCGCGTGATGTCGGTGGCGTACATGGAGTACTCGCCGGCCGCATCGATCACGATTACATCTCCGTCTTGCACGGTCGCCGAGTCTTCCGAATAGTGCAGCACGGTCGAATTGAAGCCCGATCCCACGATTGGCGCGTAGGAAGGCCGTTCACAACCGCGTTTCCCCCACTGGTATTGCAGGAGGGCTGATAGCTCGCGCTCAGTAACACGTGGCTTGATCGTCTTCATGGCTGCCAAGTGTGCGGCAACCGTCGCGTCGGTGGCTTTGCGGATCAGGGCAATTTCGCGCTCGTCCTTGAATGTACGTAAAGCGCCGATCAGAGGCTTGGCGTCCTGGTAGGTCGCAAAGGGAATGAATGCATTCGTGCGCTTAAGCCAGTCTAGACCGCTGCTGGATGGGGAATCGTGACCGTAGGCAGTGAGATCGGTGTAGACAGTGGGACGCTCAGCCAGCAGCGAGTTCAGTTCATCGCGCAACTTGTCCATGACTTCGACGCGATCAAACCCGGTTAGCTTCGCAGCCTGCGGATCGGTTGCACTGAGCTTCGGCCCGGTCCACTTTTCTTCCACTTTGTTGTTTGCGGCCAGGAATAAGATCTCGGTGTAAGGACGCGCCTTTGCGTCGCCAGACGCTTCCACCGCGGGCACAATCAGCAACGCGGCGCCCGGTTCAGTCCATCCCGAGAGGTAATAGAAATTGTCGTCCTGCCGGAAGCCGTAGACCGCGTTCGGACCCTCGGTCTCCATCGGCGCAAACAGCAGAACCGCCGCGCCCTTCGTCTTCTTCGACAGCGCTTCGCGCCGCGCGTGGTAGTCAGCAGTTGGCTGACGCTCGAGCGCCCACGTCCCACAGGATGCGAAAACCAATGCGACCAAGATCACGAGCTTCTTCATGTGAAGACCTCACCTGCGGGCGCAGGACTTCCCGCTTGTCTTAAGATTTGCAAATCGTGAAGCGTTAGACCCCGACCGGGAACGGCTTGGTGTGCGTCTCGGCACTCAACGCGAGACCGGTGAAGCGCCCTTGCAGCAGCGACATCAGCCCGGTGTACCAGTAACCGATAACGAAAAGCAGCAGGAAAGGTACCGTAATGTAGTTCTCGTTGTCGAGCGCGTAATAGACCGTGGAGGCGAAGTAGCAGCCAATCAGCAACTCGACCCAAGGAATCCAACCGAGGCGTTTGCGATATTTGTTTTTGCCGACTTTCTGCTTCTTGCGGTCCACGCCATACTTCGGGGTCCGCGCGAACGCGCTTTGCTGGCCGACCAACGCTTCCAGAACAGCTTTGGTGTTCGTGATGGTCAAACCGATCCCCAGCGCCATCAGGAAGGGAAGATACAAGAGTGCGCGCGGCCAGGTTTTCGGAAACAACTCGCGCTGTGAGACCAGGTAAAAACTCGAAATCGAAAACGTCGACGCCATGAACAGCGGCAGGTCGATGTACAGCATTTGGAACCAGCCCTGGTAGAAGCGAATGATCATGGCCGGCAGCAACAGCACCGACAGCACGATCATCAGCGGATAACTGAGGTTGGCCGTTAGGTGGTACCAGGCTTCGATCTTGGTATGCAGAGGCGCGTCGCTCTTCAGCACGCGCGGAAGAATTTTCTTTCCGGTCTGGATTAAGCCTTTAGCCCAACGCGCCTGCTGCGTTTTGAAGGCCGTCATCTCCACCGGCAGTTCGGCGGGACATTCAACGTCCTGCAGGTAGATGAATTTCCATCCCTCTAGCTGCGCGCGGTAGGAAAGATCGGTGTCTTCGGTCAGGGTATCGTGTTGCCAGCCGCCGGCCTCTTCGATCGCGCGTGCGCGCCACATGCCGGCGGTGCCGTTGAAATTGAAAAATACCCCGGTGCGCGCGCGCCCTGAGTGCTCGAGCACAAAGTGCCCGTCGAGGAGGATAGCTTCCACCTCGGTCAGGAAGGAATAGTTGCGGTTGATGTGGGTCCAGCGTGTCTGAACCATGCCGATCTTCGGATCGGTGAAGTGATGAATCACCTTGAGCAGGAAGTCCTCGGGCGGTAGAAAGTCCGCGTCGAAGATCGCGATGAACTCACCCTTCGCCGTCTTCATGCCCTCTGCCAGCGCGCCCGCCTTAAAGCCTTCCCGATTCGTCCTGTGATGATAAGAGATTGGATGGCCCAACGCGGCGTAGCGCTCGACGAGATTGCGCACGACCTCCACCGTCTCATCGGTCGAATCGTCGAGCACCTGGATGTCGAGTTTTTCCTGCGGATATTTCAGCTTGCACACGCAGTCGATCAGCCGTTCGGCAACGAACTGTTCGTTGAACATGGGCAGCTGAACGGTTACCCGCGGCAGTTCGGCGAAATGTTCGGTCGGTTCGCTCGTGTGATTCTTGCGGTTCTTGTAATAAAGGTAGACGAGAATGTAACGGTGCAAGCCGTACGAAGCGAGCAGGATCAGTACGATGAAGTACGGAATGAGAAGCGCAATGTCGAAACCGTTGGCGTGGTACAGGCCTTGGAACGTGCGGTCGAGGAAGTGCTGGCGTATGTACGAGCCAATTCCCTTGGAGGCAACGACCGCGGCAACCGACGCCAGATTCGCAATGAACAGACTAGTCAGCCAGATACTCCCACACGGACGGGTCTCCGTTCCGCTGCTAAACCTTCTATTTTACCCGAAGCAGGAATGAAGGCCGGTGGCTACGATGTTTTCAACGTAATCAGGGTTGGTCAACAGGAGCAGGAATGATCTTCAATTCCACTCTCTGGTGGCTCGACTTCTCTACCTTGATGGGCGTTCCATGTTCATCGGCAGTTTTCAGGAAGTCCGGATCGAGATACTGGTCGCCTTCTTCCGCACTCTCCCATGCACACAGCGAGTAGGTTCCCGGGCGTAATCCGCGGATTGAAAACCGTCCATTCTGATCCGTTTCCGCGCGAGCGTAGCGCGAGGCTTGCTTGCGGAAGCGCGCTTCGGGGACCGCTACGACCGCCGATCCAATGACAGGTTCCTTGTTGTCTCCTGTGACCACTCCCTCGATAACGCCCGCGCCCGAACTAACGGTCACGTCGAGCACAAATGCGCCGCCATTTACTTTCAATCCCGTGTCGACGAATTCCTTCGTTCCGGCCGTGACGGACTCGACAAAGCTGTTTCGATCCTCCTGCGAATCTCTGGCGAACATGATTTCGTAGTTGCCCGGACGCACATTCTTTATCTCGAAGCTTCCGTCAGGTTTCAACTTGCCGTAGTCGGACGAATCGGTTGTCTCATCCCCACTGATTGTCACGCCGCTTTCGAATTCGTCGTCTCCTTCCGTGGAGCGCAGAAAAATGAAACCCGAGGTGCCTTCCGCTTTGGAAGATTTGCCGCTAAAACGAACCCGACCACGCAGAATCGCCGGAGGTTGTGGCACGAACTCAACATCCTCAACGTCGCTGGTGTCGACTTCCAGGGGTTGGCTTTCAACGTGGGGCTTGTCGTTCACAACTGTCATGGCAGTGATTCGGTAGCTGCCCGGCACAACATTCAGAATTTCAAATTTCCCGTCCTTGCCAATCTCTCCCGAGTTGAATTCGGTGAATGATTCCTTATTTCGTAGCGATACCATTCCTCCGGTGCCGGGAGCCATCCCTAGAACTCTTCCCCGTACCGACGCCGCATGCTTGCGGGACAACGAAAAGTCCATGGGCGTTTCCATACCGGCTTTCAGTTCGATCGTCGAGGCCTGCGCGCGGTCCACAACTCCGGGATAAAAAGTCCGTAAATAGGAAGTCTGGAGGGCGGCCGTTTCCTTGCCTGCGATGGTCTTCCGCGTGGCGAACGTCTGAAAGTTTGGTAGAGGCATGGCGGAGAGATAGTATTTGCCGGCCAACAGGCCTCCGATACGATACTCGCCGAGATCGTTCGTCGCTGTCGAACCGATAGCCTCGAGAGATTTGCCTTTTCGTCGCAGCACAGATACGTCGACGTTTGCCATTGGGTCGCCGTCTTCGTCCAGAACCCGGCCCGTCACGATTGCCGCCGCGAGCATGTGCAGCTTCTGATCATGGATTTCCTGTCCGGCCTCGATCGACAGCATCCAACCGAGTGATCTCTTCCGCTTACTGTCGATCCCGACGTAACCCGCGCGTTCCAGCACAACTCGATATCGGCCAGGCAGGATGTCCGCGATTTTGAATCGTCCCTCGGCATCGGAAGTTGCCGTGTAATTTCCGCCTTCTCCCTGATTCTCGGCGATCATTTCGATGATGGCTTTCTTGATCGGCTCATCGTCGGGGTCCTTGACGACGGTTCCTTCGAACGAGCCTTTCGTCGGCTCTTTCGGAGCGTCAACGGTCTGCCCCTGGACGCACAAGGCGAGCGCCAGGACGGCCGCGAATATGATTGCCAATCTCATTATGCGGTTACCGCAGGGGAGGGCTTAGTTCAGGAAATATGTTCGATACAGCGTGTCGCGTTGAACGGGCCTGAAGCCGGCGTCACGGATAATTCGGCGCAATTCTTCTTCGGTCGTGCAGTTCGTCACGCCCGCCGCCCGCACTACGTTTTCTTCGAGCATGACCGAGCCGACGTCGTTGCCGCCGAAGCGCAGACCCATTTGGCAGACTTTCAGCCCTTGCGTCACCCAGCTCGACTGCACATTCAGGAAGTTCGAGAGGTAAAGGCGGGAGATCGCCAGCACCTTCAAATATTCGACCGCCGTGGCCTCGTCCCAATGCCGTCCGCCCAGCGCCGTATTAGCCGGCTGAAAACTCCACGGGATGAACGCCGTAAAGCCGCCCGTCTCTTCCTGCAGATCATGGAGCCGCTGGAAGTGGTTTACGCGGTGCTCGATCTTTTCGCCGACGCCGAACATCATGGTGGCGGTGGTGCGCATGCCCAGTTGATGGGCAGTTCGGTGCACACTGATCCAGTCTTCCGTCAGGCACTTCAGGCGTGCAATCTTGAAGCGAACTTCGTCATCGAGAATCTCAGCGCCACCGCCAGGGATCGAATCCAGGCCAGCGTCTCGAAGGCGAGCAATCGTATCCCGTAAGTTCAGGTTGCTGTACTCGGCAATGGCCAGAATTTCCGACGCGGAGTAGCAATGGAGATGAACTTTCGGGAAGCGCTGGCGGATCCCGCTCAGCATCTTCTCGTGCCACTCGATCTTGAGGTCGGGGTGCAAGCCGCCTTGCATCAGCACGCCCGTACCGCCCAGTTCCACGGTCTCGGCGATCTTGTCGTAGATCGTTTCGAACTCGAGGATGTAGCCTTCCTTCGCCGCTGGTCCCTTCAGCGGACGATAGAACGCGCAGAAAGTGCAGTATTCCGTGCAGAAATTCGTGTAATTGATATTGCGGTCGATGATGTAGCTGACCACGCCGTCCGGATGGAGTTTGCGGCGGACCGCATCGGCCTCCATGCCGATGCCAATCAGGTCATCGGAACGGAACATCTCGAGCGCTTGTTCTTTGGTCAGGGACATATTAAGCGCCAGGCCCAACGCTTGATTCTAACGTTGGGCCCGGCCTTTCTCCAAACTGGACACCCCTACTGATGCGTGCTTTCCGGCTGCGCCACCGGCCGGAACGAAGAGTACAGGGCCAGTCCCGCTACAATGAGGTTCGCCACAATCACCGGTACCGCATGTAGCAGGATGCCGTAGGTCATCCAGCACAAGGCGGCTGCCGCCTGTACCCACCGCATCGTCACGGGATTCCGCACAAAATATGAAACCGCGAAGATCGTCGTAGCCAGCCACCCCACCAGATCAGACACGCGAGCCCTCCGCTCTCGAAGTCGCTGCCGCAAGGTTTGCGGGGTCGCTGTCGAGAATCGTTACTACGTCGGTAGAAACCTTGTCCCATTCCTGGATGACGAAGCCCTGCGACTCGAGGAACGCGCGAATCTGCATGCGATCCCAGCCGACGATCTCTTCGAGGATTGGAATCAGTACGCCCAGCGCATTCGTGCTGAGCACGGTGCGTCGCGCAATCGGAGCCAGGTGCTTATTTTCCGAGACTGCGATCGTGAATCCATCGCGTCGATTGACGTGCAGCATCACATGTACATCGGAACTGCCGTCGCCTACATACACGATACGGTCGGAACTGATCTGCACTTCGTTCTGAATGCGGTCGAGCACGGCGACTTTGCCGTAGCCTGCAGTTACGCGTTCGATGGCCGCGATTTCTCCCGAGGCGTGATACCGGAACTGCGTTCCAAAAATATGATCAGGAGGAACAATCCCTTCCAGCGCTGACTGGATCACTTCTACAGGCGCGGCCGACAGTACATAGAACTCGAAGCGATATCCGGCAATCCCCTTGTCGAGCACTCGCTTCAGGAAGTCGATGTTCTCTTTCAAGCGAATGCGCTTGCCGACTTCGCGCAAATGCTCTGGACGAACCCGGTCGTGAAACTCCGGATCGTGCAGCAACAGGTACGAGAGTTCGCCTCCCTGTTGCACCAGGTTCAGGCGCGCCATGCCCTCAGCCTTGCGCTCGAATTCCTTGGTCGGGATGCCCAGAAGTTCACTTAAGACGTAGCCCGTGTCGTTGTAGCTCAACGTCTGATCGAAGTCGCTGGCAAAAATATAATGTTTAGCGGATTTAAGCTTTTCCATATAAATCATTAGATGGAATGAAGGCTGAAAAGGCTAGTAAAAATATCGTGAATATAGGGTAAGCTGTTGATTCTGCTGTGTTAATCAAAAAATCGCTAACTGCTATCAGTGCGCAGCTTGGTGAGCCGCGTTGGCGGGACTTCCGCTCTGCCCACGGTAACGGAAGTACGCAACAAGAGCAGCCAGGCCCGCAATAGCTGACATTGCAATTAGCGCGTATACGGTCGGCTTGGTGTACTTGTTGAAGAAGCGCAGAAAGTGCCGTCCGTAGAGGACGCCCAGGTAGGCGAGGATTCCATAACGCAAGCCGCGGCCAAGAGCGAGCGCCGCCAGAAATCTCTTTCGCGAATATTGCATCGCACCCGCCGCAAGCAGAAACGGGACGAACGGAACCGGCGGGGGCAAGAGCGCCGGTACGAAGATCCCCCAGAAGCCCCAACGCTCGAAACGTGCGTAGACGGATTTCGTGCGCTTTGGCCCCATGCGGTGCTCCAGCATTTCCTTCCCACCCTTGCGCGCGAGTCGATACGTGATGTAGCCGCCGATAAGGGATCCGACCAGCGCCATCACCGCGTAGTAATACCAGTGCTCGCGATTGTGGACGACGAACCAGATGGTCAGTACATCCATGCTGCCGGGCATGGGAATGATGGAGTTGTCCGCCAGGCCAAGCACGACCAGGCCGGGCCCGCCCAGGTGGCGGAGCCAGGTCCACAGCTTCGAGGCGACGAAAAATCCAAGTGGCGGCATCATGGAAAATGGTTACTACTTAACTGTGTTGTCCAGCAATCTTGTCACGCAACAAGTGGTCATCCCGAGCGAAGCGAAGGACCTGTGTACTCCCGGGCTACCACCAATGCTTGCGGCTACTCCGGCAGATGGGGACCGAGACGAATCCGCCAGCGATGGGCGATGAGAGCATCGCTCCATCAAGCCTCTCCATGAATTCTCAGAGATACCACTTTATGTGGTTACGAATTTCGCGGCCTCCACGAAATGCACTGGTGGCGGTGTGGGGAAAGCACCACACTCAGCCGCGTAGCGGTAGAACAAGTGCAGGCCTTCGATGCATCCCGCATCGAGATGGTAGTGGATATTTTCGGTGAGATAGGAGCGCACTTCAGCCTCCCTGAGGCCGACCTTGGGCGACCACTCGCGCGCGATTTGCGAGATGTTCTCCGGCTGCAGGCCGTGATCCCGCGAATTCTGAAAAATGGCGGCCAAATCGACTGATGTGCTCTCAAGGGCCGCCCGCCGCACCGCCCAGAAAGCAAATACAAACGGCTTTCCAGTAAAGCGAATCCATTCTTCCGCTAAATCTATCGTGAGGTATTTGAAGCGATCCATTTTGAGAGCAGTATCGCCGATCACGAGCGCCGCATCGTGATCTTGCAGCATGGTGTCGAGGTCGGGCGCCATCGTGGTAAAGCTACGACCACCGCCAAGCCAGCGCTCAAACAACACTTTCGTCAACGCCACGGACGTCATCGACGAAGTATCAAGCGCCACGGTCTGAATCTTTTCGACAGGGACTTTGCTCACCAGCAGAATCGATCGGACCGGCCGGCGCGCCGCGATGGCGATTCCCGGAAGAATGGCCAGATCAGGAATCTCGGCGTAGGCAGCGGCCGGGATGATCCCGATATCGGCGCGCCCCGCTTTGAGTTCCGCTGCACAAGCTGACGGCAGAGTGTAGGAAATATCGAAGTCGGCGCCCACAGTTCCGTGTTCGAAATCCCACATCAAAGGCACTGTATTTAAAAAGGATATTGCGGAAATACGAAGACGGCTCATATCAATATGTTTGATTCTAACAAAGGCCTGTGCGGCTCTCCCTTGACAGCATTTTTCTGCGACGGTAGACCGGAAGCGGAGGCACTCGTGTCTACATCGATGGCCGTAGCGGAGAGTTTTGTTCGAGACGACACCCTGCAGTGGCTGGCGCTCACCCTGACGCCGGGCCTCGGCCCGACGCGGGCGCGGCGGCTCGTGGAACACATGGGTACGGTGGCTGCGGTCTTTCGCGCGTCGCTGACCGAATTGGAAGCAACCGGACTTCTTGCCGTATCGGCTCCAGCGCTGGGCACCGGGAGGTCACTGGAACTCGCACAGGAAGAAATCGCCCGCACCATGGCTGCCGGCGTCCGGCTTGTCTCGCTAGACGATTCTGCCTACCCGCCTCGTTTGAAACACATCTACGACCCACCCCTCATTACTTTATGTGCGCGGTCCTGTGGAACTGCTGTCCGCAGCCAGGGATCGCTGTGGTCGGCACCCGCCACCCCACTCCGTATGGATCCGGGATGGCCGAACGCCTTGCGATCGACCTTGCTGCTCGTGGCCTGGTCATACAGAGCGGAATGGCGCGGGGCGTCGACACGGCTGCTCATCGCGGTGCGATTGCTGGAAAAGGAAAAACGATCGCTGTGTTTGGAACGGGAGTCGATGTGCCATACCCGAAAGAAAATACCCGCCTCGCCGAGCAGATTGTTGCAACCGGCGGGGCGATCATCTCCGAATTCCCGCTTGGCACATTCGCCGCACCGCAGAACTTCCCGATTCGCAACCGGATCACCAGCGGCATGTTGATGGGCGTGCTGGTGGTCGAGGCGGCCGAGTACAGCGGCACGCGCATCACGGCGCGCTGCGCTCTGGAGCAGAACCGGGACGTTTTTGCCGTCCCCGGCAACGTCACTAACAAGAATTCATGGGGTCCCAACACCCTGATCAAACAGGGTGCGAAGCTGGTAGCGACGTGGGAAGACGTGTGGGAGGAACTCCCAGAGAATGTGCGACTTGCGCTGGCTCCGGCCAAGGGCGATGAATCGCCAGCCGAGGAAACCGCATCTCTATTCCCAAGCGCCGATAATCCTCTCAGCCCGCACGAGCGCAAGATTTACGCCCTGCTCAAGGCGGACGAAGCCACGCAAATCGATGCCATCGTGGAGCGACTGGAACAGGACATGTCGTCGTCCGAAATTTTCGCAGCATTGTTCGAGTTGGAACTGGCAGGGAAAGTGAGGCAGATGCCGGGGAAGAATTTTGTGAAAAGCTTTTAGCCCTTAGCCGTTAGCTCTTAACTCAAACCCATGGATGCGAGCGTCGGGAGGACTATGCGAGACTACCGAAATCTTAAGGTTTGGGAGAAAGCGCATCGGCTAACCTTAGCCGTCTATCGAGAGACTGCGTTTTCCTAAAGCAGAGCTGTTCGGGCTAACGAGTCAAATCCGCCGAGCCTCCGTTTCAATCGAAGCGAACCTGGCAGAAGGTTGCGGCCGACGATCGGATGGCGAGATGGCTCGCTACATCCAAATTGCAATGGGATCAGGCGCCGAACTGTCTTGTCACCTGCTGCTAGCACGCGATTTGGGACTTATGGATTCCACTGAACACTCGCCTCGGAACGAGAGCACAAATGAAGTTTTACGAATGCTGTCTGCCTTATCCGAGAGAGTGAGGCGGCCAACATCACAGCAGCGTGGCGAGCTAACAGCTAAGGGCTAAAAGCTAAGAGCTCTGTCCCGTAACTTGTTACGGCACTCGCATTCGTGCTAGCTTCGAAACCAGTAAACGCATAAAGAGGAAACATTGTCCAAAGGTTTAGTGATCGTTGAGTCGCCTGCCAAGGCGAAAACTATTCAGAAATATCTTGGCAAAGGATTCACGGTTGAGGCCTCGCTCGGCCACGTGAAGGACCTGCCCAAGAGCACCCTGGGTGTCGATATCGACAACGAGTTCGATACCGAATACATCGTCATTCCCGGCAAAGAAAAGGTCCTCGCCAAGCTGAAAAAGCTGGCCGAGGGAGCCGACCATATCTTTCTGGCGCCTGATCCAGACCGCGAAGGCGAAGCCATCGCTGCGCATCTGGCCGGCGAGCTTGATGACGACGGGGCGAAGAAGAAAAAGGGCAAAAAGACTAAAGATAAAGATAAAGATAAGGATAAGAATGGCGATGCGCCGCGCATCCAGCGCGTGACGTTCAACGAAATCACGCAGCGCGCCGTACGCGAAGCCTTCGAACATCCGCGCGAAATCGATCAGAACCTGGTCGACGCGCAACAGGCTCGCCGCGTTCTCGATCGACTCGTCGGCTACCAAGTGTCGCCGCTGTTGTGGGACAAAGTCCGTCGCGGTCTTTCCGCCGGACGCGTGCAGACCGTCGCCCTTCGCCTCATCGTCGAGCGCGAACGCGAGATAAAAGCCTTCGAGAAGAAGGAATACTGGACCATCGATGCGCACCTCGCCGCCACCAAGCCTCCGGCGTTCGATGCCCGCTTTGTTGGCAAGGGCGAAGAGAAGATCGAAGTTCCCAACGGCGAGGAAGCCGAGAAGATACGTGCATTTGTTGAGAAGGCCGATTGGCTGGTCCGCTCGGTCGACCGCAAAGAGCGCCGTCGCAATGCGGCTCCACCCTTCACAACCAGCAAACTCCAGCAGGATTCCGCTCGTAAGCTGCGTTTCAGCGTGAAACGCACCATGATGATCGCCCAGCGCCTTTACGAAGGCGTGGAACTCGGCGAAGAGGGTCTGGTCGGCCTCATTACTTATATGCGTACGGATTCGACCCGCGTCTCGAACGAAGCCCTGGCCGAAGTGCGCGAGATGGTCGGGAAAGAATACGGTCCGCAGTACCTGCCCGAGCAGCCCAACACGTTCAAGTCAAAAAAGAGCGCGCAGGAAGCGCACGAAGCGATCCGACCGACGTCGGTCGCGCACACTCCCGATTCAGTCAAACAGTATCTGAAAGAAGACGAGTTCAAAGTCTACAAGTTGATTTGGCAGCGCTTCGTAGCCTCGCAGATCAACCCTGCCGTCTTCGACCAGACCACCGTCGACATCGACGCCAAACAGGGCAACGACAGCTACTGGTTCCGCGTGACGGGATCGGTCCTGAAGTTCGACGGCTTCCTCAAAGTCTACGAAGAGTCCAAGGAAGGTAAGGACGAGGAAGACGAGGAGTTGAAGCATAAACTCCCAGCGCTCGAGCCCGGCCAGAAACTCACTCTGAAAGAACTGAAGCCGGAACAGCACTTCACCGAGCCGCCTCCACGCTACAACGAAGCGTCGCTGGTGAAGGAACTCGAGGAGCGGGGCATCGGCCGTCCTTCGACCTACGCGACCATTCTCACCACGATTCAGGAACGGCAGTACGTCACGAAGTTAGGCGGTAAGTTCGCGCCCACCGAGATTGGCTTGGTGGTCACGGATCTGCTGATCGACAACTTCCGCGACATCTTCGACGTGGCTTACACCGCGCGCCTCGAAGAGGAGCTCGACGAAATCGAAGATGGCAAAGAGAAGTGGACCGACGCCATGGCGGAGTTCTACAAGCGCTTCGCCAAGGACCTCAAATACGCTGAGAAGCACATGGAGAACATCAAGCGTATGGAGAAACCCACCGACGAGAAGTGTGAGCGCTGCGGCTCACCGCTTGTCATTAAGTGGGGCAAGCACGGGTCCTTCTACGCTTGCAGTTCTTACGAAAAGGACAATCCCGAGAGCTGCACGTTTACGAAAGAAAACCCCATCAACCTGCCCGATCTCGATTCCGCCGATGTGCAGGAGACGGCACAGGAAGAATATTGCGAGAACTGCGGCCGGGTAATGGTCCTGAAGCGCGGACGCTTCGGCCAGTTCATGGCGTGCACGGGATATCCGGATTGCAAGACGACGCGCAGACTCGATCAGGGCAAGCGCGTGCCCGACATCCCGCTCGACGAGCCCTGCCCGAAATGTGGCCGCAACCTGATGATCCGTCACGGCCGATACGGCGAGTTCACGGCGTGCTCCGGATATCCGGACTGCAAGTTCGTGAAGCAGAACTTCATCGGCGTGAAGTGTCCCGACTGCAAAGACGGAGATCTCGTCGAAAAGAAGGCGCGCAAAGGCAACACTTTCTACGGCTGCTCGAATTATCCGAAATGCAAATTCACTTCGGCGAACAAGCCGCTTGCCGAGAAGTGCCCGAGTTGCGGCAGCGAATTCCTGGTCGAGAAGAATCTGAAAGCTGGACCTGTGATTGCCTGCCCGAACAAAGAGTGTGACTACGAGCGCGAAGCTCCGACCCCGGTGGCGGGAGCGGCGGAAGCTGGCGCTTCTTAAGGTCGAACCAAAATTATTGTCGATGGAGCGACGGGCGTCTCGCCCGTCGAACTGCGGATAGTCTGCTCGCATCTCCCATTGATACAACTTGGACGGGCGAGGCCGCCCGTCCCTCCATTTTAAAATCTGATTTGTCTTTAACCTTTTGCCGCTTCTCGCAGTCCCTCTTCATCTAAAATCACAGCCGTTCAACTCAAATCATTTTTGGAGGCCTTCCGATGGCGACACCGACTCACGCCGATGCCGAACTCATTCTGAAACTCTACGAAGCCCGCCGCGAACCTGAAATCCGCAAAGCCCGTCAATGGTGGACAGCAAACTTTTGGCCGGAAAGCGCCGACGACATCGTCAAGATTGGTCGCGCCATGGGCTCTCCGGAGAATGCCTGGATGCGCATGGTCCTCGGCTACTGGAGCATGGCCGGATCCTTCGTCACCAATGGCGTGTTGAACGAAGATCTTTTCTTCGAGCCTAGCTGTAGCGGGGAAATGTTCTTCATCTACGCCAAGGTCGAACCATATCTCAAGGAAGTGCGCGAGAAGATGCAAAATCCCATGCTCCTTGCCAACCTCGAAAAACTCATCCACACCGAAAAAGGCCAGGAGCGGTACAAAGTGATCTCCCGGAACGTCGAGAACATGCGCAAGGCGCGAGCGGAAAGCCTCGCTAAGGCCGGCTGAGCCTGTGTCCGGTGGCGCTTGTCTAAAGCTTGCCAGCCGAGTGCCACCGGATCACTTCTTCTTCGACGGAAAACAATCCCTGCGGCCACCGATCGAAGCGCGTGCCGAGCTGATAAGCCTGCCGCTCCAGCGGAATTCCTTCGTAGCCACCTCGCTCCAGAAATCCCCGAACGTAGAGTCGCGCAAACTCTTTCCATCCGAGCACGCGGTATTGCACGACATGTACCAGTTCGTGGAACAGGGTGCTGCTGTCGAGCTCTTCGGGATAGGCCACGACATCGAGCAGCGTAATCGCGCCAATCGACGACATCTGGAGCATTCCCTTGATACCGAACACGCGCACCAGCGGATACAGAATCGGATCTGGCATGCGAGCTTGCACGATTCGAGTTTCAGCCAGAACAGAAGCGGGAAAGAATGCTCGCATTCGCGCAATCATGCGATCGGGAATCGCCATGGACTGCGGAAGCAAGCGCCGGCGATGGTAGGCGATGTAGCGCGCTGTGAGCCACGAAATCAGCGGAACAAGTGGCCGAATCAAGCGTGGGATGGGTGCCCGCCTCGGCATCTACGAAATAAATTCCCGGATGTATTCATCCCGGGTTTGCACGAGCTGCTGCAGATCGCCGTCGAAAATGACCTTGCCCTCGCGCAGTATCAGGAAGGTCATGGGAATCTCCACGCGCCCGCCCGCTTCCACATGCCGCATGTGATTGGTCTTCGGGTCGAAGACGTGCGTGGCCATCGTGAACGCATCCTGCAGGCGGTGCGTCACCATGAGAGAACTTGTCTTGTAAACGTCACGCTGCTTCACGATCAGCTCCACGATGGTTGTGGAAGTCACCGGATCGAGTCCGCCCGTCGGCGAATCGTAAAGCAGCGTTTCGGGCTGGGTGATGATGGCGCGGGCAATGGCTACACGTCTCCGCATGCCTCCGGATAGTTCCGAGGGAAACATCGCGACCGTGTGTTCCAGTTCCACGAAGCGCAGCACCTCGCGGACGCGTTCGTCGATCTCGTCGATGGGGACCTGGCCTTCTTCCATCAGCCGGAACGCAACGTTGTCGTGCACGGTGAGCGAATCGAACAGGGCGCTCTCCTGGAAGACAATGCCCACCTTGCGACGCAGATCGAACAGTTGATCCTCCGGCATCTGCGTAACGTCTTCGCCCAACGTGTAGATGTGACCGCGATCGGGCTTAAGTAGGCCGAGTGCCATCTTAAGAATGGTGCTCTTGCCGGAGCCCGCCACGCCGAACAGAGCCTTAGTCTCGCCTCGCGGCAAGCGGAACGAAATTCCGTCGAGCACCATGTTGTCTTCGAATGAGATCGCTACATCGTCGAAGACGATAACGTCCTGCGCATGCTCTTGCGTGGCAATCGCGTTCTCTTCAACGGGCAGGGAGGGAGTCGGCATCGGTCAGGATCCCAGCACCACCATGAGGAAGCGGGTTACGAAAACGTCAACCACGATGATCAGGATCATCGAAGCCACGACCGCTTCGGTGGTCGAGCGACCTACGCCCTGCGTGCCGCCCTTCGTGGTCAGCCCGTAGTAGCAGCCGATGGTGGCGACAATGAATCCGAATACCAGCGGCTTCATCAGGCCCATGAAGACGTCGGAGAACACCAGCGTCTGCCAGGCATTGCTCCAGTATTCATGCGCATCCATGCCTAGGAGGACGCCGGCGACCACGCTGCCGCCAAGCAGTCCCATGAAGTCGCCGAGAATCGTGAGGAAGAAAAGCATCACCACAGTGGCGACGACGCGTGGGGTGACCAGCTTTTTCATCGGATCGGTGCCGAGAGCGCGCATGGCGTCGATTTGTTCGGTCACGATCATGGAACCCAGTTCGCTGGCCATTCCGGAAGCGTTGCGTCCCGCCACTACAAGACCGGCCAGAACCGGACCCAGTTCGCGCACAATGCCGATCGAGACCAGTTGCCCGATCACAGTGGTGGCGCCAAAACGGCTCAGCGTCGTCGCGCTATTCAAGGCCAGCGCCGCTCCAGTGAAGAAAACCGATGCCAGGACGATAGGAAGGGAACCGAACCCTATGGAGTCGGCCTGTTGCATCATGTCAGCGCCATAGATCGGCCGCCGAAAGAGGTTGGCAACCGCCTGCGCCGAGAGCAGGGAATATTCCTGCACCGACTGGACCTTTTTCTTCGCGAAATCGATGGGTGAGATGAATTCGATGCTGCTAAGAAAGTCGCCCGCCGCCATTCCAAGCCCCCATCTGTTCCAGGTCGAACTATAACAGGAGCCGCGAGCTTCGAGCTATGAGCTTCGAGCTTCGAGCTTCG
>Ga0073909_10000056_pt1 | contig 42849 bp, 72 predicted proteins | sample Coa_R1_6_FD_66439 | JGI IMG/M metagenome (GOLD analysis project Ga0073909, IMG submission 66439) | Surface soil microbial communities from Centralia Pennsylvania, which are recovering from an underground coalmine fire. - Coalmine... | ecosystem: Environmental > Terrestrial > Soil > Unclassified... | reverse complement strand
AGACAATTAGATATTCTTAAAGGACTTAAAATAGCTGTTGGCGCCCCTATGTATGGAGGTCTTTGTCACGGTGCTTTTGCAATGGCATTAGGTAATCTTCAAATGTTTTCTGATAGAGTAGGCATGCACTTAAGTGTTCAAACACTCTTTAATGAATCCTTAATCCAACGAGGTCGCAATGCAATAACACACCTCGCGCTTAAAAATGATCCCGATTATCTTATTTTTATTGACTCTGATATTGGATTTAATGCTCTTCAAGCAATTGAAATGATCCTTTGCGCAGAAATAAAAAAAGAACCTATTTTAGGAGCCACGTATTCTAAAAAAGAAATCAATTGGCCAAACATAAGAACCCACATTAATAATGGTGTTCATGATAGTTGGCTAGCCCACTGTGCTGGATCACACGTAATCATTCCAGCCACACACGGAAAACAAGAAGTTAAATATTATGATCCCCTTGAAGTAAAATATCTAGGAACCGGCTTCCTGCTTATCAGTCGTGCTGCATTCCAAGCAATTAAACCTTTATGTGGAACTTATGCTAACAACCACATTCCAATGACTCCCTTTGGTGAAGAAGTCATAGCTTATTTTGATTGTGAAATCCGTGAAGAACCAACTGTACACAAAAAGATCTATCTCAGTGAAGACTATCTCTTTTGTGCTAGAGCTATTGATGCAGGCATGATACCAAAGCTTTTACCCTGGATTAATCTCATTCACTTTGGTACAATTGCTTATGATGGCTGCTATGTATGTAGTCAAGGTGGTTATATTCACCCAGTTAAGGAACCTAGGAAACCCTAATGCTTACAAACACTGACATCGAATCAATCTATAGATCATACGGAATCGCTGCAGCAATCAAGGCTATTCAACGTGAGCTTGACTCTACAAAAAAGCAAGTTGAGCTACTCAAACAAGTAAAGAAAAGGAGCGCGGGGAGTGACTATAGACGGTAACTTAGAAAAGTATCCAGATTTTGTCTGCAAAAAAGTTTGCAACATTTGCAACACTGAATTTGTTGATAACACCAAGAATAGAAGCAAAAAATCATGCTCCCCTAACTGTAGGCGCAAATTCTGTGCCCGAATTGCTCTTGCCTGGCACAATGAAAACATCGATAGATATAATGAAATGCGACGTCGCCGCCGTGAACGAGGTCACACCCCCACACGGAAGCACAAAGATCCGGACTATTATGTTTGATCAAATCATGCGCACATTCATGAAAGTGGTCCTGGGTGTGGGGGCGGTGGCATTTTTAGGTGGATTTATTCTAGGTATACTATGCAGGAGATTTTTTTAATGCGCTCCACATCTAAAGATTACTTTCGTACCTGGACCGGAGTCAAAATCAAAGCTAAAGCTCCTGTCGCAGCAGATATTAGAATTTCTGACATTGCTCGTGGTCTTTCACTTACTTGTCGTTTTTCAGGGCAGCTTCCCAGCCTGTATTCTGTAGCTGCCCATTCGATTGTGGTTTCGGAATGGATCGAGCGTAATGGAGGCAGTCCTAAAGAAGCCTTAGCCGGTCTACTTCATGATGCATCCGAGGCTTATTGCGCAGACGTTCCATCTCCAATGAAGGCCCTTTGTAAAGACTACCAGCGACTTGAGAAGCGATTTCAGAAAGCTATTGCAAAAAGATTCAATTTAAAGTATCCTTTTACTAAGATCGTTCACCAAGCAGATAAAGAAGTATTATTTGATGAGCGTCTCTTTCAAAAAGGATGGAAAAAAATACCTATGGCTTCAAAGAATGTAGAAAAGCTTTTCTTACTTAGATTTAAGGAACTCGGCGGAGTATGATCTCAAATGACACAATTTTAATTTGTGCTGTTTTGTGTTTTTTATTTGGAATATTAGGAATTCTATTAATAAAATTAACTGGATTAATAATTAAAGAACAACAAAGAATTACTGATATTACTTATGATTATTATGAAAGTAACTTAGAACTTATGCATGTAATTATAAGAGATGCTTTGATTAATTCAAAATTGGAGGATCTTTAATATTTAAGTTATTATGAATTTAGACATAATCATCATTCTAGCTATCAGCATCTTCGGAATCGCATATTTGGTATTTGAACTCTTATGATCTGGGTTGTTTATTTTGTCGATGCCTTCGCAACTATATGGGCCATTATCTTAGGATTTGTGTTCTTAGGAGCTATGGGCGCAGTTTTTATGATGTTGCTTCGCAAAGCACAAAAAAGATGGGGCAAATTTTACAAACGCTTAGAATCTATTAACTTAAAAGATTTTGATTGGAAGGATATATGAAAAACAATATAATAAAAATTTTATTAATAATAGCCCATATCATTGCAGTAGCAGCTGCTTTAATGTTTTTAACAAGTTGTGGTAATACATACGTATATAATGTAGAACTTAATGAATGTTCATGTATTCAAAATAAAAAAGATGTGCTTATCATTTGCGATCTTAATGAAAACATTATTATCAAAAACGCTAAGTGTGAAAAAAGTCAAAATGACTAACAAAGACCTTAAAAAATTAGCATATTATCTTACAGAGCAATGTAGTATTTCCGCACATTACATGCAGATAAAAATGGTGAATATGAACAATGTAGTGAGATTTTGCATGCTCTCCAAAAAGTCAAAGATGAGACGATTGAAGAATGACTAGAGATGAACAAAAAGAAGCACTCATTCGCTATTTGATGTCTTGCATTTCTAGAGAAGATTGGCATGGTGCTTCAGATGCTTGTAATGACATTCGTGAACTTGAAGCCGAAATGAAATCTTGTGCTTGTAAAAAACCTGATTGCGATGGAAGCGGTGCAGTATGAAACCAGAAGCTCCTGATTGCGCTAGTTGTGATCAAATAACAAAACACACACATGAAAAAGAAATTTCTTTAGGAGGTCTTAAATATGATTCAGAAAAACCACCTATCTCTTTGGTCCCTAGTGAAGCTATTGTGGAAATTGCGAAAGTTCTCGGCTTCGGGGCACGGAAATATGCTGCTCATAACTGGCGAAAAGGAATTTTATATAGTAGGCTCATCTCAGCTGCCCAGCGACACCTATTGGATTTCAATTCTGGAAAAGATAAGGATGAAGAATCTGGATTGTCCCACATCGCACACGCTTTATGCTGTCTTGTATTTATTAGCACATTCGAAACAGAAAATAGAAGTGATCTAGATGATCGATACAAAAAAGAATCTGTAGGTAATTCTATCCAAAATTCAGATATAATTGAAGAATATATGAAAGTTATGGCAGGCGCAGTAAAAGAGCAATCTAAATAAAGGAGACTTATGGGAGAAAAACTTCAATGTTACGCAGTATCAACTTGGGCCAATATGCGAAATGCAGACTACAACCTTGGTTTAGATGCTGCAATTGATCATCTAAGATCACTCCAACGACAAGACTTAGAAGAAGTCATCGATGCTTTAACCGCAATGAAAGCCGAAGTAGATACCTCTAGACTTCCTGCCTAATGCTCTACACTTTTGTATGCAAAAAATGCGGACCTTATGATGCTCAAGCCTCTGTTGCAGATCGGGATAAAAAGCGTTCTTGTCCGGCGTGTGGGGGCTCAGTGATTCGCAATACGACCTATAATACCTCTTTTAGCCTTATTGGTTCCGGCTGGACCCCGAAATTTGGGAAATAGCTCTTGACAACAAATAAAAAATATGTCAGTGTTCTTATATGATTTCTTTTTCTAAAGATGGAAAGCCAATAGAGCCTGTGCTTCGAAGTGAGTTAATTGCCGAAGTCCGTCGTTTGCGTGATCTTATTACTGCTATTCAAGTTTGTTCAATTGGATCAGATTTAAAGAAAAAGATTGATACTATCGTTGAACTTAGTAATGAATTAGAACGTAAAAAAGAACCAGATATTTTTGATTTAACCTACGATTTATAAGGAAGCTATGGAATCCCCAATCAAACTAAGTGAAAATTTAATGAGTGCTTCAATCTCAAAACTTACTGAAGCATTAGTAAAAGTACAAGCAACTCTTGCTCCCGCAATAAAAGACAGCACTAATCCATTCTTCAAAAGTAAATATGCAGATCTTCAAAGCGTTTGGGAATCCGTAAGAGAACCTTTGGCTAAAAATGGTCTTGCAGTCGTGCAACTTACTGGCGGTAATGGAACCGTAATCACAGTCACAACTTTACTTACCCACATTAGTGGCGAATGGATCTGCGGAACTACTGTAATGAGCCCTTCTAAAAATGATCCTCAAGGTGTTGGTAGCTGCATTTCATATGCCCGACGCTATGCCTTGTCTGCTATGATTGGTTCTTATGCTGCTGACGATGATGCAAACCTTGCCAGTATGCCAGTAAAGATTGTAAAATGAAACACTTTTTAAAGACTTTTGCTTATATCTATTTAACTACAATTGCTATTAGTGTTGCAACAGTAGCTTTTTTAACTGATAACTATTTTATTGCTGTTGGAGTTGGTTTTATTGGTAATCTTGTATTAGAGAACTATGTTGTATATCGAATTAATCGTGATAGGGATTTTTCAGATGTCGAACAGCAAAAACTTTAATTTAACACCTCCCAAATTTCGTTATGAAGTCCAAACAGAAGATGGCGGACTTACTCATTTTGATGTATTCACCCGAGAAGCAGATTTAACTGACTATATTGATAAAGAAGCTGGGGAGCTTAGAGACGATTCTACAATTATTATAAAGAAAAGGAGAAATACCTAGGCTTGACGCTAATTGTAGATTGAAGTAATATTAATTAAACAACAAACAAAGGAAAAATAAAAAATGAGTAATGATGATAATACAATCACCCCAAGCTTAAGCGCGGATGATATTTACACAGGAAACAAAAAGGAATTTGCTACAACTCCTGCTGGAACATATCGAATGGCTTTAGCGGGTGAACTTAAAGTAAAGAAAACAATGGCCGGTGAAAGAAAACTTCAAATGTTTTTTAAACATGCCGATCCAGAAAATGCAGGCCTCAAAGGCGTAAACCTAACTGTAATGCTTGAAGGAACAGATAAAAATGGTCGTCCTAAAGCAAAGCAATTTGGAGATACCTTAGTAGCTCTTGGCGTTTCCGCTGAAGATGTTACATCAGGTGTTGTGTCTGTTGAACAGACTGGTGAGCTTGAGGAAGGCGCTGAATGGAAAGGTGCCTCGGCCCGTATTTCGATCCGTGGCGATGCAGTTGACTTAAGTGGCCGCGAAGCTATCATTAAAGTAGAAGAAACTACTTTCAATGGTAAGACCTCTGTCAAAGGTACTGCTGCTTACAGAGCTTAGTTCTAGAGTCTTTTTTCATGATCAGTTTGGCCGTTCTGAATTAAAAACGGCCAACTAAATATGTCACTAAAGCCATTTAAATATTTCGGTGCAGATGAGTTTCTAAAATCACATCTTAAAAAAGTGATTGATGGTGAATATGAGTTTGGTAGCGTTGAATTCCCCCACAATCCAACAGTTCTAGATCTTGGCGCAAACTTAGGTGCATATTCCTATTGGATACTAAATAAAATTCCTAATGCACATGTTATCGCTTTTGAGCCTTTAAAAACTAGCGCAGAATACTATCTCAAAAATATGCAAGCTTCTGGTGCCGCAACTTGGAGTTATTGCATAATCAATGCCGCAGTTTACCCTACTACAGATAAAGAAATAACACTGTACCTCTCAGATGTTAATTCAGGAATGCATTCTCTTGATAAAGATCTTACAAATACCCCCAATGCAGCTGAAGTGAAAGTAAGAGTCTGTCATCCAGATTTCTTACCCAACTGTGACATTTTAAAACTTGATGTTGAAGGATCAGAACTTCCCATTCTCGAATCTTATATGAAATTACATAAACCTCCCTCAATTATTTCAATAGAATATCACCATTTTGCTGCTCGCTATGATATTGAAAAAATATTAGATGAATACATTTTAATTAGTGGCTACATAATCCACCCCAATCTCGGCACCCTTACCTATGCACATAAAACAGCTATTCCACCAGACGGTATATGATAATTCTAAAATCAAAATCAGAAATAGAAGTAATGAAAGAGTGTGGCAAACGCTTAGCAAAAGTACTATCTGAACTTGCAGAACTTGCCTCTCCGGGACGCACTACAAAACAATTAGACGGTATCTTTGCTCGCATGCTTCAAAAAGAAGGTCTTAAAAGTGCTTTCAAAGGATACCGAGGTTACGAATACAATATCTGTGCTTCAGTCAATAGCGAAGTCATCCATGGCATCCCAAATGATCGCAAACTAGTCGGCGGAGACATTTTATCTTTGGACGTGGGAGCGATTTTAGATGGTTTTAATACAGATATGGCAATTACAATACCCATCGGCACCACCACTACAGATGCTTCAGATCTAATCCAAACCACAAAAGAGGCTCTTACCGAGGCAATTAAACTTTGTTCCCCTGGTTTTCGTGTGGGGGATGTGTCTTTTACAATAGAGCAATATGTAAAACTTGCCGGCTATTCTGTTGTAGAAGGATATACAGGTCATGGAATCGGACGTACTTTGCATGAAGATCCGAAGATACCTAATCAAGGTATACCTAATACAGGTATAGAATTGCAAGAAGGTATGGTAATAGCAATTGAGCCTGTAGTAGTCGCTGGAAATCCAGAAACTTTAGTACTTAATGATTGTTGGACAGTAGTAACTAGAGATGATTCTTTAGCTGCTCATTTTGAACATACTGTTGCAATTACTTCCGAGGGGCCTGTAGTCTTGACGGCGGTAAAGTGAATGATAGGATTGAAATTCTCGGAATCGATAATAAACAAGACTACTTCAGAAAACAGTTTGAACAATCCCTCGCTCGCTTAAAGATCCCTCAAAAAGTAAAGATCTTAAAACCAGAAGAAATCCCAACAAAAGGTTCCATTTTAGTTACTGTTGGAGACGTAGCAACACGATCCATTATTGGAGATCCAACTTTATCTGTTTCTGATTGTCACAGTTATATAGTAGAAACAGAAACAAACACAGTCATTCCATGTCTAGATTATAAAGAAGTCTTCAAAGATCATTTAACTACTCATTGGCTAGACTGGTCACTAAAGAAAGCAAAGCAACTTCTGTTAGGCGCATCTACTATTGATCCCAGCCCCCACACGATCCTAAAACCTGAACTTAAAGATGTAGAATCCTTTGTACACAAACTTGTGAACACCAATGAAGCTGTGTCAATCGATATTGAATGTGTTCCAGAAACCTGTGAGATCACTTCTATTGCTTTTGCAGCATCTACGACAGAGGTTATTTGTATACCCCTGGCCAATAAACATTTAACTAATTATTGGTCTCCTGAAGAAGAGTTAGTTGTGTGGGATTATATTCAAATGGTTTTACTTAGCGATAAGCTAAAAATATTTCAAAACTTCATATTTGATACGATGATCTTACGATATCATGGTATTGAGACACAGATGAATGTGGCAGATACAATGATTATGGCCTCTTCACTCAATCCACTACTTCCTAAAAGCTTACGTGATTTGGGGCGTATTTATCTTTATTGTGCTCCATGGAAAGATAATAAAGATTTTAAACTTACTGGGGATGTAGAGGCTTTTTGGAGATACAATGCTTATGACGCATCTAGAACATTTACTGTTTATTTGCGACAACTTGCTGAACTTTCTAGAACTGAGAAGATGGGTCATTATAATGAATATATTGCGCCTCTTATTCCTTTGGTGTATGATACATGTGTCCGGGGTGTAAAAATAGATGAGGAGTTTCTTAAGCAATTAAAAGATGCTCTTAATAAAGAACTTACTCCGGTAATGAATGTTTTATCTTCTATTGGAGATCCTTTAGTTGAGCCAAGAAAGATTCGTAAAACAATAAGAGATAAGGAGAACGATACAGATGAAAAAAAGGCCTTTAAAGAAGTGTTTGAAGAAAGCCCGCAAAAGTTCAACCCCAATTCAGATAAGCAGATCAAAAGTGTCCTCATTGCCCTTGGCTATCGAATCCCAACTAAGAAAGGTCGCCCCTCCACAGACCGTGAAAGTCTTCTTAAATTACATAGAAAGAATCCACATCCCTTTATTGAAAACTTACTTATATACAATCGGCTATCTAAACTCAAATCCACCTATGCAAGTCTCTTACTTGATGAAGATAAAAGATTACGCTTCTTCTATAATATTGCTGGCACAATTAGTGGAAGATTCTCTGCTCAAAAAACACCCTGGGATACAGGGCTCAACATCCTCACGATACCAAGACCGAGTGAGCAGTCCACATTAAATATTAAGAATTTATTTATACCTGATGAAGGAAAAATCTTAGTTGAGATTGATCTTTCACAAGCTGAGCTTCGAGTAGTTGCTTGGCTTTCAAATGAACAAAAACTAATAGAGCTAATGGAGAATAATGAAGATGTCCACCAATACACAGCAGATAGAGTTACAGAAAAAAGTAGACTTGTTTGCCCACGACAGCTGGGAAAACGGATCAATCACGCTAGTAATTACGGCATGGGAGCCGAAAAATTCTCGGATTCTTGCCTTACTGAAGCTGACCTGTCAATTAGTGTGGCTGATTCTCGAAAGCTTTTGGAGGCTCGCGCCGCCACTTTTCCTGCTATTCCTATTTGGCAAGGGACTATCGAAGCGCAACTTGGACGAACGAGAAAACTCGAAACCCCACTACATCGATCGGGACTCTTCTACGGTCCATTAGATTCAGAAATGGTTAGAAAGGGCTTAAGTTTTATTCCACAAGCAACTGTGGTCGATACAATAAATAAGTTGTGGATACTTCTATCAAAGACAAGTGAATACAATAGATCCTTTAATGTTTTGGCCCAAATTCATGACGCACTCTTACTTCAAATAAATAAGGACAAAGTTAATTTGGTTTTGGGACTCATCAAAGATGCCCATGCCAAACTCGACATAGTAATAAATGGAGTCTCTAGACGAATTCCTTTTGATCTTAAATCAGGCGGGGCTTGGGGTAGTTTAGCTAAATGCAACTCATAGATAAATACTTAAATTACGTAGAGCCGATTAAAGGTTCTGTGATGTATCATCGGTGGTCATTTATCACTATTGTTGCTGCTTTACTTGAGCGTCGGGTATGGTTAGATCGGGGTCGTCTAGGGGTGATCTTTCCTAATATGTATACTATTCTTGTTGGACCACCTGCAGCAGGGAAATCAACCGCAGCACAGCTTACAGTAGATTTGTTTAATAAGATCGAGATTCCTGGTAAGCCAAAGCCACGTCTTGGACCAACGAAGATTACCCAAGCAGCCCTATATAAAGAACTCAAAGACTCAGAGAAGTTATATCCTGTCCCCGGTGTGGGGGATCTCAGGTCTTCTCCTCTATTCGTATATGCCTCCGAACTTGCTATCAATATGGTCGATTTTGGTGGTGGAACTCTCACAAATGAATTAATTGATTTTTATGACTCTAAAGGTCTTTATGTAGAGATTCAAAAACGTATTGTAACTGATAATAAGACCCTAATCCTGGCCAATCCTTCTCTTACCCTTCTTGGAGGCACCACAGAGTCATTTTTACAGTCTGCGGCCCAAGATAAGCTCATTACCTCAGGACTCTCTAGCCGTATCTTGTTTGTAGTAGAGCCTAATAGGGTCTTAAAACAACGATCTCTAGTTAACCAAGACCTAGGTAGCTACCAAGAGCTGATCGAAGCCCTACGAAGCGTTTATGCGTTATTAGGGCCTATTGTTTTTGACCGAGAAGCTGAAATGCGATATATTGAACTTGCAGAGAAAGCTGATAATGATTGCTTTGATGCTATAGGTGAGTTTTACCAGAATTACTATGGTCGTAAGCCAGATCATATAACCAAAGTCGCTATAACGCTTGCTGCAATGAGAGGTTCAAAGATTATATCAATTAGTGATATAGAGCAGGCACTCCAATGGATCGAAGAGGTTGAACCTTATATGATCAGCGCATTTGGTACTAGAAACATCGAAAAAGATGATGATCTCCATAGTCAACTTGCAGAACTTATTCCTTTGGCACCTGATACTATCAGTGAAAGCGGTTTACGAAGATTACTCTTACAGCATGGTAAATTTATCTCTGTTAGTGAGACCGTTACTGGTGTTGTTGAAGGTCTTAAGAGATCGAGTTCAATAAGAGAAACTATTATAGGTTCTGAAAGACATTTTTCTAGGCTTTCCCATGACCCGGCGTAAACTACAGGCTATATCTAATCGGATATGTCAAAAACTTGGTATTAAGAATGTTCTTGTTCGAGAACTAACAAATACAGATGATTTTTTAGGACTCTTTTTCGGATATTGCTGTCAGACAAAAAAAGATATTTTTATTTATATGAGATTTAAAAATACTAACAAAAAAAGATATACAACTCGTTTTTTACTTAGTCTCTATTCTCATGAATTGGCACATGGAGTTTTGAGATCTCCATATCATGGCCGCAAGTTTAAGTTGACACACAGACGGATCTATCGTAGAGTAAGAAAAGAGTATGAAGAAAGTTTGTTCTAGATGTAAGAAAAGATGTCGTGCTGAAGAGCTGATTGATTGGATTGATGATTTAGAAATGCTATCACCTAAGTTTTGTCCTAAATGTTATGCTTATGTCTTAGACCATTGGAATCCAGATGATCCAATTGGTGATGTAGAAAACCTAGAGTAATTATTTTTTCTGATCTTCTTTAGCTTTATCGCGTTCAACCTGTAGAGGATCAAGTGGCTGAGGAACTTCTTTGCCTAAACCTTCTAAAAGCTCTCCCACGATCTCTTTAGCAACATCATCAGCTTTGGTTTTAGTCTTAGAACTGAACTGATTTAATAATACATAGATTATTAAAAGTGCTAAAGGAAGTCCCATATAAAGTATAGTTATTATGTCCATAAGTCCTTACTTGACAACTAAAGTTAGTGGTGCTATATTAGGATTACACAGTCAGCCCCTCGAGACCCCTGGTAGTCACAGCCCCCACACGCAGGTAAGTTTCGGGGGGTTTTTTATTTCCGTATTGGCGGACCTGCGTAGGGAATGAAAAAGCGATTCCCCGATTTAGGTGCTACAGACTGAATATGCACCCACTTAGATCCATTCTTTTTAATACAATAATCCAAATCCTCGCAATAAAGACCTCTAGAGATGAGCCCATCTTGAAAGGTATAAAGCCGCATGCCTATAATTCGGTCATTATCGCTTAAATCTACTGCCTGGCATGTGGTGTGCTTACTATTTGCTGCCCCGCCAATGGCTGTATTATATTCGGGGGAGCGATAACCAGAGGTCATTACTACGTCAGTTATTCCTATCTCTTGTAATAGGGAGTTTACTTTTAAGAGGAGATCTTTAGCATTGCTCAATAGTGTGGGATCGTGTGGGGGCACGAGACCTAAATATTTGTCTAGAGTTATTAGTTCAACCACTTTTATATACCCGCAACTACATTTCGATGTGATGTTATTTATGAGGACTTTACAATCAGGACAAGGCCAAATATGAAACACGTTAGAAGCGTAAGCTTAACCCAACTCCGCCAAACCCCTTATTTGATCCAATAATACCCACGTAAACCTCACCAAAAACTCGTCGGTTAATTGAGATTAGGATCTCACTTTGACTATCTAAGTTTCGGGTGTAAAAGCCTGATACCATCCAGTTAAGATTCCCACGATCTGTTTCTTTTAATTTGGAGGTGCTTTTATCTGTCTCTACAGTACCTTTATCAACTACTACCGTTGTTTCTGTACCGTCTGGTTTTTTTGTAGTAGTTGTGGTTGTATTTTTGTGCTCTACAGTATTTTCTACAACCACTGTTTTTGTAAGTATTTTTGTAGGAACGAAAGTATAGCCGATGCCAAAGCCAACAATAAGTGCGATAAATAACGAAATGGCTAAGGCTTTATAAGACACTATTCTACTTCTTTCTCAGGTGTAAAAAACTTAGTAAGTTGTTTAAATAGGTTTTCTGACTCATTTTTAACAATAAATCTGTTCAAAACTGCTCTACTGAATCCTATTTGGGTGGCATCATAGCCATTCATCCACCAATCTTCAGCACTGCGTCGTCTAAATTCAGCTTCAGTCATACCCATCTTCTTAGATGTATCACGGCATATTGCATTCCAGACAGCTTCAGCAAGTTGCATCTGAGATCTAAGATCTTTTCTAGATCCCTGAATCATAGTAGAGTACTCATGGAACATGATAATAGAGTACTTGTGTGCGACTAGCACAGGGCATGATGCAATGAATAAGGCAGCCATAGAAGCAGCAAGGCCATCTACAACACAAACGACTGGTGATTTTGTAACCTCAAGGCGTTTAATCATCTCTAGACCTGGTAAAATACCTCCGCCAGGAGAGTTAACAACTACATAAATAGTATCTTTACCGTTGTCTTTTTCTGCCATATCTTGAGCAAAATCCTGAGATGCCATCGGAGTTATTGGCCCTCTGACATTGACAATTCTATCAGCATTAACTGTTAGATCTATTTCAGGAATAATCTTTAGTGGAAGCGGTCTTAATGGCATAGAATATGCGTCCCCAAAAATAAGCATTGCAACTACAATGGAAGCGAGAATCGAACACAACACACATCTTAAATTCATTCTAAGTACCTCACTATAAACCTTTATTTTAACACATTTTTCTTAAAACACCAATTAACTTGGCTTTTTAAGAAAGTAACTAACCGCGGCAGAACCTAAGGCTACTGCGGCACTCACAATACCACTCCATACAAGACTGGCGCTAGTTGTGATAACTTTATTCTTTTCTTCTAGCTTAGATATGGCTACCTTGATGTTGCCTAGGTTTTGAGCATCTTCAAGAGTATGTGCGCTAAATGTGTTAACTAATTTTTCCATATTTCTATTCATATCTCGCTGCATCTGCTTGATTTCATTGATAGATTGGATTAGAAAGTAATCTCTGTCGTGATCATCATTCATAAAGTCCTTTACACCAGTAAGTCCTTGTGATATTGTTTAGGTATGACATTTACCATAACTACAGTAGCAATCTTGTACGCAGTCTTCATGGTTATTTTTGAGAACTGGTCTGATCATTAGCATCTTCATATGCTTTTGCATAATCTGGATTATTATCCAATTGCTGTAAATGCCACTCAACTAGTCCCTGATATCCTCGTTGTGCTGCCACATTGAGCATTACTCTACCAAACTTACCCATATCAGCCGCAGCACCTAAAAGCTTAGATCCTAATTTTGTTACTGCCGCAGCAGATGTTTTACCCACAGCAGAGTTAGCCGCAGTATATGCAATATCTGCCGCAAGCACGGGTTTTCCTAAAGCAGCTGCTCCGATATGTTGTGCACCACTTAAAACTGCACTTAATTTAGATGGATTCTTTGATAACTTAGCATCAATAGCATCTTTGGCAGTTTTAAGTTTATTGTATGCACTGGATGCTTCTTTTACTTGATCTAAAAGCTCAGGAGAAGCACCAGATTGCTCAGCAAGAGATATATTATTACGACGAAGAGCAAAACCAGCTTGAACGTCTGTTTTTGTTGCATCTAAAGAAGCTTTATCCCACGCTTTCTTTTGAATATCTGTAGCAATGTTAGCAATATCTTGATGAGTGTATAATTTTTTTGGATCAAATCGATCTTCTAAAGTATTTCGCATACTAGTTTGAAGATTCTTTCCAGGCTCAATTCCAGTTGTTTCTTTATATGTTTTCATCCAATCATCAAAAGTGCTATTAATAACATTATCACCTGTCTGGGCAGTATTAAGTGATTTATCGATTTCTTTATATCCCAATCCTAACTTACTTCCTGCTACATTGACTGCTTCTGATAGCTTTTCACCCAATTTACGCATAGTACGTGGAAGTTCAGTTAGCCCATACTCATCCATTACTTGACCAAGTTTTTGAGCACCTTGAACACCCCCAATTTTGGTCATTGCTTTTTCAGACAAACCGATTGCTTTTGTACCAAGCCATTGGGAAGTATTTTTAAGAGCTTCTCCTCCTGCCTTAAGTGCCATCGGAACAAGTTCATCAAATGCAGGTTGGGTGCCGGCGACATTAATTGCTTGACCAGTTAAATCACTGGCTGCTGAAAGTGTGGGATTTTCTGCTTTTACTGTTTCTAGTTGCTGAGAATAAGAATTGCCACTTTGATTTTCTTTTAACATATCTTGCTTCATCTTGGTAAATTCAGCATAAGATATGGCGTGTTCTTTTAGAGCATCTTTAAGACCTTGCGAGGCTGCTTCACTAGCATTCATTCCAGTAATACCAGAAACGACTTGAGTGGCAGCCATCTCTGGCTTACTTATATTTGTGTCGGGATAGAATTTGGATGCCCCAGACGTATCAACCGCAGCTCGTTCCGCCAGTCCTTGGCTCTGGGATGTGGGGGCTTGTGATTCCGCAGATGAGGAATACTTAGACCAGGGACCTTTAGAAGCAGCTACAGAAGGTTGATTCGGTTGGGCTGCATACTTTTCCCATGGGCCAGGCATTATTGTGGAATCCAAGCTTTAGGGTCAGAAGGATCGCCTCCGATAAATTTGAAACCATCCTCAACATCACCTGGCTGAGGACCAGAAGAGGCACTTCCTTGGATTTTAAATCCGGGAGCAATACCTTTTAAGATACCTTCTAAACGACGTTGTTTTGATGGATCTTTAGCGAGAACATCTTGAAGATCTGAAGTGGCTGCATTTAAGTAATCATCTCTTTTTTGAGTCCAAGCAGATTTCTCTACGTCAAGTTCATTTTGATATTGATCAAGAAATTCTTTTGTAGTAGCAGATTGTGGCTTACTTGAAGCAAACTGAAGAGCATCAGCTAAGTTACTTTTTCCTGTTTTCTCAAGGAGCATTTTTACCATCTCAGCAGATCGACCAGAACCACCAGAGACCATCTGATCAATGTTTGACTTTAATTGCAGTATTGCTGCTTTATTGGCAACAACTTTGCCGGATCTCATAGCATTGAGCCAATTTTCTCCTGCGCCAGCAAGTGCGAGTCTTTGTTGAGCCATCTGAAAAGGTGCCCCAGCCCCCACACGCTTACGCCCCTGGAGAGTATCGACGACGTCATTAAAGCGTTTCTCGTCGGATTGTCCCACTTTTCCTTCAGTGCGTTGCTGAACCAAATGCATTGCAAGTTGTGCTTTTTGATATGTGGCATTAGCATCTTGAAAACTTTTTTCTAATAGATCTGCTTTTGTAGGATCAATAAGTCTTACTGAATTAAGAGCTGATTGAGCACGACTTTGAATTACTTTATGTGCAGAAGGATCTTTAGAGAAATCAGATAAATCATCATGAGCAGTAGATAAAACACCTAAATTATCTGGTCCTACTGCATTAGCAAAGTTAACATTATCATTAATAAATTGATCTGGATTAGATTTCTTTCCAGTAACCTGACTCCATGTGTCATATTGAGGAAATAAAGCACCAGAAGCAGCTTTGATTTTATTATTATCTAATATCCAATTTCCTTTTTCATCTTTTCCTAAGGCTGCTTTAAATACATTAAATTGAGTATTTGCCTGCTGATTTTGTGCAGCATCATTCATTTGAGCTTTTTGATTTTGAAAATCTATGTGAGATTGGTCTAGTTGTTGCTGAGCCATTTGACGAGCAAGTTCATTGTGTTTTAGAGTTTCATTTAGGTCTATACTACCTTTAACTGCCTCACCAACACCTTTAAGAGCACTTCCAATACGATTGCCTAAAGATTGCGTTGTTTCTGTTTCGTAAGCCATTAGACAAACCTCCTATAAGGTGCATTAGAACTACTTGCTGGGGTGCTGGATGTGTTATTATATCGATCGATACCACCTTGAACATAAGAACTATAAGGATTATTCTGTCCAAATTGATTTATAAAGGTTTGTGCGCCTTTTTGTGATTGATTAGATTGATAGGCTGCTTCTGCTGTTCCTAATCCGCCAATACCACCACCAGAGTTGTATCCAGTTTGTTGATATACCGTTTGATTGCCGAGCAAACCCATCTCAAGAGAACGATTGACATCATTATTAAATTTATACTGGCCAATTTGGTTGAAAGCATTTTGAGTGTCTGCATTAAGCTGACGAGATGCTTGAAGTGATGTTTGACCCATATTAAACTGATTACCTTGAAGAGTCGAAAGTCCTGCATATCCCTGTTGAGCATTGCTAAGAGCACCAGTAATATTTTGATAACCTTGTTGAGCCTGATTAAACTGTTGCTGTTGACCTTGTAGATTAAGTTGCGCAGCACCACTTACTCCTGAAGCATATTGACCAAAAGCTGATCCTGCTGCACCTATTGCCATTTGAGCTTGTTGGAAAGTCTGATTTTTAAGATCTTGAGATCGCGTAAATAGTTGATCACTTGCATTACGATCAAATTGATTTAGTGCTGCCATTTGTCCTGCTGGTGAAACACCTTGACGTTGAAGATCTTGTTGTAGTTGACGTCTTTGATCTTCTTGCTGATGTTTTAATGCTGGATCTACGTAATCTTGGGACTCCATAGTTTTTAAGTTATCTAAGAATCCTTGATCATAGTTTTGCATCTGGCCAGCTTGTTCTTTAATAAGTCCTGCGGCCTCTGCTGAATTTTTGTCGATAAACCCTTGCTGAATCGCTTGCATTGTATTTCCACCGAACATCTGAGCAAGTTGAGTTGTTGATTGTTGAAGAGATTTCATAGCAACATCATTGGGAAGTGATCCCTGCAAAGTCTGATTGATAATATTTGATCTTTGATTATAGATGTCAATCATCTGTTGATTCTGTTGCATCTGCTGTTGAGTGCCTTGCAAAGATTTCTGAAACTGGCTGAGCATCTGCATTGCAAGTTCTGGAGGCAGGGTATAACCACTAGATGAGGATGATCCACCTCCGCCAACGGCACCGGCAATCGCTCCTGCTGCTGACGCTGCTCCTCCGACTACTGCTGCTACTGGTGGCATACATCTCCTTTGTTAAGTTGCATAACTAACATAGATGAGTCTTTTAATTCTGTTTTAAATCCTAAATCATTATAAAAATGCTCTAATTTTTTATTTGGAGCAAGACATAGAAGATTCTTATATCCCAAATCTTTTGTAATGTTAATCATATGTGTTAATAATGTTTTACAAGCATCTTTTCTTTCTTCTTTTGTGACTTCTGGATTAGCAATAAGAAGTTCTAACCAAGCAACATAAGAAGTATTTGTTACTATGAGTGCCACACTTACTAAAGGAAGTCCAAGATCATTACACAAGATATATGTAGTTGACGGTAGGAAATCCTTTGCTGGATAAGGCATTTTATTTGCTTTCCACCAAGAGCAGATCATCTCATAATCAGATGACTGGTATTTACGAATATTATAGTTCATAAGCAACAAGTTTGCATTGATTAAATGAAATAGAAGAAGCAGTTACAACTTTTGCTTGAACTTTATAAACATATGTTCCTGCTGCAGGAGTATCTATATAAGATATGCAACCAGGTGGTATATTAATTGATGTGGCCGTAGCACCTGTTGCAGCCATGGCTATTTCAAGTTCGGCACCTACTAAACTTCCATCTCTTAAAAATTGTACTCTAGAACCGCTAGTAGAGTCCGTATCTGATTGCGCAATAGTTGAAACTGAGGAGTTACCAATTAATTCTAATCTTACTGGCCGGCCAGACGTTATAATAGTAACAGTAAGATTTGTAACATCTGTATAAGAACCAGATGATATACTTCCACTAGAGGTAGCACTAATTGCTACTCCACCAGTTCCTACAGATGTTCCTGTTGCTCTGGTTCTAGCTGCTGCAACAATATTAGCTGAAGTTGCTGCAATAGAACCAATAGTAAGAGAACCTGCCGTAGATACGTTTCCAAATGTTCCCGTTCCTGTTGATTGAGAAGTGCCAGCAGTTGCAATATTACCAGCAGTTAGAGTTCCAGTAATATTAGGTGAACCAGCAATATTTGCAGTAAGTGTGACAATTCCAGTAACACCTAATGTACCTCCAACAATTACATTTCCAGCAGCATTCACATTACCACTGATGTTTGCATTTCCAGTAATATTTGCAGCAGCATTTAATGTGATTGCAGCATTGAAAGTAGTTGCGGCATTGATTGTGGTAGCCGCATTTATAGTTGTTGCCGCATTGATCGTGACTGCATTGTTAAAAGTAGAAGAAGCATTTACTTTAAGGGTATCTGAAGAAGCATCACCTATATTAACGTTTGCATTAGCATTGACGTTACCAACAAAGTCAGTAGTAGTTGAAACCGCAAGTGACGTAGCAGTAAGTGCCACCACATTTGCATCTTTTGTACCCGTTGCTAGAGCATTTATAGCTATATCAAATTCTGTATTTAATTGGGAGGCAGTAAGTGTAGCTCCCGAAACAAATGTATGTGCTCGTGTAGGAAATGCCATTAAATCTCTCCTCCTGATCCTAAAGTATCAAAATAAATTATCATGGTAGCTGCTCCAAAATCTTGGTTTGCTCCACTATTGTAACAAGTAGCACTGATTCGTCTTCCAAATCCCCCTACTTTAAGTCTTCGTCTTAAGAATCCATCAAATCCTAAAACAAATGTAGAATCCAAAGTATCTGCACCATCTAAAACAGATCCAGCAGATCCCTGGTTAAAATTGAAAGTATTGTAATAGATATCATCAATATATAGATCAAGACTTAAATCATAGTTTCCTAACGCCTGAATCCTCATCTCAATAAAATCGATTCTTTTATCTACTTGAGCAAAATTAACTGTTGATTGTATTTGTGCCTGTTGATTAGCAAGCCACCGAAAATCAGTCGAAGGTATTTTAAACTCAGCAGAATAGCCAGTCGAAGTTCCAATCACCCTATTTGACTGATTAGCTTTGTAGACCACGCCCCCCACACCGGACTGAAAAAGATTAAAATACGTAGTAGTTGTATCTTTAACAAACCAAAGAGCATTAAGATACTGACCTCTATCTTCATAGGCAATTTTAATATTGCTTGGATCATTGACATCAAACACAAGGGCTATATCATTTAAAGTCGATCCACTTTTAGAATAAGTAGCAATAACTTCGCCACGATTTGTATCATAAGTCAATTGACTCCATTTAAGACGAGCAAAATTGATATTTTCTTTAAGCCACCGAGTAAGACGTTTAGTTTTAGTGAAGCACGCATTTCTTAAATCTGAATTTGGATCATTGACCATGTCTAGACTGTAGATGTGTCCATCATGACCAATAAAAACAGTTCCAAGATCACCCGCTTTGCAAATTGCTTTTGGGCCAGCAACGCCGATATCTCGCCGAACAGTGGTAACGGGTGCTATTAGCGAGGTTAACTGATCAGTATCAATAAAGTAGATACCTGTGGGATATTTAAAAACGTAAAGTCGTGTAGTACCTAATGAGTGACAAGCATTGATGTATTGAGCTTCACCTGGAGTAATATCAAATATAGGTAAGGGATACGAGGTTGCATCATTTGGATCGGTGTAGGCAAAGTTGGTATGATCATCGAGGGCTGAAAAGTAAAGTGTGTGGGGGCTATTGTTATTTCCCCAGGCTACAACACGGTTGTCATGAAAAAGTGCTGCGGCAGGCATATTACTACCAGACCAGTCGACACTAAGATTTGTCATATTAGCCATGGTTGTTCCATTTGAATTTAGGATTTGGGGAGTAACACCTAATGAAAAAAGAAGTAGTTTTCTATTGTTTCCCACATACTCTTGACCACAAGAAAGAAGAGTTACTGGATCTGTGAAGGTAAGTGAATTAACTAATAGATCAGAGTCAAGATCGCCTGAAACTTCTTTATAAACTGACCCATCTGACCAAACAGTTACTTGTTTTTGATCTGTAACTGTTGGCCAATAATCAATTCCTGCAAGACAATTTGGTGTATTTGTGACTGCATTTGCATCATAAGCAGTGAGTCCCCCAACTTTTCGGATCACATTTCCATCAAAACGTACATTTTTGGCTAAAATTAGGTCTGTAATATTGATATTATCTTGGTTATCTTCTCCTGTAAATCCACCTTGACCTAATGGAATAGTTGCCACATGGCTTTGATAGGACATTACCTTGTCTCCATTCCATAAACAGTAAAATTGATGATATTTGCTGTATTTGTCTGAGCACCCAGATTACCCACAGCAGTATCTTTATTAAGTGAAATACCACAATGTGAAAAGTCTAAAAGTGTTGTTGAATTGGCGTTAATTACATTCCTATAGTAAAGTGCTGTAGTATTATTATATGTACTTCCATTATTGTCATGAAATATGCTAAATGTTGCTGCATTTGCATCAGTATTGCAGACGAATATGAATGCTACAAGAAGATTACTATTTCTTGGACGATTTACTAAGGAAAAAGCATTAGTATTTGGTGCCATCTTCTGTGATAATAGCTTTATTCCTGGTTTTAATCCGATATCGCCAGCCATATTATCCTGCTAAAGTGTATCCTTTTTGAACTGTGATCATAGGAGGGTTGTTAAAACCTCTAATAGAGACTCTACCGAAGTTTTCATCCGCGGTGGATTGCATACGTTCATTCCATTGGACTAATTCTGAGAACATATCTCTTGCAATTTGTAAGAAATTAGGTGCTCGTGAATCATTGTTTCTGGCAGACATAAAATAGGCGGCTAAATATGAGAGTACTGCACGGTATTTTTTAGGAATTCCCGTATCTACAGTAAGAGTATCTAATGTGCTTTGAATAGGGATAAAGTCTAGTTCAATTCTTTCTAGTTTATCTGGATAAGAATTAAACTGTAGTACTATACTGCCATCAGTTTCTTTTAAAAGAGCACAAATGTTAGGAAATGCTACTTGAACATCTGCTAAAGGATATTGCTTATAAAGTTCATCTTTATCAACAATAGAGATGTTCTCAACCCCACGAACCTTGCTAAAAATATTGATAGGTGAAATTAGTTGGGAAATTGTGTTTGATCCGATAGTGTAGCAAAGCTTAAAAATAGAACAGGAAGCGACTGATACGTTGGCAGATCCTACATAATCTCCATCGATAACTGCTGAAGTAGATCCTCCTGTGTGTGAATCAATTCTATAGACTTCTCCTTCTCCATTGATACGAATAAAATAGTCTGCAACTGAGTTTGATCCATCTGGGGCCGCATCAAAAGTAAGTGCATTTGATTGCATCGTAGCTGTAACGTTTACGGATGTGATCGCTGGAAGTAAGGTTATTACAAGAGGATTCTGTGATCTAGCAAATGAAAATACTACTTCATTTCGAAGTCTTCGTCCGTCATCTGAGTAGTTAAGGAGTCCCCCACCATCATAGATGATCTTATTTGCACGATCTAGGTGAGATACAATATCTGCTCTTTGTGAAGATGCCCCAGAGAGTTGGTGTCCAAGTTCTTTTTCTGCTAGTACTGCGAGTTCAGATGTAGTTTCAAAAACCATTATTATCCAATCTGTTTCATATAGAAAGCATCTTTTAAGATACTAACTAATGTATTTACTGGTAAGGATGATCTTCCTTCTAAAGTAACCTGCTTTTTCTTTACATCATATGTGTATCGAACTTTCATGCCATTACTTCTTTTGGTATCCATCACTTTTTGTATATATTGATAGGTGAGAGTGGGGTTAGTTACAAAAAAGACTTTCTTATATGGAAGATTATCAATATTGTGAACTACCTCGATATTCATTAGAATACGCACGCTTCAAATTTAGGTGTATTTCCATTTGTGCCCCAAGCACCGGCATTTCCATAAACTGTAACGTTATTGTTCGTTTTATTACCAAAGAGTTTTATAGTGTGCGCACCAGCAGAAACACCAGTAAGCCAAACAAGAAAGCAACCTTGAGTGATTTGAGCACTTGAGGTAATAACTGTAACGTTTTGAGGTGTAGCTGAATCTAATTGATATCCAACCATAAGAGATCCAGAAGATCCCGATGACGTTGAACCAAAGAAAGAGAGTAATATTGGGTTACCTGTTGCGGTAACTGAGAGAGAAATTGAACCAATTTGTGCAGCATTGGCCCATGCGGTTCCAACACTAACAGTTTGATCTGCACTCCAAGTCGTTGAAACGATCGTTGGTGCAGCAATTTTTGTATTAATTTGTGCTTGAATGTTTGAAGTAGCACCTACTAAATAACCAATCTCTGTATTGGATGTGCTCGCTGCGTTAATTCCTGTACCTGCGGCGTTAGAGACTAGAACACTATTAGCAGCAACATTTACACTTGCTCCCCCGCCTCCACCACCAAATCTAATTACTGCCATCTAAAATCTCCTTAATTAAATAAATTACCAAAAAAGTTAACAACGGTATTAAATGTACTTTGAATTATCCCAGGATCTCCGGTAACTACAGGATTAGTGGCAATAGCCATCTGAGTAGTTAAATAGTTTGTAACAACAGGATCATTTGCTGCATGATCAGATTCAATTACAATAGTTTTTGTTTCAGGCAAATAAATAACAGCAAAAAACTTACCATTAACTCCTGCAATAAATGCATCTTTTCCAGGATAAGCAACATTAGTTTGAGTTAATGTGTAGGTATACTGTTTAACTGGGTCACTATCCGCCATTAGGTCCGCCTGCATTATTTGTTGCATTTAAAGACAATCTGATCTCATAAAATGTTGATGCTGCTGCCGCAATTGCACCTGTAACACCGCCAACACATACTGTATTCGTTTGAATAGTTTTACCTGCAAGAGAAGTCAAATCTCGTGTTCCTTTGCTAACACCATCTATAAGCAATTCTAACCGTCCAGATCCTCTATTCCATATAATTCTAATTTTATGAGGACTTCCATCATTAAAATCAGTTGTATGGTCAAAATTTTGATCTAACACTGTGCCATCTTCTGCTTTTGTATAGACTCTGATGTTTGTTGTGCTATTATTTGAAAGTTCAAAACCTTTGTCACTTCCATCAGCGGTAGCAAAAAAATACTTATTAGTGTTAAAAGTAGCACTTGCAAGCCACAACTCAATACTAAAATCGCCTGTTCCTGGATCGCAACTAGCCTGATGTGACGAGTTATAAAAAACCGCATCTGAGGCTGTTAGAATCCCAGGAGAAATCCTTTGAAAAAGAGCTCCTGAAGCTACCTGTGAATATGTCAGCGCCCCCACACCGGATTTAGGAAGGGAGATACCTGAGACAACATCTACAGCATTGCCGGATGATTCATTAAATAACCATTGAGCAACAACATTTGGTTCAACATTGCCATCTGTGGGATATCCATTAAAATATCCTCCGATTGAACTTACTCTTCCACGAAGCCTGGCATACGCGCGCTGGAATCTTCGTAAAAATGCCAAGGGTATTACCCCCCGTTTCTATATTCTATATCACACCAATTTTTCGTATCTGCTGTGCTACAGTACGGAACAATTGATGCTCTACCAGGAATTCTTATTTCCCCTTGTGCCTGGAATATGATACTGTTTCCATCTGGAACTAGTTCATAGAAGTCATAAAGTTTTACTATGTTAAGTCCTGATAAAACACCTGCGGTAACAGATGGATGCGTGGTGTATCTCACCCTGATGGCATACATCCCTGAATCAAGACCAACAGTTGTAACAACTGAATCTGTGCTTGCAGTCTGAGTCCAATCTGAAGGACTTAAGAATACAAGTGTTACAGTTCCAGTAGAAGTTACCGTAGGCACTGCTTCTGTAGCAAGAACTGACCAAGCAGAACCATTCCAATAAGTATATTCTGGGGTACCTGCATCATTTTGAGCAGTACCGATAATAAGGTTCACTATATTGAATTTTTGTCTGGCTTGAATCACGTAACCATCATTGTTTGTAGTTGTTGCTATAGGTAAACTATTTGCAACTGCTGCTTGAATGTTGGCTGTTTTATCACTATATGAAGCTGAGATGTTAGCAAGCCATTGACCCGCTTTCCATTCAGCATTTGGGAGTTGAATTCCCCATCCACACGATGCGTTGGCACCAGATGAGTTGCCTACTTCAAATTGACCAAGATAAAGAGTATCTTTGATTCCTGATCCTGATTGAGGACTTAAAACTACGTTATTAGCAATCGAAGCAAAAGCGATCGGTCCAGTACGTGCATATAATTTTTTTCCGAATCCCATAGGATTCCTTTCTTATTTGCCGATAGTAGATCTGTTGATTCTATTAATCATACGATCAATTGGATCAACATTAACTAAACGGTCACGAATAGCCTTAGGAGGGAGAACTTCCGTAGGTGAGGTCGCTGCATAAACTGCTTTAAAGTCTACTGCGGTTCCCGCATCATTTGCTGCTTTAATGAGTTTTCGTCTTTCATTCTCAATCTTAGCAGGAATCGGAAGTTCAAGAGCATTAATCTCTTCATCAGTGAATAATTTGGTGCATTCAGCATCTTTGTAGTATTTGTTTGCTTTTAGAGCATAAAATACTTTCGGCGTCCCCAACGCTTCCAACAGTCGAAATTCTTCTGAAGTAGAATGATCTACCTCTTGATATCCTTTTTCTTCGTTCATTTTTAGTGTGTGGGGGGCTTTGAAATTATTCATGTGTCTCCTAAGTTATATGTTATGGTTTAGTACCCTTCGCAATCCACTTCTAACACACATGCTTGAACAGCTGTTGATCCGCCAGATAATTCGACGAATCTACCAGCAGTACCTGTGGCAGTGTGAGTGTGAGCAGAAAGAGCATCTCCCGTGAACGCAGGGGCTTGAACGCCGATTACGTTTACGAGTGCAGTATTCGCAACAAGTGCAGCACCGTTTGAAAGGGCGTTAACACCGATTACTTTATCCGCTGCTACGTTTCCTGAGTTTGAAGTAAAGGAAATCGTGGGAGCAGCTACGTTACCTGAGGCAGTACCAGCACTGTTTGAAGAGAGCGATACTGAACCGGCAGGGGATTGAAACAGTCGGATTTTAGAGTTCGTGTAGTCAAATTCAAATTGGTAAAGGGATGCGTTTGAACCTAAAATTTCCACAGATCTCAGAACTCGTGGAAGCCCGATTTTAGCTTTGGTTAATGGAATTCCTCCCGAAGGATAGGTTAAAGAACCGTTTCCAAACGAGATCGTACCGCGAGCTGAGAAACCTCTGCGGCCTTTAAATTGTTTATCTTTAATGTTGAAGCTGTAACTTACGTTTGCAGCTACTATATCAGTCATTGTATTCTTTCATCGCGGATTTTATTTCAGAGTTGGAATTGGAGGCGAGTCCGCGAAGATCCCGCCCCCTTTTCCACATGATTGTTTCTAGGTCTTTTCCCTAGCCTCTAAATTACGCCGAAGCGATTAAGAGGGATTGGTTGCCTTCGACTTCAGCACAATATGTACCGATGACTCGGGGAACCACGTTTAAGTTGCTAACACCTTCAGTAATAACGTTAACAGACAGGAATGTACCTGCGTTAAGAATTATTGGGCTGGAAGGAAGCTTATAGATCGTTGATCCCGCACAATTGCTTGCCGGAATAATAATCGTTAACAACGTTGATCTTGCGTTCGCAGCAGATACAGATTCAAGAGCGATATTGCTAACGCCCCCGGAATCGGTCTCTGAAGGTGGAACTGCTAATTCAAAACGCTCAAGAGTCATTTTTACAGGAACCACGAAAAGACATTTGTCTGACGCGGCTGTCTGCATGTTAATGACTGCTAAAGAGTTCGCTGCCGATCCTGATGCACCAAGAGGTGATAAAATTACTAGACTTTCTGATGGTAATGCCATATTTTATCCCCTTTCTATTAACTAGATGTGAAGTGAATGAGTCGTACTAACCCGGCGTTTGCCGAATCAGTTGAAGTTCCACAACCCCAATCGCCATACCAAGCAAGTGACACGAATCGACCGTGATCGTGGGTCGCATCATAATGAATGGAAGGTTCTTGTAATACGGCATAATATACCGCATCTTTAGCAATGAAGACGCCTTCGCCGACATCGCTATTGGTTCCTTTAGAATCGCTTAAACTGTGGTTATCTTCGTAGATTTCCACGTCAGCAATTTTTCCGGATAGGTTTGAGGAGAATCTCTCTGGATTACCAAATTTATTGATTTCCAGAAACTCAGGATCATCCAAGATACCACGAAGTGACGCAGTAGAACATACGAAAGAATAGCTTCCGTTGTCGTTCTTTGGCATCAAATACGTTCTGAAAGCGAGATCTCTCATCTTTCGGATGTGGAAGAAGTTAGCATTGGAGAGAGCTGCTGCACCTGCGGTACCGTTGGTAGCGAGGTTATAAGAAGCTGCCCCAGTGGCAACATACTTGAGCTGACCTGACGCGAATCCGGCTTTAAGAACCGTATCCATATCAAGTCCCATCTGTTCAGCAAGAGCCATTCTATGCTCAGCTAAAAGATCGATTGGGGATCGGTTCATGCCTTTTTTGGAGACCATGACACCTCGCCCACGTTCGGTCAAACTGATGGTTTTAGCGGTGATTGTGAGTTTATCTAATGGAATAGAGATAGACTCGTTAAGTGCCGATGTTGAGGAAGGTTCGGCGAGTGACCCTCTGATTGGAACAGTTACGGATTGTCCGCTCTGAATCGAGATACGTTTAGCATAAGGAAGCCAAATCGTTTTCGCGACTGCTTGGCGGAATACTTCCATAACCTCATGTTGCTGATAAGCACCTGTTGAAGGCGAATCTTGCCAGCCTTGAAATAATGACATAATGTACTCCTAATTCGTCTTAATGACGAAAGAGTTATTTGATCCGGTTAATAGATCGACCATCTAAGAGAGCATCAATAGAAACTTGTTCTTTATCTGCTTTCTTTTCTGGTGCAGAAGAAGTATTAGGTGCCTTCCCTGAGAGACTTAAAGGGGGCTTTTCGTCAGATTTCTTCGGGGTCTGAGTAACAACTAAGAAAGGCTTAAAAAAGTCATCCATTACCGCAAAAGCATCTTTATCTTTACTTTTGATATCGAGAGTTGCCTCAGCGATACGTTTGATCTTTTCTTTGCCTAACTGTTTTACCAGTTCTGCCCTGTCTGCGAAATACTCTTCCCACAGCGCATTGTTATGACGTTCACGTTCAAAATCAGATTTTAGTTTAAGTGTTTGCTCTTTCGAGTAAGAAAAAACCTGTTCTAAAGCAAGATCAATCTCACCTTGAGCAGCCTTTTCTTTGGCTTTCGCTATAACCTGAGCTTCATCTCCCGAAGGAGTTCGCTCTTCTTTGAACTGCCGAAGTGTACCCACCTCAGCTCCGAGTCTTCCGACTACGCTTGACATTGCTTCAGCCCATGCCTGGTGTTGAAGCCTGCCTTGCTCCGTTGAAACATCAAACTCTTTGCCATGTACCTTAAGCAAAATAGGCTCTACCTTGGCAGCCGGAGCTGGTTGGGGTGTTGACTCTTTTGCATCCTGCGGTACGACCGCAACATCCGTTTGTGATTCGCTCATAGTGCCTCTAAATTCTATCTACCGTCGTAGGGTTTGTTGGCTTACGTGTATTAAATATGCTCGACAGCATACCTAAAAATGAATGATCTACACACGACAAATCATTCATACTTGTATTATACCATACAATACCATATATGGCAAGTATAGTAATAACACCTGCCCCCACACGGAAGACAAATCCAGCGGATCTATTCTTTCGGGAGGGAATCTTCGGGTTCAATAGCGGACTTAAACGTTTGGGCAAATTCGATTGTGGCAGCGATTCTGGCACAAATTCGTCGGGCCTGCGCATCCGTGTGGGGGCTCTCGTCATGGATGGAGATAGCCGCAGCACGAATAGCACGTTCGAGTTGCTTCAAGACGGATTGAACCACTGCGTCTGGAAGCCCCTCAAACTCACGTTTAAGAAATTCCATTAATATTTCTTTGTTTTATCAAATGCATCAGGATAGAGTTTGCCGCCTCTTGCTGCTGCGGCATCTGTATCTGCTTTTACTTTTTGATTATAGGCGTCTTTATTCTCTGGGGTATTGAAATCAGGAAGAACTTTTCTAGCCTGACCAGAACGAACTTCGAATTCCTTTTCATCACTATCATTTTGAAACATTACTTCATCTGCTGGTTTTTTTCCCATTACATGCTCCCTGCACTATTAGGATTAGTAAATTGTGGTTGAGAATTATTTGCTTTAGCTTCTTCAGATTGCTGTAGAGCATCATTATGAGCTACTTTATCCATTGCTGTAGCAAAACCTTTTAATGCGCCACCAACTCCTCCACCACTAGACTGTTGTTTTTGCTCTACAGGAGCTTGCGAGCCACCATGTAGATCATCTGATTGAAATAAGTTATTTCCGGCCACGTTTGCCTTCTCTCTGTTTAGCATATGAAATTGCGACTGCTTGTCTGATTGCAGCTTTTTTAGAAGCAGGTTTGGATGTACCAATGCTACCTTTATTTTTGTAACTATCAAGAATTTCTGCAATGTTTTCTTGACGTACTTTTTTACCTTGTCCTGATTTTAGTGGCATTAGTTGCCTCCTTCATTATCTGATGGGCCAGGAGACATATTGCCGCCAGCACCTTTACTTAGTGAATCAAGCCAACTCAAATCACCTACATCTTTGGCCACAAGAGATTTCTTACGACCAATATGTCTTACTTTGTTTCTTTGGGGTGCTTTAAATTCTGGCTTTTTAAATAGGGGTTTTTTCATATTAATCTGAACTTTCTGAATCACCAGGCTCACCAGTTCCGCGCATTCCGCCACCGATACCACCTAATGAATCCATAAAACCAAGATCATCTGATTTTTTAGGACTTTTCTTTTTACCAACATGCCTAACGGGATTTCTTTTAATAGACTTTGATTTTGGTTGTTTTGCTGTTATACTTTTAAACATTAAAATTCCTCTAAAGTTATATCAATAGTAAATCTTCTAGTATCAGAAGTAGTTCCTGTATCTGCTTGTCTACAAACAATGCCTTCTCCTGGGACTAGTTCAATTCGATCATTTATATCTGGTTTCCATTTTTCAACAGCACTTGCAGTATATCCAACGGCTGTGGCAGAGGCGATAGGTAGTAAAGACATTATAACACTTCCTGCGGTTAACGTCAATCCAGTTGAGGCAGTTGTTAAAATGCTTTTAGGTGTAGCATCAGATGTTTTCCTTTTAGCTGCAGTCAAGGTTGCACCCGAAGATGTTCCAGTGAAACTAACTCGTTCTATTGTTATTCTAGGACTTGTTGGAGCAGCTAAAGCAGAGCCTAATTGACTGGCAAATTCAATAGATTTGATACGAATAGTTCCACCAGATCCGATAGGATTAATTACCCAAAAACGACCTGCTGTTGCTGCATCTGCTGCTGCCTGAACTGTCAGAGCACCAGCATGATAGTAATACACACCAGTAAGTGTTTGTTCATCTGTAGTTTTAGAAACAATCGGAGATGCAATACTTACTGGTTGTGTCGCTTGAAAGAATATACCTGTAACCACTTGTGTAGCAGGAAAATTACTTACTGATACTGACCCAGTTATATTTTGAGTATCTGCTGGTTTAGTTCGAGTACTTAATGCCACATCTAAATTATCTGTTTTTGCTTTGATTAAAGCGAGAGTTGCTTCAGTGCTTGCACCACTAGGCAATGGCAAAGAAGATGCACTTACTGGTTGGGTACCTGGAAAGTTAGAAATTGATACACTACCACTGATAGGCTGAGTTGCTGGAAAATTGCTTACACTTACTGATCCGCTTATGGGTTGTGTTGATCCTGAGGTATCTGCCACAACTGCACCAGAAGGAGTTACTTTTACCTCTACATAACCTCCGCCACCACCTGTTGTAAGACCATGAATAACTGTTTGTGAAACAAGACCTACATCTGTGGCTACTATTTGATTGTTTAATGCTTTAGTTGTAAGACCTGAAAGAGTAGTGGGAACAGGGGAGGCTCTTAGTTGAGTATCTGTTATTGGACCACTTACTGGTTGAGTTGCTGGAAAGTTATCTACTGAGACAGTTCCTGTGATTGGTTGTGTATCAGAAGGATTCGTTGGTGTTATAGGGTTACCATTCTGATCCACCAAAACCATTGCATGTTGATGAACTGTATTTCCACCATCCGTGGTTGTAAAAGTGCGTATTCTGGGACCGCTGTATCCTGAATCATCTGGAATTCGTACAAAACTTGATGACATAAATTACCGAATAAAATAAGTGCAATTAAAAGAAACAAAAACATCTTGTCTAGGTTGTTCTGGTTCACTTTTTATTGCAATAGAAAGGGGCATTGTTCCTGTGGTTATAATTGTTGCTTGGCGTTCTGGTTTAGAAGAATATGTAAAAGAAAGTAATCCCCATGTTTGAAATAACTCAATTATGGGTGTAATAATACTTTTTACAAATGAGGGTAAACGACTTCTGGTTGTCCCCCGTAACACAGCCATTTACATTCCTTGTCCGGGTGCGCCATTACCAGCGGGTTGTTCTGGGGATGGCTGCGATCCTTGTGAAGCATTTCCTGGTTGTGGTTGTTGACCACCTGCTTGTTGGGCTAATGCCTGTTCTCTAATAAGTTGTTTCTGTTGAATCATCTGAGACTCTTGTGGAGATGGTTTAAGCTCTTCGATATCCATACCCATGCCTTTAGCGATCTCATTAATGATTTTGACTGGTGAGATTGATGATTCGACTGCTTGTTGGGTAAGAGGATTGCTCATAATCGTTGACAGTAAATTTACCATCATTTGGCCTTTGGCTTGATTTGCAATAAGACCATGGAGACCTTTGCCACCAAATTTGAAAGTACCTGCGACCTGTTCAAAACGTTTCTTAGGAGAAAGTTTCATGAATTGATCTGCTAGGTCTTGACGATCTTCAAAGCAAGATTTAACTTCTTCTTCATCCATCTCATCAATGTGTTGAACGATCTCATAAAGACATTCTTCAGCAAGAGGCTCAATAAGATCATGTTCAATGTCACCACTCATTGAATCAAATACATCTGCAATAGCGGTAGATGCTGATACGACTTCAGTAGCTCGGACTTGCTTGCCGGGTAAGTTACCACTTAAGTCGATCTGGTTTGATAGGACGTTTTCTGCAAATACTCGATCAAGGACTTGCTGCATAGTGAATACTTCTTGTGGGACTTCACCTGTTTTAATTGTGCCTAGGGGTGTGGCATTAGGTGGGCAAGATGCATCGATAGCAACTTGATCACCATCTCGGATACCACCAGAGAGGACTCGTTTATCCGCGATCCAATCTTTGCGATACCAGGTGACATTGTGTGCTGCTTTAAGAGCACCAGCTAATGCGAGTGAGAATAATTCATCTTGAGCTTGATTGACTAAGACACCAGCGTCCATAAGAGCTTTTCTACCATTGCTTGGGGAGCGTAGCGGGTCTGCTGATATGTATGGGGACTTCGCTGACCATCTTTTGTTCTGCATTGGGTCAATAAGAAGCTCTGATTCGTTAGCCATGACACAAAACACGTTCTTTAGAGGGATTTTTTCACCTGATTCGGTCTCCCATTCGAAAATAGTACCGTCTTCATTGAGAATTGTGCCGTAAAAGTTCTGAATTAGGATTTGTTTACGGTGACGAAGCCTTGGAATGTCAATATAGTTGCCGCGAGCAGCTCTTTCAGCCTGTTCTTGCTCTCTTTGTGGGAAAGCCACTAAAGATTTAACCGCTTCTAGGCGAAATGGCTTATCTGCGGACTGTTCTTCAGAAGAAAGCTCTAAAACTTGGTTATAATCGACTCTACACTCTTCAATTTGATAGATTGGGTCTTTAGTATTCTCAGTATCGATAAGAAATCCTTCAAAAGGGATAGCATCAAGGTTGAGTTGCCAGACTTTCTCTTCATCTCTTACCAGAGCCCCCACACCATCCTTGGTATACCGGGGTTTGGTAACATATTTGCTGCCAATTTTGATAGCGATTCTAGATTCCATAAGCCCACGAAGGATAGCATCGGAGATTACAGTCTCAGCTTTGGCATTTTTAAGTTGTTTAATAAGTAAATTTCTTGCAGCGAAGTCGGGGAGGATCGGATTGGGGGGAAGATAGTGGCGTTCTACTGTGATCCATTGGTCCCATTTCATTAGGGCACCTTTGAATTTAGCTTTAGTTCTCTCTGCGGAGACGCCTATTTTATGTAAGTGGATTCTGGGATCTGATTCGCGCTTGTGTGACCAGTCAATTGTTCCGTGGAAGTAGTCCCAATTTAATTTGTTTTGTAGTCGGCGGGGAACTTTTTCATTTAGTCTTGATTCGATTGCACAGCTTAAAATGAAGTCGGCTACTTTGCGTCGCTGATCAGCGAGTTTAGATTCATATTCAGATGTCATTGTCACCTTTAGTGTATAGGAGCAAGCTCAGCGTTCCAGCTGCCGGATTTCGAAGGGCCCCAAATAATAAAAACAGAAGTGTTCTCACATTTGCGACACGAATACTTTTCGTTTTGTGTGAAGCAAGTGCGAGGCGGTACGAAATGGCCGCAATGATGGCAGTACAAACAATCGTTGCTATATGTTCCTCCATCTCTTTTAGATACTTGAAGTAACGGTATTAACGAGATTGTACCGTCGGCCAACCGTTTTTTAACGTCTGTTGGCATGATATAAGATTATACCATATATTGCATTATATGGCAACTACTTGCAGAAGCTATACTTTGGGCGTGTGGGGGCTGGCTTAGCAGTAAGAACTTTTCTACAGCTGCGACAAAGACCTTGGATCTTCTCTAGTGGAGAAAGTTGCTGTATCCTACAGTTTTTACAGACTTTGTGGAACTTAATTATTTGAGAACTTGTATCTGGTGATGGCTGATTCATAATCTATTTCTTCTGATCGATCTGTGTTGTGAGATTTCATGCGAAGGGCAACATATTGTAAAGCATCATGAATATGGGAGAATAGATTCTTTACAGGGCGATCCATTCGTTTAGCCTGAGTGATTTTCTCTGGATAATGGTAGCCTCCTTCAAATCCTCTAATAAGCATTTGGCAATTAGGACTTATCTGAAGTGCGGGTTTGCCATCTGGACATAGGCGCATAAGGAGTTCTATTACTGCATCAATTCGTTTCTGGGGATCATTTGTGGGTGCTGCTATGGGGAGCATGTCGTACTCTCGCATCACATCTGTGCAGGCCTTGCCTTCAGCAGTCTTACCTTCCCAAGCAGCGGAGGGGTCAACGATGTCTAAATAATGTACGTCACTACCATATCGTGAATTGCAATATGAGATTACTTCTGGGGCAAAGGCTCTGGTGTTAAGTCCTTTGTTTGGCATTTCATCTAAGACGTTGAGTCTACCATCTATGATTTGACATATTGCGACTGACTGATTGCCACCGAAATCCCAGCCACGGAAGATGGGAAATAGTGGGTTATATGAGATTGGTGTGGGGGTAATGTGCAGGTGCTTATAGAATGCTTTGTCATAGATTCCTTTACCTGCAAAGGTCTCCCAAGAGCGCTCTACTTCTACAGCACAACGTTTGATACCAAGTGTCTGGCGCTGTTCTTGAATCCACTTAGGATCTCTACGTTCTGGATCAGCAAAGTAATCTAAACCAACTACGACGAAGCCATTCTTAGGATTCTTGTGAATTGATACTCCCATAGGATCATCTGGAAGGAACCGAGATAACTCAGACACACCTGGGACTTTCTTAGTCAAGGCGATCCTCGAGAAGCTTCTTATAGTGAGAGTCTTCGCCAGTAGCAATCATTTGATGCGTAGTGGCTATCGTGAGAAGACCTGTATTACCTAGTGTAGGAAGTGCAGCAGCATAGGTGCTCTCTTGGTCTGCCCAGAAGTCATACTCATCAAAAAACAGGCCTGAGAACCCGAACTGCCTTGCTTGGTCTGGACCTGATGCTATAGCATGGATTAGAGAACCGATCTCTTCAAATTCAATGAGTCCTTCTCGTGATTTGAGTGTGGGCCTACAAGCTTTAGGGTAGATCTCTTCTGGAATGTTCTCATACATTAACTTCATGTTGCGTAAGTGCTCGACACTCTTATCAAACTTTTCTGTAACGATACCGTATCTCTGGTCTGTGTTTGTAAAAGATCTATGAAGATAGAATGCTAAGATTGTATATGAGATCCACATGCGGCGAGACTTATCAAAGATAGTTCTGGGGCAAGCCTCAAGTACACGTATGGCGGTTTCTACATATGGTTTATATCCCGGTAGTCCTGGCGTCATGGGGGCAAGTTTGACTGGGTTATCTTTATCAACTTCATCTCTGGTATAGATGCAGGCTTTAATGAATGTGTAGGGATCTTGTAGAGCAATGAGCCGCTGAGCCAGGGGCATTGCAATAAGCTTCTTTTGGAAGTTGGTATACTTAGTCATTTTTGGAATCTGATTCTAATGGCTCATCATCAAGCAAGGCAAGCACATCATCTACCTTTGCTTGCTTCATTTGCTCGGTAAGATCTTTAAGATTGATTCCTTTAATCTCTTTGGATTCTTTGGCCTTGCCATGCTTTTGTTCAAAGAACCAGATAGCTATTTCTTTACGAGTGGAGGCGGAAGTCATAGGATCATCCCTAAGATCTTTAAGAACCTGAAGAGAAGTGTATTGCTCATTATCGATGATCTCTTTAGAGTCTTTATTACCTGTATGGTATTGTACCGCCTTCATAAACTCTTGAACAGTCTCTTCACTATTGAACCAGCGAGAGATGGTGTTGCGGTGGATTCCCGAGGCGAGGGAGATCTTTTCTATAGACCAACCAATACAGAAAGCTATAGCAGCGAGTCTTTGTTCTGGTCTTAGTTTGAATTTCTCTGCGAGATGTGGGGGAAATTTGAGTTGGGCCAAGGTCTTAAGTTTATCCCAATCACTCTGTGATTCTGCTATCTCTTTAGCATCAGCCTGATAGACAGAGGCTACTTCTTTTTCTTTAGCAACCTTATCAGCACGGCGCTTACGTTTGGTTTCTTGTCGCCATACTTGTTTGAGATCATCTGAAGGGGGATTTTTGGTCGAGTCGTCCACACTACATTATATCACATTGCCATACATAGTTCAACAGAGCCCCCACACCCCGGAAGCTTATTCGTCTTCGTTAACGATGTCTACGAGTACGTTATGTTCGCCTAAGTATTCGGTAGCAATGCCAATAGCTTCTTTGATTGATTTGCAGGGATACTCTTCTAATCGGTAGAGAGGTTCTTTTGAGTCTTGAATCTCTATATACCAGGTTACAATGTAGCCATTTCTTGTTTTGCGGATTGAGCATTCCCACGGTGATTCTAGTCGACCATCTGGATCATACAACATCATATTTTTGCTCCTCTATAAATTGTTACACATGCTTTACACTGGCGGCGTCTATACTTACCAGAAGTTAAATATACGATTCCTTTGGATCGAGATTCTTTTGAACCACAGCGAGTACAGACATCTTTGCCTGCCCCGGTTACTATGCCTACATGTAGTTTTGGTTTTAGATGGGGTGCGATTATTTTGTAGGCTTCTTCTAGCTTCTTTACGTCGCGGCGATTGTAGTGGATCATCTTTTTTAGGGCTTTTGTAGATTTCTTTTCTACAACATCTATCCAGTCGCTAAAGTCCATCTTGGCTTTGCCAGTGCCGGTGAGTAGTTTAGATAAGTAGTCGAGGCGATAGCTGGGTAAGTAGAATTGCTTGCGGATTTGTTTTAGGGTGTCTTCAGACGAAGGCCAAGCAATGGGAGGTTGGTTGTGCAAGAGTCTTTGGGTATTGATGTGTTTGATATCGAAGCCATCACAGTTATGACCTACACAGAGATCTGCTGACTCAACCACCTTGCTGAATGCTTCTATCATATTTGCACTGCTTTGTTCTTGAAGGCCCCAATGTAATGTATGGATTTGTTTCTCTCCAAGCCATTTATAACTGATGCAGATGATATCACTATCTTCACCTAGTACGATTTGCGATTGGTCTACGAATTGCTTCCCGGTTCTCCAACCACGGAAGATTATGTATCTCGTTTCAATGTCAAAGATAAGGACACGAGGATTCATCTAATTTATAGTAACTTTCTGCTATTCACTTGTCAAGCTTTTTAATCTGGCTTTTGGGACATGGGCTTGCCACAGTTTCTACAGACAAACCACTTCTCAAAGGACTTCTCTGGGAGGGCAATTGGGGTCTTATTCTTCTGGTGATGCTTGCAATTGTTTTTACTTTGTGTGGGGGATGGGATTAGTTGAAATCCAGGATCTTCGTTAAACATATCATCGAAAGATTCATCGAGCCATTTTTGGAATTCTAGATCTTCTTCTTTAGTCATAAAAGGTGAAAATGTATTATAACATAAGTGCTCGAATCTATTCAAATAAAAAATGCAGTAGTGCATGATTAAATTCTGCTCACTTTTTAAGTCATTAGATTTATAACTACTATTTAGTTACTTTCTTAAGCCATTGTGCATCATGCACCATCGATAGTAAAAAACTGGCGTTTTTTAGACAATAAGTCCATCAAATTGTGCAAGAAATTGTGCGGCATCAAGTGGTTGATATTATTGGCTTTTTGAATTTGGGTGGGGATTTTGTTTTTTATTTTTGTGGGCGGCTTAGTTTACATAACTCAAAAAGATCAATTATATTCGATAGTTAGAATGGTGATTTCGTTAGCGCGTAGAGAGATTAGTCATTTATTACTACCCTTACACATCATAGGGTCCACCCATGGCGGGGGTGAGTCACATATGTCGCACTACATACGTAATTAATCCGAGACATTAATGTCAGAAAGATAAAAGCTACAAGTTCCAAATGCAAATTCTGTGCCAATTGTGATACGAATGATATGCAGCAGATGCGCTTGTATGCTCAGTCTGCTACGACAATGGCATGAAAAATGCATCAATTCAACTATCAACGAACGAATAGGGATACATAAAAATATGACTCAAGAATGACCATACAAAGCCATACATTTTTTATCTTGCACTGACTTATCGGCAATGTTATTCTCTAATCATGACATCAATAACACAAATACTAATAGAACTGTGGGCAACAATAGATCTTGCAATTAATGAAGGGAGCAAATAACATGTATATCTCATTACCAGCAATTATATTCGCAGTAATTATGACCATCTTATTTAAGGATTAATATGAAAACAAATAACCTAGTAATCATTAAAAGTGCAGACGAAACCTCAAGTGAGCTAGTTCCTTTATGTTCTACTCATTTAGGCAATCGAATCAAAACAAAATATAAGATAATTCAAGGCTCGTTCTTAAATGAATGTGCTTATTGCAAAAAGGTGGCTGAAAATGCAATCAATTAATAACGGAGTCCGCTATGAAGTATGGGAACTCAATATGTTCACTGGTAGACGCAAAATACATTGCATCTTACTTAATAGATCTGATGCAATCAAACGTAAGCTAGTATTAGAGGGCGCAATTAGTAGCAGCTTATTTACAATTAAGGAGTCATTATGTACGTTGTCACTAAAAAACTAGTCGCAAGTAAAAGAAAAGAAGTCTATTTTAGTTGCAAAAAATGTCTCCCAACAAATCACGATGTCTTAGCAGATTATCTAATTGACATCTGTGTTGGAGGAGTTCATTGTGAAGTATGTGCAACAAAACGAAAGGTTTCAAATGGCTAAATACTATATAATTCTTATCATCTGTGCTCTATCGCTCGTTGCACTCGCAGCTTATGCATTAGTAAACATTCTCACAGGCATCTTTCAAGGCTTTCCAGGAGGACTATAACCATGAACCATCTCGCATATCCATCAGATACAATTCAAATGTATAGACAATTAAATAAAGCAAGTAGAGACTATTGTAGAAGTTACAAATCAGTTGACAAAGTAAACCAGAAATGTGTTAGAATGATCTTAGTAGAAAGAGAATATTACGAACAACAACTAGAAGTATGGGGGCATACATGGTAAGAATAGAAACACTTCAGGCATACATCAGAGAATCAAAGTTCAAACTTCAAAGAATTATAGGCGAAGCACAAAGCGCATTTGAAGACCTAAAACAACTAGAGAAAGCATTGGAGACTGTCCATGAAAAAACTCTTAAATAGCACAATTATAGTAGTATCATTAATGACATCATCTTTAGCATATGCACAAAATGCAATCCTCTTTAAAGGTGGTTATGGTCGCGGAGATAACAGCGGTAACAAATTCTTATCATTTGGCCTACAAACTACTCCAATAAGCAAATGGAACTGTCTTAAACTCAATTACGAAGTTGGTGTCTTAACTATAAGCGAGCTTACTGAAGGTGTCAGCTATTTTGGTACACTAGCCCCCACACTGCTTATAAAAACAGAGCTCGGGCTTTATGCATCTGCATCTCAAGGACTCACAATCATATCAGCAAAAAATAAATACCTAGACAATAACTTACAATTCTCTACACATGTATCTGCGGGTCTTTATAGAAACTCTATATCATTAGGTGTCTTTTTTCACCATATAAGTTCAGCTCACAATTCAAATGGTAATATTGGTATGGAATTCATTGGTATTGAATCAGGATTGGAGTTCTAAATGAAAGAAAAATCAAAAATATATCCAAAAGTAGCTATCTTTAAAACACCTACCAAGAAAGATGCAACACAAGTACTCTTTAACATCTTCGATAATGACAACCATTGGGGAAGTACATATATGGTTAATACTGAAGTCGGAGTTTCATTAGTAATTCATCATAAAGGCTGGTCTAATGGCTAAACCATTGCCAACAGATAATTGTAATTATTGCTCATCTCATTATTGGTTCTATACCAAACTTCGGGATGATTACTTCTGTGGCAATCCTAAATGCTCTGCTAGTGGTGATGATAGCTATCATTCATACCAACAAAACCAAAATCCAATTACTCAAATACCATCAGATAAATGCACTAGTTGCGGTAGAATCGAATGGAAATCATATGAAATCTATTCTAGTGATTTCTATTGTCAATACTGTTGGGATTATAACTTAATCAATCATGCATATAGCAAACAATCAAAAAAGACTGCCTATGGAGTTCATCAACATGTTCCTGGAATGACCCCAATTAGAAATCCAAAGAAAGAAAACAAAATATATGTCATTTGTCGTGATTGCGGCGATGATTTAGAGGAGTTTAATTCATGAAAACAAAAAAAGTAACTATTGTTCCTACTTTTAATAAAGAATTACTTAAACAACTAAAACCCGGTAAAAAACTAACATGTGAGATTAACATAGTTAGCTGTCCAGACCCACGACAAAAAGGACTATGGCTCATGTTTCCATTAAATTTAGGTGTTAGTCATTTGATTCCAATACCAGGAACATTAGATTGGGATTATGAACCACCTAATGAAAGAGAGATAAACTAATGAAACGAGAAATAAAAAATGAAGAAATTATATTACGTAAGTTATTCACACTCCCTGAAGTAGCTCGCGATTACATCCGTATTTGTGTTGAGCCCCATGATTGGGTATCGACCATAGAACATCTTTATGAAGACTTCCACACCAAAGTCATCGAAGAAACTCTCAATTAAAGACCTCATAAAAGAACTCGGCGAAGCTACAGTTTACCGCATTCTTATTCGTTATTATAACAAAAAGCACTCATCCAAAGTTGTTCTTCGTGTGGGGGCTGATGACAATAACAGAAGTAAAAAAGTATCCGCTAACCAGCGTCTTTCTGCCTCAGAAATTGATCTAGAATTGCTCAAAAAAAGCTTATTTCGATAAAAATAAAAACGCATATAAACGATCTGAGTATATATGGTCACATATGGTCATTGGACTTATTTGTTAGATTCGTTATTATAACAGTAACAAGGGTACCAAACAGTGAAAAAAGTGGGATGAGAAAGAGAGAGATGTAAGTTATTGATTTTATTATATATTTTTTGGTTATACCCCCCTTTTCGTTTTCACAAAATTACTTTCCAACACTTTGATCCCACTAGAAAATACCCCAAAACTATGCTGTACCCTTGTTACTATTATAATAAGGAATATTTTAAAAATAAGGCTTGACAAAGGAGACTTACTGCTTCAGAATCGAAAGTATATGGAAAAGAAAATTCCTAAAACTACAATGACCGTATGTGTGTCCGAGCCACTTAAATTTGCCGTTGAAAGAGTAGCAGCAAAGGAAGGTATTTCTCTATCAGTTGCAGTGGCTAAGTTACTACTTCGGGCTCTTGGAAAAGATGAATCAGAGGCGTTAGAAAATACAAGAAAACAAAGAAACTATGTCGAATCTACAGGCGCAATACAATTAAAACAAATGGATATGCCTTGGCCTAAAGATATCCTAGCCATAATGGATTATCCATATAGAAATTGGCATCATTATAACATTTTGCTTGATCAAAAGCGTTGGGGAATACATTCGCCTGGACGAGATGATGCAACATGTCCCTCTGATTGCTCTGGCCCAGACTCTAAATATCACGAAGAAATTACTCCTCAAGAAAAAGATGCTATTAAGAAGTATCGAGATAAATTCGGAATTAATTAATGAAAAAAGAACTTAAATTTATAAGTTTAATCCTTATTGGAAACCTTGTTTTTGGTATTGGAATCTATTTCAAACTAAAGCCAACCTATGAGATCACTCCCAAACCACTTCCACTTTATGCAAACGCAGAACAAATTTATACCGATTATGCCAGAGGCTATACAACACTAATCAATTGTAATTACTTTCGAAAGACTTATCCCAGATATAGAAAAGTACTTATTAAACATAACGAAGTCTTTTTTGCATACTCAACAGACCCCATCATGAAAGACAACTACGCTGTCACAATTACTGAAGAAAACACAATCTATCTAAGCGACAATTTCTTTGCGGTAAAAGACGCAGCCTATAGAGAAGGAATCATTGGTCATGAACTTATGCATATCATTGGAATGCCAAACCATAAAAATGACAATATGAGTCGTGCAGACATAATCAAAGACGCAATATACATAACCGAACACTGGTGCTATCATGGTGACCATCCATGGACTGGAAACGATTAAATGCAAATGCACTGGGACCACACAATCGATACCTTCGGACTCGGTATAATTGTATCAGTTTCATTAATATATTTACTTTTCAAAATTCGTAATTATATTAAAGAGTTAGAAACAACTTTACTTAATCGTATTGTTCAAAATGAAGAAAAAAAGTACGGTTTAGAATTAGAGAAACTTCGCGTATTATCGGCTATAGTAGACGAGTTAGCAAAAGGCAACCGAGGTAAGCTTAATCGATGAGAAAGCCCTGGAATAGCCTTTTAAACGAAGAGAAAGAGGCATTTGTAAGAGAGCGCAGAGAGCGGCGTGCTTATAGAACTAAAGACCAAATTAAAGCACTCACAGTCGATTCTATAGCAAGAGCATGGAACATTCCAGTAACAAAAGTTATCGAAAAAGTATTGCAATTGCCAAAGAAAGATGCTAAGGTAGAAACAAATGAGTAACATTGTTCGCAATGTTTCAGTACATCAACGCCTTAAAGCCATAGAAACTGAGCTGTCAATTCATTCTATGACTATTAAAGCTCTTGATAATTACTTATGCTTACTCGAAGCAGTCCTTCTTCTAGCTAAGGTTTGTACCAAAGAAGATCTTGACAAATTGCGTACTGAAGTCTTACGAAAGCAGAATGAGCCCAAAATCGAAACTCCGAAAGTAACTTTATGAACCCTAAAATTCTATTAGGTCTTGGCCTCTTTTCTCTTTTGGCCTTGGGTGTGGGGGTAGTGATTCAAGATACAGTGCTAATACTACTTAATTCAATTTCACTCATCCTTATTGGATATTTCGGCCAGGAAATACTTAAATGAAACTTTATATCGATTATAGTACTCTTACACTCTGGCGCCTCTGTCCTCAAAAATTTATATTTAATTCCAAACTTAATATCCAAGGTGGTGCAACCGATGCTCTCAACTTCGGCACACTTATCCACTTAGGAACCGAACTATTTGGTGTTGCTTCACAAAACCCATCTTTTGAGTTACCTACTAAAGAAGCTGCCTACCAAGAAATTGAAGCTCTCGCAGTAGCAAAACAAGTTCCAGATGTGCGATTGGTAACAAATCCGTTACTTAAGGTTCTTAACCAAGTTGCTGAAGAAGCATCTCAATATGCACTCTCAAACCTAGATTCCGATGAAAAACGTTCTCTTAAACATGCACTCACACTTATAGCTGAGTATACTTTTCATTATCATCCAGATGCATTGCCATATCGCGGTTTTGAGCACAAATTTGAAATCTTTTTAGGAAAAACTGCTGCGGGTCACGAAGTTTTTTATCGGGGCACTATTGATGGGCTTTTAGTTGATGGCGTCCTCGAACGTAAGACCTCATATGATCTCACCGCATTTCTTGGACTACTTACTCCCAATTATCAAGCAGTGGGTTATGTGTGGGCCGCAAGAGAAATTACTGGAAATAATAAAATTTCAAAAGTAATCTTTGATGGAATTTCTACTAAAGGATTCGGCAAATCAAAAGGTTCAGCTTATAGCAATCAAGATCGATGGACCATCTACAATGCCCCGGAAACCCTGTTCCTACGCGCCCAAACAGTTGTTACTGATTCTCAGATTGAAGATTGGAAAACTCAAACTATTAAAGATGCTGATCGATTATTAGAAGATTGGAAAGCAGAAAAAGTTACACGAAACGCTCCCTCAGCTTGCAACGCATATAACACCAATTGTGCGTACAAAGCTATATGTATGAGTGGATCAAAATCAGTAGAACAAACGTTAATAAATGGTATGCCTAAACAAAAAGATATTTGGGATGGCTTTGAAGTAGTGGAGGATTAATGAGTAGAGGAATACGTATTAAAAAGAACAAAGAAGATCAAGCAAACCTAGGACTTCCTGACTGGATCATCCCAGATGGAAAAGT